>Ga0070688_100000753_pt1 | contig 15967 bp, 14 predicted proteins | sample KBSS13HmetaG_FD_64679 | JGI IMG/M metagenome (GOLD analysis project Ga0070688, IMG submission 64679) | Switchgrass rhizosphere microbial communities from Kellogg Biological Station, Michigan, USA - KBS S1-3H metaG | ecosystem: Host-associated > Plants > Roots > Rhizosphere ...
ACAGCCGCGTGTCCGCGTTCTCGAGTAGCTTGATGAGGACAGGGCGAGCGACCGCGGGTTCGACCTGGCCGAGCGCCGCCACCACCTCGTAGCGCACGCGCGGCTCGGGATGCTTGAGAGCGCTTCGCAGCATCCCGACGATCGTGTTCCCACCGATCCAGCCCAGGATGTGCACGATGTTGCGGACCACGTACCAGCGGCGATCGTTGAGGTAGGGCGCCAGGCGCTCCGGGTTCTCCTTGCAGAGGCCGGCGATCGCCTCGGCGATCAGGCGCCGGTTGCGGCGCTGCTGGCTCTCTCCGAGGACACCGTTCAGGAGATCGATTCCGGGATCGCCGAGTCCCTTGGCGAACTCGATGAAGTCGAGCATCGACTGCGCTTCTTGCTGGTCGAGGTGCTCGACCGTGGTGCCGATCGAGATCGGCTGCAGCATCTCCTGCACTAGATTCGCCAGCGGCACGCCGTCGCTCTGCAGCAGCGCGATGGCCTCGCGCGCCTCCAGCCAGGCGCCTTTGGAGAGCGCGAGGCGAAGCAGCCGCGGCGTGAACTGCTGGAACTCGACACGATCCTCGGTGGTGATCTCGGAAGCCAGTGCGGCGCGAATGATGGCCAACGCCGTCGTGGTGGGCGACACCCCATGCTCGGCGGCGAACTCGCGATTGAACCGATCCACTTCCCAGGCCGACATGCCGTCGAGCTCTGCGAATCCCGCTTCGATCTCCACGGTCAGCTCGCCGGTGGTCCAGTCGTCCGAACGGGTGCCCGGCTCTTCGCTCTCGACGGTGACCGGAGTGGACGAGTCTTCCTCGGTCTCTCCGGCCTCCATCCCGCCCTGAGGCCAGGGCACGGTGGCCGTAGACTCCGAGCCCGACACCTCACCGCCGCCGATGTCGCCGTCCGAAGGCACGTAGTCCACGTCGAGATGCTCGAGCCCCGCTTCCCACAACAGCGTCACCAGGTCGTCCTGGCCAAAGTTCTGACCCGAGACCTGGAGCACCGAGTCGAGCAGGACGTCGACTTCCCGCTCCTCGATTCCTTGGTTGAACGTGAGCCCGCGGATGCCGTCACGATGGAACGGGAGCGCGAGGTTGTCGTCGCGCGATTTCGCCGGATAGAGCGAGTGCTCCTCGAACAGGACATCTTCCGGGGAGAACTTGAGCGTGAAGTCGCCATGCTCGTCGAGCAGACGGACGAGCGCGGCATGCAGCTCCTCCCGGAAGCGAATGACCGTGGGATTGTTCCCGTCATAGAGACGGCAGGTCTTCAGCGTCCGGCCCAGCTGGTTGACCCATGCCGCGACGACCCGCGCGATTCCGTCCGGATCGCGCGAAGCAGCTTCCTGGGCCGAGTGGGCTTCGGTGCTCATACCGGAATCCGTTCCAAGGGCCGAGACGGGATGGGCTGAGGGTTCGAACCCGGTTTCGGCACGATCGGCCAAGCTCTTGAGCCCACGCCCGGGGAAAACGAAAGGGCGGCACGTTGCCGTGCCGCCCTTTGACGTGATGTGGTTCCCGGGGACTACGCCCGCCGGACGTTGCTCGCCTGAAGACCCTTCGGGCCGCGAGTCACCTCGAACTCGACCCGATCGCCTTCGGCCAGCGTCTTGAACCCGTCCATCTGGATGGCGGAGAAATGCACGAACACGTCCTCGCCACCTTCCTGGGAAATGAATCCAAAACCCTTCGCCTCGTTGAACCACTTCACGGTACCGAGTGCCACTGAACTACTCCTTACCTCTTGGGTCTTGCGACCCTCCCAACCGCCTTTCGCGTGGCGGCCCGCCCGGTCGGCGTGACCGATCCTCGGTGCCCTGTTGCGGCCGAACATAGAAACAGCCGCCAGTTGTCGCTGGCGGCGTGCTTGGAACAGCCACTACACAGACAACCGAAGTCGCAGGAAATATCGGCCAGAGATCGTGGCAACACAAGCTGATTTTTCGCCGTGCAAGCCGAACGCATGCAAGCCGCTCGCGCGCTTTCGTGTCACGAGCGACGGCGAGCAACGATCGCGGCGGCCATGCAGAGGATTGCGAGCGAAGCCCAGATCGACGTCGCCAACGCTCCCGCGGTGGCTCCGGTGAAATCGAGTCCCGGGGCACGATTCAGAGGACCCGCGTACCACAAGAGCAGATAGACCACCTCGAAGAACTTGGAGCTGCGACTCCATGCGCCGAGCGCGACTGCGAGCGCGGGCACGAAGGCCGCACCTGCGAGCAGGCCGAGCACGGCGCCGAGATCTCCCGCGGCGGACCAGCGCAAGAGCGCACCGAGGCTCACCGCGATCGCAATCATGAAGCCGGCGAGCCACTGAGCGAGCAGAGGCCGCACCACCGGACTCGGCGCCGAACGCATCAGCACCTCGACTCCGTGGACCGCGTCTCGATTGCCGAGCGGCGACCAGATGAGGAGCGGCAGGATCCAGAGCGCGGGCAGGATGCCGCGGTTTACGGCGGGCAGCGGCGCCAGCAGTGAAGCCAGCACCAATCCTGCGGTGATCAGGAACCAGAAGAACGAGATGCCTCGCAACATGAGCCTGAGCTCGGCCAGCGTCATGGAGCGCAGTCCGAAATCGAGCGGCGTGGCGAGAGTCGTGAGGCGTGGCGTGGCGAGAGCCAACGGTGCGGGACCCTGCGCGGCGCTCGGTCGCGGCCAGCTCAACCAGCGGCGCGGCGGCTTCACCGCGACTTCGGCGGTGTCGAAGCGGTCGAAGATCCATGCGGTCATGAGGCAGATGGCGAAGGCGACGAGGAGCCACGCGAGCCGCGCGGCCGCCATCGCGCCGGTCCACTCCACCCCTTCCCAGCGATAAGTCGTGAGATTCCAGACCCCCGAGGACTTGAAGGTGAGGCCGAGACTCATCTGAGTGGTGTCGACGCCCGGGAAAGCCCGCTGGCACGCGGCGATCATGCTGGGCGTCATGAAGGTGACGCCGAGGAGATCGATGGACGCGCCGCGAAGTCCGCTCTGCGCCAAGCCGAAGCTCCAGACGATGAACCAGGCGACGTTCCCGCCTCCTCCACGGAGTCCGGGAACCACTTCGAACAGGACCGCGACCGCGGCCACCACGCTCATCACCGGCAAGGTGCCGAGCACGAACGGGATGACGAGCGGGAGCGGCGCGATGTGCGTGTCTTCGCCTCGCACCCATTGCATGACGGCGGCGCCGACGGCGAGCAAGGCGACGATCGAGGTCAGGATCGCGAGATTGGCGAGCGCCTTTCCGAGCACGTAATCGAGCCGGGTCAGCGGCGTTCCCGCCAGGATCGGTCCGACCCTCGACCGCCGGTCGCCGCTCACCGCGTTCTTCACCAGATAGAAGCCGACCAACGAGAGGAAGATCGAGGCGAGGAGCGAGACCTGGCTGCCGACCCATGCCGAGTTGTAGACGCCGCGATGGTTGCCGAACTGCAACGTGGCGTAGGGCGCGTGATTGGGCGGGAGGAAGATGTACGCCGCATAGAGCGTGACGCCCAGGATGATCAGGTAGCCGGGACGACGCGTGCGCTCGAGGACGTCCGCGCGCGCGATCTCCAGCAGGGCGCGAGCCGACTTCACGCCCTCATCTCGCCGGCAATGCTGAGCGGTGCGCGGACAGCCGGCGAAGGTAAGCGTCCTCGAGGCCCGGAGTGGCCGGCACCGCGTCCGGCGAAGGGCGCTCGTCGGACACCACGCGCACGTGCACGCCGTCGCCACGCCGCATCGTCCCGCTCACCAGGTGGGTCCGCTTGATCTCGTCGAAGCGCGCGCTCGGCACCACCCACTCCCAGCAGCTCCCCTGCGCCGCGGCGAGCAACGCTTCGGGCGTGGCGTCCTCGACCAGCCGGCCGGAGGCGATCAGCGCGATGCGGGTCGCCGATGCCTCGACGTCGCTCACGATGTGCGTCGAAAGGATCACCACGCGCTCCCCCGCGAGCTCCGCGAGCAGATTCCGGAAGCGCACGCGCTCTTCGGGATCGAGACCTCCGGTCGGCTCGTCCACGATCAGCAACCGCGGGTCGTTGAGCAGCGCCTGCGCGATGCCCACCCGCTGGCGCATGCCGCCCGAGAAATCTCCGAGTCGTCGCGCCGCGGCGTCGTGCAGGTGGACGAGCTGCAGCAGCTCCTCGGTTCGCGCGCGCGCAACGCGGGAGGGCAGGCCTTTCGCGGCCGCCAGATACTCGAGGAACTCGCGAGCGGTGAGGTTCGGATAGACCCCGAAGTCCTGCGGCAAGTAACCGAGCACTCTCCGGATCGCGTCCGGATCGCGCGCCGCCTCCACCCCATTCCACACCACGCGCCCCGACGAGGGCCGCGTGACGGTGGCGATGATGCGCATCAGCGTCGATTTTCCGGCGCCGTTCGGGCCGAGGAGCCCGAGCACTCCCGGGCCGATCTCGAGCGAGAAGTCAGAGAGTGCGAGTCGATCGCCGCGGTAGCGCTTCGAGACGGACTGGATCGAGAGCAGCAACTCGCCTCAGACCGCGTGCGCGGCGAGCCAGATCCGCGCCGCGTCCACGATGGAGCGGTCGATGGCATGGCCGCCCGGATGCCAATGCAGGGTGACGTCCGCGCCGGCGCGGGTGAACAGCGCGGCCAGACGCTCCGCCTCGGGCACCGGAACCAGAGGATCGTTCCGCCCCGCGCCGAGGAATGCCGAAGCGTGGCTGAGGTCGGGCAAAGGATCGGGCACGAGCGGCACCATGGGCGCCAGCAGCACGCCGCCCGCCAGCGTCCGCGGATGCAGCAGCATCATGGCGCTCGCGATGTTGGCCCCGTTCGAGAACCCGACGGCCGTGACCGGGCCGAGGCCGTGTTCGGCACGGGCTTCCTCGACGAACTCCGAGAGCGCCTGCGCGCGCTTGCGAACGTCGTCCTCGTCGAACACGCCTTCGCGCAGCCGCCGAAAGAAGCGCGGCATCCCGTTCTCGAGCACGTCTCCGCGCGGACTGAGGAGAGCGGCGTCGGGGTCGAGCATCGGACCGAGCGGAAGCAAATCGTTCTCGTTTCCCCCGGTTCCGTGCAGCAACAGCAGGGTCTTCGCCGAAGGTCGCGCGTTGGGCGCTGGGACGTAGCGGTGGACGTAACGCACGGACGCAGCTTAGCGGACGAGGGCCGGCGACCACACCTCTGATAACCTGCGCCCGTGCGCGCGCTCCTGGTCCTCGGCGTTCTCTCGCTGGTGGGACTGTTCGCAGGGCTCGACCGCGTCGACTGGACCGACGCCCGCGAGTCGCGCGACGCGTGGATCGCTCGGGATCTGGTGACGCGGCGTGAGCTGCTCACGCCATCGATCGGCGGCGTGCCCCGCTTCGAGAAACCGGTGCTGGCTTACGGGCTGGAAGCCGTCTCCGGCGCTCTCACTCCGCGCGCTCCGCTCGGGCCACGCATCGCGAAGGCCGCGCTGGCGGTCATCCTGGTCGGCATCACCGCGTGGATCGGCGCACGACATCTGGGATCGCGCATCGCGGCCATCGCCGCTTCGGTCCTGGCCACCTCGCTCGCTCTTCCGGTCGCGGTGCGCTCCGACGGCACCCAGCTGCTCGCCACCGTCCTCGGATGGCTGGCCTGGGCGGGTCTCGCTCCGATCGCGCTCGGCAGGACGTCGCGAACTCGGCTCGCGGCGTACGCGACGATGGCGATCCTCCTCGTGGTCGCCGGCCCCTTCCCTGCGTTCTGGCCGCTGGCCGCGATGCTGATCCACGCTCGGCGCATGGCGGATGGAAGCCCGTCGCCAAGGCTCGGCGCGATCGCCGGACTCCTGTTCGTCTTCGGTTGGGGACTGCCGTGGTACGGGGCCATGCTGGAGCGACATGGAGTGCCTTTCGCGCTCGCACTCCCTGCATTCCCCTATGGAGGGGATCCGGGCTCACCCTGGTACGTGGCTCCGGCGCGCGCGATCGGTTTCATGGTGGTGGGCTTCTTTCCATGGAGCGCGGTGTTGCCCGCGGCGGCGCTCTATCGCTGGACGGGAGCCGGAAGCGCCGACTCCGCCACCAACCGCGTGACCGATCTGCTGGTGGTCACGCTGCTGGTGACGTTGATCCCCATCCTGTTCGCACCCGCCGCGCCGCTTCCGGCGATCCTGCCTGCCCTTCCGGCGGCGGCGCTGCTCACCGCGACCCTTCTGGAACGCGCGCTCGACGGCGAAGCACTGGCCGCCCGCGCGACGGCGCAGGCTTCATGGCTGGTGGCCGGCTCGGGCACGGTCGCCGCGCTCATGCTCACGTGGATCGCGCGCCGACTGGCCGAGGCGGCGCCCGACTTCCGTCTGATGGCGGCGTTCCTGCTCGTCGCCTCATGGGCGCCGGCGCTCGCTTCGTTCATCGGCCGAGTGCGCGCGGTTCCCGTCCTGCTGGCCGTGCTGGTGGCGTTCGGCACGCCGCTCGCCGCACTCCGAGTTCTCCCCGCGCTCGAGTCTCGAGTCAGCGCCACCTCGGTGGCGGACGCCATGAACCAAGTCTCGGCTCCCGACGCCCGATTGCTCGTGCTCGAGCCTCCGCCGGCTTCGCTGCGACTCCGGCTCGATCGTCCGCTCGCCTTTCCGCGACAGCTCACGTTCGCGCTTCGCGACCTGCGGGCGGACGATGGCTGGACCTACGTGGCCTTCACCCCGCGACGTCAATCCGAGGTGGCGCGAGCCGCCTCGCCGGCTCCGCTCGAAATCCTGGAGCGCACGCCGGTGTACGTGCTCGCGCGCGTCGGCAAGCGATGAGCCCGCTCTAGAAGAGGCTGCCCTGTCGAGCCAGCGATGCCGGCTCGGCATCGTGTCCGAGCCGCCGCAGGCACTGAGCGAAGCGGTCGGGGCCATGGAGCGTGTAGATCTTGCGGGGCGCGACGCGTCGAATCAGGTCGAGCAACTCGTCGAAGTCCGCGTGGTCGCTGATCGGAAACGCCGCGTCGCAACGCGGCAGCCGCCAGCGATCCAGAGCCCATCCCGTCACCGCCGCGGTGCGTCGCCTGCGAAAGGAGCGCACCAGATCCCGGGTCTTGAGCCCGGGGGGAATGATCACCACGCCGTTCTGAGGCGACGTCATCTCGAAGCGCTCGCATCCGGGGAACTCGTGACCGAACTCCCTGTAGATCTCGAGCATCGACCAGGCCTGATCCGGCAGCCACACTCGGATGCCGCGCTGCGTCAACAGCCGCGCGACTTCCTGAGCCTTCCCGAGTGAGTAGGCGTAGAGAACGGGGACCGCATCGAGCGCGAGCGTCTGCTCGACGAAGTCGCAGAGCTGGTCCATGACCTCGAGGCGGTCGGGGAAGCGATAGCGCGGATCGCCGAACGTGCACTCCATGATCAGAACGTCGGCGGCCACCGGCGCGCAGGGCTCGGCGGTGGCCGAAGCGGAGAGGCGGAAGTCTCCGGTGTAGAGCGCGCGAGTTCCTCCGCGCTCGACCAGGACCATCGCCGATCCGAGCATGTGGCCGGCCGGGAGCAGCGTGACCCGCGCGCCATGCTCTTCCCATGGCGCGTGGAACTCGTGCACCTCGAGATCCGCGGCTCCCCAGCGGCGCGCGCACAACGCCGCGGTCGCGGGCGACGCCACCCATCGCTTGTGGCGCCCCACATGGTCGCTGTGCGCATGCGTCACGATTCCACGGTCGCGCGAGCGCCGGGAATCCACGAAGATGTCGGTGCCGATCCAGTGGACTCCGTCCTCGAAATCGAGCATGTCCGCAGCATAGCGCAAGGCCACGCGAGATCCCGGTGCGCATTCTTCATTGGTTTCGAAAAGATCTCCGCCTGGACGACAACCTCGCGCTCTCCGAGGCCGTCGCCGATGCCGCGGGCGACGTGGTGCCTTTCTACGCCAGCGAGCCGGCGATGCTGGCGCGGGCGGACATGGCGCCGGCGCGGGTTCGTTTCGCGCTCGAGTCCCTGGCCGATCTGCGGGACGCGATCGAAGCGCTCGGCTCGCGTCTGGTCCTCGACCACGGCCCCGCCGTCGACACGGTGGCGCGCGCCGCGGCTGCCGCGGGTGCTACCGCGGTCTACTGGAACGAGGAGTACGAGCCTTCGCTGATCGAGCGCGACCGCGCGGTCGAGCAGGTGCTGCGCGCGCGAGGGTTCGAGGTTCGGCGCTTCGACGACCGTCTGCTCGTTCCTCCGGGCGCGGTCATGACCCGCTCGGGAACGCCTTTCGTCGTGTTCGGCGCATTCGAGCGCGCCTGCCGGGCGCTTCCCCAGGCGGCGCCGCGAGCGAGGGTGACGCGATTGGCGGCTCACTCGCTTCCGTCGCCGCCGCTGGCGACGCTCGAGCGGCTCGGCTTCGTTGCTCCGCCTCTTCAAGACAGAAGCGGCGGCGCGCGCCATGCGGAGCGACGTCTCGCCGACTTCCTGTCGAGGCTCGAGGCTTACGCCCAGGAGCGCGATCGGCCGGCCGCTTCCGCGACGTCGCGGCTCTCCGCCGACCTCAAGTTCGGCACGCTCTCGGTGCGCCGCGTCGAGGCCGCCGTGTCCGATGCGGCGATCGCCGATCCACGACTCGCTTTCTCGGCGTCGAAGTTCGTTTCCGAGCTTCGCTGGCGCGACTTCTTCGCCCACGTTCTGTTCCATTTCCCGCACTGCGAGCGCGGCGCGTTCCGACCGGAGTACGACGCGCTCGAATGGCCCGGAGATGTCGCGCACTTCGAGGCATGGCGCGCCGGGCTCACCGGCTACCCGATCGTGGACGCCGGCATGCGTGAGCTGGCCCGGAGCGGGACCATGCACAATCGAGTGCGGATGATCGTCGCCAGCTTCCTGGTCAAGGACCTGCTGCTCGACTGGCGTCTCGGCGAGCGTCACTTCATGCAGCATCTGATCGATGGCGACCTGGCGAGCAACAACGGCGGCTGGCAATGGGCGGCTTCGACGGGCACCGATGCGGTGCCTTACTTCCGGGTCTTCAACCCGCTGCTCCAGGGCATGCGCTTCGATCCGCGAGGCGAGTACGTCCGGCGCTGGATCCCCGAGGTCGCGCATCTCGAAGACCGATGCGTCCATCGGCCATGGGAGATGGACCAGGGGGTTCCTGGTTATCCGCGGCCGATCGTCGACCACGGCATCCAGCGAGCGAAGGCGGTCGAGCTCTACAGAAGAGCCGGCAAAGCCCAGCCACGGGTTGACTTGGCGCGCAACTGACGATATATCGTCAATATCTCAGAGTCGCTGTTCTACGAAATCTCGCCACGGAGGGCGCGAAATGTCGAGAAATCTCCTCGAAGACCTGATGGCGCCATTCGGTGGCGTGCTGGGCCGGGTGTGGAGGCTGCGCCCCGGCGATCTCTGCGCCACCTGCTCCCTGCGGTCGGAGTGTCGTGATCGCACCACCTGCCTTCATCTCGTGACCAGTGCAGGGCTCACCACACGCCTGGACGGACCGTTTCGGCGTTTCCCCATCGGCGCCCGCGAAGTCGGCAAGGTGGTCTCGACGGCGACGCCCTACGTCGCCAACGACGGACTCGGCGCTTTGGGGCTGGCCGACGCTTCGTGGCTCGAGCTCCACGGGATCCAGGGCTTCGCGGCGTTTCCGCTGCGAAGGGAGGGCGCCAACGTCGGCGTGCTCGCGCTGTTCTCGCGCCGCCGGCTCGAGGCCGACGACGTGCGTGGCCTTTCGGCCGCGGCCGAGCTGCTGGCCATGGCGCTGCCCACCCACACCGCCGATCGAACGATCCGGCCGCTGCGAGAGGTCGAGCGCGACGCCATCGAGCGCGCGCTGGTCCAGACCGGAGGCCGGGTGAGCGGCCCGCGTGGCGCGGCGCGGGTTCTCGGGTTGAAGGCCACGACCCTTCAGTCGCGGATGAAGAAGCTCGGCGTGCGACGTCCTCCTCGATGAGCCCCTCGCCTCCACTCCACGCGTGGACCAGCCACCACTTCACGGTTCCGTTGCCCGCGCACCACCGGCTTCCGATCGGCAAGTACGCGCCCCTCGTGAAACGTCTCCTCGGCGAGGGGATCCTGACTCCCGAGCACCTTCATGCATCGCGATCGGCGCCCCGCGAATGGCTCGAATCGGCGCACGATCCGCATTACGTTGCCCGCGTGGTCGAAGGCGACCTCGATGCCGCGGAGCTCCGCGCGCTCGGGCTGCCCTGGTCGCCTGATCTCGTGGCGCGCGCGAGCGCCGGGGTCTTTGGAACGGTTTCCGCCGCGCGCGCGGCGCTCGTTCACGGGGTGGCCGGCAATCTCGCGGGCGGAAGCCATCACGCGTTTCGTGATCGCGGTGAAGCCTTCTGCCTCTTCAACGACCTGGCGGTGGCGATCGAGATGCTTCGCGCGAAGGGGCGCATCCGTCGACCGTTCGTCCTCGACCTCGATGTTCACCAGGGTAACGGCACCGCCGCCATCTTCGCCGGCGATCCTGCCGTGTTCACGTTCTCGATCCATGGCGAGTCCAACTATCCGTCGCGCAAGCTCTCGGGATCGTTCGACCTCGGTCTCCCGAATGGGACCCGCGACGAGGAGTACCTGGTCGCGCTCGATCGCCATCTCCCCTCCGCACTCGATGGCCACGCGCCGGACCTCGTGCTCTATCAGGCCGGAGTCGATGCGCTGGCGGACGACGCACTCGGTCAGCTGTCGCTCACGCACTCCGGATTGCGCGCGCGCGATGCTCGTGTGTTCGCATGGTGCGAAGCGCGCCAACTTCCGATCGCGGTCACGCTCGGGGGCGGTTACTCGCGGCCTTCCGACGCTTCGATCGAGGCTCACGTCGGCGTATGGCGCGAAGCGCGGGGCGCACGCGACCGTCGAGCGCCTGTCGACGACGTGGACGACTTCGTCGACGCGGTGAACACACGCCCAAACCCTTGACGCGGAGCGAGCCACCTCCCTAGCATCCCGACGCCCTGCTCCCGAGGACGAGGAAGGGAGGTGAGGAGGAATGAAGCAGGGTCGTATCCATTGGCTGCCGTGCGTCGCGCTGGCGCTCGGCATCGTGGCATCGAGCGTCTCGGCGCCGGCGTTGCGCGAAGCACGGGCGACGACGACGGCCAAGAGCGCCAAGTCCGCGAACGCGATGCATCAGTTCACGGGCGTGGTGACGGCGCTCGACAAGAACACGCTGACCGTCGAGAAGCGGGGAAAGAAGCCGCGCACCGTGGTGTTCACCCGACACGCCGAAATGAAGAGCACGGGAGAAGTCGAGAAGGATTCCCGCGTCACGGTGTACTACCGTGACGAAGGAGGCCGCTCGATCGCTCATCGCGTCGTGGTCAAGACCGAACGCCCGCAGTCGGGCAGCGGAAGCTAGGGCCGGACCTGCCCCCATCCGGCCGCCCCCGAATGCCATCGCGCCGAGTTCCCGCCCGCACCGACCCACCCGAGCTCACGCCGAGCGCGCTGCTCCAGCGCGCCGAAGCGCTCAGGCTCGACTTCGGTCCGACCGCCGCGCGCCGCAAGCTCGAATCGCTCCGGCCGCTCGAGCACGCCGAGCTCAAGCACCCGCGCGAGGTGATGAGGCTGCACGAGCTGTTGTGCTTCTGGCGCGCGTATCCCGACGATCGTCGGCTGCTCGCGCGGGTCGAGAGCATGCTGCGCGGATTCGCGCGGCGGCAGGATGTCGCAAGGCACGCGCGAGCCCTCGAGGGCAGCGGCATCGCGGGCACCGAGATCCGCTTCCGGTTCTTCGCATCGACCGCCGAATGGTTGGCGGCCCGCTGGCCGCAATCCTTGCGCATCGATTGGGCGGCCTTCGACGGCGCGGCGCTCGAGCCCTGGCTGCCGCACCTGGTCCATCGCGCGGTGGTTCCCGCGCTCGACGAATATGACATGCCGATGCGCGAGTGGCTGGCCTGGCTGAAGGGCACGCAGGAGACCGACGCGACCTTCCTGGTGCGACGGTTCCGGGATCTGCCCATGAGCCCTGAAGCGCGCGAGAGCCTCTACGATCAGCTCGATCCCGCGCTGATCCTCGCGCCGAGCGAAGGTTCTCCATCGCGCACCACCGCCAAGCGCAAAGGCGTGCGCCCTCGTTGGCAGCGGCGTGCGCTCTCACGCGAGCGTCCGGCGGCGACGGCGTGGAGTCGCTGGCGGCCCCGAAGCGTTCGCGAGGCTTCCGTGCGGGAGGGTGAGGCGCTGATCGACCTGGCGCGCGCCGCGATGGTGACGCGTCACCGGGACCTCGACGCGTTCACCAATGGGGATCCCCGCGACGTTCGCGTCGTGGACTTCGGCGATGGGCTCGAGTTCGCCTGCATTGGCATGAAGCCGGAGCGCCGCCTGTTGCTCGAAGCCGTGTATGGATACCTCACGCTCAAGAACGGCGTGCCGATCGGCTACGTGCTGACCGCTGCTCTGTTCGGCTCCGCCGAGGTGGCTTACAACGTGTTCGACACGTGGCGCGGCGCCGAGGCCGGCGTCGTCTACGCGCGCGTTCTGGCCATGACGCGCTGGCTGTATGGCTGCGACGCATTCACGGTCCCGCCCTATCAGCTCGGAGAAGGCAACGACGAAGCGCTCGAGTCGGGGGCCTGGTGGTTCTATCAGAAGATGGGCTTCCATCCGCGCGAGTCGCGCGCGCGCCGGCTCATGCGTGACGAGCTCGCCCTCATGCGCCGCAAGGCCACGCACCGCTCGACTCTCGGCACCCTGCGACGGCTGGCCCATGCCAGTCTGCATCTCGATCTCGCCCGGCCGCGCGCCGATGTGCTCGGGGAGCTCACGCTCGCGAATGTCGGCCTCCATGCGAGTCGCTTCCTGGCGAGCCGTTCGGACGACGGGCCCACACCGACGATCGAAGCGGCGGCCCTCCTCGGAGCCGGACCAGCGAAGGTGTGGAGCGCGAGCGAGCGCGAGGCGTGGGATCGATGGGCGCCCGTCGTGGCCGTGTTGCCTGGTCTCGCGCGCTGGACTCCGGTCGAGCGTCAGCGACTCGTCGAGGTGATCCGCGCGAAGGGCGGTCGGAGAGAATCCGACTTCGTGCGGCGCTTCGACGCGCATCCGCGGTTGCGCGCTGCATTGCGCGCCCTCGCGGCGCGCCCGCCGGCGGCGCCGAGGAGCCGATGAAGACCGTCGGCGTGCTGGGCGGCATCGGGCCGCAGGCCACCATCGACTTCGAGCGACGCTTCCATCGGTTCGCTCAGACCCTGATTCCCCCGAGGTTCAACACCGGCTATCCACCACTGGTGGTGCTCTACTACCGGCATCCGCCCATTCTCCTCGATGGAGATCAGCTCATCCGCCCTCTCCAGGTCGACCCGCGATTGCTCGAGAGCGCGCGCCGGCTCGGCGCGATCGCGGACTTCATCGTCATCCCGTCGAACCTTCCTCACCTCTTCGCGGCTCAGATCGAGGCCGCTTCAGGACTCGAAATCCTCAACATGATCGATCGGACCTTGGACGAGGTCGAGCGGCGCCAATGGCGGCGCGTGGGGGTGATGGGATTCTCCAACCCGACGGTCTACACCGACGGTCTGCTTCATCGCTCGATCGCATTCGAGATCCTGCCTGAGCCCATGCGGGACGCGCTCGACCAAGCCATCCTTGCGGTGATGGAGGGCCGCGAAACCGAGGAGCATCGCGCCGCCGCCAGGCGTGGTCTGGACCACCTGCGCGATCGCGGAGTCGAGGGATCGATTCTCGGCTGCAGCGAGATCCCGCTGCTGCTCGCGCATCTCGCCGACGCGCCCGATCTCCTGAACCCGCTCGAGATCCTGGCCGAGGCCGCGGTGAACGCGGCACTCGACGATTCGGCTCCTCAGCCCTTGGGCTTGTCGACGAAGGGCGGTCCCTGATCCAGCGTGGACGTGGGCACCGTCTTCAGGAAGCGGTAGATCGCTCGCAAGTCGTCTTCGTCGAGCTTCTGGAACGCCTGCCACGGCATCGGGGATCCCGGGATGGCGCGGCCGGCGCGGAAGCGAGCGATGAACTGGTCCTCGGTCAAGTTCGCGAGCCGGCCTCCGCTGGTGATGTTGGGCGGATGCCAGGTCCGACCGAGCATCATCTCGTCCTCGAAGCGGTTCGAGCCCGCGTACATCTGTCCCGTGAACGCCCCGGTGGCCATGTCACGCTGCGTGTGGCATGCACCGCAGAGCGCCACCGATTCGACGATGTACTTGCCGTTCTCCACCGTCGGGCCGTGTGGCGTGACCGCGGGCGGCGTGACGCGCGGGCCGACCGGATTGGCGAGGACCGTGGCTTTCACGATCTTGCCGAGCAGGTTGTACTCGTGATCGGGGACCGGGTTGTGCACCGGTTGCTGCGACTTGAGGTACGCCACGACCGCGACGAGATCCTCGTCCGAGAGCCCCTGCATCTCCATGAACGGCAGCAGCGCGCGCCCGTCGTGACCCACCCCGTAGCGGAGCGCGCGCGCAATCGCCAAGTCGCCGAAGCCCCCCGCCCCGGTCTCCACGTCGGGCGTGATGTTGCGCACGTAGAAGTTCCCCGGCGGGATCGGGAACTTGTGCCCTCCTGACAGCGGAGTGTCTTCCCCGGCTTGATAGGCCTGGTACTGGCTGGGATCGCCGTGGCATGCGGCGCACGGCGCGACGACGCGCACGATGTAGCGGCCGCGGGCGACCGTCGCGGAGTCGGAGTTGAAGGCGAGATGCGGATACGGTGTGTCGAACTTCAGATTCTGACGGCTGCCGACGTAGAAGGCGGCGGCCGCGAAGACCACCGCCACCAGCACCACGAACCCCAGCAACAGACGACGAATCATCAGAGGATCCTCTTGCCCAGCACCCCCTGCACCAGCTCCGCGGCCAGGATGCCGGTCATGTTCTGGCTGTCCAGAACCGGGTTCACTTCGACCACGTCGATCGCCGCGATGTTCGCGCGATCGTTGAACATCTCCATCGCCAGGTGCGCCTCGCGATAGGTGATCCCGCCCCACACCGGCGTGCCCGTGCCGGGGGCGTCTTCGGGATCCACCACATCCATGTCGAACGAGAGATGGATGGCGGCGGTCCCGTCGCTCGCCAGGCGGATGGCTTCATCCACCACGTCGCGCATTCCGCGCTCGTCGAGGTCGCGCATGGTGTAGACCGTGCAGCCCGAGCGCTTGAGGATCTCGCGCTCACCGTCGTCGAGATCGCGAATGCCGATCAGCACCGTGTTTCGCGCCTGCACCTTGGGCGCCTTGCCACCGAGGTTCACGAGGTCGTGATCGCCGAGTCCCAGACTCACCGCCAGCGACATGCCGTGGATGTTTCCCGAAGGAGTCGTTTCCGGCGTGTTGGCGTCGCCGTGAGCGTCGAACCAGATGAGTCCGAGCGATTCGCCCTGGCGCGCGTAGAAGGTGGTCGAACCGGCCACGGAGCCGATGGCGAGGCTGTGATCTCCTCCCAGCACGAGCGGCATGCGACCCTCGCCCAGGCTGCGCGCCACTTCCTTGCACAGCTCGTCGCACGTCTTGAGGATCGGCTCCTTGTAGCGCAGCTTGCCCTGGCCCACCTGCTGGGTCTCGGGGATCATCACGTCGAGATCCCCGAAGTCCACGACCTGATGTCCGAGCTGCTCGAGCCTTGGCTCGAGGTCGGCGATGCGGATGGCCGAGGGACCCATGTCGACTCCGCGACGGCCCGCGCCGAGATCGATGGGGCAACCGATGATTTCGATGTGCTTACGCATGAGGGCCGCGGAGTCTAGCAGCGGCTTCCGGCGAGCGGCAACCGCTGGGGGCGCCCTGCGCGCGGGCCTGCCGGTTGGCAAAGCGCTCAAGTCCGTACGATCAAAAGCCGATGCAAGAGAATTGACGCTGGCTCCGTAGGGGGTCCAAGCTCGAATCCATGAACACGACCCAAATCGTTCTGCTCGCGGGCTCCTCCCTGCTCCTTCTCGGGGCGGGAAACGACATGGAGCGCTACGCGGCCCCGCCCCCTTCGCCGCGGCCGGCGACGCCTCCCGGACAGGTGCTGTTCTCCGACGACTTCTCGGAAGGCGAGCTGCGTGGCTGGAAGGTCGACAAGGAAGGGGTGTGGAGCGTGCGGCGGGGGGTGCTCCGGGGCGACCTGCCCGATGACCGCCAGCAGAAGTCCTTCCTCTACGCGGGCTCCGAGGCCTG
>Ga0070688_100000755_pt1 | contig 15958 bp, 12 predicted proteins | sample KBSS13HmetaG_FD_64679 | JGI IMG/M metagenome (GOLD analysis project Ga0070688, IMG submission 64679) | Switchgrass rhizosphere microbial communities from Kellogg Biological Station, Michigan, USA - KBS S1-3H metaG | ecosystem: Host-associated > Plants > Roots > Rhizosphere ...
TCGGGCTGCTCGGCGTGCCACATGCCGTACAGCCTGGGCGGCCGGAGCGGCAGCACGGACCCGAACGTGAACAAGGTCGAGCCGCTCGATCCGGACGCGATCCACGCGCCGGAGCGGTCGCACTTGCGCTCGCACAAGATCGCGAACATCGCGAAGACGCTTCCGAGCGGCGTGCGCGTGCCGGGCATCGACGACGCGACGTGCGCGGGCTGCCACCAGGGCTCGAACCGCACCGTCATGCAGTACTGGGGCATCCGGCTCGACCAGAACGCCGACGTGCACAACAACCGGCAGTATCCGGCGAACCCGGCGAGCTTCCAGACGACGCACAACGACACGCGCCTCTTCCCGCCGGCCGTCGGGAACAACACGTTCAACGGGCGGAACGGGAACCAGTACCTTCTCTTCGAGGACTACGACAACGACGGGCGCGACGACACGCCGGCGGACGTGCACTACGAGGCGGGGCTCGGCTGCATCGACTGCCACGGCAGCAACGACATGCACGGCGGCAACGTCGACGATCCGACCCGCCCGATCCTGAGCCGCATGGAGCAGAACGTCTCCATCCGCTGCGAGAACTGTCACGGCACGATCGAGAGCTACGCGGCGACGCAGGCCGGCACGACGTACGACGGCGCCGCGGCACAGCTCGCGGTCGACGGCAAGGGCAATCCGCTGCGCCACGTGTACAAGAACGGGAGCGGCCAGTACTTCCTGAAGAGCCGTCTGACCGGTGCGGTGCACTACATCCCGCAGACGAAGGACACGGTCGGGAACAACGGCACCGTGAATCCGCTGACGAGCCAGCCGGTCTACGATCCGCTCGCTTCCTACGCGATGGGCCGCGTCGACGCGGATCCCACGAACGGGGTCGGGCCGATGCAGACGGGCGGTGTCACGGCGGGCTTCAGCCACACCGACCGCATGGACTGCGTCGCGTGCCACGGCTCGTGGACGAACACGTGCATGGGTTGCCACTTGTCGGGCGAGTACAACACCGGCAACAACTTCAGCAACATCACCGGCGACCGGATCGTCTACAAGCAGCTCACCGCGGACTTCACGTACCAGTCGCCGCTGTTCTTCCAGCTCGGCGTGAACACGCGCGGGCGGATCACGCAGTTCAGCTCGAACACGAAGGTGTTCTACCGCTGGCAGGACCAGAACGACGTGCTGTCGAGGCGCTTCGCATTCACCGACCGCAACGGCGAAGGCAACGACTCGGCGTCGGGATACTCGTCCTTGAGCCACAACTCGATCATGGCGCACTCGATCCGCGGCAAGGTCGCGCCGACGAAGGAAGGTCCGCGCTACTGCGTGGCCTGCCACCTGACGAACACGGGGCTCGCGAACTACGCGACGCAGTACGACGCGTTCCGGACGGCGCTCGAGAACCACGACTTCGGGTCGCTGAACTTCAACCTGCTCAGGACGCAGTTCGGCCAGAACACGGGCAACCAGCTGAACTCGCCGTTCTTCGCGCACATGGCCGCGGGGCTCGGGACGGGGATGTTCCTCTTCGACGAGGAGGGTTGTCCGGCGAATCCGCTCGACACCGATCCGAACCGCAAGGGCTGCGACGGACTCGATCCCGCGGGGCACTTCTCCGCCTCGCACGTGTACTTCGATCTCGACCGGATCGTCGAGCCGAACGGCGTGTCGAACGGCTCGAGCAACCACGTGTGGCTCGATCCGAACGTCGGACCGAGCATGCGCGACGGCGCGGCCGACCTGGACTTCGCCGGGCCGCTGGGCGCGACGTTGATCCGGAAGCTGTGCGATCCCGCGACGGGCATCGTGCTCGACTCGTGGCTGGACGCGAACAGCACGCCTCAGGGCGACGCGCCGAACTTCATCGTGCCGTGAAACGCGGCGCGAGGACGCTGACGAGCTTGTAGATCCACGAGAGTGCGAGCGCGCCTCCGATCACCCACAGCCAGGGCGCGAGGCGTACGGCGTTCAGATCGCGGTACAGGTCGCGTCCGCGGAAGTGGCCGAGGAGCGCCCAGAGCGCCGCGAGCGGGATCGCGATCGCGACGACGACGCCGAAGGGCTGCGTCTTCACGGCGTCGAGGACGCGCCCGTGCGCCGCGAGTGTGACGGAGGTCGTGACGCCGCACCCCGGACAGGGCACGTGCAGCCACTTCATCATCGCGCACGCAGGCAGCCCGAGCCTCTCGTGCGTGCCGTAGCCGCGCGGGTCGGGAGCGACGAACCAGGCGAGCACGAGGAGGAGCGCGAGGCCGAAGAACGCGCCCGCGAGGACGATCCAGTGCTCGAAGGAGCGCTTCGGTCGCACGGCTTCGTCCACGTCGTCATTGTGGAGCTCCAGAGCAGATCCCGTCCAGCAGCGACGGGAGTGTGACTCGTGCGCGTCCCGGCCCTAGTGCCCGGCAAGCCGCGGCAACCACTCGCAGGTCCAATTGGAGACAGTCGTGATCGGAGCCATTTGGTCGAGCCTCGCGGTGCTGCTCGCCGCGGCCGGTGGATCGGTTGATGGACCTCCGCCTCCCTTCGGCGTCCGGGGCACGGTGTTGAACACCGCGGGACAGCCGGTGACCGGCGCCGAAGTGCGCCTTGTTCTCGACAGCCCGAAAGGCGGCAAGCTCGCGGACACCACCCGCACCGACGACAAGGGTCGGTTCTCCACGCGCGGATGGATCGTTTCCGCATCGGACGGCGCGGGGGATTGGCGAGTCGAAGTCTCAGCGCATGATTTCGCGACCTCGGTCGTCGACCAGCTCTTCCTCGGCTTCGGCTCCTACGATGTCGGTCCCATCTACTTGTTCCCGCCAGTCCTTCTCACCGGTCGCGTGACCGACGAGAAAGGACGTCCCGTGGCGGGCGCAGCGATCCATGTCGCGCCGGGCGAGGCGGGTTGGTCGCGGTACGACTACGCGCGAGCCGAACCACTCACGCTCACGCAAGCCGACGGGAGCTACCGACTGCAAGCGATGCCGCCTGGACCAGCCACCGTCGGCGTCTCGGCGTCGGGCTACGCGGATTCCGTCACTCGCAAGGTCGTGCTGAGCGGGGACGAGCCCAATGTTCTCGATTGCGTCGTCGTGCCCGAACGCCCGTTCCATGGACGCGTCGTGGATCCGAAGGGCGCGCCGATCGCCGGTGCACGAATCGAAGCAGAGTGGCCCGGGTTCTGGAGTGCAGGAGTCGAGACGGGCGCAGATGGGAGCTTCGTCGTGCACGGACTCGGGAGGGAATGGCGCGGGGAGTGGAAGATTCGCGCTCGACGGTTCTGTCCTGCAAGGCGCCTCAGCGGCGGTCCGACGGAGTCGCAAGTGATCGCCATGACGCCTTCGGATCAAATCGTTGTCCGGGTCGAAAGGGAGGGAGCCGGGGCCTCTCCGAAGATCGCCATCGTCAGTGTCCGAAACAACGCGCCCCTCTATTGCCTGGGCGATTCGGAAAACTGGACGGAGGCTCGGTCGGATTCGGACCTCGTCGAGCCGCTCGGGCCGTCCGCGTGGCGCGTATTCTGGGAAGCGTCGCTCAATGGCGAGGACGTCGGACGACCGCACGGACATCCGACGACTCTCCGAGTGGATCTCGACGACGGATTCACTTCCTGGACCGATCCGTCGAACTCGAGTTGGAAGAACGGCCCAAGAGAGATCACCGTTCGCGCGCCGCGAGCCGGTCGGATCTTCGGCGAGGTGCTCCGGTCCGACGACGGCAGTCCCATCGCGGGCACGACGGTCATGCTCAACCGATGGTCAGTGATGCAACCCCATCTCGTCACGACAACCGACTCCTCGGGTCGATTCCTTTTCGAGAACATCACGCCCGGTGATCTCCACGATTTGGACGTGGACAACGAACGCTGGAGCGGAGGGATCGGTCGGGTCGAAGTTCGATCGGGCGAAACGACGCCGTGCATTCTTCGCGTCGAACCGCCCCCTCGCATCCGAGGGCGAATCACGATCAACGGCAATCCGCCACGAGAACCCGTCGTGATCGGCCTGGGAGAGTTCCAAGCCCACGACATCGTCGACGGTGGCTGGTTCGGCCTCGGGATCTCCGATCCCGACGGCCGCTACTCCGTGATCCCGAAGTACGACCGACGGTTCACCGTCGTTCCGAAACGACGCACGAAGCCAGAGGACGGCGGCTACCGGCGCTTCCGCTCCGAGTTCCCGAAGACACGCCCGGAATCTTGGCCCTGGCAGGTGAACGCGCCCGCGGTCGGCGAAACGACGCTCGATCTCGATGTCCGCGAGTGACGCGGAGTCGCGCGACTAATTGAAGTCGTAGATGTACGACAGCCGCAGCTTGTTCAGGATCGCGTACGGCAGCTTCGTGATCAGCTTGAGGTCCGGGTCGTTGCGCTCGTTGAACCCGCGCACGACGGGGCTGCGCATCGTGAAGAACCGCCGCGTCGAGCGGTCGTCGGCCTCGTAGCATCCGGGGCGCACTTCCCCGGCGAATTCGATGTTCAGCGAACCCGTGTAGAACACGCGCACGCGGATCAGCCGCTGGTTCTGCGCCATGTCGCGCATGTGCTGATCGCCGCCGCCGTCCAGGAATTCGTGCGCGAGCAGGATCTCGTCGACGTTCACGTGGACCATCGGCGTCTGGATGCGCTCGCACGAGTTCAAGTCGACCAGGGTCGCGTCGTGGACCTTCAGGAAGTACTTCCTCTGCTCGTCGAGGATCTGCGAGAGTCGCGTGTACTTGCCCTCCACGTTCCCCTTGATCAGGAACGAGTCGGTCAGCAAGAGGTCCGAGACGATCGTCGGTGCGGGGGTTCCTGCGCTGCGGCTCATGCTGGGGGCTGGGGAGGCTCTGCGCGAATCAGTGCTCGAACGCTGCCGGCGAGGTAGAAGGACCCGATGACGAGCACCCACCGTCCGTCCGCCGCTAACTCCAGCGCCCTGGCGTAGGCCTCGTGCGGATCGGCTGCCGTTTCAGCCCCGACTCCCGCGATCTCAGCCTCCGCCGCCAGGGTCTCCGCTGCCGACAACGGCCCGGACGTGACGGTAGTGCAGATCACGGTATCGGTCCTGGCGGCCAGGACCTTGAGGATCTCCCGCGCGTTCTTGTCGCGGCCGAGGGCGAGGACGGCGATCGGCCGGCCGGGCAGGTCCGGGTCGCCCGCGAGCTCGTCGAGGACCATGCGCACGCTGGAGGCGACGTGGGCCCCGTCGACGACGAGCGGGATCCCCCTCGCCCGATGCTTCTCGAGGCGCCCGGGGAGCCGCGCCGCCTCGATCGCAGCCGCGTCGAGCAATCTCCGGTCGATCGGCCAGCCGTCGCGATCGCGCACGCCGCGCGCGCCGAGCTCGTCGAGCGCGAGGCACCCGAGGTCGACGTTGCGCCCGAGCATCGTCGGCGCTAGGACCTCTGGGCGCAGCACGGGACAGTGCAGCGCCTTCGCGATCTCGTCGAGGATCGCGGCGGGATCGTCGGCGGGCGCGAGCGTCGGATCGCGGAGCACGCCCGTCACGAGCGTCGAACCGCGCTTCAGGATGCCGCCTTTTTCCCGGGCGATCGCGGCGAGCGTCCCGCCGAGGACCGCGGTGTGCTCGAGGTCGATGTTCGTGACGATGCAGACCTCGCCGGCGACGACGTTGGTCGAGTCCAGTCGGCCTCCCAGGCCGCACTCGACGACCGCCCATTCGACGCGCGCCTCGGCGAAGACGACGAATGCGGCCGCGGTGAGCAGATCGAACCAGGTGGCGCCCGCTCCCGCGGTTCCTTCGGCGATCGCCGATTCGCGCGCGGCAAGCGTCCGTTCGAGCGCCGAGGCGAGCGCCGCATCGTCGACGTCGCGGCCGTCGATGCGCACGCGCTCGTGGACTCGATCGACGTGCGGCGACGTGTAGAGGCCCGTACGCAGTCCCGCGCGCGCGAGCGCCGCGGCGACGAGCGCGCTCGTCGTCCCCTTGCCCTTCGTGCCGGCGACGTGGACGCAGCGAAAGGCGCGCTCGGGCGACCCGAGGCGCTCGAGGACGTCGGCGATCGGCTCCAGCCCGCGCCGCATCGCCGCATCGCGATCCCGTCGCTCCCAGTTCACGAGCGCATCGAGGCGGGCGAGCGCTTGCTCGAGTCGACGTTCGCTCATGCCAGGGCGTCACTCGCGCCCGCGAGCGACCTATGGACAGGGTAGGATAAGAAAGATTGAAGCGTGCGACGTTCGGTACCCGATGGCGTACCGGCTGCCGCGCCGCACACCGCGGGAACCGCTGACAGAGGCCGATGGTCGAGCTACTCCACAGGATCAAGGTGTTCGTGTTCGAGCAGAAGGGGCCGGAGCCCCACTATCTGCTCCTGCGCTCGAACCAGGGCATGGAGGGGACCTGGGGGCCGATCCAGGGCGGCATCCGCTACGGCGAGAAGCTCGAATCCGCGATCCGTCGCGAAGTGCTCGACGACATCGGCGTCCTGCGGCCGCTCGACCTGATCGATCTCGAGATGCCGAGCCGGACGACCCTCGGTGACGAAGAGGTCGTCGAGTGGAACTTCGGGTTCAAGACGCAGCCGCTGCTCGCGCCCCTGCGCCTCGATCCGCGCTGGGCCGAGTTCCGCTGGGCCGAGTTCTCGGAAGGCTACCCGATGCTCGAGTTCGACGCCGACCGCGCCGCCTTCCTGCGCCTGCACGCGCTGCTGCGGTAGTACCGAACCAGGTACGTTTTCTCGCACTTCGATCCGGGTCGTGCGAACGCCGCTGCGCCGCGCGAAGTGCGAGAAAACGTACCTGGTTCGGTACTACACGATCGCGAGGCGCGGGTAGCGCGCGTCGAGGACCTTGCTCGAGTCGACGCCGAGCCACTCGTCGATCAGCGTTCCGTAGACCGACCGGAAATCGGTCGTGTGCACGAGGTCGCCGTCCTTCAGGTCGGTCATCGACGGGTGCTTCCCGTGCAACCCGCCGTGCACCTTCGTTCCGGCGACGAACATCGGAGCCGCGACGCCGTGGTCCGTGCCGCCGGAACCGTTCTCCTTCACGCGCCGGCCGAACTCGGAGAAGGCGACGACGACGACGTGGTCGCCCGCGGACGTGCCGCGGAGGTCCTCGAGGAACGCGCCGAGTCCCGCGTCGAGGCGCCGCATGCGGTCGTCGTGCTGGTTCCGCTGGTTGTTGTGCGAGTCGAACCCGCCGAGTTCGACCGAGAGCACGCGCGTCCCGATGCGCGCGTCGATGACGGCGGCCGCCGCGCGCAGCGAGTTGCCGAATTCGTCCTGCGGATACTCGGCCTTCGGCTTGTAGCCCGCCGCCGCGCGCCGGATCTTGATCGAGGACTCCTGCGCCTCGGCGAGCACGCCGCGGAGCCGGTCGAGCACCGCGCGACCGTCGTGCGAGCCCTCGCTCTTCTCGCTCGACGCGCGGTACGCCTTCAGGTCGTCGCGGTCCGTCGAGACCCAGCGGTAGCCTTCCGGAGTCGCGAACGCGATCGCGGGGTGCGACACCGAGTACACGGAGTACGGCGCGCTCGCACCGATGTGCACGACGAATTCCGCCGTGCTCTCCTTGCCGTACGCAGCGTCGCAGAGCTTGCCGATCCAGCCTTCACCCGCGCTGCGCCCGCGCGCCTGCGCCGTGTGCCACACTTCCATCGAGCGGAAGTGCGAGCGGATCGGCTCGGGGTAGCCGCAGCCCTCGACGATCGCGAGCTGGCCCTGGTCGTAGACGGACTTCAGCTTCTTGAGCTCGGGGTGCAGCCCGCGGTAGCCGTCGATGCGCAGGACATCCTTGCCGTCGATGCGCGTCGCCGTCCGGCTCCGGTTGTAGACGTCGTCGCCGTACGGAACGACCGTCGAGAGTCCGTCGTTGCCGCCCGAGAGCTGGAGCACGACCAGCGTGCGCGGAGTCGGATCGCCGACCGCGCCGGTGGCCGGCAGGAACAAGCGCAGACCCGTGCGCGCGTCCGACGCCGAGAGCGAGAAGCAGCCGAACACGGCCGAAGCGCCGGCGAGGACCTGCCTTCGATCGAGCTGCTTCATTCGAGCTGCGCCTCCGGGAGCGAGAGCACGAGGTGCGCGAGCCGGCGCAGGATGCGCTCCGACTCGCCGCCCGCGTCGAGCAGCTTCCCTTCCGCGATCTTCGCGTCCTCGCGTTCGTGAGCGAGGAACTCGCGCATGCGCGCGCGCGTGTCGTCGGGCGCGCGGATCGCGAGCAGGTCGTCGACCATGCGGTCCGCGATCTCGGCGTCCGTGCGCGCGCCGGCCTTCGCCATCCGTGCGCTGAAGTTGAGCGCGGCGACCCAGCCGGACGCTTCGATGCGGCGCAGCTCCTTGAGCACCTGGCTCCCCTGCTGGCCTCCGCCCTTCCCCTTGCCGTCCTTCGGCTTCGCGGCGGGCGGTTTCGCATCCTGGGGTTTCGCCGCGGGCGGCTTCGCGTCGTCGCCGCCCATCGGGTGGCCGTCGTCCATCCCTCCGGGCTCGCCCGGCGCCATCGGCGTCTCGGGCGCGTCGGAGACCTCGAGATCGGATCCGGACATCACGTCGTCGACCTTGACGACGCCGAGCACGAACCCGGCGAGGTTCCCGCGCTGCATGAGCGTCGCCGTCGTGATCCAGGGCTCGCCTTCCTCCCAGCCCTTGACGCTCGGCGGAGCGAAGAGCCGCTGCCCGAGGAGCGCGGAGCCCCCGCCGAGCACGATCGGAGGAACGCGGACGCCGAGGCGCCGCGAGAGTCCGACCATGAAGTCGACCGGGCCCTGCACGCGCGCGCCGACGACTTCGTCGCGGTAGAACGCGGGATCGAGGAAGAGGCGCTTCAGGAACGGCTGGAGCTGGTAGTCGTGCTCGCGCAGGAAAGTCGCGTACGCGGCGACGCGGTCCGGTGTCGGCGCGACGCCCTCGAAGTACGCGATCAGGCGTTTCGACACCCACTTCGAGCACGCTTCCTGCTTCAGGAGGATCGCGACGAGATCGTCCCCGTCGAACTTGCCGCTCTTGCCGAGGATCGTCTTCTTCCCGTCGTCGTGCTGCCGCGGATGGAGCTCGTACTCGCCGTCGCGATTGATCCCGCGCCCCGTGAGAGCGCGCGCGGCCTCCTTGACGTCCTCCTCGGTGTAGTTGCCGACGCCGAGGCTGAAGAGCTCCATGAGCTCGCGCGCGAGGTTCTCGTTCGGATTGCCCTTCCGATTCACCTGGTTGTCGAGGTAGGTGAGCATCGCGGGGTCGCGGAGCATCGCCGAGAGCAGCTCGGCGTAGCTCCCGAGCGCGTGATCGCGCACGAGCTGGTTCTGCTGGATCAGGAGCCAGTTGCGCTTCACGTCCTCGACCGAGCTCGTGAAGAACCCGTGCCAGAAGAGGACCATGCGCTCGCGCAGCGGGTCCTCACCGCTCGCGAGACGGTCGTACCACCAGCCGGTGTACTCGAGGAGCTGGCGGCGGTCCTTCTCGCGGAACTCGCGCTGCTTCTCGCGCTGCTCGTCGGCGGGGAGCTCGCGCAGCGCCTTCGGATCGGGGATCTCGATCCGCTCCCAGAAGAATGGCTCGACCTCGACGCGCTTCGTCACGAGGCTCTCGACGAGCGCCGCCTTCCCCATCGCGACGCCGGCCTCGATCTCGCTCGGCCGCGCGCCGAATCCGGCGCGGTTGTAGAGGTGCTCGACCGCGCGGGCGTCCCAGGTCGAGGGATGGGACTGGACGGTCTGCGCCGGCGCGGCGGAGACGAGGACGCCGAGCGTCGCGAGCGTCGTCATCCAACCCGGTTTCATGCCTTCCTCGTACCCGCGCCGCAGCGTCTTGAGCTCCGGACGATCGTCGCTCAACCCCGGAGTCCTGTCCAGGTTGCGCGTTGGGGCCCGATCGTTCGACTCCGTACGATGCCCCGAAGCGAAATCGCATGACCCAGCCGCCCAGGACGCCCCTTTCCGCGCGCGAGGCCCCGCGGGATCTGCAAGTTTTTCTGGCGCGCCTGCGCGACGCCGGGGAGCTCGCGGAGGTCGCCGCGGAGGTCGATCCGGACCTCGAGATCGCCGAGATCCACCGCCGCGTCATCGCCGCGAGCGGCCCGGCGCTCCTCTTTCGCCGGGTCAAGGGCTCCGCCTTCCCGGTCGCGACGAACCTCTTCGGGACGAAGCGGCGCGTCGAGCTCGCGTTCGGGCGGGAGCCCGAGGAGTTCGTGCGCGCGATCGCAAGCCTTCCGCGCGAGCTCATGCCGCCGACGTTCGCGAGTCTGTGGAAGCGCCGCGGCCTGCTCGCTTCGCTTGCGCGCATCGGCCTCGCGCGCCGTCCGGGCGGCGCGGTGACGCAGGTCGCGCAGGATCCCGCACGGCTCACGGACCTCCCGGCGCTCAAGACCTGGCCGCGCGACGGCGGGCGGTTCCTGACGCTCGGTCTCGTCCACACCGAGCATCCGGAGACCGGCGTCTCGAACCTCGGCGTCTACCGCATCCAGGTGTACGGCGACCGCGAAGCCGGGATGCACATGCAGATCGGCAAGGGCGGCGGCTTCCACCTCGCGGCGGCGGAGCGACTCGGGAAGCCGCTCCCCGTCAACGTCTACGTAGGCGGTCCGCCCGCGCTGATGCTCTCCGCGATCGCTCCGCTCCCCGAGAACGCTCCGGAGCTCCTCCTGGCGAGCTTGATGCTCGGGCGGAAGCTCGCGGTCGCGGATCATCCGGCGAGCCCGTTGCCCGTCGTCGCCGACGCGGAATTCGCGGTGCTGGGCGAGATCCCGCCCGGAGTGCGGCGATCCGAAGGTCCGTTCGGCGATCACTACGGCTACTACTCCGAGACGCACGACTACCCGGTGCTGCGGGCGAAGACGATCCTCCGCCGTCGCGACGCCGTGTTCGCGGCGACGGTCGTAGGCAAGCCGCGGCAGGAAGACTTCTTCCTCGGCGACTACGTGCAGGAGCTGCTCTCGCCCCTCTTCCCGGTCGTGATGCCGTCCGTGCGGGCGCTGTGGAGCTACGGCGAGACGGGCTACCACTCGCTTTCGGCCGCCGTCGTCGAGGAGCGCTACAAGCGCGAGGCGATGATGAGCGCGTTCCGGATCCTCGGCGAGGGCCAGCTCTCGCTGACGAAGTTCCTGCTGCTCGTCGACCGCCCGATCGAGTTGAAGGACTTCAAGGCGGTGCTGACGCACGTGCTCGAGCGCGCGGACTTCCGCACGGACCTCTTCGTGTTCTCCCGCCTCTCGATGGACTCGCTCGACTACGCCGGCCCGCGGATCAACTAGGGCAGCAAGGGCGTCCTCCTCGGCGTCGGCGCGGCGATGCGGAAGCTCCCGACGGAGTTCCGGGGCACGCCCGGGGGGATCGCGCGGAAGGTCGAAGTGTTCTCGCCCGGCTGTCTCGTCGTCGAGGCGCCGAGCTATTCCGAGGACCGCGACGCGGCGGCGCGCATCGCGCGCGATCCGGCGTTCGCGGAATGGCCGCTCGTCGTCGTCAGCGACGACGCCGTGCGCCACGTGAAGAGCACGATGAACTTCCTGTGGGCCACGTTCACGCGCTTCGACCCGGCGAGCGACGTCCACGCGGCGAAGATCGAGCTCGTCGGAAACCACCCGTCGTACACGCCGCCGATCGCGATCGACGCCCGGATGAAGCCCGGCTACCCCGAGGAGCTCTTCTGCGACGAGGGGACCGCGCGCACCGTCGATCGGCGCTGGAGCGAATACTTCCCGGACGGGAAGGTCGAGATGGGAGACTCCGATCGGGCGAGCCTCGCCTGAGTCCTATACTCCCTCCATGCTCCTCGTCGCGGCCGCGATCGCCCTCTCCGCGTTCGACCACTCCCACGCTCTCTGGACCGAGGTCGTCGAAGCGCACGCGTGCGCCGACGGCGTCGACTACAAGAAGCTGAAGGACGACCGCGCGAAGCTCGACGCGTACCTCGCCTCGCTCGAGACCGTCATGCCCGAGGAGTTCGCGGCCTGGAAGCGCGAGCAGCAGTGCGCGTTCTGGATCGACGCGTACAACGCCTACGCTCTGAGGCGCGTCGTCGACGCCTACCCGATCGCGAGCGTCCGCGACATCGGCGACGGAACGAAGGACGTGTTCGACGAGGAGTTCATCCCGCTCGGCCGGCTCTTCCCGGAAGCGGCGGACCGCAAGCTCTCCCTGAACGACGTCGCGAACAAGATCCTCCGTCCGAAGTTCAAGGACGCGCGCGTCCTCGCCGCGCTCCACGCGCCGGCGCGCGGCGCTCCGCGGCTCGCTCGCCGTGCGTTCGTCGCGGAGCACCTCGACGACCAGCTCGATGCGCAAGTCGCGGACTGGCTCGCCGATCCCGAGCGCAATCGCTTCGACGAGAAGACCGGGACGATCCGCGTCTCGAAGATCTTCGACTGGAACAAGGGCGATTTCGTCCGCGACGCGGGCAGCGTCCAGGCCTGGATCACGGCGCGCGCGCCGGCATCCGAGCGGAAGTGGCTCGCGTCGGCGAAGGAGTTGAAGGTCGAGCTCCTCGACTACTCCTGGAAGCTCGACGAAGCGAGGTAGACCGGTGGCCGAGACGCCTTCGCCGACTCGAGCGCGCATCCTCGCGATCGGCATCGGTTGTGTCCTCGCGGGAGCGGGCGTCTGGGCCTGGACGCGCACCGCGGCGAAGCACGAGGCGACGGTGTACGAGCAGAAGTCGCGCGCCGTCCGCGAACTCATCGCGCGGCACGCACACGAGCAGCCCGGTCCGGCTCCGGCCCGGCGCTACGAGCTCCCGAACGAGGTCGCCTCGATCCTCTTCCCCTACGGAGCGACCGAGGAGTACGACCCGTGGTCGTACTACCGCCACAAGGGGAACCAGCGCATCCGGCTGCCGCTCGCCGAGCGCCCGGGCGCGAGCTTCGAGTGCGTGACGAACTCGCTCGGCATGCGCGAGGACACCGAGGTCGCCGGGGAACACCCGGACCTGCGCGTCCTCGTCACCGGCGATTCGCACACCGACGGCGTGTGCGAGAACCGCGAGTCGTACGCGAACCGGCTCGAGGCCGCGCTCGCGCTCGACCGGCCGGGGACGACCGTGGAAGTCCTGAACGCCGCGAACGGCGGGTTCTCGCTCTACAACTACCTCGGCGTCCTCGAGAAGTTCGTCGACCTCCAGCCGGACGCGTTCGTCGTCGGCGTGTACGGAGGCAACGATTTCCGCGAGGTGCTCTTCCCGCTCGCGTACTTCAGCCGCACCGAGATCGAGAGCGACACGCCGAAGGAGCTCGCCGAGCTCGAGCGCGGGAGGCAGCTCGACGCCCGCGCGATGAACCAGGCCTTCCGCTCGATCGTCAGCGGGAGAGCACACCCCGAGCAGCGCACGCGAGCAGTCCGCGCGGCGATCGACCTGACGGTCGAGATGCAGACGATCTGTCGAGCCCACTCGATCCGGATGCTGTGCGTCTACATCCCCTCGCCGACGGAAGTCGCGTGGAAGGACCACGCCGAAGTGTTCGATCGCTTCAAGACCGACCTGTCGCTCTCCGACACCGACCTGGGCCGCGAATCGGAGATGGCGAGCGAGTACCTCGCCGGCCTCCGCGCCGCGGACATCGAGACCCTCGACGCGCGCGACGTGCTCGTCCCCGGCGAGGGCCCGTATTTCTGGAAGGGCGAGTACCACCTCAACCTGCGCGGGCACGAACGGATCGCCGACGCTCTCCGCGCGCGCTTCGCGACGTGGAAGGACTTCCCGCCGCGCCGCGAGCCTCGCTGACCTCAGCCGCTGCGGAAGTCGTAGAACTCCGGGTGCCGGAGCGCGGGCGCTGCGGCGCGACGGATCTGCAGCGTCCGGATCGCCCACAGGTCGCGGAAGATGCGGTACTTCGCCGTCGCGTCGAGGTAGTCGACGCCGCTGCTCCCGCCCGTGCCCGTCCGGCGCCCGATCACGCGCTCGACCATGCGCGCGTGGCGCTGGCGGAAGATCACGAACAGCTCCTCGAGCCCGACGAGGCCGTCGAGCACCTCGCGCGGCCATGCGAGGAGCGGGAGCTCGCGGTAGGTCTCGATGAAGAGCATCGCCGCGCGGATCCGCGCCCGGCGCGCGCCGCCCTCGGCTTCGCTCGGCGCGAAGAACGCCTCGACCGAGACCTTCTCGGCCTCGTACCGCGCGCGGATCGCCTGCGCGTCGGCCGGGCTCCTCGCGATCGAGACCGCGCGCTCCGCGGTCGCGTCCGTTTCCTGCGCATGCGCGGCGAGGAACGCCGCGAGGAATTCCGCGAGCCGCTCGCCCGCATCCTGGCGGTGCGGATCGCAGCCGTCGATCGGCGTGCGGTAGAGCCACTCGTCGATCGCCTCGCGCAGTGTCGGCCGGTCGGCGAGCTCGGTCTCGACGCGCGCGAGCGCCGGGGACTTCGCGGCGTCCGCACCCCGCAAGGCCTTCTTCCAGCCCTCCTCGAGGCCCGCGTGGGCGCGCTCGGAGTCGTCGAGACCGAGGAGGATCTCGACTTGTCGCAGTTGAGCGCTCTGGAATCCGCTCGCGGGCAGCAGCTTGTCGCGGAAGGCGAGGAACTCGCGCGGCGGCAGCGTCTCCATCACGTCCCAGTGCGCGATCGCGACGCGGAAGATCGTCGCCGCGCGCTCCAGGCTCCGCACCGCGCCGGACAACTCCTGCTCGGCGACGGAGTCGGCCATGAAGAGATTCCGCGCCGCGCGCATCTCGCGCAGGATCAGCTTGAACCAGAGCTCGTAGATCTGGTGGACGGTGACGAAGAGCACCTCGTCGTTCGAGAGGGCCTTCTCGTCGCGCTCGACGCCGCCTTGCAGCGCGAGCAGCTCCTCGAGGCGGAGATAGTCCCAATAGCTGACGGGTCGCACGTGCGTGGAGGGTACAGGCGGCGGTTCGGAGCGATCAAGCTCGCGCGCGCGCGACGAACGCGAACGCGATCCAGCCGGCGATCAAGGAGAGGCCGCCGATGGGCGCCGCGTGGAGGACGGCCGTCGGCGCTCCGAGCCCGTGTGCGTACAGCGGACCGCTGAAGACGACGCTGCCGAAGAGGAACAGCCAGCCGGGTGCGGGATGCGCCGCGCGTCCGTCGCGCCTCCTTCCCTCGACGAAGAGGCCGAACAGGACGAGCGCCAGGGCGTGGATCGCCTGGTACAGCACGCCCGTCTTCCATCCCTCGAAGTCGCCGTCCGACATGTGGCTCCTCAATCCGTGCGTGCCCGCGGCGCCCAACAGGACGGCGATCGCCGCCGAACACGCCCCGATCGCGACCCAGTTCGGTTTCATCGTCCGCTTCCTTCCGCGCTCGCCTTCGAGAGCGCCTGCCAGATCTCGCCGGCGAATCCGCCCGCGGGCGGCAGCGCGGGCGTCGCGCTCGCCTGGAACATCGACTGGATCTCGCGCTGTCGCTGCAGGCGCGCGGACGCGAGCGCTTCGATGCGCTTCATGAGCCGCCGCTCCGAAAGACCGTGCAGACCGAGCGCCTGCCACTCGTCCTCGGGCAGCAGTCGCTCGACGAGGCGAGCGAGCGTCGGCGGCAAAGTCTGGATCAGGTCGTGGATGCGATCGTTCTCGTGCTCGATCGCTCCGCTCTGCGCGAGCGCGATGCCGCCGGCGGCGAGGCAGAATCCCACCGCCCACATCGTCATCGAGACCGCGAACGAGAGCCCAGCGGGCGGGAATCCGAGCTCGAGCGGCGTGAACGAGCCGAGCGACACGCGCTTGATCGGATCGAGGAACTCGAACGGGAGCCACGAGAGCACCGGGATCCCGAGCGACAGGACCTGCCAGCGGTGCTCGCTGCCCTGGTAGCTCACCCACAGGCGGAAGAGCAGCATCAGGCCGAGCGCGACGAGCGTCGCACCGCCGATCCCGCGGCCGCCCGAGTCGCTCGTGCGCCGGCGCGACGCGACGAAGGCGAACAGCAGGAACACCTCGAAGAACATCCACGGCCCGCCCGGAGCGAGCGCTCCCGCGACGACGAACGCGAACCCGAGGAACGCAGCGACGAGAGCGAACGTGCCGATCGCGTCGCGCGGGAGCCCGCTCGCGCGCACCTGCGCGAAGCTCGCGACGAGCGCGAGGAGCGCTCCGATTCCGAGCGTCGTGAGGC
>Ga0070688_100000763_pt1 | contig 15902 bp, 7 predicted proteins | sample KBSS13HmetaG_FD_64679 | JGI IMG/M metagenome (GOLD analysis project Ga0070688, IMG submission 64679) | Switchgrass rhizosphere microbial communities from Kellogg Biological Station, Michigan, USA - KBS S1-3H metaG | ecosystem: Host-associated > Plants > Roots > Rhizosphere ...
AAACTCATCTCAACTTTCACTTCCCGGACTTATATGTTTGAAAGGTGGTGATCTAACGAGTGAAATACATGACAGCGGCACCCGGCCACGGGTAATGGAAATAGCTGACCTTTTTAATGAGGAATATTTTAAGATGAAATACTTACTCTTTGTGCCCCGTTAAGCTATAAAATATACCGGAAAGTGGTATTGCCGATATTAACCCGGAAGCTACCTTTGAAAAATGAAAGAAATCACCGTTTGCATTGTAGATGATGTGAGTGAGTTGAGACATGCACTTGAAGAGATCGTTTCCTCAGTTGATGGCTATAAATGTATTGGGACAATGAGCAATACCACCGAAGCGGTTACAAAAATTCCCTTATTGAAGCCTGATGTCGTACTTATGGATATAAACCTTGGTGAAAGTGAAAGCGGAATTGATCTGGTGAGAGAATTAAAGCCAATAATGCCTTCTACAAATTTTATGATGTGTACTGTATATGAGGATGATGAAAAGATATTTGAAGCATTAAGTGCCGGGGCCAGCGGTTACATTCTTAAAAAAACTGAGCCACAAAAACTACTGGAAGCAATAAAGGAATTGCACGAAGGCGGCGCACCGATGAGCAGCCAAATCGCAAGAAAAGTTGTTTTTGCTTTTCGTGAAAAACCGATCGCGGCGCATCACTCACCGGGTATAGAACAGCTTTCTCATCGGGAAAAACAAATTTTAGAGGAGCTTTCTCGCGGATTAATGTATAAAGAGATAGCCAACGTTTTATTTATCAGCCCGGAAACAGTAAGAAAACATGTTTATCATATTTATGAAAAGCTCCACGTTACCAACCGTGTAGAAGCCGTAAATAAATATTTTGGTCGCTAAAAAAATCTTTTTCATCCTCTAAACATAAAAAATACCACAAAAGTGGTATAGGTGGTAATCATGACGAACTTTAATTTTACCCCTGATTTAAAGGTCCCTATTACACAACCGTTAATCTTGAGCCTTTTCCGATGGCAATAAAATAAACCCGGCGTAATACCGGGTTTTTCCATTTATCTTATTCCACTTAAGTCTATTTTGTTATCCTTTCTTTGAATATCGGCCAACCTTTGTGAAGGATCGATCTCTCCAATAGAAATATCAGCAAGCTTATGCGATGATTCAATGATATAGGTAGTGTGTGTCCATTTCCATGGTTCATATACTTTTCGGGAAACAGAAGCATCTTCAGCCGGCTTTTCTCCAAACATAAGATACATCGGGATATAATGAAGTTCTTTGCTACCATCTTTAAACGTAAGTTGAAAATCTATTGGCATTGGAATATCTCCAACTCTGCGGATCCTTACTTTGGTTTTGCCGGCTTCTTCCCATAAGCTATCAATGCTATAATCAATAGTTTTTGTGGAGCTGATCCAAAATTCACGATACCAATCCAGTTTCATATCACTTACCTTTTCTGCTACTCTTACAAAATCATTTGCGTTAGGGTGTTTAAATCTCCACAACCGATAATATTCAAGCATGATCTTTTTCAAATTTTCTTCACCGGCGATGTATCCTAATTGAGAAAGAAAAACACAGCCTTTGGAATAAACGGCATTGGCATATGCAAGATTTGTATTAAAATGATCAGCATGTGTTGTCAATGGCTCTTCTCTTTCGCTTTTCACAAGTGAATAATATCCGTCATAATTTTTTTTATGAGCAAAGTCGCTATTATTATTAAGAAACCCTTTAGTCCTGTCTGTAGCAAACTCGGTAAAACCTTCATCCATCCATGCATATTCCGATTCATTTGTGCCAAGCATACCATAATACCAATTATGTAACCATTCATGTAACCATGCGCTGGGGGCTGCGAGCAATGTAGCCATTGGATATTCCATACCACCATCGCCACCGTCTATAAATGAGAATTGTTTATAAGGATAGCCGCCAAAAGTCTTTTCAATAAATGGCAACGCCTTTTCAGCATTATCCAAAATATCTTCCCAATCTTTCGATGCTGCTTTTCCTCCTGTTTTATACAGCAAATGAAAAACAAGGCTATCTCTTATTTTTCTTGTCTTATGTGTAAACTCCGGATCGGCGGCCCACATAAAATCATGAACATTAGGCGCAATAAAATGCCATGAAAGTTTATCGGTTTTAGAGATTGGCACTTTTACTCCTTCTTTTTCATAGCCAAAGCCGATTTGATCTGCATTTTGCAGATAACCGGTTCCTCCAAGTAAATATGATTTATCAATATTTATTGTTACGTCAAAGTCGCCCCACACTCCATAAAATTCTCTTGCTATATAAGGCGTTGGATGCCATCCTTCATAATCGTATTCACAAATTTTCGGATACCATTGACTCATTGAATAGCGAACTTTTGTATCCGGGTTATCTCTTCCACTTCTTCTAATCTGCAATGGCACCTGCGATTCAAATTCCATTTCAAAAACAACTTTTGATTTGGGAAGAATTGGCTTATCAAGTTTAACTTCAAGAATAGTTTCCTGCATCACAAATTGCTGTGGACGTCCATTCATTTTTAAAGAAAGAATTTTGTGATACCCTATCTCATTAGGCTTTAGATTTAAGATCCTGTCCTTTACTCTTGGATCCCAATCCTGCCGGTTTCCAAAAAATGTTTGACCCAGTATACGGCTTCTTGTATCCATCATACTGTTTGGTTGGAACGCATTAAAATATAAATGATAAAAAACACGGGTAAGTGTATCAGGTGAGTTATTTGTATACTCAAGTTTCTGAGATCCTTTGAACTGGTTTGTTTGAACATTCATGTCTATGTTCATTGTGTATTTTACACGTTGTTGCCAACGGTCAGGCTGCGAAAAAAGGGATGAAGCGGAAATACAAAGTAATAATGAGGACAGAAAAAATCGTTTCATGAAAACAAGTTTTATGTAGCGCCGAAAATACAAAGAAATCCTTCTTTGCATTACCAGGAATGATAATATTAGCTAAATGATAAGAGTTAGAACGATTTTTCCTCTTTGCGCATTTCTTTTCTTATTCCTTCTACAAGATCATCATGAGCAAGTTCCTTATTAGCTTTACTTAACGCCTTTAGTGTAGCAAATTGCATTATGTTTATTATGGCTGCACCACTTAATTCAAACTGTTCAGCAATTTTTTCCAATTCAAGTCCGCCATTCGATTTTACTGTAACCGGTAGCGCTTTATTCCAAAGTTTGTGCCTCTCCTGTGCATTTGGCATTGGGAAATGAACAACAGAATGAAATCTTCTTAAGAAAGCTTCATCAATATTGCTTTTATAATTTGATGCCAGTATCAGTAGTCCTGAAAATTCTTCAATACGTTGCAGCAAATAAGAAACTTCCTGGTTGGCAAACTTATCATGTGAACTCTGCACATTAGTTCTTTTACCAAAAAGTGCATCTGCCTCATCGAAGAAAAGTATCCAATTTTTATGTTCGGCTCTGTCAAATATGCGGCTCAGATTCTTCTCTGTTTCCCCAATATACTTTGATACGATCTGCGAAAGATCAACACGGTAAACATCTTTTTCAAATTCTTTTCCAAGCAGAGTTGCAGTTAATGTTTTGCCCGTACCCGGAGGGCCATAAAATAAAACCCGGTATCCTTTATTTATTTTTCGTGAAAGATTTTCATCAGTATAAAGTACAGTATGATATTTTATCCATCTTTTTATATCCTCGATCTGTTCTTGTGTATGAGGATGCAATACAACATCTTCCCATTTCATTCTTGACGTAGTAAGTTTTGCAGGAAAATCATAACTGAATCTTGGTTTCAGTTCTTTTCCTTTCAAGACCTTTTCTTCCCATTCCGGAGAAACAATAATGCGGCCACTCATAAAGGGTTCGCCTTCTTTTACCTGTTCAAGCCATAATATGTCTTGTTTGAAAAACGGTTGTTGCTCATCAAACAATTCCTGGATGGCAAAGCGTTTAGCAATATCTTTTCCAGCTAGTAAAAATTGCACAGTTTCGCCAGTTGGCAAAATGCCACGATGATTTGTTCCTCTTACACCACCAAATTCCGGAAAATCCCCTCCCTGGGGAAGAAACTCGTGAATAATTCCGTTATAAAACTCAGGATAAAAATGCGGAATAAGAGAAATGAAAAAAATGATCTTTTCTTCAAAAGATAATTTTTTTGTCACCGGATCTCCTTCAAATATTTCATCGATCGTTTCTTCGATCTTTGTATTTAATGAGATTGGAACAATTTCATTAAAACCAATTGCGATCCTTTGTTTAATAAAATCACTGAGCGCAGCAAGATGCCCGGAGTTGATCACTGTTTTTGTATAATCAGGAAAGTTAAACGATTTTACAAACCCGGACAATTACCGAAAAGTGGTATTAAGGGCAGATATTTACATAACCTTGTTTCCCTAAATTATGTTTATCGATAGACTTGCCGGCACAATCAACTTTGACCCTGGCATCTTGAACAGCATCCATTGTCATTTTATGTACTTTGGCCACCTTATCGCTGTATTCAGTGTATTTAATAAGAAATTCTTGTTCGGTCATTCCAATTTTCCCTTCAAATTTTGGCAGCGGGTATTTTGATATTTCTTTTTTTATATACGCTATAAACTCGGTTCCATGAGACCCCTCATGAAAACTAATAGTAGCTTTAGTTCCTTTGTCTTGGGGTCTTGTACCATACCCATAGTCTGAAGGCCCAGAGGGGTTTACATTTATACCGAAGCGGGTTTCTACACTTAAATGGAACACTAATGCAGGGAATGCGACGAAACTTTTGACCTTACCTTGATCTATCTGATAATCCGGAGCGGGGATCGATAATTGTTTTACATAGTTAAAATATGTATTAGCTCCCTTAGGAAGTTCTGTCGCCGATTTTAATACATCTGGCAAAACATCAATTGTTATATATCCTGCTTTAACTGTAAATCCCCCTCCTGACTTCTTAACTGCCCCTCGTGGAGCTGGAGTTGCAACTGGAACAGGTGTCGCTTTCCCTTTTAGAAAAATACTATTTGCAGTATTATGCAAGTGAGAATGGGCCAATTCATGTGCAAGTAAATTTATACCATCATTTGTTTGCGGTTTATATTTTCCCTCATTGAAAACGATGTGATCTTTATAACTATAGGCCTCAGCTTGTAATTTCTCTGCCGATCTTGAGGCAGCTTCTCCAGTATGAATTTGTATGTGATCAAATGATAAACCGAAACGTAGCTCAAAAAATTTCTTTGTTTCTGCTGGTAATGAATGACCTGAAGATGAAATAACAGGCTCTACTGTTTTCTTTATGGAATCGCTTTGAGTTGTGGGTGGGAAAAAAGTTGAGTTGGTTTTAGAAAACATTTTTCCTGATACTGTCTTCTTTTTTTGATTGATCCGTCTTGTGATTTTGCTTTTCATTTTTTAATTTTTTAATGAATCCAGATCCTGGCTTGCCACCACATTTTCATTATTGACAATGCGGCCTTTGATCTCATTAATTAATTCCTTCTTTTCTTCATCTGTTCCTTTTTCATTATTTATATCTTTCCAAACTGCATCACTCTCGCCTTTGCCAGCTACTTTATGCATAGCAGCAACGTCCTTATTTAATTCGCCTTTAAGCAGATCAACAACAACTTCACGTTTATCTGCATAACTCTTTTTGTCTTGCATCTGGTTCTCTGTTTGTTTAATAAATTCATTCTTTGTTGCACCACCTTTTCCGCCATAAGTTCTTCCATCTACGTGTCGATATTGGTGGAGATTGATAGCATATCCCAATGAGGCTCTTCCATTTGCTCTTTTTTGCATAGCAGTAATTCCTTGAGCCTGGAAATATGGTTGTTCAGCAGCCCATTCGAGTACAGCGGCTTGCGGTTGGTGATCGGCAGTAAACTGATCACCTTTAGGTTTAGGCATGGAAGCATAAGTACCCGCCTGGCCTTCTAACAAATATCTTTCCTTCACTCCTTTCAAACTTTCAGTTCTTCCGAGTAGATCACTCAGGAATTGTGATAGATCAACCTCGTATTGCAATAAAGTTCTTAATAAACCATCAATTTCTGTTTGAGGTTTATTTGCATCTTTTGCATTTTTTATTGTTGTCAGCTGAGGTTCGATTTTAGATGTCAAATGAGCTCTTGCATTTGCAATTATTTTAGTGTCTTCTATTGACAAGTTCTTGTTTTTACTTTCATAATATGTAAGGAAGGTTGCTACAGGTTGTGGATCACTTCGAACAATCATAACTGGCTTACCTCCTCTTTCTTCTGCATACAAACTATGAGAGCTTCCATCTTTTGCTTTAAATCCAATTTTTGATTTTGCCCAGTTAACAATTGCTTTTGCTACTTCCTTTACTTTTTCCTTCCCTTGTTCTACTTTCTTTTTCGCATAATCTTTTGCCCCCTCTACTCCACCTTTCACCTTCTTCACTATTTTATCCAGTCCCAATTTCTTACTTAACGCAATTGCTTTATCCAAAACCCAATCGATCGCTTTGTTAATTGGTGCCTGAATGGCATGAATGATCTTTTGTGCTTTTTCAGAAATATTTCCAAGTCCAAGCAATGAGGCAAGGAAGCCAATAGTGATCGGTATCAGTTTTGCCAACGCATTTTCTACCATTTTGGCTGCCCCATCAAGACTGCCCTGCACGATGAGTGCAATTGAATCTATAATTGCATTTATAAGATCAAGTATCTTCTTTCCATTATTTACAAAGAACATTACGATATCATAAATAGCCATACATGCTTTTATAAATGCACCTACCGGGTTCAGCAAGCTCAATACGAACTTGATCCCTGCCTTTACAACTTCTTTGATCAGCATATCCATGATGGCATCGATCACCATTTTCTTAATATCACCAACCTTGCCCATGATATATTTCCATAAACCTGCTAATCCTTCTTTGCGAATGATCTGGAATATCTCAAATACTTCTTCCAATGCCGCTACTACTGGTTCACCCAACTTCATGACCGCTCTTGATCGGATATTTGTCCATGTAAGACCCAATATCTGCATTACAAAATGGAAGATTCCCGGCAGATCCCATTTATCAGGGAATTGTATTCCCGGTGGCATATTGCCTAACAGCCATTCAAAGAATCCAACTTTAAAATGATAAGCAATATTGTCTATGAAATTGCTGAAGCCCATCTTCACTGCTTTCACTAACTGGCCAAGAAAACCGATCGGGTCACCAATGATCTGCCCGATAACATGAGCTACTTTAGCCAGTGTTTCAAGCAACATATCTTTCAACCGCAAGATCGCTTTGATAACTCCTGCTACTGCACCAACAGCTTTACTCAACCAACCTTTCTCTGATTCTTTTATTGCATCAAATGTTTCCTGCAGTTTGTTTACATTCTGTACATACTTATCAGAAAGCTTTTGAATCAGCGCATCGTGTTTGTCTTCTACACTTTTTTCAAGTTCGCTAAACTTGCCGAGTACTTCATTTTTAGCATCTTCGCCTACTTTTTGCAGATCAGGTGTAAGTTTTGACCAATACTCATCTATCTTTCCTTTACCCGTTTGAATTTCAGTCATTGCATCACCCAATTGTTTTTCCACTTTATTGGAAATATTGGTGATGGCCGAATCCATACTTTCTATGTAGGTGGCCTTTTCTTCTTCAAATATTCGTGTGATCTCAGGAGAAAGTCCACTGAATGCTTCGCTGATCGTATCATCAACAGTTGTCCAACCATAATGATCTTTCAAACGACGGCGAACATTCTTTTCAAATATTCCATTCGCTGCTATTGCTGCTGCATCGAAATCTGCAGTTACTTCTGTCTCGAGTTGATTCAGTATTCTTTCAACATTTGTTTTTGTTTCGGTATAAATTCTTTCAAGACCATCTGCTACTTCCTTACGTTTCGCTTCATCTTTTCCTTTTGTATTTGTTTTACTTTCATCAACCTGGCCAAACATGCCGGCACGGGCACCATGCATATCTTCCATCTTACCTGCAACTGTTGATTTGGCTTGTTCTTCTGCTTTTGTAATTACAGGTTCTTCTGCAGTACGATATTTATTTGGAGCATCTCTTGCTTCCTGCTGTGCATCTTTTTTAGTTTTTAATGCCCCGGTAAATTCCGGTTCATTTGAATTGGCAAGCTGTTCTTCGGTTACATTACTTGAAGCCATTTGATCATCCAGTGACTGCGCATCTTTCTCCATTGAAATTTCTGCATCCGTTCTTGGTTTTGGTGCAGATGCTTCAGCATTTGGAATATGGTTTTTATTACCTGCATCTTCATTTACCAATGGCGCTTCTTGTTTAGGAACTGCAAGCCCATTTTTTAAAGCCGGATCTGCTGCAGTAGTTGATGAAATTGCTTTACCCGCATTTTCTTTTTCTTCTTTTACATCGCCTTTTGCATTTGATTTTGCTTCTTCCATTCTTCGCTTTCCATCACTCGGGTTCTCATACATATCCACTGTTGCATTATCATCTTTTGGCAACGCCTGTTTCACTCTTTCCATTAATTTACTCTTGAAAGCTTCAGCATTGAATTTCTTTGCCTGTTGCCCACTCATATCTCCTACCTGGTGCATCTTAGCCTGGCTGCCTTTATTTAGTTCCGGGTCAATATGTGATGCCATTTGTGCGGCTCCTGCTTTTGATTCAGGTGTATCATGTGTCTTTTGTTGCTTCTTAGCTTTACCTGCTTTACCAATTAACTCCTGGTATGCCGGATCTGCTTCTGGTGTTTTTGGTGACTCAACAACTACTGTCTCAGCTGGCGCAGTTTCTGGAATTTGTTCAACAGACCCTTCAACAGGTTTTTCTTCTTTTGTTTCAGCAACAGGTGTATCAACAATATCAGTTGCTGATATTTGAGGAACATAAGGCTTTACTTCAGCAGGTTTTGATTCAACAGGAACAATTGCTTTTGCTTGAGTAACAGCATCACCAATTATTTTTTGTAATTCTGAATCTGAAACTTCTTCAGGATTTGGCGCCAGCTTATCAAGAATACCATACAATGGATTAAAGAATGCATCCCAATGTGCAATAGCGTGAGTTTTTACCTGTACCTGTGCCCCAAGATTATCTTCACCAGATGTATTTCCGTTTACAGTAATAACATTTATTTTCTTTCTTTCAGATGGCGAAGGATTTTCAGGTTCTGTTTTTTCTACTATCGCATAGTGAGAATTTTTATTGAAATATGCTATATCCCCTGCTTTAGGAATATAACCCGGAGCATACGCTGCTTTTTGTTTTACGGCAGATCCGCCAATTGTCCATTTCGGCATGGGAACACCGCCTTTATTTAATGCCCAGAAAGTAAAGATGCCACACCAGCTTGGCATGATATCCCTTTTTACCCATTGTTCTTGGGGAGGAGTAGGAACAACATTTGGTGGCGGTGCATTTATCGTACCACCATATTTTATATTTTTTTCCAGAATAGCACCAGGAGTTTGTACACTTCCTTCAGGAACTACTTTATCTTTTCCCATAGCAGTTTGGAAATAATCTCTCAATCGTTCCCAGCCTACTCTTGTACCATCAGCATTTTTTTGTTGTGCATTTACTTTACCTACTTGTGATTTTGCAAATGCTACTGCCCGGCGCAATTCAGGTCTTATCTGCTGCGTTCCCGGTTCTTCTTTTGTTTGTACTGTTTCATTTTCTTCTTCTACTCTTTGCAGTTCGGGTTCTTCATGTTCTTGCTTAGTTTGAATTTCTTTTTCTTCAGCATTGCGCTGAACACTTGTTGATAAGAATGGTTGAACTGACTTACTCTTGCCTTGTTGTATAGTGTGAGTTAATTCATGGGCAAGCAAATGTTTTCCTGACTCGGTTGCAGGGTTATACTTACCGGAGTTGAAATAAATATTATTGCCATGAGTAAATGCCTGAGCACTGATCTGCGAACTTAACTGTACCGCAGTTGGATCAGTATGCACACGTACCTGGCTAAAGTCGGCGCTGAAACGGCTTTCCATAAAACTACGGGTGCCATTGTCCATTGCACGACCACCATGTGAACTACTATGTAGATCGTTTACAAAACGGGGAGAAGTTCGTGGTGGGCCCCTTTCTTTGCGAGATAGAAAAGTAAGTTTAGGATGAACTGCTGTTTGCTTTTCCCTTTTATCGTCATCAGTTACACGCTGCAGGAGCGATGGATGTATTGTTTCTTCTTTCTCACATTTATCACATTTACGCTGTACATCGTCATCCTCCATTTTAGTTTGTATAGCTTCTTCTTTTTCTTCAACTCTCTGTATTAAAGTACCACTACTGTTTACTGCAAGTTTAGCTTGCACTTCGTCATCTTCTTCTTTTCGATGTAACTTTTCTTCTTTTTCACATCCATCACATTTACGATGCAATTCATCATCCGGTGGTGTTGCTGTTGCGGGCTGAATGGCCGGTTCACTCATTCGCATGACGCTATCTGCAGTATTATCTGCTTCTTTTTCCATCGGGTCACCTGGTTGGCTAACCTGCAGTTTGGGTTGTATAAAAGAATTTGAAGGTGCAGTTGAGCTAAAAAATTTATGTTCTCCTTTTGTATGTATAAAAGAAGTATGCGTAACAGGCGATAATTGCCTGCTTCGTGATATGGTTCTTATTTTATCAACCTTTTCGGCCATATTTTAATACCAATCTATTTGCATTGCTTTCTTCATCCACGGCAATCGGATCAACCGGAAAGTCCATGGCACAAATTCCAACAAAAGATCTATTGATTGCTGCTCGGGCTGTACTACAAACTGATCGTTCTGTTCAATAAGTTTTCCAGAACGTTGTAAAAATGATTCCTGCAGAGCTTTTATTGAGGTATTCTTTAAAGCTTTCCAGTTTTCTATAACTGACCTCAATAAATTTTCGCATTCTGTTCTTTCGTATTCGGTTATTTGAAATGAATTGATCACAGGCATTTGTAAAGGCCAGCCACAAAGCAATTTTGGAAATATCAATAACTCTTCGGTTGGTTCTTCTTCATTGGTAACAATATAATGCAACAGGTAAACTGCATGTTGTTGCTTCCATTTATCCATAAAATTATTCTCCACCGCTAAACCTATTCCTTTAAAAAAAGCGGGAAGCCATGGAGTCAACAGGCAAATTCCTGCGTTTGAAAAAAAAACTCCCTCCTCATTCAATGATCTTTCATTTATTCCATCACCCAAATTTTCCGGATCATCGATCTGCTTTTTAAATAGTTCTCCTTCTTTTAGTTTATTATCCTGAAAATCGGGCTTGCTGATCTCCTTTAACTCTATTGCTTTATTTATTACATATTGAATTATTTCTCCGGAAGAAATTGCCTTATTCTTATTTAAAATAAAATGACTGATAATGTGATGCCACAAAAAGAGATTATAAAAATTCTTTTCAGTGGTTGATGTTGGTGTTTCTTGTACTATTTCGATAACTGCTTCGTCAATTCCCGCATTCAACCAATCGATATTTATGCCTGGTAAAAGCAATTGCAAATGAATTTTCTTTATTTCACTATCGGTATTCCCTATAAACCTGGTTATCATATCATCATTCACTTCATAAAATAAAAAGCTCCGCAATAAATCTTTTGCATTTTCATCCAGTGAATGCAATTCCTTTTTTATTTCATCTACGCTTTTATAAATACAATCTGCCGGCAACATGCCATTTTTTAAAAATGACATCCATGATTCAACAAGATGCTTTTCTTTCTGTTTTTTATCATTTTTATTTTCTGTTATCGATTTTAGCCTGTTGTCGAGACTTTCAAAGATCATTCCTACCCATACATTGTCTGCAGCATCAGTTTTTATTTTTCCGATATCAATTTCAAGTTTATCTATTATCACCACTTCATCCGAATAAAAATACCTATCCATTTTCTCTGCCAGCATCGGTAAAACATAATTCGTATTAATTTCCCCGATACGGTTTTGAATATCCATAGCAGTATGCTGCTTCATGGTTTTTATTTCATAAAGCTGCCTTTTTATTATATGAATTTTTTGTCTCATGAATATTGAAATTACTGAACAGCAAATTGTCTTTGAATAAATGGTATGCCTTTCCTGTGCAGGAATCCACCAATCTCTTCCGCATCGGCTGAGGTGAATACTCTTATATCAATTGTTTGTCCCGTCGCAATAGCTTGTGTTCCGCTTAAACTCAATGCATCAGACATTATTTCATTAAATCTTTTAACCAAGCTCGCATCACCGGCTGTTCCTACAAGGAATGAAAATTGTGTTTGTGTTTGTTTACCTTTTACGGAACGTACCAACACAAGAATATCGCTATCTGCAACAGTCAATCCTGTTGAAAAATCCATTGCCGTTGATGTGTCTTTTATTACAAGCCTATATCTTCCCGCCTGCTCCTGAGATTCAAACAATCTCAAATTATCTTTAAAATCCTGTGGCTTATCCTCAATAATAGAAGATATATTACCTCTGTTCACTAAAGAAAATTTATCAGGAGGCGGTGGTGGTGCAGCCGCTGCGGCGGCTGCTGCCGCTGCTGCTGCTGCGGCGGCGGCGGCGGTGGCATTTGCAACTCTTGCCCTTTCTTCCGCAGCTGCCCTTTCACGAATGATTAACTCAGTGCGAGCATCAACTCTTGTTGTTTCAATTGTTCGAAGAATGCCGCCTGACGACGCTGCCGCTCTGGATGCTGTTCCGGGAGGGCCTGCTTTTATTACATTACGGGTAACAAGCATTTCATCAAAAGCTCTAACTTCCCTTATTGGAGTTGTTCTCGGCGGTTCAGGGCTTAGATAAACGCCGACTCTTACACTTAATGTTTTTACAGGTTGCATTAGCACCCCCTGAACAACATCATCAAAAGCAATTGGTATATCTTGAACAAACTTCTGCTTACCGGGTGCGGTAACTATTAATGAATAGGTATGACTATCTTCCAACTCAACGGAATATTTATTATTTTCAACAGCTATCGGTCTGTCATTAAGAAATACCTGGGCATTCATAATAGGTTGATTATTGCCAGCATCTTTTATATCGCCAGATAACTTGACGATCTTAATAAGGTTATAAGCAAGATTTAATGCGGCAGATTGTGTATCGGCAGTTTCTGTTTTTGTAAAGAATCCCTGCTTACTAATTGTAAATGTAATTTTTGAATTGGCCCTTACCCGCATGATGGCTTCACCGGCATTGTTTGTCTTAACCATTGCTTCATCAGTTTTAATTTCAGCATCATTAATTGGTCTATCCGCAGAGTCAGCTATCTTAAAGCTAATAGTGATCATTGGTATTTCTGCTTTCTTAAGCAGCGTCACTTTTTGAGAGATATTTTCCTCGCCTGATGTTATAGAAATCTCGAACGGTTCAAAACCATCTGCTGATACTTTTAATACAAGGAATGTATTTGGTGGAATAATTTTTCTAAACCGTCCATTCTTATCTGTTGGCAAGTCATCATTGTTCAAAGAAACTTTTGGATTTTCAATGGGTGACCCATCTTTATCCAATACTACACCATCCAACCAAAGCGTTTGAATTACTCCTAAAACAAATTGTGTTGTATTCACGCCATCACAACACCTGTAAGGAAGACAAAAATCTGCGATCACCTGGCCGATCCTATCGAATACAATTATGAATGTTCCATTTTTCCAAACGCCAGCCTTATGTTCAATGCCCGGATGCAAAGAAATGAACTGACCCAGGTTGTTGTTAAACCCAAGTTCCCTTTCACGTTTATCTCTTTCATCATCTATCGCAGGAATTTTTTCAAAATCACATTCATATAATAAACGTTCAAGATATCCTAACGATTCATATTTGTCCATATTGCTATCAACCAAAAGCGATTCATCTGATTGCGGTTTTGCATAAGTGATAAACTCTTTTGTTTCATTATGCATATCACTAAGACAGGCTTTGTACTCATCACTATTGAACTCATTAAAATCTTCCTTCAATGTATTGACAAGTTTTTCAATAGCAGCCACCAGTTTTAGTAAATAAGGTGACGCCGGTGTTGGAACAAATCTTGTGCCTATAGTACCTATGATATTCCCAAGATCCCTTGTTGGCACTTTTGTTCCAATGCGATCTGTGATATCTGCCGCAGAATCCTTTACACCAAGATTAATAGTTTGAACCGATTTAACTGAAGCCTTCATAAGAATATTGCTTGACTTCACTCTTTCGCTTTTAAAGAAAAATGTAGACTGTTGCTGCAATGGTATTCTGGTCAATTCTTCTTCTGCCTCTGGTTGTATCATTTCGAGTGTAGTAATTGGCACCCGTGTAAAAATCCTTTTTGTTAATCGAATGTTTTTAAAATAATTGAGTTCTGTTGTCAGCAGGCAAAGCACTTCTTCACACATTACATTGTACATGCTATCCAGGTCGTTGAACCTTATCCGCATTTCTTTTATTACAAGTTGGGTGGCTTTATTTAAACATACCAGTTGAAGATCAAAAGGAAGATTATAATTGCTTATATATTTACGAAGTTCTTTAAATACTTCTCCGTATAACATACCGCTATATCCTTCGATACGATAAAAATTACTCCTTTCGTGATTATATAAAAGAGGAAAAAATGAAGGTTCATCTTTTAAAAGATCTTTATCATCTCTGAATTTATCTTTATCAGATTTATTCGCATTCGTAAAATAATTAAAGATCCTGCTAAGCTTACCCTTACGATACCAATCACTATTCCATATGTTCAACAATTTTGGCTTTCGATCTGCATCTTCAGCATAATAAAAAGGAATTGATTTTTCTGAAAGAGTTTGCCCCGGTTCAATGCTTGGCGTTATCCTGATATCACCTTTATTAATGTCTGGTTTAAAATTGTCGATCAAACTGCGCATTCTTGTTGATAATAATTGTACATCATGAAAAGCCTTGCGCTGTTTTTCTACATTTCTCGAGGTAACAAAACTATGTCTGTAAAGAGAAGGAGGAAAATTAAACGAAGTAGATACAGGTGAATTCACTGCCGGTACTTCTCCTAATCTTATATGACAAGGGAATGAATCTGAAGATGCCATTTCATAAGATGCATATTCATGAATAGCGTCCTGTAATTCGCGGTAAGCAGCTGCATAATCGCATGTAAAATCATATACATACTGATAGATGTCAGGGTTTTTTCCAATCGGCACCGCAGCAATAATTTCAAGAAGCTTTTTTTGAAAATCTGCTATTGGCGTAGCAGCAGTCTTAAGAATTTTTTTAAGGTTATTGTCAATGCCTTTATTGATAGCATCTAATTTTGCCACTAGTTGAACAATGACTTTTGCATAAACAGTTGCCAATTCTTCAGAAGCAAAATCTCCGTCCGCATCAGCAAAGTCAGGTCTTGGAACAATAATATCGGTTAGGTCCCATGAAAGATTTACAACTGCGGCGCCATCAAGCGATGAAGACTGATCACTTTCATTTTTTAAAATAATGTCCGCATCAGTTTTTGAAACAAGCAAAGGCTGTACATTATAACTTATTTCTTTTCCAAGATCAATGCAATCTTCGCCTTCGCAGTTTTTCAATTCTTTTACTTTTATTTCAAGAAAAAGAATGATCACATGATCGTTTAGTTCAGCAGCGGTTAAATTTTTTACATTAACATCAGTGGTAGCCGGTACAGAAGATTCAATTAATAAAAAGATGTCATTAGTCGTTCCATTAAATAATGAATAGCTATTAGCCAGCGTTTCAAAATCTCCATCGAATGGAGACAAAAGATTTTTGGGTTCAAATTTTCTTCGCCGGTTATAACCAATAAATCTTCTTCCCTTATCATCCGGCGCCGGCCAGTTGATTGTGTCAGGAACAACCAGGTAACCCGCAGAGGTAACTGCCACTCCTTCGTAAATAGAAATAGTTGTTGCAGTATCTCTTTTTACATCAAGGCCGCTAACAATGCCTGCACCAAGCAAGTGGTTACGGGTAAGCCTTCCTTGTTCTTCCAG
>Ga0070688_100000764_pt1 | contig 15887 bp, 12 predicted proteins | sample KBSS13HmetaG_FD_64679 | JGI IMG/M metagenome (GOLD analysis project Ga0070688, IMG submission 64679) | Switchgrass rhizosphere microbial communities from Kellogg Biological Station, Michigan, USA - KBS S1-3H metaG | ecosystem: Host-associated > Plants > Roots > Rhizosphere ...
CCCCGCGAGCCGCGGGCGCCCCGGACCACGTACTGGCCGCTGCTCCTGATGCTCGCGCTCGTGGCCTCCCCGGCCGTCCTGGCCCAGACCACGACGAAAAAGCCGGCGGCGAAGCCGGCGACCACCGGCACGACCGGCACCCCCGCTCCCGCGACCGCGCACGCGAGCGCTCCCAAGCCGGCCGCCCCGCGGAATCCCCAGGCGCAGACGCTGGACGCCATCGCCGCCATGGTGAACGACGAGCCCGTGCTCGCGAGCGACGTCGAGGAGCAGTTGTTCCTGTTCCTGCAGCGCGCGCAGGCGCAGCCGGACTCCTCGCAGGTGGACACGCTCCGCCGCCAGGTGCTGGACCAGCTGATCGACGAGAAGCTGGTGCTGGCCGAGGCCAAGAAGCAGAACCTCACCGTGCCCGCCGCGGACGTGCAGAAGCAGGTCGAGTCCGCGATCGCCGACGCCAAGCAGCGCTACGGCGGCGACGATGGCTTCAAGGAGCAGCTGGCGCGAGAGAACACCACCGAGGCGCGGCTGCGCGAGCGCTACAAGGGCGACATCGAGAAGCAGATGCTGGAGCAGCAGGTGGTGAAGAAGATGTTCCCCAAGAAGACCGTGACCCAGGCGGACGCCGAGGCGTATTTCCTCGCCCACAAGGACAAGTTCCCCAAGGTGCCGCCGCAGCTGCATCTCCAGGTGATCCAGATCGTGCCGTCGCCGGATTCGGCGGCGCTCAAGGACGGCAAATCCAAAATCGACGCCATCCGCAAGCGCATCGTCGGCGGCGAGAAGTTCGCGAAGGTCGCGGCCGACGTCTCCGACGACCCCGGCACCGCCAAGTCGGGCGGTGACCTCGGCTTCTTCCGCCGCGGCCAGATGGAGCCCACGATCGAGGACGCGGCGTTCGGGCAGCCGAACGGCAAGCTGTCGCAGGCGATCCGCACCCCGTATGGCTTCCACCTGATCGAGACCATGGAGCGCGACACCGTGCGCGGCCCCGACGGCAAGGACTCGCTGAACGCGGACAGGAAGCCCATCGAGGAGGTGCACGCGCGGCACATCCTGGTGAAGGTCACACCCAACGACGACGACGTGGCGCGCACCCAGAAGCTGGCGCAGACCGTCCGCGACCAGGCGGCCAAGGGCGGGGATTTTGCAACGCTGGCCAAGAAGTACAGCACCTACCGCGGCCCGGCCTCGGCCGACGGCGACGTGGGCTTCCTGAGCCTGGGCTCGCTCCAGCCCAGCATCCGCGCGGGCCTGGAGAACCTGAAGGTGGGCGAGGTCAGCCCGGTGCTCCCCAACAGTCAGGGCTTCAATATCTTCAAGGTTCTGGAGCGAAAGCCCGAAAGAGACTATGAGCTGGCGGAGATCAAGCAGGAGCTGCCGGACGCCGTGGCCGAGGCGCAGTTCCGCGACAAGTACGATGCGTGGTTGAAGACGCTCCGGAGCAAGGCGCAGATCGAGTACCGCGACCTGTAGCCGCTCTGTAGCTCCAGGGAGCGAACGCAGCCAGGAGGCGCGATGATCTCATTCGAGCACGTGACCAAGCGCTACGGAGAGCGCCTCGCGCTCGACGACGTGTCGTGGCGGATGGAGGAGGGCGAGTGTGCCGTCGTCCTCGGCCACAGCGCCGCCGGCAAGACCACGCTGCTGCGGCTCATCACGCACGAGACGCAACCCACGTCGGGCACGGTCACGGTGGGCACGTTCCGCGGCGGCCGACTGTCGAGGTCGCACCGGGCGCTCCTGCGCCGCACGATCGGCGTCATCTACGAGGACTTCCGGCTGCTCGCCGACCGCACCGTGTTCGAGAACGTGGCGCTGGCGCTCCGGATCAGCGGCCAGAACGACGAGAGCGAGCTGGCGCCCAAGGTGCTGAAGGCACTCCAGGAGGTGGGGCTCGAAGCCCAACGCGACCTGCTCCCGTCGGAGTTGTCGTTCGGCCAGCGCCAGCGCTGCGCCATCGCGCGCGCCATCGTCAACCGCCCGACGCTGATCCTCGCCGACGAGCCGACCGGCGCGCTGGAGCCGAAGAGCGCCGCCGAGGTGCTGTCGCTGCTGCTGCGCATCCACAAGGAGGGCGCCGCCCTGCTGCTCGGGACCACCCGCGTCGAGGTGGCGAACGTGATCGGCGGCCGGCGCTGGCTGCTCGAGGACGGGCGCATCCGCGAAGGCGCGCCGGGCTCGGTGCCCATGTCCGCCGCGACCGGGACGGGAGGGCTCTAGGCGATGCCGCTCTACTTCTGGCGCGAGGCCTGGCGCAGCTTCCGCACCCATCGCGGGCTCGCGGTGACGTCGATCCTGTCGCTCGCCGCGCTGCTCACGCTCTGCGGCATCTTCCTGCTGCTCGACCACAACGTCGGCCAGGCCCTGAACGCCATCGGCGACCGCCGCGAAATGATCGTGTACCTGAAGGACGAGGTCACCGACGCCCAGCTCGCCGAGCTGATGGACAAGGTGCGCCAGTACTTCGGCGAGCCCACGTACGTCACCCGCGAGCAGGCGTGGCAGGAGCTGTCGCAGCAGATCGGCGACCCCGACCTCCTGTCCGGCATCGAGGACAACCCGCTGCCGGCGTCCTTGCGCGTGCGGCTCAAGCCCGAGCTCCTGAACTACTCCGCCATGGAGCAGGCGGCGAAGCAGGTACTCGAGTTCCCCGAGGTGGAGGACGTGCGCTACGGCGCCGACTACGTGCGCCGGCTGGACGAGTTCTCGACCGGCGTCACCACCACGGCGTGGGCGGCGGGCGCACTGGTGGGGCTGGCGATCGTGCTCGTGCTCTACAACACGCTGCGGCTGACCGTGGTCGCGCGCCGCCAGCAGGTGGAGATCATGCTCCGGCTCGGCGCCAGCGATCGCTTCATCGCCACGCCGTACGTGCTCGAGGCGATGATCCACACGCTGATGGCCTCTGCCTCGGCGCTGCTGCTCGTGTTCGCGCTGCAGAAGGCCCTGGCCCCGCGGCTCGCCGGGCTCACGTTCCTGCCGTGGATGTGGTCGCTGGGGTTCGTGGGCGCGGCGCTGGCGGTGGCGTGGGTGGCATCCGCCGCGGCGCTCACGAGGATCCTGAGGACGATCGGGTCGTGAACTTCGCCCGCGCCGCCGGCTGTCTGCTGGCGCTCGCGCTCGTCGTGGGCGGCGGGGTCGCGCGCGCGCAGCAGGACAGCCTCGAGGCCCAGAAGCGCCGCGAGCTGGAGGCGTTGAGCCAGCAGGCGAAGGAGAAGCGCGCGCAGGCCGGGGCGCTGAAGGGCCAGGAGACGCGCGCGCTCGGCGAGCTCAAGCGCACCGAGCGCGAGTTGACCGCGACGCGCAAGCGCTTGAAGACGCTGCGCACCCGGCGCGAGCGGATCGACGACCAGTTGGAGCTCACGCGTGCGAACCTGGAGCGCAGCGTGGCGACGCTCACGACCAAGCGCCAGCAGCTGGCGCACCGCCTGCGCCACATCTACATGGAGGGGCCCGCGCGCGACCTCGAGTTCCTGGTGAGCACGAAGTCGTTCGCCGGGCTCATGATGCGATGGGACTTCCTGCAGATGGTGGCGGAGCAGGACCGGCTGCTCCTGGAGAGCGTCGAGACCGAGAGGGACAAGGTCGAGGCGAACAAAAAGCGGCTGGAGTCGAACCTGCAGGAGGTCTCGGCGAACGCCCAGATGACCACGAAGCAGTCCACCAAGCTCGCGAACCTGCGCGAATCGCGCGCGAACACGGTGGAGGAGATCCAGTCGAAGCGCGAGGAGTACGAGGCCGCTGCCGCCGAGCTGGAGCGCAGCGCCCGCGCCACCGCCGCACTGCTCGCGCGGCTCGAGCGCTCGCGCCAGGCCGAGGCGAACCGCGCCCGCGGCGAGGGCCGCAACCCGCAGCCCTACAGCGGCGACTTCACGCGCGGCCAGGGCCAGCTCGACTGGCCGGTGCAGGGAAGCATCGTCGGCCACATGGGACTCGAGACGCATCCACGCTTCGGTACGCAGGTGCGGAACGACGGCATCGACATCTCGGTCCCCGTGGGCACGCCCGTGCGCGCGGTGGCGAAGGGTCGCGTCGACTTCGCGAACGACGACTACGAGGGCGTCGGCGGCATGGTGGTGCTCAACCACGGCGACGGCTACTACACGATCTACTCGCATCTCTCCGATGTCACGGTCTCGACGGGCACGGAGATCGCCTCGGGCACCGTGATCGGCCACTCCGGCGAGACCGGGTCCCTCAAGGGTCCCGTGCTCCACTTCGAGGTGAGGAAGGGCGCCACCGCGCTCAACCCGGAGACCTGGCTGAGGTAAGCTGCCGTTCATGCTCACCGCCACGCTCTCCACCCTCCTCGGGCAGCCCGAGGTCTCGGAGTTCCTGCGCGGCATCGTCGGCCGTGGGCGCTACGCGAACGCCTACCTGTTCCACGGGCCGCACGGCGTCGGGAAGTGCACCGCGGCGCTGGCGTTCGCGCGCGCGGCACTGTGCGAGCGCGTGCCCGGGGCCGCGGCGGCCGCGGCCGGTCCGTCGCTGTTCGACGCTCCGCCCGCCACCGAGCGCATGCTGGGCGATGATGCGTGCGGCGAATGTCGCGGCTGCAGAATGTCAGGAACGCTCCAGCACCCCGACCTCAAGTTCCTGTTCCCGCTTTCGGGCGAGGAACGCACGCTCGAGGGCACGATCGAGGAGACGCTCGAGGAGCTGCGCAAGGACCCGCTCTACGTGTTCCAGTACGAGAAGGCCGCGAGCATCCGCATCTCGCAGACGCGCGAGCTGATCGCGGAGCTGGGCTATCGCCCGCACACGGCGTCGCGCCGCGTGGTCGTGGTTCGCGACTGCGACCGCATGCGCGAGGACCAGTTCTCGGCACTGTTGAAATCCATCGAGGAACCCGGCGCGTCGACGCTCTGGGCGCTCACCACGGCGCGACTCTCGCGCGTGCCGGTCACGATCCGCTCGCGTTGCCAGCGCGTGCGCTTCCGGCCGCTGCCGGAATCGATCGTGCGCGACGTGCTCCAGAAGGTGGACGTCGAGGAGAAGGAGGCGCGCATGCTGGCGGCGCTCGCTGCCGGCTCTCTCGCCCGCGCCCTGGCGATGCGCGACGGCGACATGAAGAAGCAGCGTGACGAAGCGCTCCAGTTGCTCGTGCCCGCGCTCGACCGAAATCCGGCGCAGCTCGTGAAGGCGATTCAGACCGTCACCGGCTATGGCAAGGCCGGGCGCGAGCGACTGAGGATGTCGCTCGAGTTCCACCAGCTCTGGCTGCGCGACGCGCTCCGCCTGCGCTACGGCGCCGCGCCGGAGACGCTCGTCAATCGCGACCAGCTCCAGGTGCTGCAGAAGCTCTCCTCGCAACTCGACGCCGCCGAGGTCCGCCGCCGGCTGCTGGTGCTCGAGGAGGCGCTCCGCGCCATCGACGGCAACGTCTCGCCGGACCTGACGCTGTTCTCGGCGCTCGCGCGCGTGGCCGGGGACCGGCTCGGCGAGGGCGCCTGGCCCGCCCACGCCACGGCGCGCTGGGACGTGTAGCGGCGGCGGCGGGTTGCCGTGCTCCGCCGTTGCGCCCCAACTCAACTTGAGCCGGGACCAACTCCGACGTCGTTAGCGCAGGAAGGGGATGCCGCCGCTGAGTGATCGCCCGTCCCATTCCACGCGATAGAACAGCAACTGGGAAACATTCCCCCCCGGGAAGCTGGCCTGGTGCCAGCCGGCCGCTTGAGGGCCGTCGACCGGGCGCGCGACACGATGACCCGCGACGTCGTAGATGGAGACGCGGACGTACCCGTCGTGCGGAATCGAGTAGCGAAGTCCGATCAGGCCTCGGCCGGGCGAGGCTGAGAGGCCCGCGTCGAACGTGGACGCCTGGCCTGGAGCTTCCAGGAACACCTGGGTTCCGTCTGCGCGGGCCTGTTGGACATGAACCATGACGCACTGGCGCGCGTCGTTTCCCGCGTTGTCTCTCGAGTCGTAGCAGATGGTGTAGGTGCGGGCCGACTCCTTGCCTTCCGACTCGGCGCGCAACTCGAAATCGAAGTCCGCCGTTCCGATCGCCGCACCCTGAATGTCCTCATGGGCCGGATCCGGATCACCGCTGACGATGGAAGCGAGCGTGATGGAAGGCTTCTCGTCGCAGTCATCCCGGGACGTGGCGGTGACATGGACAGGGACCAACTTGTGGTTCGGCGGCCACAGCGTGGTCCGGTCCACGGCGAGATCGAGGCTCGGGGGTGTGGCGTCGAGGACCGTGACAGTCGCTCCGCAGGTCGCGGTGGCTCCATTGCTGTCCGTGCACGTCAGCGTGACGTGGGTGACGCCCAGCGGATAGGGCCCGGCCGGCGCCTGGACCAGGGTGAGCGGATCGCCGTCAGGGTCGCTCGAGCCGTCGTCGATGTTGGCCGCGGCGACGCATCCCTGGCCGCTCGTGACGACGACGTCGCGGCAGCGGGCCAGCGGGTGGTGGCTGAGACTTCCCTTCAGCACTGCCAGGTCGTCTTGGCCGGAGCCGGCGTGGGTTCCCGCCACGAGGTCCTCGACACCATCGCCGTCGAGGTCGGCCAGTGCGAAGCCCGCCAGGGGCCGGGGCATCGTCGCGATCTCGCCGCGGGTGAACGATCCATCCCCATGTCCCATCATCGACAGGATCTGGGAGCCGCTCGCCATGAGCAGGTCGGTCCTTCCGTCGCGGTCGAGGTCCCGGGTCATCATGCGGCTCACGGAGCCGGCGATCTCCGTGGTCACGGCAGGGCCGAACGTGCCATCCCCGTGGCCAGGTTGAACCAACAAGAGGTGGCGAGCGTAGTCCCCGGACAGGTCGTCTCCCGTGTAGGCAAGGTCCAACTTGCGGTCGCCCGTCATGTCGGCCGTGACGAACGGGCCGGGCGCCCAAGAGCCGTAGTATTGACGTGGCGTGTTGAATCCACCGTTCCCAAAGCCGAGCGCGACTGTGATCCAGGTCCCGCCTCGTCCGTTTGTGAAAGGCTTCCCGTAGCAGGCCAGGTCGAGGCGTCGGTCTCCATTCAGGTCCTCCAGCGCGAGCGAGCCAGCGGCGGCCCACACCACGGCGTACTGTGGAATGCCGAACCGCCCCTCCCTCGCGCCGAAGAGGACCTGCACCTGAGCCCCGGCGGACGCCACGATATCGAGGGCTCCGTCGGCGTTGAGATCGCCGACTTCGACATCGGAAACCGCGGACCTGAAATCGTACGAGGTGTCGGCGGCCAGCCCACGGCTCGAGCCACGAAAGAGCCGAATCGCGTTGCTGGACCGGTACCACGCGATCAGATCCGCGTGGCCGTCGGCATCGAGGTCGACCGCGAGCAGGCGGTCCTCCTGGCTACCGACGATCTCCACCGGGACCGAGAGCGTCCCGTCCCCGTTTCCGCGGAAGAACAAGATCCCGGACTCGACGGCGGCCGCTACGTCCTGTCGCCCGTCGCCGTCGAAGTCGCCGACCGCGACGTCCCTGATCTCGTGGCCGGAGCCGTAAAGGACCGGCGTGCCTTCGAAGAGGAGCGTGGCGGACTTCGCGCTCGGCACACCGAAGAGGAGCATCGTCCCCAACAGCGCCACCCGGCAAAGCATGCCACGGTCTCCATGGAACAGGGCCGTGAAGATCAGGGTTCCACGGCGGAGCACCCGGACGACGCGGTTCATGCGCAAACTCCAGCGGAGCGGTGGTAGGCGGTTGCGATGGCAAATACACTAAATTCTATAACTGCAATCTCGTGCGACCCACGAAATACGGTGTTTGCTGACTGGACACATGAACAGGCATTGCGAAACGCCCGCTTCTGGCGATCTCTTCGTCGGCTTCTTCCTCGCTCGCCTCGCCGTCTCTGGCGCGCAACGAACCTCGTCCACGACGTGACCCCGCCGGCCCGCGCCGGCGCCTGTCCGCGCGGCCCACAGCGCTCTGGGCAGGCCCTCCTGCGCGGGCTGCCGATTCTGCTAGTGTCGTCTCCACACGAGCCCCGCCACGCGGGGCCTTCCCCATAGCCCGTCGGTTGCAGCAACACCGCCGGGATCGATTCCCCGAGCAGCACTCGCAACTTCCCTTGCCGCCCGTGTCCCTCGGCGGCGTGAGGCGGACCTCCACGCGGTCCGTCATAGAGGTCCGGTCATGTCGGAGATCGTCCAGGTCTCCCTGCGCGGCACGCGCCGGGAGTTCTACTTGAACTCACGCAACCTGTGGCTGCGTCTCCGCGACCGGATCATCGTCCAGGGCGAGCACGGCGAGGCCCTCGGCACGGTCTTCCTCAAGGACCCGACGCTCATCCAGCTCAAGCGCCCCGGCAACGTCACGCGCGAGATCATCCGCAAGGCCGAGGAAGAGGACCTGGACCAGGAAGACCAGAACACCGCGCTCGAGGCCGAGGCGTTCGACTACTGCCGCCAGCGGGTGGAGCTGCGCGAGCTGAAGATGGAGCTGTCCGAGGTCGAGGTCGCCTTCCGCAGGAACCGGATCACGTTCTACTTCACCGCCGAGCAGCGGGTGGACTTCCGCGAGCTGGTGAAGGACCTGGCGAGCCGGTTCCAGACCCGCATCGAGCTGCGCCAGATCGGTGTCCGCGACCAGGCGAAACGCCTGGACGGCTGCGGCCCGTGCGGGCGGGCGTTCTGCTGCTCGACGTGGATGAAGGCCTTCCACCCGGTCACGCTCAAGATGGCGCGCGAGCAGAACCTGTCCCTGAACCCGACCAAGATCTCGGGCGCCTGCGGGCGGCTCATGTGCTGCCTGTCCTACGAGCTGGCGCAGTACCGCGACAGCTCCCAGAAGATGCCCGCCGTGGGCACGAAGATCTCGACCGGCAAGGGCCCGGTCACCGTGACCCGCACCGATCCCTACCGCGAGGCGGTATGGGTGCGCGACGACGAGGGCGCCGAGCACCGCATCGCCTACGACGAGCTGCCGCCCGGGCCGTACCACAAGTGCGGCGACTGCTCGTGCGGGAAGAAGGCACCCGGCGAACCCGGGTCCGGCGGCGACGGGCACGCCCATGGCGACAACGGGGGCGATCACCCGGCGGAGTGAAGCCCCGTTCACTCCTGCTGGAGGAGCGTGAACCGCACCGGGATCGCCACCCACACGGCGACCGGGTCGCCGTGGTAGACGGCCGGCTTGAAATGCCACTGCCAGATGGCCTCGATCGCGTCGTCCCGGAACACGGGGTGGCCGGTGATCACGAACGCGTCCTTCACCGCGCCGTCCTTCCCCACCAGCGCCTGGATCACGACCACGCCCGAGAGCTCCATGACGCGCGCGACACTCGGAAAGGTGGGCCGCACGCGCTTGGTGACCTCGGGCAGCGTGTCCACGAGCGCGAAGTCGCCCTTGAGTGAGTCCGCGGTCATACCCGGCGGCGGTCGCGGCCGCTCCCGGCGCAGCAGCGGGTCGTTGTCCAGCAGCGTGCCGAGCGACGCCCACAGCGAATCGCCGTCCGCGCCCATCATCACCATGCCGAGCGGATCCTCGACGTCGAAGAACAGCGTGGCGCCGATGTCGAAGCGGAGGAGCGCGAACGTGTCTTCCCCAGGGCCGTGGAACGACACCAGGTAGACCGGCTTCGCGGCTGCGGGCTCGCACGGGACCGTGGTGGACGGGACCTTGGACGCGGTGTCGACCCGGTTCGAGCGCAGCAGGTAGTTGGCGAGCGCACGGGCCTGGGCGCCGTCCACGTGACGCTTGCCGTAGCTGCGCATCGACTGATCGCGCCCGAGCGGCCCGCGATAGGCCCACGGCGCGCAGATGTTCCCGCAGGCGCGCGCGACGTCCGCGGAATCGATGTCGACGAGGCGGAGCGCCAGGGAGTCCGGCTCGTAGCCCACGAACTTGGAGGGCACCGTGACCACCCCTTGCGAGGTCTTGGGCGCGGGCAAGGGCGGTGCGGCGCCGAGCGCGAGAACGCACGCCGCGGCGAGCAGCGCGGCATGGTGCCAGCTCGGGGGTTTGCGGTGGGTCGGCATCGGGTCTCCGTCCAGGAGCGCCCCCAGTGTACGCGGTGTCGCGCCGGCTACAACGCGCGCCTGCGGAACGCCTGGATCCCGGAGAACAGGGCGAGCACCGCGTAGAGCACGGCCCACCACACCATCGCCGTGCTCGGCAGCGCGCCGCTGGAGAACGGCGACAGCTGGAGATCACGCATGACGCTGGGCTGCATGAAATACGCCGCCCGCTGCCAGATCGCCTCGGTGGGCATGATCAGGCTCGCCACCGTGCCCACGTTCTGGGCGGCGACGTTGCCGGTCATGGTGCCCACCTGCTCCACCCAGCCGCCGATGAAGGCGAGGCCATAGAGGCCGAACACGAGGATGCCGCTCGTGACCGTGGCGAGTTGCGCCCCGCCCGCGATCGAGACCGACACCAGCACGACCGCATCGAGTGCCATGAGCGGCAGCCCCTGCGCGAGTCCGGGCGGCGTGAAGTGGCCGATGCCGCGCGCGATCAGCAGCACGCCGCCGGAGACCACCGCGAAGTACGCCACCGCCACCAGCGAGAACGCCAGCCACTTGCCGAGCACGATGCTCGAGCGGTGCACCGGCTTGCTCGCGAGCGTCTGCACCACGCCGGTGGCGATGTCGCCGGAGAGCGTGTCGACCGGCAGCAGCACCGCGGTCATGAGCGTGAGGAAGTGGGTGGCGTAGAGCCCGGCGAGCGTGAGGAAGTTGAACATCAGGCGCTGGCGCAGCACGATGCCCCCCGCCTCGTTGGCGGCGTGCTTGGCCACGAAGTGGAAACCGATGCCGTAGAGGATCAAGAACGCGGCGGCGCCGATGAGCGTCGCGGTGAGGATGCGCCGGCGCCCGGCCTCGTGAAGCGTCAGGTGCACGATCGTGAGCAGGGCTTTCATCCGGGCCTCTGGTCCTCGCCCATGACCTCGAGGAACGTCGCCTCGAGCGAGCGCTTGTGCGGCGTCATCGCGTAGAGCTTCGCCCCCGAGCGCACCAGGGCCTCGGCGAGCGCGGGCAGCGCGGATTCCTGCGCCACGCGCAGGCGCGCGGTGCCGTTCGCGCTCGCGAGCAGCGTGCCGTGCGCGGCGAGCACCTCCGGCCGCGCCCCGTCCGCGCGCACCTCCACCTCGAGTCCCGACGGCTCCGCGCCCAGCTTCATCTCGTGCACGACGCGGCCCTGCTTCACGAACACGACGCGGTCGCACGTGGCCTCGACCTCGCCCAGCAGGTGCGAGTTCAGGAACACGCTGGTCCCGCGCGCGCGCAGGTCGTGGATCAGGTCGCGCACCAGGAGCCGGCCGAGCGGATCCAACCCCGACGTGGGCTCGTCCAGGAACACGATCTCGGGGTCGTTCAGGAGCGCTTGCGCGATCCCGATGCGCTGCGTCATGCCCTTGCTGTAGCCCTTGATCGGCCGGTCGGCGGCGTCCTCGAGGTCGACGCGGGCGATGAGCGCGTCGGCCTTGTCCTCGAGCGCCCGGCCCGAGAGCCCGTAGAGCCGGCCGTGGAAGCGCAGCAGCTCGCGCCCGGTGAGCCAGTCCTGGAAGCGGAAGTGTTCGGGAAGGAAGCCGACCTTGGCGCGCGCGGCGCGGTCGCCGATCGGGCGGCCGAGCATGGTGCCGCTCCCCGACGTGGGCGCGATCAGCCCCAGCAGCATCTTGAGCGACGTGGTCTTGCCGGCGCCGTTCGGACCCAGGAACCCGAACACCTCGGCACGCCCGACCGCGATCGAGAGGTCGGCCACCGCGAGCTTCTCGCCGAAGCGCCGCCGCAGCCGCTGCGTCTCGATGACGTTCGTGCTCATCGCACCCCCGCCTGCACCTGGACGTCGCGGAGCAGCTTGTCGAGCGTGGCGCGGCCCAGCAGCGCACCGTGCGCGCACACCGCGGCGATGTGGCCCACGTTCGCGATGTCGTCGAGCGGGCTCGCATCGAGCAGAACCAGGTCCGCGACCTTGCCGGGCTCGATGGTGCCGAGCGAGTCGGTGGCGCGGAAGAACTCCGCGGGGCCAAGTGTCGCCGACTGGAGCGCTTCGAGCGGCGTGAGGCCCGAGCCCGCGAGCAGCCCCAGCTCGTCGTGCAGGCTGAAGCCGGGATAGATGTACGGGTTCCCGAGGTCGGTGCCGGCGAGGAAGCGCACGCCGGCGCGATGCATGCGCCCCACCAGGTCGCGGTCCTTCTCGAACACCTGCTCGAGCTGGGCGAAGAACGCCGGCCGGCGGCCCGCGATCCGGCGATCGTTCGCCCAGCCGCTACGCACGCGCCCGGGGATGTAATCGAGCCGCGGGTCGTCCGCGGCCGCAGCCGCAGGGGCGCGCGCGAACGCCCGCCGCATCACCAGCGTCGGCACCTGCCAGGTGCCGTCGCGCACGAACGTGGCGCACAGCGAATCCGCGAGCCGCGGATCGAAGTGGGCGAGGTGCCACGCATGGTCCTGGCCCAGCGCGATCGGGTGCGGCTGCGACGTGCAGCCCTCGAGCGCGCCGCTCAGGTGCTCGATGCTCCGCTGTCCGGCGTCGGCGGCCTCGACCGCGGTGATCGCGAACGGGACGTGGCCGGCGACGTCCACATGCCGGTGGTTCGCCTCGTCCACGATCGCGAGGTAGGACTCGCGCGAGAGCCCGTTGTAGACCTTGATGAAGTCCGAGCCCTCGCGGAGTGACGCGCTGACGGCAGCGCGCCCTTCCCCGGGCGTGCGCACGCTGCGCGAGATCGCCGGCCAGGTCGGATCGGGCCCGTCGACGATCTCGCCCGCCATGACGATGCGCGGGCCGAGGAGCCTTCCGGCCGCCACGCGGTCGCGCCAGTCGCGCACGGTCGCGGGCACGCCGCCCATCTCGCGCACGCCCGTGACGCCCTCGGCCACGAGCAGCGTGAGGAAACCGGGGTCGTGGATGTGGACGTGCATGTCCCAGAGCCCCGGGATCAGGAATTTCCCGTGCGCGTTGAGCAGCAGCGTCCCGGCCGGCGGCTCGGTCGCGCCCGAGGCGGCGACCGCGCGGACGTGGCCGCCGCTCACCACCACGATCCGGTCGCGCGCGACCTCGCCGGTGCGCACGTCCACCACCGCGACGTGGTCGAGCGCGAACGTGGTCGGGGGCGGGGCCGCCGCGCACGCCGGGCGAGCCCACGACGTGAGCAGCAGCGCGGCCGCGGCGTGGAGTGCCGGCCAGTGTGCGCGGGCGTGTCGGCTCATCGCTTCGGGAGGATCTCCACGGGTGGGACGTCGAACGGGCGGGAGCCTACGCCCCCCGCCCGTCCGCGTCGCCCGGTTCGCGTCAGCGGAGCGTCTGCGCCAGGTCGAGGAGCTGGTCGCCCGGCAGGTTGCTCTGCACCGCCAGCACGCGGTCGCCCTCGGTCCACATCACCACCGCGCCGGTGCGGTGGCGCTTGCCGCTCGCGTCCGGCTCCTCGCAACGGATGAAGAGGCCGGGATGGCCGTTCACGTGCACCTGCCGGAACGACTCCGCCGTCGTCGGCACCGGCACCACCAGCGTGCTCCTCCAGTCGATGCTGCCGGCCACCTTGCGCGCCTCGTCGGCGGTGAGCCCGAGGATGCGCAGCCCGATCTCGCCCAACTGCCTCAAGTCGGTGCCCGCCGGCAGCCCCACCTCCGGGCTGTGGGCTTCGACCAGCGTCATGCGGCTCTTGTCGCTCGCGTACTCCTGCTGGACGACCGGCGACATGTGGACGGTGACCTTCTGTCCATCCAGCTGCTCCGGCACGCGCACGTCGGTGAGCCCGAGCAGCTCGATCACCTTCTTGAGCTTCTCGGTCCGCACCGTGAACCGTGCGGCGCCTTCGCCCTGGACGCTGGCCTTGGTGAAGCGCATGTCGTTCGGCAGCGGCCCGTGCGGCTGCTTCAAGCCCGGCATGCCCGCCGCGTTGCCGGCGAGGTCGGCCGAGGGGTAGTCGACCGGCTTGCCCGGCTCCTGCAGCACCTCCTGCTGGTCCAGCACCATCGTCGCCGGATCCTGGCCGAGCTGGTCGTGCAGCGCGTGGAGCTGGTCCAGCCGTGCCTGGTCGACCTCGATCGGAGCGAACGAGTGCACGCGGAAGAGGTCGAGCGCGTTCTGCGCCGCCACGCGCACGGCGGGCACGGTGAACAGAAACGCCACGAGCGCGATGCCGGCGGCCGTCGCGAGCGCGGGGGCAAAGCGGAAGCCGCGTGCGGGCACGTCGTCCTCGACGGCGCGCAGCCGCTCGCGCAGTGCGCGGGAGAAGCCGGGATCCGGCTCGCGGCGCAGGTCGTGCAGCGTCTTCTCGTCCATCTTTCTAGACTCCTTCATCCCAGCCGGCGCGCAGCTTCTGGACTGCGCGGTGGAGCAGCGTGCCGACGTTGGTCTCGGTGAGCTTCATCTGCTTCGCGATGGCGCGGTTCGTGAGATCCGCGCCGTACTTGAGAGCCACCAGCTCCCGGTCGCGATCCGGCAGCTGGCCCAGCAACTTCAACAGGCGTTCCAGGTTCTCGCGTTGCTCGGCCTGCGCGTGCGGGTCGTCGCCGCTCGCCACGAGGCCTGCCGCTTCCAGCGGGGCGTGCTCGCGCCGGCGCCGGTAGTGGTCGATGGCCACGTTGCGTGCGATGGACATGAGCCACGTCGAGAACGCCGCCAGGTCCCGCCGGTAGCGGTTCCGCGCCGCCCACGCCTTCTCGAACGTGAGCGACGTCAGGTCTTCGGCCACGGCGCCGTGGCCGACCCGATAGCGGAAGTAGTTGTAGACACGCGGCAGCTGGTCCGCGTACAGCGCGTCCCAGTCCGCCTCCCGGGCCGGGTCCAGCGCCCAGATCCGTCCGAACACCACGTCACCGATGGCCATCGTCGGGGGAATGTACGCCCGGAGGCGAGGGGTATCACGGGGGACATCACCCACCCGGCCGCGCTCGCACGGCCGACGCGAAAGAAGCGTGGAGCGCGCTCGGCCTGTCGTGCATACAGTTGCCGCGCATCGGGATAAGCGGCCCGGGCGTTTCCGCTATACTGCTCGGCCGTCCTCTCGACCCCCTCCGGAGCCAACCGTGCCGCGTTTCTACATCACCACGGCCATCGACTACGTCAATGGCCGGCCCCACCTGGGCCATGCCTACGAGAAGGTCCTCGCCGACGCCATCGCGCGCCGGCATCGCCAGAAGGGCGACCAGACCTACTACCTCACGGGCACGGACGAGCACGGCCAGAAGATCGCCAAGGCCGCCGCGGCCGCGGGCAAGACGCCGGCCGCGTTCGTGGACGAACTGTCGCAGACGTTCATCGCCGCGTGGAAGGCGCTGGACATCAGCTACGACCAGTTCTTCCGCACCACCGACCCCAAGCACCGGCTCGCTGTTCAGGAGTTGTTCCGGCGGCTGAACGATGCCCTGAGCCCCAGGACCGGGCAGCGCGTGCTCTACGAGGAGGCCTACGAGGGCCTCTACTGCGAAGGCTGCGAGAGCTTCAAGACCGAGAAGGACCTCGACGAAGAGGGCCGCTGTCTCGAGCACAAGGTGAAGCCCATCGAGGTCAAGGAGACCAACTTCTTCTTCCGCCTCTCGGAATACGACGAGGCGCTCTTGAAGCACATCGAGACCCATCCCGACTTCATCTGGCCCGAGTACCGCCGCAACGAGGTGGTGAACGTCATCAAGGGCGGGCTCCAGGACATCAGCGTCTCGCGACCGAACCTCGCCTGGGGCGTGCCGCTCCCGGAGGAGATCGAGGGCGGCGAGGGGCACGTCGCGTACGTGTGGCCCGATGCGCTCCTAAACTACCTCTCCGCGCTGGGCTGGCCCGAGCGCAAGTACTCGCTGTGGTGGCTGGCGAAGAGCAAGGACGTGGGCGGTCCGGGGGCCACGCGCCAAGACGAGTTCCAGGACCTGGAGGGCCAGGGCCGCCCCGGCGCCGCATGGGCGGGAACGAAGGACGCCTACTGCACGAACGCGTTCCACCTGATCGGCAAGGACATCAGCCGCTTCCACTGCATCCTGTGGCCGGCGCTGCTGCTCGC
>Ga0070688_100000765_pt1 | contig 15870 bp, 10 predicted proteins | sample KBSS13HmetaG_FD_64679 | JGI IMG/M metagenome (GOLD analysis project Ga0070688, IMG submission 64679) | Switchgrass rhizosphere microbial communities from Kellogg Biological Station, Michigan, USA - KBS S1-3H metaG | ecosystem: Host-associated > Plants > Roots > Rhizosphere ...
GGCGACAAAGAGCTCCTCGTCGTCGCCGACGAACCCGACCAGGTCTGCAAACACGTGATGCGCGCTAGTGAGCAGCAGCGGGCGCTGGCCCAGAGCTAGGGAGTAGGTGGCGACCAGCTAGGCGTCGGAGCCGGCGGAAGCGGCAGGTTCCTCTCTGACTCCGGTTGCTGCTCAGCTTGTGCCGGGGCCGGCGTACCTGCGCCGTCCGCGAGGGTGTGCCGCGGGTCCCCGGTTTCTTCGGAAGTCTTCTCCGTGGGCAGCTTCGGAGCCCTTGGGCGCCAATCGGCCAACCCTTCGACCAAATCGCCGTAGAAGCTGACCACTTGGCGACGAGTCTCGAGCACGAAGGAACGCTCCCCCTTGCCACGCTTGGTTCCCAAGGGCCGTGCAAGCGAGAGGGTGAAGCTCCGTGGCTCCCGCTTCGGGTCAGAAGGGGAGAGGAGCGCCTTTGGTTCCTCGCGGGCATCTCGGAGTAGCAGTGCCGAGGACTCTTTAGTTCGAGCGAAGCGAACCTCGATTCGCAGATCGTCTGGAGCCTTCCCCAGTTGCCGCAACATCCAGTTGACTCGCGTGAGAGGCCGCCCCTCCTTGGGTGCGCTCAGTTTCACACTCACCCGGGTCAGCCGGGCGCGCAAGTCCGCCTCAACTTCAATCGGCCCGACCGCGCCCGGCACCTTGAAGGAGCTGGAGAGGACCCCTTCGCTCTCGATCTTCTTCAGGAGTTCGTCCGTCCAGGTTTGGCCGTCCTTGAGCCGCGACTGAGCGGAGAGCACCTCGACGCCCAGATCCTGACTCAAGCCTAAACAGAGGTACTCGACGAACTGCTCCCAGCGGTCCACCACGTCCCGGACTCCGGGGTCTCCCGGCCGCATGGTCCCATCGCGGGCCGCGTTTCGAACCTGAACCCAGTTCTGGCCCATGTCTTCGAAGCCAACTGCACCCGACTTGTCGTGCTCGAGGTAGGCAATCAGCTCGCCGAGGATCCAAGCTTGGTCCGGATCGCGGACACCCCGGTGCTGGTGCTGGATGATCGCCTCAGTGAGGATTCGCCACCAGGACAGGTGGCGTAGCTCAACACTGCGAAGCTTGCGCCGATCGACCGTCACCGGCACGTCGGCCGGGCCGCTGCTGATCTGATTCGAGATCGTCAGAACCGCCTGAAAGCCGTGTTCGCGCGCCAGGTCGAGGTAGGTCGAGATCTGCTCTGAGCCCAGCGGGACATTCCCGGTTTTGACCTCGACCAGGCACTTCCATGAGGTCTTACCTCGTTCGACAGCGATGACGCCGTCGGGTCGAAGTACCTTTCCCTCCGAGTTCTCAAGAGGCACCTCGGTGTAGGTCGAAATCCGACCGGCGGGCGCACCGATCTCCTTCATCAGGGCCCGGCCGAACTCGTCTACAGCCCCCATCACCGCCAACAGCGAGGAAGCACCCCGGATCTCCTGCTCCTCCTGACCCCGGATTCCGGCAACCGGGATCAAGCGCGCCGGCATCCATAGTTCGGCGGGGTTCGGTGGATTCCTATCGGAAGACATTCAAATACCCTAAAAGCAGAACACCGCTGCGAGCAATTCGGTCGTCAAATGCGGGCGGAACCCTGCAGGCCGTATCAGCACACTTCCTTTCCGGAAGAACCGAACAGAGGTTCGCGCCTGTCCGATCAGGTGGCTACACTGGATTCCAGAACTGAACTTGGCTCTCGGATGGCGAAAGAGCCCCTGGGCTCTGCCGATGTGGCTAGCTGTCCGGGGGCCAAGCTTTTCAGTAGTAGTGCCTTCTCCCGATTGACCAGACGTCGAACTCAGACTCGATCTTGTCCTTGATCAGATCGTAGGAGCGTCGATCGTCCCTCTCCCACTTGCGCTGAACTGCCCAGACGCAATAGTCCACGACCTGCAGGCAAGGATCACTTGCGGCCGGCCAGAACGCAACGCGGTGCGAAGCACAGGGAGACACTTGGGAGACAACTTCATCGACGGCCCCATGGAAGTCCCTCTCTTCTTCTTGGTCCCGAGACTCGAGGCGACGACGAACATGCGGTCGGCCCTAGTGGCGATGTTGGGAGCAACATGTTTGAAATGGAGGTACCAGGCCATCTTGTAAAGGGCTCTTTCGCTCTGCAGATGGACCTGCGCCTTCGACTTCTCGAGAATCGTGACGTCGATCCTGAACTCGCCGCGGGCAAGAACCTCGAAAACCTCATCCCGTACGTCCTGAGGATCTTCGGTTGCGTGGAAGCCGCTATCTAGGTGCATTCCACGCCAGCCGAGTTCTCGCCGCAGCTGAAGCAGGTCATCGCCGATTCGGCAATCGTTTGCGGTGACGGTGCCGAGAATGAAATAACGGCTCGCCCCAGAGTTGCGTGAGAAGTCGAAGTTGCCGGCCTCGTCCGAGAAGACGTAGCGATCGGCCATTCGATTGTGGTTCCTAGTGCCGGAAGTGGCGGTGCTTCGTGAAGACCATCGCGACGCCGGCCTGCTCGCAGGCCTCGATCACCTCGGCGTCGCGTTTGGAGCCGCCGGGCTGGATCACCGAGGTGGTGCCGGCCTGGATCGCCAGCTCGGGGCCGTCGGCGAAGGGGAAGAAGGCGTCGGAGGCGAGGGCGGAGCCGGAGAGGAGTGCGTCGGCTTCGGCGCCGCGGGCCTCGCGGCACTTCTCTACCGCGAGGCGGACGGAGTCGACGCGGCTCATCTGGCCGGCGCCGATGCCGAGGGTGGCGCCGCCCTTGGCGATCACGATCGCGTTGGAGCGGACGCGGCGGCTGACGGTCCAGGCGAAGAGCATGTCCTGCCACTGCTCCTCGCTCGGCTCGTTGCCGGTCACCGCTTCCATGATCTCCCGCGGCTCGGGGTCGCCGTCGCGGTCCTGGATCAGCAGGCCGCCGACCACGCGCTTGACGTCGCGTTCCGTGGGGTCGGCCTGGCGGCGCTCCTCCTCGCAGAGGATCCGGATCGCCTCCTTCTGCATCAGCACGTCGAGGGCGCCCTCCTCGTACCCGGGGGCGCTCAAGACCTCGACGAAGTTCTCGTGCAGCCGCTCGGCGAGCTCGCGGCCGATCGGGCGGTTCACAGCGATCACCCCGCCGTAGGCCGATACCGGGTCGCAGGCCAGCGCCTTCAGGTAGGCCTCGAGCGCGTCGGCGCCGATCGCCACCCCGCAGGGGTTGTTGTGCTTGACGATCACGCAGGCCGGCTGCTCGAAGTCCTCGACGAGCCCGCGGGCCGAGTCGAGGTCGAGGACGTTGTTGAAGGAGAGGGCGCGGCCGTGCAGCTTCGAGGTGCGGGCGAGGATGTGGGTGCGCAGCCCTGACTCCGCGTAGAGCGCCGCCCGCTGGTGCGGGTTCTCGCCGTACGAGAGGTCGAGCACCTTCTCGTAAGCGACCGCCAGGTGTTCGGGGAAGTCCTCGTACTCCATCGAGAACCAGCGGCTGATCGCGGCGTCGTAGCGCGCGGTCTGGGCGAAGGCCTCGTTGGCCAGCCAGTGACGGGTCGCGGCGGAGATCTCGCCGTCGCCCTCCTCGAGCTCGGCCAGGACCGCGTCGTAGGACTCCGGTTTGACGACGACGGCGACGCTCTCGTGGTTCTTCGCCGCGGCGCGGATCATCGTCGGCCCGCCGATGTCGATGTTCTCGATCGCGACGTCGTGGGCGACGTCGGCGGCGGCGACGGTCTCCTCGAACGGGTAGAGGTTGACGCAGACGACGTCGATCGGCTCGATCCCCTCGCGCTCCAGCGTCGCCATGTGCTCCGGATCGCCGCGCCGTGCCAGCAGCGCCGCGTGCAGCCGCGGGTGCAGCGTCTTCACCCGGCCGCCGAGGATCTCTTCGGAGCCGGTGAACTCGGAGACGTCGGTCACCTCGAGCCCCGCCCCGCGCAGCGCCGTCGCGGTGCCGCCGGTGGAGAGGATCTCGACCCCGAGCGCCGCCAGTCCCTTGGCGAAATCGGCGACCCCGGTCTTGTCGGAGACCGAGACCAGCGCCCGGCGCACCCGGACCTGCCCGTTGCCGAGGGTCTCGGAACTGCTGTCGGTGGCTGGCTCGGAGTTCATCGGGGAGGCGATCTCGACCCTCTGCGGGTCGCTGGGGTCGATCCTAACCCGGCCCTCCGCGATCATGCGGATCGCCTCCGGATAAAGCTCGTGCTCGACCGCGTGCACCGCCGCCTCCAGCTCCTCGCGCGAGACCCCCGCCGGCACCGGCACCTCCCGCTGGGCGATCACCGGCCCGGTGTCGACGCCCTCGTCGACGAAGTGGACGGTGACGCCGGTCGTCTCGACGCCCGCCGCCAGCGCCTGCCCGATCGCATCGAGCCCGGGGAAGGACGGCAGCAGGGCGGGGTGGATGTTGACGACGCGGTTGCGGAAGCGCTCGACAAAGGGCGTGCTCAGCAGCTGCATGTAGCCGGCGAGGACGACCAGGTCCGGCCGCAGGGCCTCGATCCACTCGCCCATCGCCTCGTCGCGCGCCAGCCTGTCGCTGTAGTCGCCCGCGGCAAAGACCGCGGTCTGCACCCCGGCGTCACGCCCCCGCTGCAGAGCCCCCGCCGCCGGCTTGTCGGAGCCGACGCCGACCACCTCGATCTCCCCGCGCCCGTGCAGCCGGTCGAGGATCGCCTGGAGGTTGGTGCCGCTGCCCGAGGCGAGGACGACGATCCGGAACGAGCTCACGCGCCGCATCTTCGCGTACCGGCCCGGGTTGATGCCTGTGCTCGGGCCAAATCCAACTAAAGTGACCGGCGCGAGCGGTCTCGTCCAACTAGTAAAGGGAGAGGTAATCGATGGCGCTAGAACGAGTTCAGGCAAACGGCGCTGCGATGCTCGTCGCCCTCACCTTTCTCGCCCTCTTCGCCTGGAGCGCCACCGCCCGGGCTGACGCTCCCGCCAACGACAACTTCGTCAACGGCACCGGTCTTGCCGCAAATACCGGATTCGTCAACGGCAGCAACGTCGGCGCCACCAAGGAGGCCGAAGAGCCCGACCACGCCGGCAACCCCGGCGGCCACTCGGTCTGGTTCGCCTGGACGCCGGAAAGCACCAGCTGGGTCGGGATCAAGGGCGGGGGCGCCTGCTCCAGCAACAGGATCAGCCCGCTGATCGCCGTCTACACCGGCCCCTCGCTGAGCTCGCTCACCCCCGTCGCTTCGAACGCCAGCCCCTTCGTTCCGAACTGCTTCAGCGAAACCCCGCAGGCGGAGTTCGAAGCCGTGGCCGGGACCACCTACAGGATCGCGGTTGACGGCCGTAACGGTGAAGAAGGCAACTTCGAACTGGAATTCACCGGCCCTCCCGCCAACGACGACTTCGCCGACGCCACCGTGCTCACCGGCAGCCCGCCGCAGAGCGTCTTCGGCACCGCCCGCCTCGCCAGCAAGGAGGCCGAAGAGCCCGACCACGCCGGCAACCCCGGCGGCCACTCGCTCTGGTACTCGTGGACGCCGACGGCGAGCGGGCCGGTGCGGATCTACACCTGCTCTTCCTTCACCAACACCGACACCGTGCTCGCGGTCTACACCGGCACCGAACTGGGTGCCCTGACCGAAGTGACCAGCAACGACGAAGGCGCGGGCCCGCGGATGTTCCCCGGCTGCACCGCCGCCAACAGCGAAGTGGTGGTCGATGCGGTTGCCGGGACGACCTACCGGATCGCGGTCGACGGGGCCGACGGCAGGGTCGGCAGGTTCAACCTCAGCTTCGAGGGACGCCCGGCGAATGACAATTTCGCTGCCGCCCAGGCGATCACCCCCAACTCCCTCACCCTGGGAACCGCCGAAGGCAGCACCCGCTTCGCAACCAAGCAGGCGGGGGAGCCGAACCACGCCGGCAACCCCGGCGGCCACTCGGTCTGGTTCTCCTGGACCGCGCCGAAAAGCGGGCCGACCCGGATCTCCACCTGCGGCGTCGAAGGTGAGATGGACGCGCTTCTCGCCGTCTACACCGGCTCGGAACTGGCGAACGCCACGCTCGTGGCCCAGAACGACAACGGCCCCCGTTCGCGCTGCGGCAACCTCGACAGCGAACTCGACTTCAACGCGGTTGCCGGCACCACCTACCGGATCGCGGTTGACGGCAAGGACGGGCTCGAGCACAAGTTCTCGCTGCAGATCGAGGGAGCACCCCCCAACGACGATTTCGCGCAGGCGCAGGTGCTGCCCGGGACGGCGACCGTCTCGATGTCCGGCACGGATGCCCTTGCCGACAAGGAGCCCGGCGAGCCGAACCACGCCGGCAAGACCGGCGGCTCCTCGGTCTGGTTCTACTGGAGCGCACCAGAAACCGGGCCCTTCGCGATCTCCGCCTGCCCGTACTTCGAAAACAGTCCCGACACCCTGCTCGCGGTTTACACCGGCAGCTCGCTCGCCGGCCTGAGCCCGGTGGCCGCGGCCGACGATTCGCCCTCCGCCTGCCAGGAAGTGGGAAGTGAGGTGACGATCGAAGCCGTCGCCGGCACCACCTACAGGATCGCTGTCGACAGCAAGGACGGGGGCGGGATCTTCTCGATCGACATCAAGGGAAAGCCGACCAACGACGACTTCTCCTCGCCGCAGGTACTGAGCGGAGCATCGTTCTTTACCGGGGAATCGACCCTGTTCGCCGGTAAGCAGAGCGGCGAGCCCAACCACGCCGGCAACCCCGGCGGTCACTCGCTCTGGTACTCCTGGACCGCGCCGGAAAGCGGGCCGGTCGATCTCACCGCCTGCGGCCGGCGGCCCAACGTAGACACTCTCCTCGCCGTCTACACCGGGTCGGCAATCGGCGCCCTCACCGAGGTAGCCAGCAGCGACGACGTGCCCGTGATCCCTCACGGCGGGATCTGCGAAGTCGCTGCCACCAACAGCGAGGTCGTTTTCGCCGCGACCGCAGGCACCACCTACCGGATCGCGGTCGACACCAAGGACAGCGAGGGCCCCTTCAGTCTCTTCTCAGAAGGCGCTCCGACCAACGACGACTTTGCCGCAGCCAGGGTGCTCGACCCAGGCCTGCCGTGGTTCGCTTCGGACCTCAACAAGCTGGCGTCGAAGGAGGCGGGTGAGCCCGACCACGCGGGGGCTGCGGGCGGCCACTCGGTTTGGTTCTCATGGACGGCGCAGGAAGACGGACCGGTAGCGGTGCAGACCTGCACCCGGGAAGCTCAGTTCGACACGGTGCTCGGCGTCTACACGGGCTCGAGCCTCGGCAGCCTGACCCCGGTGGTCAGCGCCGACGACGGGCAGAGCCGGAAAGGTTGCCGGTCCACCGACAGCGCCACCGAATTCATCGCCGAAGCCGGCACGACCTACAAGATCGCCGTCGACGGGAAGAGCGGAGCCGGCGCCTTTCAACTGATTCTCGAAGGCGCGGTCGCAAACGACGACTTCAGCGACGCCCTCACCCTCGGCGGCCAGCTGCCGGTCAACTGGGAACTGCTTTCCAACCGCTTCGCCACCGGGCAGGCGGGTGAGCCCGAACACGCGGGTGAGAGCGGGGGCTCCTCCGTTTGGTTCAAGTGGACCGCACCCCGCAGCGGCACCGTCAACGTCGACACCTGCGAGAGCGACTTCGACAGCCTGCTCGCCGTCTACACCGGCGGCACCCTCGCCGGCCTGACGCCGGTGCAGAGCAACGACGAGGGACCCGTCAACTGCGCCCCCGGGAGCAGCCTCGGCTTCGAGGCCGTCGCCAACACGACCTACCGGATCGCGGTGGACGGCAAGGACGGAGCCCAGGGGACGTTCGAGCTGCACATCGAACAGCAGCCGGCCAATGATGACTTCGAGGCGGCGGCGGTCATCCCCGGGCGGCCCGGCTGGTACTGGCCGGGGTCCACCCTGCTCGCCAGCAAGCAGACCGGCGAGCCCGACCACCAGGGCGACGCCGGCGGCCACTCGGTCTGGTTTTCCTGGACGCCGGCCAAGAGCTGGGAAATCGAACTCGACGTCTGCTCGGCCCGGCTCGAGCCGCTGGTCGGCGTCTACACCGGCTCGGCCCTGACCGGCCTCACCGCGGTCGCGACCAGCGACGAGGGCGGCGGCGAGTGCGTCGAAGGCGGGAGAAGCGTCGGCTTCACCACCGCGCCCGGCACCACCTATCACCTGGCGGTCGACGGGGCCGGGGGCGACGCGGGGCACTTCCTGCTCCATCTGCGAGCGCCCTCCTTGCTGCCGAACACGCTCAGCGTCGCCACCGCCGGCGACGGCGCCGGGACGGTCAAGTCGAGCGTCGCCGGGATCGACTGCAGCGCCAGCTGCAGCCATGACTTCGAAGAAGGCGCCGCGCTGGTGCTGACGGCGACGCCCGTCGCCGGCTCGACCTTTGCCGGTTGGTCGGGCGGAGGCTGCTCGGGCACCGCCCCCTGCCAGCTCGCGCTCGACGCCGACACCAACGTCACCGCGACCTTCGGGCAGGTGAGCGGAGGCGACGGAGGAGGAGGCGGCGGTGGTGGTGACGGCGGCTCAACGGGAGGGAACCAGGCACCCCTCGCCGCGACGCCCGCTGCCGGCCCGCCCGCGAAGAAGCCCCTGCACTGCAAGCGCGGCTTCAAGAAGAAGCGCGTGCACGGCAAGGCGCGCTGCGTCCGCAAGCACAAGCCCCACAAGAAGCACCGCCGTCACCGCTGAGCGGCCGGCGACCGGCGTGGCGCCTAGCGCGCGGCGGCGGCGATCGTTTCGAGGGCGTATTTCCCGTCGGCCTCGTCGGGGTCGCCGAGCGGGTAGTTGCCGCTGAAGCAGGCGTCGCAGTAGTCGCCGGGGTCGCCGCCGATCGCCTCGTAGACGCCGGCCATCGAGAGGTAGGCGAGCGAGTCGGCCTCGAGCTCGTCGGCGATCTCCTCGATCGAGCGGTTGTGGGCGATCATCTCCTCGCGGGTCGACATGTCGACGCCGTAGTGGCAGGGGTTGCGGATCGGCGGGGCGGAGATGCGGAGGTGCACCTCGGCGGCGCCGGCGTCACGCAGCATCCCGACGATCTGCCGGGTGGTGTTGCCGCGGACGATCGAGTCGTCGACGACGACCAGGCGCTGGCCGGCGACGATCTCCGGCAGCGGGTTGAACTTCAGCCGCAGACCGTGCTTGCGAAGCTCCTGCCCGGGCTGGATGAAGGTCCGCGCCACGTAGCGGTTCTTGATCAGGCCGTCGTCGCGCGGCAGCTTCGAGGCGCGGGCGAACCCGGCCGCGGCCGGGTTGCCGGAGTCCGGGATCGAGATCACCAGGTCGGCCTCGACCGGGGCCTCGCGCCAGAGGATTTCGCCCATCCGCCCGCGCGCCTGCTGCAGGACCTTGCCCTCGAGGCGGCTGTCGGGGCGGGAGAAGTAGATGTGCTCGAAGACACAGCTGGCGCGGCGGTCGGTCTTCACCACCTGCCGGGTCTCGAGGCCGCGCTCGGTCAGGCTGACCATCTCGCCCGGGTGCACCTCGCGCATCAGCTCGGCGCCGATGATGTCGAAGGCGCAGCTCTCGGAGGCGACGACGAAGCGGTCACCGAGGCGACCGAGGCTGAGCGGCCGGATCCCGTGCGGGTCGCGGAAGGCGACGATCGCCCGCTTGGTCATCACCACGGTCGAGTAGGCGCCCTGCAGCTGCGGCATCACATCGGCGACGGCGTCCTCGATCATCTTGCCGTCGTGGGAGGAGAGCAGGGCGGCGATGATCTCCGAGTCGGAGGTGCCGCGGAACTGCAGCCCCCGCTCCTTCAGCTCGCCCCAGAGCTCGACCGCGTTGGTCAGGTTGCCGTTGTGGGCGAGGGCGACCTCGCGGCCGTCGTCGCGCCAGATCGGCTGCGCGTTCTCCCAGGAGCCGCCGCCGGTGGTCGAGTAGCGGACGTGGCCGATCGCCATGTCCCCCTGCAGCGCCTTCAGCTTCTCCTCGTCGAAGACCTGGGAGACGAGCCCGGCCTCGCGCATCGTCGTGATCATCCCGCCCTCGCAGGTGGCGATTCCGGCCGACTCCTGGCCACGGTGCTGCAACGCGTAGAGGCTGAAGTAGGCGAGGCGGGAGACGTCGTGCCCCGGTGCGTATACGCCGAAGACGCCGCATTCCTCGCGCGGCCCCTCAGAATCGAAGCTGAACCCCTGCTTGGGAGTCAAAAGCGCGTTTTCCTCGCTGCCGTTGAAGACGGACGCGCAGGCAGACACTGTGCCTACCTGCGCAGGGTAGCAGCGCTCCGCGGCTACCCGTTCCGTCTCCTACCCCCGCTATTTGCATGATCTGGAGCGGGCTACGCGAGCTGCAGCGGCGCCGCGATCGGCTCGCCGACGACCAGGTTGAAGCGCTCCAGCAGCTCCGGGACCGAGTCGAATTTCAGCTCGTGCCCGTAGCGGGCGGCGAGGGCGGCGACCTCCTCCGGGTCGGCTTTCAGGGCACCGCCCAAGTCGACCAGCTCCTCGAAGAAGTGCTCGAAGCCGGCCGGGGCGATGATCTCGAGGATCCGGCAGGGCTCGTCGCCGGCGTTCCAGAAGGTGTGCCACTCGTTGCGCGGCTTGAAGACGAGATCGCCAGGGCCCGCCTCGACCACCTCGTCGCCGAGCAGCCCGCCCATCCGGCCCTCGAGCACGAAGCTGTACTCGTCCTCGCGGGTGTGCCGGTGCAGCGGCGCCGCCAGAGCCCGCGGCGAGAGCGGGTGTTCGACGAGGGAGAAGTCGCCGCCCGCGTTCTCGCCGTTGATCATGAAGCGCACCCCGATGCTGCCGAGGAAGCCTGCCTTGCCGTCGTTGGGTCCAATCACCGTTGCCATTGATTCATTCCTTTCATGAGACAGTAGTGTCGCGCCAAATATAGACAGAGTCCGCACCATCTGTCAAGATTGGTGCTACAGACATGTCCGGTCAAAAGCGTCCATACAAGATGAAGCGCCGCGCCGAACTGGAGGCGCAGACGAAGCGGCGGATCACCGAAAGCGCCGTCGAGCTGCACGGAACCCTCGGGCCCGCCCGCACCTCGATGAAGGCCGTGGCCGAGCACGCGGGGGTGCCGCGCTCGACCGTCTACCGCCACTTCGCCGACGAGGAGGAGTTGTTCGGCGCCTGCTCAGCCCACTGGGAGGCAGAGAACCCGCCGCCCGACATCGGCCGCTGGCAGGAGATCGACGATCCCGACCAGCGTCTGGCAACCGCGCTGGAGGAGCTCTACGCCTACTACCGCCGCGCCGGCGGCATGCTCGACAAGCTCCTCCGCGACGAAGCCCAGGTGCCGATCGTCGCCAAGCTCTTCGCCCCCTACCACCAGCTGATGGAGGCGATCACCGAGATCCTGATGCGGGGGAGGGGCATGCGCGGCAAGGCCCGCGACCGCACCCGCGCCGCGATCGCTCACGCGATCGCCTTCCGCACCTGGCAGCAGCTAACCGACGAAACGGAGCTGGGGGACGCCGAGGCGGCGGAGCTGATGCGGCGCCTCGTCGCTGCCGCGAGCTAGCTACGGGTCGGCCCCGCGAGGGCGTCTCCCAGCCGGCGGCGCGAGTCGATGTCGAGCTTGCGGTAGGTGGCGCTGAGATGGGCCTCGACCGTCTTCACGGTGACGAAGAGCGACTGGGCGATCTGTCGGTTGCTCATCCCGGATGCGGCAAGGTCTGCGACGCGGCGCTCGCTTGGGGTCAGCGATTCGACCCCGATCGGCGTGTAGCGGCGCACGGTCTCGCCCGTCGCCTGCAGCTCCTCGTTGGCGAGCCGAGCGGTTCTCGCAGCTCCGCATCGTCGGGCTACCTCGAAGGCCTTTCGCAGCGGAGCGCGGGCATCGGCACGCCGTCCCACGCGGCGCAGCGCCGAGCCGAGCGCCAGCAGGGCGAGAGCCTGCTCAAGGCGGCGCGGCGAACCGTCAACCACCTCTGCCGCCTTTTCGAGCAGGTCCACTGCCTCGGTGGCGTCGCGAGTGATGGCAACCGCCCGCAGCACGTGCGCGGTGCCCGAGGGGACACCCCATCGCTCAACCCAAGCCAACATCTCGTCGACCAGCTCGCGGGCCTCGTCCTCGCGGCCGAGCGCGATCAGAGCGCGGGCCACCCACGGGCTCACCGTACCGATTGGCCCCGGGCCGAGACCTCCCTGGTCCACCACCAAGGTCAGCGCTTCGAAATCCTCAACGGCGCCTTCGAACCTGCCCTGCTCCACTCGCAGGTGCACGCGGATCATCAGCAGCATGCCGAAGAGAGGCCCTGCCGGCACCGGACCCTCCGCCAGTCCCAGCGCTTCCAGCTCCATTTCTGCCGTTTCCAGCTCGTCGCGTTCGATCAAGACCTCCAGCAGCGGCCCGGTGTACATCAGGACCAGCGGGATGATCCCGGCGAGACGGGCGAGATCGATTGCCTGCCGCAGATCGGCCTCCGCAGCGGGAAGATCCCCGCACCCCCACGCGACGAACCCTTTTAGAAAATACCCCCGGGTCAGTTCGGTAGTCGCTCCGCGGTCGCGCGCGATCGCCAGGGCACGCTCGGCGCCGTGCCGGGCCGCCTCCATCTCGTCGACGGTGACCAGCGTCATCACCGCGATCGGGGCGGCGGCGATCTCGGGTTCCTCCTCGAAGATGCTGGCGTCGTTGCCGAGGGCTCGCTTGGCCGCGTCGGCCATCTCGCGAGCGGTTCCATTAGCGGTAGCCGAGCGGATTTCCATCGCTGCGGCCAACCTTCCCGTTGGGCTGTCGGGATCGATCTCATCGCCTATGTCTCCGATCTCCACCTCCGGCACCGTGGGCACCATCGCCGCGAAGGTGCTCAGCTGCGCCTGCAGCTGGTAGGCCCGCTCGACGTCGCCTTCGGCCTTGGCGACTTCGACCGCTTCGACCAGCATCGAGCCGGCCTCCTCGAAGCGTCCCGAGAGGGCCATCAGCATCGTCAGCCGGATCGCCCAGCGGCTGCGCAGCGAGGGGTCGCGCTTCCACTCGGCGAACACCTCATCTTCCACTGCTCCGAACGCCGCCTGATCCGCGGCTCGAGAGCAAGCGGTGAGGAGCGGGGCCAGAATCGCCGACCGCAGATCCGCCGAAGGGGGCTCGCGAAGGGCCCTGGTCAGGTAGGCGATGGCCGAACGCGGCGCCCCCGAGGCGAGGGCCTGCTCCCCCGCTTCGAGCAGCACTTCGACCGTCGCCTGCTCTCCCTGCTCTTCGGTTGCCAGGAGGTGCGTGGCGATTCGCTCGGTCCCTGCTCCACGCTCGCGGAGGAGGGACGCCGCCCGTGCATGTGCCTGCGAGCGCTCGCCGATCGGGAGGTCGGCGTAGATGGCGTTGCGCGCCAGCGGGTGGATGAACCGCAGGGAAGGGCCACCGTCGAGGATCGCGCTCGAGCGCAGCAGGTTCGCGACCGCTTGGGTTTCGTCCGGATCCAGCCCGTCCATCGCTGCCAGCAGGCGATGGTCGCTGCCATCGCCGAGGACGGCAAGCGATCGCGCCAGCGTCGTCGCTTGCGGCGGCAACCGCGCGATCCGCGTCAGGACCATCTGCGAAACGCGCTCAGGAGCTTGTTCCCGAACCCGCTGCGCCTGCTCAGCATCGGGATCGATGTTTCGCTCCAGCAGGGTGCGAACCAGCTCGGCGAGCAGGAACGGGTTGCCGCCGCTGACCTCTTGACAGGCCTCGGCGAACTCCCGGTTCGGCTCCTGTCCCAGTTCATGCTTGAGAAGCGTCGCCGTCGCCAGCAGGCTCAGCGGCGCCGGGCGGAGATGTCGAAGCGAGGAATCGGTCAGGAGTGAACCCAACGCCAACGGAGGCTGTGGCTCTTCGATCCGGGTTGCAAAGACCAGCAACACCGACAGCTCTTCGAGTCGCGGCAGCAGAAAGGAGAGGTAGTCGAGGGAGCCTCCGTCCGCCCAATGAACATCGTCGATTGCCAGCACGAGGGGTTGCCGCTCAGCCAGCGCAGCGGTCACCCAGTAGAGGCTGTGGAGTACGGCAAAGGGATCGCGGTCCTCTGCGGCCCCGAGCCCTAGCGCGCCGCGGGCTGCCGCGGCTCCGTCGAGTAGGTCCTCCCGCTCACCGGCAGGCAGGCTGGTCAGGTGCAGCCCGAACAGCTGTCGCACCAGGGAGAAGGGAAAGTCCCGCTCGAGTTCGGTAGCCCGGCCCGAAAGAACGGTGGCACCTGCTTGCTCCCCGGCGACCCGAACTTCATGCAGCAGGCGGGTCTTTCCGAGGCCGGCGCCTGCTTCGATGACGATTGCGGATCCGTCCCCTCGATTCGCGGCGGCGAGAGCGCCATCAAGCTCTTCCATCTCCCGCTCCCGCTCCAGCAGTACCACCGGCGCCACCTCTTTCCAGCTACTTCCGTCGAGTAAAAGAGAAAATTAGGGTAGATCTTAGGGTCGTGCCCTGTGGCGGCGCCGGCGTCGGTGGTGGAGGCTGACCCACATGAGGCTGAACCTCGTTCCTTCCGGTCGTCTGTTGCCACCCACCCTTCCGGGTACGGCACACGGCTACCGTGCGGGGGAGGAGGAAGGGGCGAAGCCTTCCTTTCCAAGTGGGGCGGTGCGGGCGGCGGCTCGGAAGAGCCCGTCCCGCCCGGCCGACCCGCCCAAGCTCGAGCCAGACCGCCTAGTCAGCCCCGACCGCAGGGCTCGCGCGGCCGAAGGCCGGTAGGCCGTCGATGCTCTCGGAGTTCTTCTTGGCGACGTAGGCCTCGATCTCCTCGGCACCGCCAACCCGCATCTTCTTCTCCGCCCAGGCCTCCATGTGCGGGCGTTCGCCCTCGTAGCTCATCAGCGGCACCCCGTAGCCGCAGGAGTCCGAGACCCGCGTCACGTCAACGAGAACGATCGCCCGCCGCGCCGCCTCGACGTCATGCGGCGCCTCGAAACCGGCGCGCTCGTAGAGCTCCTCGAAGCGCTCGTCGTCGGCCGGAATCACCTCACCGCGCCCGTGGAACCGGACGATCCGCGGCGGCCCCTCGAAGGCGCAGAGCATCACCACGATCCGCCCGTTCTCGCGTATGTGCGCCACCGTCTCGGCGCCGCTGCCGACCATGTCGAGGTAGGCGACGGTGTGATCGTCGAGCACCCGCAGCGTTCCGATCGGCCCCTTGGGTGAGACGTTGACGTGCCCGTCGCTATCGAGGGGAGCCGAGCCGACGAAGAACAGCGGCTGCTTCGCGACCCACTCGCGCTGGTGCTCGTCGATTCCGTCGTAGACCTTGCCCACGCCTCGAAGGTAGCAGTGCCCACCGCTTACTTCGCGCGCAGGTTCTCGCCGCTCTCGGGGTCGAAGAGGTGGAGCTTGGAGGTGTCGGCCCAGAGCTCGGCGTGCTCGCGGCGGCGGACCTTGCTGGTCGGGTCGAGGCGGGCGACGATCTGCTCGCGGCCCTCGGAGGTTTCGGCCCCGGCGCCGGTTTCCTCGAGGCTCTCTTCGACCAGATCGGCGAGCTGGTCGGACTGGATGCCCTCTGACTCGATGTGGAAGTAGGCGTAGAGGTCGGAGCCGAGCGACTCGACCAGGTCGATCTCCGCCTGGAAGGTGATGCCGCGCTCCTCCTTGAGGTCGCCGATCACCTCGACGTCCTCGAAGTTCTCCGGCCGCAGGCCGACGACCACGGTGCCGTCGCTGCGCTCGATCCCCAGCTGGCTTGCGTCGATCTCGCCGATCGGCAGCTTGAGCCTGCCGCCGCTGAGCTCCCCCGGCATGAAGTTCATCGCCGGCGAGCCGATGAAGCCGGCGACGAAGAGGTTCTTCGGGTTGTCGTAGAGATCGGCAGGAGTCCCGACCTGCTGCAGGACGCCCGCCCGCATCACCGCCACCCGGTCGCCGAGGGTCATCGCCTCGGTCTGGTCGTGGGTGACGTAGACCGTCGTCGTCTCCAGCTTCGACTGCAGCCGCGCCACCTCGGTCCGCATCTGCACCCGCAGCTTCGCGTCGAGGTTGGAGAGCGGCTCGTCCATCAGGAACGCTTTCGGGTCGCGGACGATCGCCCGCCCCATCGCCACCCGCTGGC
>Ga0070688_100000772_pt1 | contig 15835 bp, 11 predicted proteins | sample KBSS13HmetaG_FD_64679 | JGI IMG/M metagenome (GOLD analysis project Ga0070688, IMG submission 64679) | Switchgrass rhizosphere microbial communities from Kellogg Biological Station, Michigan, USA - KBS S1-3H metaG | ecosystem: Host-associated > Plants > Roots > Rhizosphere ...
CCCACCGCGCCCGAGACCGCGCCCGGCAGCGGGAAGCTGACGAGGCTCAAGCCTGCGAGCCCGCGCTCGGCTGAAACGCCCACGCTCACGCCGGCGTGGCCCTGGAGCCCGCTCACCATGAGGCGCTCGAACGGGCTGCCGGATTCGAGCGCGCGCAGCACGGGCGTCAAGCGCGCGCCGTCGGCGAACTCCGGCTGCTCGGCGATGTGCGACACGCCCGCGGTCAGGAGCGGCGTCTCGACAGGCCGCCGCCAGCCCGCCGTGGCCGCGCGCGCGACGATGCGCACCGCCGAGTGACGCGCGAGCGCGGGATCGGAGTCGAAGCGCTCGCGCGCGGAAGCCAGCGTGCCCCCGAGCAGGTGCTCGCGCAGCACCTCGGAGACCTCCTGGAGCGCTGCGCGCTCGAGAGGCGTATCGAGCTCGAGCACGAGCGTGCGCGAGCGATGGCCCGAGAGCCCGAGCACGAGCAGCGCACGTCGTTCGCCGAGCGGTTCCAGCTCGAGCGAGACGATCGCCTCGTCCTCGAGCGAGGCGGCGAGCGCGAGCCCCAGCTGCCGCGAGAACGATGCCAGGAGCCGCGACGCCTCCTGCAGCAGGTGTTCGACGTCGTGGCGCGACTGGGCGAGGCGCTCGGCGACCGCGTCCTCGACCTCGGCCGGGAGTGCCGCGGGCTCGAGCATCGCGCGCACGAAGTACTCCCAGCCGGACGTGGACGGCACGCGCCCGCCGCTCGCGCGCGGCCTCTCCAGCAGCCGCAGCTCCTCCAACTCGGCCAACGTCCCGCGCAGCGACGCACCGGAGCGGCGCAGCTCGGGCGCGCGCCCGAGGCGCTCGCTGCTGACCGGGCGCGCGTCGCGGCGATGGAGCGCCACCAGGCGGGCGAAGACATGCCGCTGGCGCTCGGAGAGCTGCGGGTCGGAGGCCGTCAGCCTCCCGGGGATGGCGGGTGTGGACATGGCGACCGATTCAGGCACGCGGAAGGCCCGCAAGTCAACCCTTTCGCGGCCTCAGTGCAGGATCTTGAAAAGTCGGTTCCAGCGGATGTAGAAGGGCATGTCCCACCAGTGCTGCGACGCCGTCGAGAAGTAGATGAACAGCGCCCGGCCCTTCACCAGGTCCATCGGCAGGTAGCCCCAGTAGCGGCTGTCCGCGGAGTTCTCGCGGTTGTCGCCCATCATGAACAGGTCCTGGGGCGGGACCTTGTCGGGCGCCCGGTTGTCGCGCGGCGACATCGCCGCCGGCTCCTCGCTCCACTGCGTGTGCAGCGCGAACGGCTCGTCGCGCTTGACACCGTCCACCCACACCTCCTTGTGGCGGATCTCCACCGTCTGCCCGCCGGTGGCGATGCAGCGCTTGATGAAGTCCTGCGACGGGTCCACCGGGTACTGGAACACGATGATGTCGCCCGGCTTAGGTCTGCGCAGGCCCGGCAGGCGGAGGTGCGTGAACGGGACCTTGGGGCCGTAGTCGAACTTGGTCACGAACAGGAAGTCGCCCACGAGGAGCGTGTCGCGCATCGACTCCGAAGGGATCCGGAACGCCTGGAGGAGGAAGATGCGGACGATGAGCATGAGCCCGATCGCCCACGCCAACGATTCGACGTTCTCGCGGAACGTCGAGGGTTTGGCCACCTCCGTGGTGGCGCGTTTCGGCTGAGCGGTCACGCGGCACGCTCCCTGGGGTGAGGTCGCGCGCGCACGGCGAGCCACGCGATGGTGTCGTCGGCGACGAAGCGCTGCGCGGCCGGAATGCACCAGCCGTGCCGGGTGCGCTCCAACCGGCCGCCGGTTTCGGCATCGGCGAAAGCCTGCCCGTAACGCATCTCCAGCTCGTCCCTCATGTCGGGGGGAAAGTCTCGCATCTCGAGGCCGGAGGCCAGCCGGAGCGCCAGCATCACCGCTTCCTCGGCGCGAGCGGCCGCGGTTCCGGCCTCGCGCGCGACCGCGGGGTCGTTACCGACCTCGAGGGACGCCGCCCACGCGTTGAGCGCGCGGGCATTCTCGTAGCGCTCGCCCCGCCAGAGCCCGTGTGACGACGGCCCCAGCGCCAGGTAGTCGCGGCGAAGCCAGTAAGTGAGGTTGTGCCGGCACTCGGCGCCCGGTCTCGACCAGTTCGACGTCTCGTAGGGCGCCAACCCCGCGGCTGCGAACGCGCTGTCCGCCTGCGCGTGCAGCTCGGCTTCCAGCTCGGGCGGAACCGGGCTCGCCTCTCCGCGCCCGACCGCATCGCCGAGCGGCGTTCCCGCCTCCACGATGTAGCCGTAGGCGGAGACGTGCTCGGGCTCGAGCGCGAGCGCCGCCTCCAGCGTGCGCGCCCAAGTGTCGGCGGTGTGGCCCGGGTAGCCGAACATGAGATCGAGGTTCAAGCGCCGGAAGCCGTGCGCGCGCGCGAGCGCGAACGCCTCACCCGGCTTCTTCTCGTCGTGGAGCCGGCCCAGAGCCTCGAGCTCTTCGGGCACGAACGACTGCGCCCCCATCGACAAGCGGTTCACGCCCGCTTCGGCCCAGGAGTCGAGCAGGCCCGGCTTCACCGTTTCCGGGTTCGCCTCGAGCGTGATCTCGGCGCCCGGCTCGAGCGCGAAGTTCGCACGGATCGCGCGCCACGCCCGCGTGAACGCATGCGGCGCGATCGCCGACGGCGTGCCGCCGCCGAAGAACACGCTCGAGAAGCGGACGCCCGCCGCGGCCGGCGCGCGCAGCGCCGCCTCGCGCTCGAGTGCAGCGAGCCAGCGCTCGACCGCCGCGCTCGAGAGATGCTCCTTCGAGAAGTGGCAGTACGGGCAGGGCGTGGCGCAGAACGGCACGTGCACGTAGAGCGCCGTGCGCGCTCGCTCGCGGGCGGCGTGATCCGGACCCGGTACGAGCGCCATCAGTGGATCACCTTGAGCAGCCGGTCGAAGCGCACGTGGAAGAGGCCGTTCCACCACGCCGTGCCGGCGGTCGAGAAGTAGATGAACAGCGCGCGGCCCTTGACCAGGTCCATGGGCACCGTGCCCCAGAACCGGCTGTCGTTCGAGTTGTCGCGGTTGTCGCCCATCATGAACAGCTCGCCGGGCGCCACCGTGGGCGGCTTGTAGTTGTCGCGCGGCGTGTAGCCCGCGGGGTCCTCGCCAGGAGACGTGTGTTTCACGTACGGCTCGACCTGGGGCGTGCCGTCCACGAACACCTGCTTGTGGCGCACCTCCACCGTCTGGCCGCCGGTGGCGATGCAGCGCTTGATGAAGTCCTTGGACGGGTCCTCCGGCCACTGGAACACGATCACCTCGCCGCGCCGCGGCTCGTGGAGCCCGGGCAGCCGCAGGTGCGTGAACGGGATCTTGGCGCCGTAGTCGAGCTTGCTCACGAACAGGAAGTCGCCCACGAGCAGCGTGTCGCACATGGATTCGCTCGGGATGCGGAACGCCTGGATGACGAACGTGCGCAGCGCCAGCGTGATCGCCACCGCCCAGGCGATGGCCTCGAGGTAGTCGCGGGTGACCGAGCGCGGGCCCTTGGCTGCCATGCGCTCCCCCTAGCTCCGGTCCACGCGGAGCACCGCGAGGAACGCCTCCTGGGGCACCTCCACGGTGCCGATCTGCTTCATCCGACGCTTGCCCTCCTTCTGCTTCTCGAGCAGCTTCCGCTTGCGCGTGATGTCGCCGCCGTAGCACTTGGCGATCACGTTCTTGCGCATCGCCCCCAGCGTCTCGCGTGCGATCACCTTGCCGCCGATCGCGGCCTGGATCGCGACCTGGAACATCTGCCGCGGGATCAGCTCCTTCAGCTTCTCGCACAGCGAGCTGCCGTACGGGTACGCCTTGTCGCGGTGGACGATCGCGGACAGCGCATCCACGACCTCGCCGTTCAACATCACGTCCAGCTTGACCACGTCGGCTTCCTGGTAGCCGGTCAACTCGTAGTCGAGCGAGGCGTAGCCGCGCGACACGCTCTTCAGCCGGTCGTAGAAGTCGAGCACGATCTCGCCCAGCGGCAGCCGGTAGGCGACGCGCACCCGCTTCTCCTCCAGGTGCACCATGTCCTGGAACGTGCCGCGCCGGTCCTGGCAGAGCTTCATGATGTTGCCGAGGTAGTCGGTCGGCGTCACCACGTGCGCCAGCACCACCGGCTCCTCGATCGCCTCGATGTTCTGCACCGGCGGCATGTGAGCCGGATTGTCCACCTTGAGGAGGTCGCCGTTCGTCTGCAGCACGTGGTACATCACGCTCGGGGTGGTGGCGATCAGGTCGACGGCGAACTCGCGACGCAGGCGCTCCTGGATGATCTCGAGATGCAGGAGCCCCAGGAACCCGCAGCGGAAGCCGAAGCCGAGCGCCACCGACGTCTCGGGCTCGTAATCCAGCGAGGCGTCGTTCAAACGCAGCTTGGCGAGCGCTTCCTTGAGCGACTCGTACTGCTCGGCGTCGATCGGATAGAGCCCCGAGAACACCATCGACTTGGTCTCGCGGAAGCCCGGGAGCGGCTGGAGAACCGTGCCCACCGGCAGCTCGGCCGCCGTGGCCAGCGTGTCGCCAACGCGCGCCTCGGCCACGGTCTTGATGCTGGCGACCACGTAGCCCACCTGGCCCGCGTGCAGCTCGGGCTCGGCGTCGAGCTTCAAGCGCAGTTTCCCGACCTCGGTGACCTCGTGGCGCACGCCGTTCGAGAGGAACTGGATCTGGTCGCCGGCGCGGACCGAGCCATCCACCACGCGCACCAGGCAGACGACGCCGCGGTACTGGTCGAACTTCGAATCGAAGATCAGCGCCCGAAACGGCGCGTCCGGGTCGCCCGAAGGCGGCGGCACGTCGGCGATCACCTGCTCCAGGAGCTCGGGCACGCCCAGGCCGGTCTTGGCGCTGATGCGGCTCACGTGCTCCGCTGGCACGCCCGCCACGTGCTCGATCTCCAGCGCGACGTCATCCGGGCGAGCGGCGGGCAGGTCGACCTTGTTGATCGCGCCCACGATCGCCAGGTGCTGGTCTTTGGCGAGGAAGTAGTTGCTGAGCGTCTGCGCCTCGATGCCCTGCGAGGCATCCACCACCAGGATCGCGCCCTCGCACGCCGCCAGCGCCCGCGACACCTCGTAGGTGAAGTCCACGTGGCCGGGCGTGTCGATCAGGTTCAGCTCGTACGCGCGCCCGTTCTTCGACCGGTACGCCATGGCGATGGCGTGCGACTTGATGGTGATGCCCTTCTCGCGCTCGAGGTCCATGTCGTCCAGGACCTGCGCCTTCATCTGCTGCGGCGTCAGCGTGTGCGTCAGCTCGAGCAGGCGGTCGGCGAGCGTGCTCTTGCCGTGGTCGATGTGGGCGACGATGCAGAAGTTGCGGATGTTCTCGAGCCTGGGGTCGCTCAAAAGTGCCACCTGAGGCCCAGGCGCGTGGTGCCGCTCCCGCCGCCGCTGCTGGGCGTGGCCGGGGGCGGCCCGTTCGGCAGGGCCGGATCGTGCTTGAATTCGAATTCGAAGCCGCGGAAGTGGGCGTCAACGTACGCATCGACCATCGCATACGTCACGACGGCTCCCAGGAGCCAGGCGTGCGCGGTGCGCTGGTCGATCTGGTCATTGTACTCGTTCGCCAGCGCCGCGTAACGGTCGGGGTCGTGCTCGGCGTCGAGCTGCGCCTGGATGTCGTTCAGCTTCTGCGAGTCGTTGTAGATCGCGACCCCGAACGCCACCTCGCCCGCCGTCACCGCGGCGGCCTTGAACCACGCGCGGTTGTACACCTGGCCCCAGCCGGGAAAGAGCAGCGAGCGCATCATCACGAACCGTGGCTGCGCGCTCCAGCCGCGCGCCCTGACCGAGTCCGCGTGCGCCTGTTTCGCCGCGTCGACCTTGTCCGAGTTGACGACCTCGATGCCCGGGAGCTGCGGCAGCGAGTCGGGAAGCGCGCTCGCTGCTTCGGCGCGGCCGGCGAGGCACGTGAGCGCGAGTGCGAGCAGGAAGGCTGGCGGGAACGCGTGGGAATCGAACCCACCTCGGACGCCGGAGGCGCCCGACCAAGGGATTTGAAGTCCCCGGAGACCACCAGATCCCATTCGTTCCCGCGAGGTCACTACCGCGAGTAGTAGCACAGGGTTGCGGCGGGCGCTCGGGCGCACCAAGCTGGGTGCTCCATACCTTCACACGGAGGTCAGGCCGTGTTCGGATCCCCGGTTCCCGCGATGCGCGAGTCTTGGGGCCAGCTGAAGGCGCGCTACCAGGGCGCTCCAACGAGCGCCCCGGCGACCCCGACGGATCGCTAGGTGACGCTGCCGGCCAGCACCACCGCGTGATCGCCCCCCTTGCGCGCGCGGCCCACGTCGAAACAGGGCACCCGGCGCTTCGCGAGCGCTCGCTCGAACACGGAAGCCTTCCGTTCGGTCACGCACACGAGCAGGCCGCCCGACGTCTGCGGGTCGTAGAGCGCGTCGAGCATCGGTGCGGCGAACCCGTCCGGCACCGCGATCCGCGGAGCGTAGTGCGTGCGATTGCGTGCGAGCCCGCCCGGTGCGACGCCGGCCGCGGAGAACTCCAGCACGCGCGGCAGGAACCAATGAGCGTCCGGCCGGATCTCCAGCGTCACCCGCGACGCGTCCGCGAGCTGTGACGCGTGGCCGAGGAAACCGAAGCCGGTGATGTCGGTGGCCGCGCGCGCGCCCGCCGCCACGGCCGCCTCGGACGCGGCACGGTTGAGCGTCGCCATCTGCGCGGAGAGCCGCTTTTCGAGCCTCGCGTCGAGCTTCCCCTGCTTCAAGGCGGTGGAGAGGATCCCGGTGCCGAGCGGCTTGGTGAGGTAGAGCCGGTCGCCCGCCCGCGCGCCCGAGTTCAAGAGCAGCTGCTTCCGCTTCGCGATGCCGGTCACGGCGTAGCCGAACTTCAACTCGGTATCGCGCACCGTGTGGCCGCCCACGACGCTCGTGCCGGCCTTGCGCATGGTGTCGAGCCCGCCCTGCATCACCGCGGCCAGAACCTCCGGAGCGAGCGTGGCGTCGGGTGCGCACAGGAGCGCCAGTGCCGTGAGCGGCTTCCCGCCCATGGCATAGACGTCCGAGAGCGAGTTCGCCGCGGCGATGCAGCCGAAGTCGTAGGGGTCATCGACGATCGGCGGGAAGAAGTCGATCGTCTGGACCAGTACTTCTCCGCGGCCGTGCGCGAACACCCCGGCGTCGTCGAGCGTCGAGGCGTCGACGAGCACGCGCTTGTCGCGCGGCGGCTGCTGGAGCAGCTCCAAGGCATGACGCAGGTCCCCCGGACCCAGTTTGGCGGCTCAACCCGCGCACGCGACCTGCGCCGTCAGCTGGATCTCGATGCGACGGCGGGCGCTCACGTGGCTCTCCTGTCCGGGATGGTCAGCCTCAGAGATCGCGCCCCACGGCCACGCACTCGATCTCGACACGCGCGTTCTTCGGCAGCCCGGCGGCGGCGACCGTGGTCCGCGCCGGCGGGCTCGCGCCGAACGCCTGCCCGTAGACCTCGTTCATCGCCGAGAAGTCCGCCATGTCGACGAGGAACACCGTGGTTTTGACGACGTCGGCGAGCGAGAGGTTCGCGCCGCGAAGCACGTTCGCCAGGTTCTGGAGCGCGCGCCGTGTCTCCGCCTGGATACCGCCCGGCACGAGGTCGCCGGTCTTGGGATCGAGCCCGACCTGCCCCGAGCTGTAGACCAGCTTCTGGCCGCCGTGCAGCCGCACCACCTGCGCCTGCGTGTAGGGACCGATCGCCTTGGGCGCGTCCTCGACCTGGAGCGGGCTCTTCATGTCGTACTCCTCCTACACGAGCGTCACTCGACGGTGACGCTCTTCGCCAGGTTCCTCGGCTGGTCCACGTCGCAGCCACGGGCCACCGCGATGTCGTACGCCAGCAACTGGAGCGGGACGACACTGAGGATCGGCTGCAGCATGGGGATCGTGGCCGGCACGTAGAGCACGTGGTCGGCGCGCCCCTGCACCTCCATGTCGCCCTCGGTCGCCACCGCGATGATGCGACCCTTGCGCGCGCGCACCTCCATCATGTTGCTCATCACCTTCTCATACGCCGAATCACGCGTGCAGATGAACACCACCGGCATGTTCTCGTCGATCAGTGCGATGGGCCCGTGCTTCATCTCCGCGGCCGGGTAGCCCTCGGCGTGGATGTACGAGATCTCCTTCAGCTTCAAGGCGCCCTCGAGTGCCACCGGGAAGTGGAACCCGCGCCCGAGGTAGATGAAGTTGTCGTGACGTCCATAGAGCTCGGCGATGCGCCGCACCGACTCGCGCGCCTCGAGCGCGTGCTCGATCTTCCCCGGGAGCGCCGCCAGCTCGCGCGCGATCTCGATGCCGTAGTCGCGCGACAGGCCGCGATGGCGGCCGAGCAGCAGCGTCAGCAGCGCCAGCACCGTGACCTGGCTCGTGAACGCCTTGGTCGAGGCGACGCCGATCTCGGGGCCGGCGTGGATGTAGACGCCGCCGTCCGACTCGCGCGCGATCGTGGAGCCGACGACGTTGACGATGCCCAGCGCCTTGGCGCCACGACGACGCGCCTCGCGCATGGCCGCCAGCGTGTCGATGGTCTCGCCCGACTGGGAGATCACCAGCACCAGCGTGCCCTCGTCGATGATCGGGTTGCGGTAGCGGAACTCGGAGGCGTACTCCACCTCGACCGGGATGCGCGCGAACTCCTCGAGCATGTACTCGCCGATCAGCCCCGCGTGCCACGACGTGCCGCAGCCGAGGATGATGATGCGGCGCACGTCGCGGAGCTGCTCCGAGGTGAGGTTCAGGCCGCCCAGGCGCGCCAGCCCCTCGCTCACGAGCAGGCGGCCGCGGGTGGCGTTCCGCACCGCGTCGGGCTGCTCCATGATCTCCTTCAACATGAAGTGCTCGTAGCCGCCCTTTTCGATCTGGGACAGGTCCCAGTCGACGTCGACCACTTCCTTCTCCACGCGCTCGTTGCTGATGGTCGCGGTGTGGAAGCCGTCGGGCGTCAGCACACCCATCTCGCCGTCGTCCAGGTAGATCACCTGTCGCGTGTGCTCCACGATCGCGGCCACGTCCGAGGCGAGGTAGTACTCGCCGTCGGCGATGCCCAGCACCATCGGGCTGCCGTTTCGCGCCCCGACCATCACGCCGGGCTCGGAGGCGCACATGACGACGATGCCGTACGTGCCCTCGACGTCGCGCAGGGCGGCGCCCACGGCGCGTTCGAGCTTCAGGCCGCGCTTGAGGTACTTCTCGATCAGGTGCGCCAGCACCTCCGTGTCGGTGTCGGTGGTGAACGCGTGCCCCTCGGCGATGAGCGCCGCCTTCAAGGTGGCGAAGTTCTCGATGATGCCGTTGTGGACGAGCGCCACCGTCTTGGCCTCGTCGGTGTGCGGGTGGGCGTTGATATCGTTCGGCTCACCGTGCGTGGCCCAGCGCGTGTGCCCCATGCCGAAGCGGCCCGAGATCGGGTGGTCCTTGAGGCGCGATTCCAGCTGGCGGATCTTGCCCGCCGCCTTCACCACCTCGAGCTGCCCGTTCTTGTGCACCGCCACGCCGGCCGAGTCGTAGCCGCGGTATTCGAGGCGCTTGAGCCCCTCGATCAGGATGGGCATGCACTCCCGGTTGCCGACGTAGCCGATGATGCCGCACATGCGCGCTACCTCCCGGGCGCGGAGAGCGCCCGTCGTGCCTCGTCCACGATCGCCTTGGTCCCCGTCGCCTCCGGCGACTCGGCGATCACGCGCACGACCGGCTCCGTGCCCGAAGGCCGGACGTGCACCCAGGTCTCCCCGCGCGCGAACCGCAAACCGTCCGCGGCGTCGATCTGCCAGCCGTCGAACGCGCGCTGGAGGCGCGCCGCGGCCCTCTCCCACGGTTCATCGGGCCGTGCGAGCTTGTCCTTGATCATCACGTACCGCGGCAGCGTGTCGGCCAGCGCCCGCAGCGTGGCGCCCCGGCGCATCGCGTGTGCCACCAACGCCATGGCCACCAGCGCATCGCGCCCGAGGTGGGCCGCCGGAAGGATCATGCCGCCGTTCCCCTCCCCGCCCGCCGCAGCATGGTTCGCGTGCATGGCCTCCACCACGTGGGCCTCGCCGACCGGCGTGCGCAGCAGCGGCACTCCCGCCGACGCGCACACCGCATCGAGCATACGGGAGGTGCTGAGGTTGGTCACCACCGGACCCTTTTGCGTCTCGAGAGCGACCCTGGTGCCGAGGGCGACCGTGTACTCCTCGCCGAGCGGCACGCCAGCCGCATCCACGAATGCGGCGCGATCGGCGTCCGGGTCGCTGGCGATGCCGAGATCGGCTTTCGCAGCTCTCACTTCCGCGCCGAGCGCGCCGAGATGTTCGGGCAGCGGCTCCAGCTCGCGCGTGAACTTCCCGTTCGGCTCGCAGTCGAGCTTCGTCACCTTGGCGCCGAGGCGCTCGAGCAGGGCCGGCAGCGCCACGCCGCCCACGCTCGCGCAGCCGTCCACCACCACGTGCAGCGCGCGCGCCCGGATCGCCGGCACGTCCACGTGCTTCAACGACAGCACGCGCTCCAGGTGCCATTCGAGCGCGTTCTTCTCCTCGCGCACGGCCCCGACCCTGTCCCACTGGGCCCAGAGGTCGCTGTTGTTCTCGAACCGCTCGCGCACCGCGCTCCCCTCCCGCGGGCCGAGGAATTCGCCGCGCGCGCTCAGGAACTTGAGGGCGTTCCACGGCGCCGGATTGTGGCTCGCGGTGAGGATGACGCCGCCCGCAGCCTTCAGGTGCTCGACCGCGAGCTGGGTGGTGGGCGTGGTCGCGAGCCCGATGTCCACGACGTCGCGCCCGGCGGCGTTGATTCCCGCCGCCGCCGCGAGCCGGACCATGGGCCCGGTGACGCGCGCGTCGCGTCCGATCACCACCGGGCCATCCCCCGGGAGGCTGCGCGCCAGCGCCGCCGCAAAGCGCGCGACGATCGAGGGATCGAGCGAATCGCCGACGATGCCACGCACACCGGCCACGGAGATCATGAGTGGGCTGGGCATGAAGGTTGACGATACGCGAGGCTCAACGCGGGGGGAAGCGCGCGTCAGACCATATGGAGCGACCGGCTGAGGTCCGTGGCTGCTACGAGGCGGGCCCGCTGGGCTATGCCCTGCAACGCGAACTCGGGGCCCAGGGCGTGGTCTCTTTTTCTTGTGGACCGACTGCCGTGGAACGGAGCATATTTGAATGTAGTTCATCCCCCGGATGGATGGGGCCGCATGCCCGCTCGACGCGCACCGGTAGTCATCGGCTTGCTGCTGGCTTCAGCAGCCACCACGGCTGACGCGGTCACGATCGCCCACTTCGTGGCCCAGCGCCTGGACAACATCTGTGCCGTGGATGACTCGGAGCCGATCACCGCCGGTGATCCCGACCTCCGATTCCGGATGATCATCCGAGACCCGTTCACGGTTGAAGATGTCTGTCCCTCCGGCTGCGTGGACGACGGCAATCCCGCGACCCAGGATGCGAAGTCCGTCAATCGATGCGGTTTCGTGAGCACCTGCGGGTCATGGGACTTTGCCGACATCGAGCTCACGAAGGTCATTCCCAACGCCTCTGGGGCTGTTTTCGACTTTCACCTGGTCGACGACGATATGGACACAGATGACTTCATGGGCGGTTGGGAAAAGGAAACAGACCTAGCCTCATCCGACATCGAGTGGAACAACAAGGAGAACCACCCATTCCTTTCCGGTCCCATTGTCGACATCCTGTGCGGCGAGGCGGTGGATGGAGCGGGCTGGGTCAACAACTACCGGCTCACCTATTCGATCTCGTTCACGGATACGGACGGGCCGAACCCGATGGCCAAACCCTTCGCGCTCGAGAACGGGTTCCCGACCTCCGCGGACTATGACCAACACCTCGATCTCTCCTGGACGCCCGCGACTGACCCGAATACCGGCATCTCGAAATACAGGGTCAGCCTGCTCGACGCGACCACGGGGACCTATGTGTTCCAGAACGCCGCTGGCATCATCAAGGAAGCGGCCACCTTCAGTGTGTGCGCCCACGGATGCGATCAGGATTACGAGCCCCTGACCGGTCACCTCTACCTGTTCTCGGTGACGGCCACGAATGGCAAGCACCCGGGGATCACCAATCCGAGCACGGTCACCTCGCCGTTTGGCTCCGTTCTCGAGAGCGATCCGCTGGGGGTCGAAGGTGGTCCGACCTCGTTCTCGCTCTTGGCCCCGGTTCCCAATCCGACCGAAGCGGGGGCGGTGATCGCCTACTCACTTCCGGCCGCCGGGCCCGTGCGCCTCGAGGTGATGGACCTCCAGGGCCGCCGCGCCATCCTGCTGGCCGATGGCGGGGACGTCGCGGGACCGCACCACATCACGTGGAATGGTCTGGATCAGTCCGGGCAGCGAATGAAGCCCGGCGCCTACTGGCTGCGACTGCAGTTCGCGAACGCGCACAAGCTTCAGCGGCTCGTCGTCGTTCGCTGAGATGGCGCGCCCAGGCTCAGGGCGTGGTTGGCGGCGACGATCAGGATGCCGAGGCCCTTCCCACCGGCTGCCGGCGGCGCCGCCCAAGACGAGGGGCCCCGGCGGATGTCTCCGCCGGGGCCCTCGCGCGCTATCGTGAGCTGCAGCGACGACTCACGGGCGCAGGATCATCAGGTGCGTCGAGCTCTGCGAGCCGTTCGACACGCGCACGAAGTAGGCACCCGGTCGAACGCGCCCACCGCGTGAATCGAGGCCGTCCCACGCCACGCTGTGGAGGCCGGGCGCGAACGTGCCGTTCGCGAGCGTGCGCACCCGCTTGCCCGCCGCATCGAACACCTCGACCTGCACGTGGCCCGCGAGCGACATCGCGAAGCTCACGTTCGTGCGACCCGAGGTGGGGTTCGGCGCAACGGTGCGGATGCCGAACTCGAGACCGCTCCCGTGCGCGTCCGCGACGCCCGCCGTGGCCGACCACGGACAGACCGTGGCGCACACGTAGATCTGGGCGTTCTGGCCGCCACACTGGAACGTGAGCAGCACGCAGCAGGTGGCGCCGCTGGGCAGGCCTGGAGCACTGAACCGCAGCCAGCCCGTCCAGTTGGCCGGCAGCACCGCCGGCGCCGGCGTGTGGTCCTCGTTCTCGAGCACGATCGTCCAGCCGGGGCAGGGCGCGCTCATGTTCCACGTCGTCCCCGAAGCCAGCGTGCAGCCCGAGATCACGTGCAGGTAGGAGGAGCCGCCCGCACTGTTCACGAGGATGCTGCCGTAGTGCTTGTTCACGCTGCCGCTGCCGCCGGGGCCGCCCCAGGTGATGTCCACGTTGCCGACCCAGGTGGTATCCGACACGCAGGGAGCACTGAGCGGCGGGTTGCCGGCAGGGAACAGCGTCGGCGGCTCCGCGGGCAGAGAGTCGCGCAGCACGTTGAAGAACACGTCGTAGACACCGTTCGGCGGCAGCGCCGGGACGTCGAAGTGACCGATCCGGCCCTGGTCGGGGAGGAACACGCCGAACATCTGCGAGAACATGTCACCGCTGATCGGCTGCGTCGGCGTGTTGCCGTTCGGGTTCGACCAGCGGACGTGGAAGCGCACGCCGTTCGCGCCCGGCAGGTTGGTCCAGTCGATGCCGCTCGGCGTCGGGTTGCCGCCGCTCGCGGGGTCGCACTGGCAGGTGAAGACGCAGAGGTCGATCACGCCCGTGATTCCGCGGCACGCGAACGTCACCTGGAAGCAGCAGGTGTCCGGCACCGGCACCCACGCGTCGGCCGTGACCTTGATGTAGCCCGTCCAGCCGGGAGGCACCGGGTTCGGCGCCGGCGTCACCTTGTCTTCCTGGACCAGCGTCGCGTGGAAGCCCGGGCACAGGCCGCTCACCAGCCACGGCAGCGACGACGTGCTGTCGCACTCGAGCTGGCCGACGTGGATCAGCGAACCGCCCGACCCGGGGCAGACGACCATCTGGCCGATGTGCTTGTTCACCGTGCCGCCGCCGGCGGCGCCGACCCAGTGCAGGTCGACGTTGCCGTCCCAGTGGTCGATCGGCGGGCACGGACCCGAGGGCCCGTCCGCGGGACCGGACGACGGACCGCTGGACATGGGACCCCCGACTTTCTGCGCCGAGGGAGGTAGCTGCGAAAGCGGGACGTCGAACATGACGTCAAACGAGCCGTTCGGCGGGAGCGCCGGCACCGCGAACGTGCCGATGGTGCCGAAGTCCGGGCGGAACACGCCGAAGTCCTGCGAGAAGAGCGTTCCCGTGATCGGGCCCGAAGCCTCTGCGCTCGGGTTCGTCCAGTGCACCTGGAAGCGCACCGTCCCGCCGTCCGGTTGCGTCTGCCAATCGATCGTTCCCGGGACCGGGTCGTGGGACGTGCTGTCGCAGTCACACGTGGTCGCGCACAACCGGATGACGCCAGGCTGGCCAGCACAATCGAAGTGCAGCTCGGGGCAGCAGTTGACGCCCACGGGTGTGGTGGCGGTGGCGCTGATGCACACCTGACCATGCCAGCCCGGCGGCACGGGATTCGGCGCCGGCGTCACCTTGTCTTCTTCGTAGAGCGCAACGTTGAAGCCCGGGCACAGTCCGACGACGCTCCACGCCGCGCTCGCGGCGCAACCCGTCTGGAGGTGGAGGAACGTGCACGCGCCGCCCGGACACACCGGGACCGTGGCGAAGTGGCGCTCGACCTGGCCGGCGCCTCCGGCCGTGTTCCAGGTCACGCGCACATTGCCCCGCCACGGGTTATCGGGCCCGCACGGCGAACCCGCCGCGGGACCACCACTGATCGGCGCGGAGACGGGCAGCTGCGCCAACGTGTATTCGGTGGACCAGTCGAACGATCCACCCGGTGCAAGCGCGGGGATGTCGAAGTTGCGAGGGTTCGGAGCGTCGGGCAGGAACACGCCGAACGCCTGCGGCACGAAGAACCCCGTGCCGCCGCCGCTCGCGTTCGCGCCCGGGTTCGTGAAGTGAAGCTGGAAGCGGACGTTGCCGCTCGCCGGGCTCAAGCTCCACGTCACGTTCGACGGATCGAGCGTGGTGGCGGCGCGCACGGATCGCGCCGGGAGTACTGCGAGACACGCGAGCGCCAGCGCGCTCAGGTGACGTCGGAGAGACTGCATCCGACCGTTCATGGGTGGCCTCCTCTTCCGGGTGGGGTGATGGGAGGCGCGCCAGCACCTCCTTCCGTAGAGGCAGAACGCAGGGCTGGCCCAGGAACGGCCACGGCCTCACGCCCTGGTTGAGCGTGAGGCCGTAAGGTGTTGTAAAGGCGACTAGTGTAGGACGATCCCTCGAACCCCTGCCGAGGCTCCCGGCACGTGGACGAGCGCGAAGTAAACGCCCGCCGCCACGCGTTGCCCGGACCCGTCGCGTGCGTCCCATGCCACCTCCGCGGGTCCCGCCGCGAGCTCGCGCGCGAGCGGCTCGGCGACGCGGCGGCCCTGCGCATCGAGGATCGTGACGCGCGCGGGCCCGGTCGCAGGCATGATGAAACTCACGGTGCCGCCGGCGTGTGTTGCGTCGTTACGCCATGTCGCGTGCATCGGTCCCTGGACGGCGCTCGAGGCGACGCTCGCGACCGCCGCCGCTCGCCCGTAGTACTTGAGATCGCCCGTGCTGGTCGAGTAGACGATGCTCACCGTATCGGCGGTACCAGAGACATCGATGCCGCACGCGAGCGTGCTGCCCACATCGCCCTGCTGGTCGAGCCAGGTGTGACCCCAGGACGGTCCGGCGCCCGAGGCGTAGTCGAGGTCGGCGGAGCCCAGGTCGCGGTACGCGATCCCGACCGGCCCCGAGGCGCTGTTGCCGAGTTCTACCGCCGCGCACGCGCGGCCGACGACGCGCGCGCCGAGACCATCCACGATGTCGATCGCCCAGCCGCCCGGGATCTGGTGCGCGTAACGCAGCTGGTGATCCGGATGGTCGTGATAGGCGATGCCG
>Ga0070688_100000776_pt1 | contig 15791 bp, 18 predicted proteins | sample KBSS13HmetaG_FD_64679 | JGI IMG/M metagenome (GOLD analysis project Ga0070688, IMG submission 64679) | Switchgrass rhizosphere microbial communities from Kellogg Biological Station, Michigan, USA - KBS S1-3H metaG | ecosystem: Host-associated > Plants > Roots > Rhizosphere ...
TCCCGTGCAGCAGGCGCCGCTGATAGGAGACCTCGTGCTCCTCCTTCGTCAGGTCGGCGATGAGCTTCTTCAGATCGGGGTCGGACAGCGTTGCAAGATCGGGGAGGGGTTCCACGGGCCGCCTTTCGTGGTCGATGGCCGACCCAGTAAAGCAGCCCGCCCGCTAAGGGTCAACCTCAACTTGAGACTTCTCCACCCTGCTCAGGCGGTGGCCGCAGCCCCCTCGGTCTGCATGATCTCCTCGACCATGCCCCGGAACTCCGCCTCGAGCGCCTTCGAGTCCTCCTCGGTCCGACCCTCGGCGTAGATGTGCATGATCGGCTGATCCGGGTCGGGGAGGATTTCCGCCCAGCCGCGCTCCTCGAACACCTTGATGCCGTCCATGAGGTCGAGCTTCCGGTCGCGCAAACGCTCCGTCATGACGCGCATTACGACGCCCTTCAGCGCCCACGGGCACGGCAGCTGGCGGTGCACGAGGGTCGACGCGGGCAAGCCGGCGACGAGCCCCGAGAGCGGCCCGGGCTCCGGTGCGAGGAGCTCGAGCAGCTTGCAAAGGCTCGCGATCGCATCGTAGGCCGGCAGGAACTCCGGGAAGACGTAACCGCCGCCGACGGCGCCCGCGAAGATCACGCCCTCCTCGGCGGCCGCCTTCGTCAGGTCGCCCAGGGATGCTGGAGTGCGTACCACTTCGAGGCCGCTCCCCTCGAGCAGGGCGTCGACGTGGCTCGTCACCGTGATCGGGAACGCGAGCTTTCCGCGCCGGCCGTTGCTTCCGATCAGGCGCAGGAAGAGCAGAAGGGACTGCTCGACTGGAATCTCTCGGCCGCCCTCGTCGACGATGTACAGCCGCTCGGCGGCCGCGTCGAAGACGACGCCGAGATCGGCTCCGACCGCGGGAACGAGCTGCTTCACCTGACCGATCGCTTCACGAAGCAGTGTCGGTCCGGAGTCGGTGCGGTCGGTGGTGAAGCCATGCGCGGACACGGCTTCAACACCGAGTGGCCCGAACAGGAGCGGCAGGACGAACGACGCAGCAGAGAAGCCGTAGTCGACGACGAGCCGGAAGCCCCGCGTGCGAATCGCCTCGACGTCGAGGCTGTCGAGCAGGTCCTGCGCGTAGGACTCGCGCACTCGTGCCGGATAGCTGATCGAGCCGATGTCCCCGAACCCGACGCGGCGGAGCTCTCCACGCGTGAAGTTCTTCTCGATCTCCTTCTGGAGCGCCGCAGAGACCTGGATGCCCGGCTGTTCGAAGAACTTGATCTGCACGACTTCAGGATCGGCCTGGCTCGTGCCGACGTGGAAGCCGGCCTCGTAGCCCTCGGTCTTCAGAAGGTGGCGCGCCACGGCCGCCGGGAGCACCCGCAGGTCGGCTACGTCGAGGCCGGCCGACGTCAAGCCGGTGATCATCGCTCGCTTGATCATCCGGCACGCGGGTGCGGACTCGCGGCTCGCGGCAACGCGTGCCCCGCGTTTCAGCGCCGTGCCGAGCGCAGCCGCGATTCTGACCGCCGCCTCCGGAGTCAGGTCGACATTGACGAGGCCGGCGACACCGTCCGTCCCGAAGAGCCGCGTCGAGGCGCGCGACTCCCAGATCACGCTCTCGGTGATGTGCGAGCCGGACTCGACGTCCTTGTACGGGTAGATCCTGACGCCGGGCATGATCACGCTCTCGGCGCCGATCGTCACCTCGTCGCCGATCGCGACGCCTTCGTGGATCCGGACGTGCCCACGGATGTCGCACGAGCGGCCGAGGATCGCTCCTTCGATCAGCGAGCTGCGTCCGATGTGCGTCGATGCGTCGATCACGGAACGCGTCGTGCGCGTTCGCTCGCGCAGCGTCACGCTGTTCGAGAGCACCGAGTGCGACCCGACGCTCGCTCCCGCCGCGATGCGGCAGTAGTTCCCGATGTACGCCGGGCCTTCGATCTGCTCGAGGTCGCCGATCTCCACGCCCTCGCCGAGCCAGACGTTCCCGCGGATCCGGATGCCGGGAATGTTGAGTCGAACCTTCTCGTCGAGCGCATCGAAGTTCGCCGTCCTGAACTGGTCCAGGTTGCCGATGTCCTGCCAGTAGCCGTCCATGACGTAGCCGTACATCGGCCGGCCCATCTCGAGCAGGTACGGGAAGAGCTCCTTCGAGAAGTCGTACGAACGATCCGTCGGCACGTGCTTCAGAACTTCGGGCTCGAGCACGTAGATACCCGTGTTGATCGTGTCCGAGAACACCTGGCCCCACGAGGGTTTCTCGAGGAACCGTTCGATCCGTCCGTCCTCGTCTGTGACGACGATCCCGAACTCGAGCGGATTGTCGACGGACTTGAGCCCGATCGTGACGGCCGCTCCCTTCTCCTTGTGGAAGGCAACGAGCTTCGAGAGGTCGACGTCGCAGAGCGCATCGCCGGAGATGACGAGGAATGTCTCGTCGAGCTGCCTCGCGGCAAGCCTGACGGAACCCGCGGTGCCGAGCGGCGACTCTTCGACCGAGTAGCCGATCTGCATTCCGAGCGACTCTCCCTGGCCGAAGTAGCTTCGGATCGCCTGCGGGAGGAACGCGACCGTGACGATCACGTCGCTCATGCCGTGTTCTCGCAGCAGCTCGAGGATGTGCTCCATGCACGGCTTGCCGACGACGGGGACCATCGGCTTCGGCTGGTTCGACGTCAGAGGGCGTAGGCGCGTGCCCTCGCCACCTGCCATGACGACGGCCTTCATCGCCTGGACTCCTTCCAGGCTCCGACTCCGTACGCAACGGCGGCGATCACGGCGAGGATGAGGCCCGTCCAGAAGATCCAGTACGGCCACTCCGTCGAACGGTGCGTCACGATCAGGCAGCCGATCCCAGTGTAGAGCAGCCAGGTCGCCGCCTTGCCCAGAAAGCTCACCCTGATCTCGTACCCCTCCGGCGCGATCGTCTTGTAACCGGCAAGCAGGAGCAGGTCGCGGCCGACGATCACGACGAGCCCTAACCAGGGCATGTGGTCCTGGATGAAGAGCATGATCACGGCCGCGTCGATCATCAGGCGGTCCGCGAGCGGATCGAAGATGCGCCCGAAGTCGGACTCGACGTGCCAGCGGCGAGCGAGGAAACCGTCGATCTGGTCGGTGATGCCGGCCACGGCGAAGACGATGCCCGCCGGCCAGCTGTGGCCGCCTTCCGCGGTGGCCATCAGCACGACGAACACCGGGATGAGCGCGAGGCGCGCGATCGTGAGCGCATTGGGAAGCTGCTGGAGGGTGGCGGGAACGGCACGAGCGGCCATCAGTGTGGAAAGGATACGCCCGTGACCGAGACCCTCAGCCTGCCTGGATTCGTTGATGCCCACAGCCACGGGTTCCAGCGCGCCCTGCGCGGCAAGAGGCAAGGCGCCGGGGATTTCTGGGCCTGGCGGGAGCTCATGCTTGCCGAGGCCGAACGCCAGACGCCGGACCTCGTGCGCCGGGAGTACGTCGAGGTCTACCGCGAGCTGCGGGCGGCGGGGTACACCGCGGTCGGCGAGTTCCACTATCTCGGCTTCGACGAAGCGCTGGCGGCCGTCGACGCTGCCGAAGAGGCGAACGTTCGAATCGTCGTCCTGCTCGCCGCCTATGCGCGCGGTGGCTTGCCTCGCTTCCGCCAGGAGTCGGTGGCGCAGTACCTCCGGCAGATCGAAGATCTACGCGAGCGCGGCGTGGCAGTCGGCGTCGCCCCCCACTCCGTGCGCGCCTGTCCGCCGGAGTGGCTCGAGGAGATCGGCCGCTACGCCGCGGCCGAGTCGTTGCCGTTGCACGTACACGCGGACGAGCAGCCGCGTGAGATCGAGGAGTGCCTCGCCGAGCACGGCATCCGCCCGATCGAGCTGCTCGACAGGACAGGTTGTCTCAGCGCGCGCACGACCGTCGTTCATGCAACGCACGCCGACGGCGCCGAGCTCGATCTGCTCGCGCGCGCGGGTGCGCGCATCTGCGCCTGCCCGACGACGGAGGCGGATCTCGGTGACGGCTTCCTACCCGTCGAGCGCGTCTGCACGCGCAGCATCGGTATCTGCATCGGCTCCGACTCGAACGTCCGAATCGATCCACTGGAGGAGCTGCGCGAGCTCGAGGGAATCGCGAGACGTCAAGCGGGCCGGCGAAACGTCATCTCCACGGGGACGCTTCTCTGCTTCGGCGCTGACGAAGGTGCAGGCTCACTGGGCCTCGAGGAGTGGGACGACGTCCTGGTGGATCTTGCCCATCCTTCGCTTCGCGGCGTCGAGGACGTCTTCGAGGGGCTCGTCTCCGGCTGCGCGGGGGACGTGTTCCTAGAAGCGTGACGTCCAGTACGCCGTGCGTCTGATGTACGCCCGGTCGGCTGCGCGCCCGTGAAGTCCGTAGGCGCCGTCGTAGGTCTCGTACCTCCCGCCGTGGCCCGCGGGCTCGATCTGCGTTCCCTCGCCCCACTCGTTGTACGACGTGATCGTGACGAGGTCCGCGCCGGCTCGTAGCGCTGCGCTCCACATCGAGTCGTAGGTCGCGCCGTTCAGCCGGTCCTTGACGTGCGTGTCGCCCGTCGCGGCCGCCGCGTCGTAGCCGGGACCGACCGAAGGCGCGCAGAGGATTCCGTACGCGCGAGCCTGCGTGCAGAGGCGATCGAATTTCGCTGCGTCGTAGACGACGATGTCGTAGGGATAGAACCCGGCGAAGCCTGCGCGCGCCGCAAAGCCGACGAGGCTCGTCTGCCCGAAAAGGCGCAGGCCCATCGGCTGGCGAGTGATCTGCGTCCACTCGTCCGCCCTGAAGTCGTTCGAGCGGTAGATGTAGACGTCACGAATGCCGAGGCTTCGAATGTAGACGAGGTCGGCGGCGATCGAGTCGATGCTTCGGCCTTCGTATGGCTCGAGCTGAACCGCGACGCGAAGGTTTCGTCGTTTCGCCGCGCGCATCACGGCAGCCAACCGTTTGTCCTCCGGAGAGCCCCGTCCCCACCAGGAGCTCACGACCTCGTCGACGCCGGCTGCTGCGATGTCCTTCATCTGGGCGCGGAGGACACGCGGGTCGCCGCTCGAGTACGGCCCCCTTGCCGGGAAAAACGCTGAGGCGATGTCGAAGGGTGGCGTATGACCGCCCTGGGTCCAGTGTGAGTAGTGCCCGTCGTGGCGCATGTTGGAGTACCAGGGGTAGAAGAAGATCGCCGTTTTCGGCGCACCCGCGTGCGCCCAGGGCGCGGGCAGGGCGAGCAGCAGCACGATGGCCAGGAGGGGGCTGCGCCGCATCCCGCATAGCCTCTCATCCCGGGCGGACTACGGGAATCCCCAGGACGAGGCATAAGGCTCCAAAGCGCGAACGCCGATTCGGTCGTATGGCTTTTCTTGCCTGGATCGACCGTACTTGGGTACACAGCAGCCGTGAAGAGGGGCAGACGATGGCTGAATATGCCATCGTGCTCGGGGTGATCGTTCCGGCCATCATCCTCGCCTACGCCCTCTTCGCGGACGGGATCGCCGGCTCGATCGACCGAGTCGTCGGGCTCTTCTAGACCTCTGCTGTAGACCGAGAGCCAGGTCGGGCTGAGAAAGACGGGACCGCTCCGGTCGCATCCCTCCCTGCGCGAGAGTTGTAGGGTTTTGACTCAATCGACAGGGAGGCTCAGATGGCCGTCGCACGCGTTGTCACCTTCGACGGGGTCACCAAGGACCGCATGGACCAAATGAACCGCGAGATGAGCGATGGCGCCCCGCCGGAGGGATTCCCCCCGGCAGAGATCATCGTCCTTCACGACGCAGAGGCGGAGAAGTCGCTCGTGGTGGTCATCTTCGAGACTGAGGACGACTACAACCGCGGCGACGAGATGCTGAACGCGATGCCCGCGGGCGACACCCCAGGGAAGCGCACGTCGGTGACCCGGCACGACGTCGCTCACCGCATGAAGTCGTAACGGCGCGCCACAATCGGCCCGACGTTTTTTGGAACGCGGCCGACACAGACGCCGTCGTTCGTCACCTTCATGCGAGGGAAGCAAGGGGGGCGGGGTTAGGACCCGCCCCCTCGCTAAAGCGGAGAGCCGGAAAGCTGGGGAGCTTCCCGGGAACCCTTGGGCTGCGGCACCCCAAGATTCCTGAAGGCTCTCTGCTCCTTTCGCTTTCGACACGAGAGACCTACCCCTTTAGGGTCAATTAGCGATTACAACGGTGGGCCTTGCAAGAAGTGGCTTCGGCTGAGGAATCTCGTCCCCGATCGAGGGAGCGAGGGAGCGCCATGAGGCGGACCCCGCAATGAAGCAGGCCCTGGTCAGTCGGGCGCCCGAGACTTGAACTCGGGACCTCTAGGGCCCCAGAGCGTTTCAAGCGTTCGGCCGCGGGAGATGGGCGAACTATCACCCGCTGAAGACCGCCCTCTCCCTGTCCGAGCTACTCGTGAACACCGACCCCGGCGCTCTACGAACGCGCAGCGTTGCGCCGGCTGCAGCGGTTCGTCGACGAGCGGTATCCGCCGGTCACCGATGTCGCGCTCGCTGGAGACCTCAGGCTGATGTTCCGTCGGTGATGCGTTCTTCCTCCAGAGCTCGAACAGCTCCAAGTCCGCATCCCCCGCAGCGCGGAGGGAGACACGGGCTGCGAAGTCGAGGCTGTCCTCGGGAGCGTTCGACATGTCCGTCAGGGCCATTTAGTTACGCGCACCGCCCGGTCATAACGTCCGACAGGGCCGGGTAATCGTTGAGGCTCAAGCGCTCGGCACCGAGAGGTTCGTCCTCCGCGCACTGAAGGTTGGCCCCGACGCTTGGTGCCGAGGCCAACCTTCGTGTCTTTTTACGGGTTCCTTGGGTTACTCCCGCCGTGACAAGCCACGCCAGGGATTCCAGGTGCTCCGCCATTCCTGACGTCCTGTCCGGGGGACTGCACGTGGAAATCGATCGGCCCCTGACCCGGGATCATGTCATTCAGGCCGGAGAAGGAGCAGATCGAGTTCGAGTGCGCCGGGGCACCGGTGGCATGGGCGTCAACCTGTTCTTGCGTCCGCGGCCCGGTCCCGGGCGGGCCCTTAACCTCACCGGCGAAAGCGGCACTAACGCTTACACCGGCAACGATGACTGCGCACACCGCAGTCGCAAACAAGGACTTCGTGCGCATGTTCTCTCCCCTTTCTTGAGCAACGGCTTGCTGCTCGACAGAGAAGCTAGTAAGTCGAAGGCACGGCGTCAACCGCTGCGACGTAGGCCGGAAGGACGAGTTAACGCACATCGAGGCGTCGAAGGAGGCCGGCGCACCAGCAAGATGAGCCCGGCTCGGGCTCGGCCTGAGGCAAACGCGCCCAGAGCTCCTGCGTCTACGGCCAACGCGGCTTCTCGATCGCCCTGGGGAGAGCTGGGGCGATCGAGCCCCTGGGCGCGCGCTCCCCTTTTCGGGCTGAAGGCATGGTCTCCTCGTCGCTAGAGGCGGCGGCCTGACGGGATCACGCCGACTCATGCAGGTCTAGGAATAAGGCTGGTCGACGTTGGACGTTCGGCCGTTGGTTCCTGTGGGCGTCGTGGAGATGCTCTGATTGCCGTCGGTGGTGTTTCGGCGCTACCGGCGGCACCAACGCACCTGACCATTGGGCGGGGGCGCGCCTACCAGATTGCGAAGAGAAAGAACGGGAGCCGCACGGTTAGTCACCGCGCGGCTCCGGTGCGCAAGAGGTTAGCGCTCGATGATGTTGTGGACCTTCAGCATCTCAGGCTCGCCCGCGAGTTCGACCCCAACGTCGGTCAGTACCGGCCTCAGTGTCTCGCCGAATGCGTCGAACTGCTCGCGAGAATCCCAGACCTCGTTGACTCGGAAGCTGTCGCCCGAACTGAACGCGATGTGGTAGGAAAGCCCGTCCGGCGGCCACTGGGCACCGGCCTTCAGGCGCTTGATGGTTTCGTCGTACTTCTCTGTAGTCATACTGGGCGCCGCGGTGAAGCGGGCGAGGATCCTCGTGGCAGAGCCAGGCACGGTGGTGGCCATTCACGGCCTCCTTCAAATGGAGTGCTCCCGACCGAGCCGTTCTACGCGCGAACGAGGAATCTGAGTCAGAAGACCGCCGCCGACAGTAACAGCTAGCCAACGGCCGTTCGCGATCTTTAGTTAAGGGCGCTTTCCGCACCCCGCTCAAATTCCGTCTGTCTTCATCCGCGTCATTCCTGATGGCGCGACTTCGCGCTCATCTTCCTCATGCGACTCGTATTCCTCTTCGCCCGAATCGCGTTCGACCTGACGCGGCTCACTCACCACATCCGGATTGTGCCTATGCCGGCGTGATTGCAGCCACTTGAACATCACTCACCTCCCTCACTCTCAATTCGACGAAGCCTTCCTGTTAGCGGGTCTTCATGGCGGTTTCGCATGCGATCCCGTCCTTGTCGCAAATCCAGACCCCTGTTGTACCTCACCTCGCATCGTAGTTCGTCCGACTAGTGGCTCATCAGGACGGCGCTCGAGCTGCGCGAGGCGATCTTTGTCACCCTCAACTACGACACGCTTATCGACCGTCCGCTGTTCGCGTACAGGCCTGAAAAGTCCTATCACCCTTCGGGCAATTCCTGAAGGCGAAGGCGCCCGCCCATTGGCCGGCTGCGTTGGTGCCGTCGGTGGCGCCGTAACACCACCGACGGCAATCAGAGCATCTCCACGACGCCCACAGGAACCACTGGCCGAACGTCCAGTGTCGACAAGCCGTATGGAGCCGGCCCCTTTTCGTTCTCTCCCTCGGTTTCCGTGGGTTGGTGCCAGGTGAGCGCGACCGCCTGGGCCACAGAGTCCGTGGACCCACTTCACGGCACCGGTTTGTGCTCCAGCTGGTGCAGTCACACCGCCCGCGAGGGTCAGAACTGCTCGGGGCGTTTCGCCATCAACCGGCGAAGTCGGCGCACCGGATCACAGCTCGACCGCGCTCCCGATGTTCCATCTCCATCTGCGCCAACGTCCTCTCCATCGCCGTCGGTTTGATGCTGCCGTTCTTGTTCTCGTATGGCTTGTCGAGAAATCGCACCAGGACCAGCCCGGAGACGACGATGATTGCGACCGCGGCGATCATTGCTGCCTGCGTAACCGCGGGCTCCTCACGATCCGCGAACAGGGCGACCGAACCGATCACCACCACCGCGCCGATGATCAGGATCAACCAAATAACCGGGGGCACCAACCCTTCTGCTTTGCCGATCCGGCCTTGCCGCCCCTGTCGCCGGTCGTCGTTCAAGGCGAACCAGTGTTCAAAGGCGGCGGTCTGTTTGGCGCCGTTGACCGCGATCCGTTCGGCGGCCTCCTCCATGGCCGAGACCCTCGCGTCCACGACAGAACTCCCTCTGCCTCCCCGCATCGCGGGCCACTCGTCCGAGATGACCTCGTGCGCGTAACAAATCATCTGCCCCTGCAGCTCCGCGCGGTCCGCGGGGCCGAAGGGCGTCACGGTATGGAACATCCCGAGCGTTGAGGTCGCCTCCTCCTCGGCGTCGGCCTTGGCGCCGCCGTAGCTCTCGAATGCGATGAAGAAGACGAATGCAACGATCACCATGTAGGCGGTGCCCGCCACCGTGTAGACGGCACCTGCCGGAATCGGATCTTTGAAGAACGTTCCCGCCGGCGCGCGCCGACGCACGATGAGCATGCCGGCCCCGCTCAGTGCGGCAGCACCCAAGATGATCAACGCGGCAAGCCAGAGTTCTATAACGGCCCTACGATAAGCGCCCAGTGAGTTCGGTTCCAGCGCGCAACCGAACTTCGGACCCGGTCGACCCTGGCTTGCCTCATGAGTGCAAGAAAGTGTTCACTCCGAAAGCGTAAATGGCCCCCGCGATGCGACAAACATCCGGGGCAAGGTCGACGGTTGCGAGCTTCACATCCCCCTCCCGGTCCCCGAGTGTCGATCTGTACGAGAGCACCCGCTGCCCGTAGCGAAGGGCGATCGTGTCGCCGTCGACGACATGGTCAACGCGGTGGCTTGGCGCGAGACCCGTACTTCTAGGAACCGGCTACCCGGGTCTTGAGAATGTGACGAGGGTGACTGTGTAGGACGCACTCCTAGCCGGGTCTTGCAGGCTGGGGCCTACGCCGCGCAGCAGCCCTCCGTTCTCAGTCGCATCGATCTTGACCCCACTGATCGCCGTACCACCAGGAGAGGGTGCCGAGCGCTTCTCGATCTCAATCTGAACACTGGGACCACCTCTACCCAGGAACCTCAACCAGGGGATACCGGGATCCTTGCGCACCGAGAAATCGATCGGGATCGAAGTACCGATGCCCACGCCCGAGCTGGTCGTTATCACGCCCATGCCGGCGCCAGCCCCGTCGCCCGGCCCCAGTCCCCGGGTCGAGAAGCCGGGTGCCGGCCCAGCCGTGAAGAAGCTGCTCCTGCCAGTCGTCGCTGTAGCCCCACCGCCGGCGATAGTCGCCGTTCCGAAGTTCAGCAACGGAAGGTCACGACGGAACATTGACGATAAGCCAAATGCGCTGCCGACCAACACATCGCCCACGTCGTCGTGCATGGAAACAGTTGCTGCCACGTCGATCCCGAACTCGTCGGTGTCAGCGTGAACGCTCGCAAAGTCAATCGCTTCCTGGAGCGTCATGGCTACCTCCCCTTCGTGTTGTCGGCTGCCAGGCTCGCCCACGCAGCGTAACGCCCATCACGGTGAGTACCAAACGGGCGAATCGCGGGGATCACGCCGCCCATCACGTGAACGAAGCCTCGACACGAGACGAGGCGTCGTCGGCTTCGACCTAACGCTCGGCGTCATACCGGGCCACGGCTAGAACTGCACTACGACGCAGCCGGCACGGCACTCGACCTCGGGGATCCTCGCCGCCCGAGCGGGAGCCTCGTGCGCGAGGCTTCCCGCTCGAGCGTTGTCCGCGTCTACCGAGGCGTGAAGAAGCCGGTGACGGTGCCTTCGATCGTTGCCGTCCCCTGAGGTCCGGAGAAGAGGGTCTGAAGCGGAATCGTGCAGGTCGTTGTTGGCGTTATCGGCGCGGCCTTCGACGATGTGTCTGTTTCGGCCATTGGGCTACCGCCGGTCGGAGTGAATGTGAAAGTTGTGTTGAACGCCGTCGGGATGAACACCGACGTGCTGCCGACGACGTGCGCCGGCGTGAACTCTCCGTTGCCGTTCACGACGACCATCAGCGGATGGCCGTTGCAGATGGCGCTGATCTGGGTCGAGTTCTTCGCGTTGGCCGGGTCCGCCGCCGCCACCGGAACCGTGACGGCCGCAGCCAACGCCAAGCCAGCAGCTGCCGTGAGTAGGCGTCGTTTCATTGTCTCCCCTCTCCGCAGGTGATTGGTTGGTGCCGCTGAACCGGACTAGAACCTCTTTACCCCGACGCCCGATGTTCAATCCGCACTGTGAGTAGTGCGCATCGAAGGGTTTTATGACCGGCGGCTAGCTTCGCCCCAACCAAGGACGTGTCAAGAACACCAGCAATACTGTGCTCCGCCGCACAAGTGGGCCGGGCGGAAAGTGAGTATGCGTGTTTTGACTTGGCGACGAGGAGGAACGAACTGACGCGGTTCACATGGAACCTGCATCTTCCATCGACTTCGTCGTCTCGGCCGCAAGCCCACCAGCCGAAATCGTGATCGTTCCTGAGCCTGAGGCGGAGTTCCTCGCCGGAGCGCTGAGCGGCTTGGCACCTGATCCCGATCTGCCGAACGCGCGAAGCATCGCCATCAGGATCGAGAGCGCCCTCGAGAGCGGGACGGAGCCGCTCGAACTACCACCGCATCAGGAGCGTGAGCTGCTGTTCGCACTCGACCGGATCGCGGCTCAGATGCCTCGCGTACTCTCCGCCGACCTTCTGCAGCTGCGTAGCGCGCTCGTCCAAGCTGCCGACCTCGAGCAGTGACCGTTTGGGCACGGAACTCCCGCGTCGACGGTCTTGGGCGCCGCGTACCTCCGGAAACGATGGTGCTAGTTCGTCGAGAGCTTTGATTCGTCGAGCTCGATCGGTGCGACGAACAGCATGACCGCCGACTGAGGTTCGTCCCTGAGCGCATCCTCGAGCGCCAGCCAAGCGTCTTCCTTACGGATGAACACGTCGATCGCCAGACGGTCGCCGATCTCGGAAAGGGCGTAAGCGCGCATAGGGCGACCGTAGTACCCGCCGACTCTCCTGGCGATTGTCCGAATCGGCTGTTTGCCCCAGCGGTTCGTCTAAAGAATCAGCGGTCGGTTACCTCTCGCTACGACTCGCCTCTCGGCGGACCGACCGGCGGGGGCTAACCGCCGGGGACATCGGCCGATTCGTGAACGCGTGGCCATCGTCGGAGCTCGTGCCGCGGCGTGAAACCGTTACCGGGCAAGCCTGGCGGGTCAAGTCGTTGCCGACGTCTTGGTCGGACGCTCAATGAATGTCGAACTTACTTGCCTGAACGATCCGGAGTGATCGGCCCGAGATCCATCCCGCCCGAGCCGTGCCCCGGCACAAACAGCACGAAGCTGAGGACGGCAAGCACAAGCCCGGCGACCAAGAGCGCCCAGAACGGATGCGTCTTGATGAAGCTCATGGCTTCCCATTTCAGCACACCTTGTTTGACGGGGCAATCCGGCCAACTTCGGCCTGGCAGGTGAGTCGCGCGTCCCGATTCGACAGTCATCGAGCTATCCCTTGAACCTGAAATTGAGTCGTGGAAAAAATGACCGCCGGGGTCACGTGCCTCGGCCGCGTCCCACCTGCTCGACCCACCCCGCGGGGGTTTGCTCGCCGCCGAGGTGGAAAAGGAATCGGCGAGGCAGGGGTCTCCGATCATCGATCCATTCCGTAGGGGGCGGCCGGGTCGATGAGGAGTTCTGCCGGGCGCGAGGCGAGTCCAGCGTCTACGGCAGCGCTGGACTCCCTCGCCGCATCCGCTTGTGTACATGCCGGAGCGTGAAGACCGACATCCTCCACGACTCCTGACGGCGGTTCATCGACGAGCGGTTGCCGCCCGAGCGGGAGCCTCGTGACCGAGGGTTCCCGCTCGGGGGCTTGTCAGCCGCTACCAAAGAAGCCCGGTCGTCAGATCAGTCCAGACGTAGATGTGATGGTCAGATGGACAGGTGTGCTGAGAATGGCAAGGGTTCGAGTGCGCTGACGCGCCCGCAACGAACACGGCAGCAACGAAGCCGGCCACTGCCGTCGCGCCAACCGTCTCTCGCGACCCCCCACAACCACAATCGTTTCGCCCGCCAGCGCACTAGGCAAGACCCGGTAGCCGCGGCGCCGCCCTCGGCGCCTTTTTCCGCATCGCAAGGTTCGAGGTTAGCCCGCATCTAGGTGTGTAGAACACCTTAGTTCCAGGCGAGAGGACTGATCGGCATGCCGGGAGACGGCAACCAGGTCCGAAGCGGAGGCGAGCAGGTAGAGCAGTGGCGCAACGGCGTCAGGCGAGTCGGCCGTGTCTGGTACTCGGACGACCTGCAGGTCCTAGTGAAGTGGGACGACGGACGGTCAAGCAGTTTGCGTGTCGGCCGGGACAAGTTCTCGGTCGGCGGCCAATCCGGCGAGGACTATGAAGGAACCGCGGCGGATCGCAAGGGTCGGAGTTGAGTCGCATCTACTTGATGGAGCCCGAGCCGTACTTCCCCGGCTGACGGCAGCTCTCCCGAGGAGAGAGCGGGTGGCCGCTCGGGCTCCTTGCCATCGTGATACCGATTCACGACCCGGAAGCGCTAGAGCTCTTCATCACTGAGAGGATGCACAACGTGCGCTCGAGGGTTCACGCGACGAAGACTTAACCGCCCCGTCCTCGCGAGGTTATCGCGATCGAGATCGGGATCCGGTGAATGCTGTTGTTCGCATAGCCGAAGACGTTCCATTCAGGCCGTTCCGGTTGCACGTTTCCTGACTGGTCGACCGCGCGAGCCTCGATCTCGTGGTTCCCGGGCGGAGCGGCAACCGTGTCCGACCAATGTGTGAAGCCGTATCTCTCCGTTTGTGGTGCGAGCATCGCCGGCCGCCATGAGCCACCTCGCAAGCGGACCTCGACACCAGCCACGCCGTCGTGTCCCGCCCAGGCGACGCCCGAGACCTCGACGCGGTCCGACGTAACAACAGCGCCTGCCTCCGGCTCGAGGATCAGCGAGCTGATCCGCAGCTCGTGAACCGCCTCGCCGCTTGCGCGGCCGTTCACACCGATCAACCGGTAATCCTGGGCCTGAAAAGGACCAAGAAACGGACGCTCGCGCACTTCGATCCGCCGCAGCCACTTAACGGAGTCGACCGCGTAACAACCGGGAACGATGGCTCGCACTGGCCCTCCGAGCTCGGGCGGAATTGGCGCGCCGTTCATCTCCCACGCAATCAGTACGTCTCCGTGCCGTGCCCGCTCGAACGGAATCGATCGGCTGAAAGGAACCTCATCGCTCGCGCTGCGATGAAGACCGCGATCGCAGCCCTCGAAGAGAACCTCGCACACACGCGCTGAAGGCTGGACCTCGGCAAGCAAGTCCGCGAGCGGAACACCTGTCCATCGAGCCTCGGAGACTGCGCCCGTACTCCACGGCAGACCGGCCGTTGCCGGCGAGAACTCCTTCCGCCGGTGGCCGGCGCACTCGAGAACGACGGTCAAGGAGCGAGATGGTCTGCCGAGTAGCTCCCGAAGAGACAAATGCAGCTCCCGTTTGACCGCCCCGCCGAGGTCGAGTGCCACGCGCGAGTGATCGATCAGGGGGACGCCGAAATGGCTGCGCACGAAATGGAAGTCTGTCGGCATGCCTTGTTTCAGACGGAGAGCGGCCAGTGGCGCAGGACGCACTTCGGGCTCGAGCGACAACGGCGGAGCCGGCCGGAGACGAGCTTCTGTGTCCTGGGCGGCCATCACGACTGGTATTTCTCGACAATCTGTGTAAACATAGCTGGGAAAGTAACCATCGACATTAGGGTCCGTCGGCTCGAATGTCAATGGCCGGCCGCTCATGTGGATTTCCAAGCGAACCGATTACGCAACGCGGGCAGTCCTGGCGCTAGCTATCGCCGGGCAGGAAAAGCCAATGAAGCTCGACGAGCTCGCTCGGCGCACACGGGTGCCGCGGTCGGTGCTCGAACAGGTCATGCCAACGATGCGCAACGCCGGAATCGTCCGCTCAGAGCGCGGCCCACGAGGGGGCTATCGGCTGAACAAGCGTGCCGACGAGATCACTCTCGAACGAGTCGTGCGTCTCTTCCAGGGACAACTGGCCCCGATCGGCTGCGCCACGCGAAAGCAGGCAGAGCCTTGCCTGATGAGTGTCGAATGTTCGTTGCGTTTCGTCTGGGAGGATGTCCGTGACTTAACCATCGGCGTGCTCGGAAGAACGACGTTCGCCGACCTCGCGCAACGGGCGAGCGGACCGTGGCGGGCCGCTGAGAAACACTCCGTCGATTAACAGGTACCGGTGGGTCCGAAATTTGCTCGGACGCCGCGAGGCCGCACCCGAGCTGGACAGTCTCCGACCGTCGTAATAGCAGCCCCCGTAACCTCAGGCTTCCTTGCAGCGTTTTACATATGCGAGCCTGGGTTCGATTCGCGCTTTGGGGGACTGGCAGCAGGCGGCGGACCAGGCTCGCTTCTCGCCTGCGCGATCACAGCCACCTTTGAGTTTTGAAATAGGCCGGACGGGCGAGCCCAGTTAGGAGAGCTGGACGCTCGCCGCTGATGAGACGCCGCACTCTGTTTTCTATGTTCGGACCATCCGCGACGCTTGGATCCGCGAGTCGGGCGGCGAATGAGGCCGCGCTGGAACGTCTGTTGGTGCAAACCACAGTCCGCAGTTCGGGCACTCAATGAGTCCGACGTCGTCCGTGCGGAAGTACCTCAACGCTTCGCCGCAGCCCGTCAACCCCTTGTACTCAACCGGG
>Ga0070688_100000777_pt1 | contig 15788 bp, 21 predicted proteins | sample KBSS13HmetaG_FD_64679 | JGI IMG/M metagenome (GOLD analysis project Ga0070688, IMG submission 64679) | Switchgrass rhizosphere microbial communities from Kellogg Biological Station, Michigan, USA - KBS S1-3H metaG | ecosystem: Host-associated > Plants > Roots > Rhizosphere ...
ACGTAGAGACACGCACGTCTCCATGTCCAGCGTCGGGACGGTACGACGCACTCACCCTTCGGAAGGAGACGCCAATGCCAATCCAGGGTTTCACAAGGCTCCGCAAGCACCAGTTCGGGCGGCAGGCGGCGATCGGGACGCGCATCGCGGCGAAGCGCGCCTACCCCTTCAGCGGCGTGCCCGACCACAACCTCAACTGGACCGACCCCGAGATCGACGTCGGCTCCATCGACCCGGTCGCCGCACCGTACCGGCTGGCGCCCGACCTGACGGCGGCACTCACCGATCCGGCGCTCCGCTACAACAGCCTGCCGCTGCTGCTCTCGGCCGTCTTCGGCGACGCTGTCACGCCGACGGGCGCCGGCACGGCCAAGACGTGGTCGTTCGCACCGTCAAGCACGACCGTCGACGCGATCGACACCTACACCTACGAGTTCGGCGATGACGTCACGACGGACTGGTTCCAGTACGGCGACTCACTGCTCGAGACGCTCGAGATCACGGGGCCCGAGGATCTCGGGCCGCTGACCACGTCGATGACGTGGCGGATGGGTTCGATCTTCAGCTCGGGCAGCACCGATGCGCCCGATGCGCCGACCGTGCCGACGGCGCTCGACGTGGCGCCCAACGAGGCCATCGTTTACCTCAAGGACGGCGGCATCTACATCGCGTCGGGTGCCTACGACCTCGATGCCGGCCAGATCAGCGATGCGCTGCACACGTTCACGCTGCGCATCAACCAGCCTTACGACCAAAAGCGCTTCGCCAACGCGACCCAGGTCTTCGACGTCAGCGGCTACGGCCGCGGGCCGCGCGAGATCGAACTCGAGGCCACCTACGCCAAGACGACCGATACCGTCGGCATCGGCTCGGAATCGGACTCCTGGATGCGCGACCAGTCGGTCGACCGCTACATCCAGATGCGCTTCGAGAGCACGGTCGAGGCCGAGGCAGCTACGCCGTACTCGTGGGTCTTCTCGATGCCGGCGCGTTACTTCACGCGCACCGAGGGCGATGTGGGCGGTAACACCGTCGTCGTGCTGACGGCGCACGCCTGGTACGACCCCGAGGACTTCAACGGCGTCTTCCGTTCGACGGTGATCAACAGCCTCGCCAGCACGTCGCTGTGAGCGCCGTCGAGATCGCGTGCGTGTGTCCCGGCACGCCCCACGAACGGGACACCGTCAACCTGCGCGACGTCATGGACTTCGTCCACGGCAAGGCGCTGCGCTACCGCGTGCAGCTTCTCGAGGACGCTGAGCGGGCCGATGCCGCGCTCGTCCTAGCGACCCTCACCGAGGGCTACCTGCTGTACGGCATCGAGTCCTGGACGCTCGTGGACGCCGACGGCAAGCCGCTGCCGGTCAGCGCCGAAACGATCCGGTCGGCGCTGCTGTCGCGGCCCGAGGCCGACGAGGTGTCCGACCGTGCCGACGAGCTGTACGCCGAGGCGGTGATGCTCCCTTTGCTGAGGAGGGCCTCGAACTCATCGCCGCCTACGCCGACCGACGAATCGACGTCAGCGACGACTGGCTCGGAACAGCCACGCCCGCAGCTCTTGAGGCAATCCTCGACCTCCACTACCCCGACGGGCGGCACCGTGGAGATTTCGGCATAGCGCGCTGGCGCTTGCAAGTGATCGCCGAGATGGAAGTGGGCCAGCGGGTGCGAGAAGCGGCACTGATGGAGGACGCGCAGGTAGCGCGCCTGCGGAGGATGCGTGGCTAGCGCCGAGACGGCGAGGCTGATCGCCAGCCTCGAGCTCCAGGACAAGTTCACGCCGGGCATCAACAAGGCCAACAAGGCGCTCGGCGGCTTCGAGCGCCGCACGACCACGTCCTTCAGCCGGGTCGGCGCGGGAATTGGCCGGGCGCAGGGCAACCTCACCAAGTTCGCCGGCAGCACGGCGGGCCTGCTCGGGATCGGCCTCGGCATCGCAGGCGTGACGGCGGGCATCAGCTCGGTTATCGAGAAGACGACCGACATGGCGGCGGCGACGCGCAACTTCGCCGCCATCACCGGCACCTCGGTCACCGTGGCCTCGCAGTGGGTCGACGTCCTGGACAAGTTCGGCATCACGGGTGACACGGCGGTCAAGACCTACAGCCGCCTGCTTGTCAATGCCAGCAAGTTCACCAAGACGCAGAAGGACGCCACCAAGTTCTCAAAGCAGTACGGCCTGAGCCTGACCGACAACAAGGGCAATCTCGTCGGCGCCAATGAGCTGCTGAAGCGCTCGGCCGACTTCTTCAACAGCAACGCCACCGCAGCCCAGAAAGCGACCACCCTCACGAAGCTCTACGGCAAGGGCTGGCAGACGCTCATCCCGCTGCTGCTCAAGGGTCGCAAGGGCATTGACCAGGAGTTCGGGTCGGCGCTGAAGCTGACGCCAAAGCAGATCAAGTCGATGCAGCAGCTGCTCGATGTCCAGCGCGACTGGAACGACAGCCTCGGCGACGTCCAGGTGAAGATCGGCGTGGCGCTCATCCCGACGCTGACAAAGGCGCTCAAGGGCCTTACCACGTTCTTCGACCAGAACAGCGACCAGATCGTCGGCTTCGCGCAGGGCATGGTGAAGGGCGCCGAGGAGCTGGCGGGCGCCATCGGTGGGCTGGCACCCATCGCCAAGGGCATCGCCGACGCCTGGAACAGCATCCCGGCCGACTTCCGCAAGCTGCTGCTGGGCGGCCTCGTCGCCAACAAAGTGCTCAAGATGACGATCGGCTTCGACCCGCTCGACATCGCCCGCAAGGCCGTGACGGGCGCTGCAAGCGGCATCTTCAGCCGCGGCAGCCCGGCCAATCCGATGTTTACGAAGGAAGTCGGCATCGGCGGCGTTGCGGGCGGGCCCACAGCCGTTCCTGGCAAGCTCGCCGGCATCGCGGGCAAGGTCGTCCAGGCCGTGTCGGTCGTGGCCATCGCCACCGAGGCCCTCGCCGTCTTCAAGACGTGGCAGGACGTCAATGCCCAATCCACCCAACAGGCGATCAACATCCAGAAGCAGCAGGCCGACTGGCTGAAAAAGAATCCGAGCCGCGACGACCTTCAGCGTGGGCTCGACGCCGTCCGCACCGGCATCGACCAGATCACGAGCAACCCGCTCCTCACGCTCGTCCAGGGTGAGGCGCTGGACCGGCTGCGGGCGATGGACGCCGACCTGTCCGAGCAGATCCGCAAGCAGGACGCGGCCACCGCTCAGGGCAAGGCCATCATCGGCGCCGTGCAGGGCATCGGGCCTGCCATCCGCACCGGCCTCAACTCGGGCGGCATCATCGGCGCCGTCCTCGCCCTGATCCCGCACATCGACAACATCAACCTGCGCGTGAACGGCGGCGGCGTCACCCGGACGGGCACGCAGCAGCGTCAGCGAAGTGGTCGTGGCGGCACCGACATCGTGACCGTGCCCAAGAGCGGCGAGGGCCAGAACCGCGGCGGCACGCTGGCGAACGTCCGCGTCAACGTGAACGTCAGCCACAACAGCCTCACGAAGGCCGCCGTGACGCATGGCCGGATGGGCCCGACGCCCGCTGACGCCGGAGCCATATGAGCGGGACGTTCACCTACCGCAGCCCGACGACGCCCGCGGGTGCCGGCTGGTCGGAGGATCTCGGCACGCAGGCCGTCCGCCTCGGCCAGATCGCCGGGCTCTCGACGCAAGCCCAGCTCGGCAGCGTGGACGGTTCCTCGATTGGCATCGACGATCCGGACAGCGACGTCGGCCATGACGCGGACGGCATCGTTGGCCTCAAGCAGTTCGACTGGCGCGAGTCCGCGTGTCCCGTCGGACGGCGGCTCATCTGGACGGGCTACGTGGGCCCGCGCACCTACCGCCGCGGTGACGGCAGCCGGCCCTCGCTCATCACCGACGCCGCCCGCTGGATCGACGTCAACCTCCAGGACATCAACGCCTTCCTGAGCTTCCGCCTGCTCGTCGACTGGGGCGCCTCGGGTGACGCCAGCTTCAACCGGCCGGCCGAGACGGACATCGAGCGGGTGCAGGCGCTGCTCGACGTGTTCTACGTCAGCACCACGCTGTTCGACGGCCTCGTGGCGGCCTCGGGTGGCGTGGACATGGACGCCGTCGACTACACCGGCCAGCGCCCGATCGACGTCCTCAACGACTGCGCCCAGGCGTCGGGGCGGAACTTCTTCGTGTTCTATGACGAGACGGGCGCCTACACCCCGGGCGCGGGCGACTTCGGCCTCTTCTACGACTTCAGCTACCTGCCGGTCTACCCGGCCAACGATCCCGACTTCCGGGTGTCCAACGTGCTGAGCGACTGCGACCGGACGGGCGGCGAGTTCACGGGCCCGACCTGGCCGCCGTCGCTCGACGCCGAGCTCGCGGTGGATCCGATGCGCGTCGTCTCGGCGGCTCACACGATGGTCGGCAAGACGGCCGTGCCGCGCGAGCTCATCACCACGTCGTACAAGTTCGCGCACCGCGACATGGACGTAGCCACGCCCGACCTCAAGACGGTCGCCAAGGCCGAGGCGCGCCTGGACCGCTACCTCGACGACAACGCCACCGAGGACGCGCGGCTCACGTTCCGCATGCGCCTGCCCGCCGCCAACGTCAACGACTGGAAGGAGGGCCAGTACGCGCAGGTCCGCTTCTCCCACCTGCGCACCGATGCCCTCGACCTGTCCGAGTTCACGAGCGTCCGCTGCGTGCGCCGCACCGTCGCCCAGGACGAGGAGACGGACGCCTTCTACAACGTCGATTACGAATGCACGCCGATGCGCGGCGAGCCGTCGGGTGCCGCCGACGCGGGCATGGTCGGCGTCAGCTACTCGGGCACGCCCAGCCTGCCGCGGCCCTCGACGCCCGGCAACGTGCTCCTGGCGATCATGTTCGCGGCCGGCAACACGACCCGCTTCCCGACCGCCTTCCGGGCCCTCGACAACCCGCCGGTGTCGCCCGCCGGCGCGGCCACGCCGCCCTTCTCGACGGGCCAGACGGCGGCCTGGACGATCATCGGCAGCGCCACCACCGACTACAAGGGCCAGAACATCGGCGGGCCCTGCAGCGCCGGCTACGGCGGCCCGTACCACGGCGCGGCCGGGACATGCACCTCGGGCCTCATGGTGGCCGCCGCGTGGCGCCACGTCGCGCCTGGCGAGGTGACGACGAAACCCGCGCAGTTCTCGACCGAGATCACCGACAGCCAGACGCTCACGTTCCTGTGGGAGCTGCCGACGGCCACGCCGCCCGACGGCACCTTCGTCGAGGCCGACGGCGACGGCGGCGGCAACCCGTCCACGGCGACGCTGCCGACGATCAGCGGCAACTGCATCGCCGTCGTCAACTGGGCCCTGGCGACGGGCCATGGTGCCGCCGTCTCGCCGACCGCGTCGGCATTCCTCGGCGCCGGCTCCAGCCTGCGCGGGCCCATCCAGACCATTCCCGGCAGCCATAGCCCGACGCACATGAACGACACGACCGTCACCAGCAACGTCCAGAACTGGGGCTGGCTGATCAGCCTGCCGACGGGCGGCATCGCGTCGGCCCGCGTCACCGGCGCCAACACCGGCACGCCCTACGCCCACATCAACTGGTGCGGCATCGCGATCCGCCTGCCGGCCGGCGTGACGCTGCCCGACATCCCCTACCCGGCCAACCAGTCCGCATGAAGATCACGCCGCCGCCCACGCCGCACCGCGCACCGACGGCAGTCGGTGGCGACCTGTCGGGCTCGACGGCCACGCCCGTCGTGTCGGGCCTCGGCGGCACGCCCCTCGACACGACCACCCCGACGACGGGCGACATCCTCGTGTTCGACGGCACCACTTGGGCACCGACGGCGCCCGGCGCCGGCAGTTCGCCGCTGACGACGAAGGGCGACATCTTCGGCTACAGCACGGTCGAGGACCGCATCCCGGTCGGGACCAACGGCAAGGTGCTCACGGCCGACTCGACGGTCGGCCTCGGCGTGTCCTGGCAGACGCCGTCAACCGGCACCGTCTCATACACGAACGCCGCCTCTTCGGCGAACACGTCGGTGCCCAACACGTCCACGTACACGGACGTGACCGGATGCTCGGCGAGCCTCGCGGCCGGAACGTACTTGTGCTGGGTGACGGCCGACTGCTCGACGGCGAACGCGGGCGCGATCTTCGTCCACCTCAAGGTGACGGACGGAACGAACGAGTACGCGGTGGAGCGCTACACCCTCAACGGCACGGGCGTCTCGGGCGAGGACACGTTCTCACTCGTGAGCCTGCCGATCGTGCTGTCGGGCACGACGACGGTGAAGCTCCAGGCCGCCAGCAACACCGCCTTCACCGTCCTCCAGAAGACGGGCGGCCTCAACACCGCCAATACGGGCAGCACCCGCATCCTGTTCCTCAAGGTGGCCTAGGGCTTCGTCACTTCACCAGACGGAACGTCCCCTCGGCCAGGGTCGTGCCGCCGCGCAGGTAGCGCATGACGTAGGTGCCCGGTTTCCGGTCGAGCAGGGCCGCCAGGTCGATCTTGTTGGCGACGATGTTGGATTCGGGGTCGGCGAGTTCAATGTCGAGACGGTAGATCACGGATTCGCTGCCGCCCGAGGTCTGGGACGCCAGCGTGAGTTTGATGGCGGTGTCGCCGGCGGCTTCGGTGAAATCGGCACTCCACGCGATGAGCTTGCTGCTGGTCTTGAAGCTCGTCGCGGGCTTGATGATCTTGAGCGTGTTCGTGTTGAAGCTGGCGCCGAAGCTGATGATGCCCGTCCCGCCTTCGACGGTCGGCGGGTCGGTCGGCGTGGGTGCGTCGGTCGCCGCTGGCGGATTGGTCGCTGCGGGCGCGCCACCGGCGGCTGACGTGCAGCCGGCCACGATGACCGCCACGAGGCACACGAGTGCCGTTGATTTCCTGATCACCTATCACCTCGTCTTGTCGATCGACGAGGTGGGTATCACCCCGTCGCTTTGTGGCTGTCGAGTCCGCCTGCCGGCGGATCCTTGATCTCGCCGCTGCGGATGGCTTCCCGGACGCGATCGTCGAGCCATTCCTGGTCCGTGTGGCGTGGCTCGCTGAACACGCTCACCGGGACGCGATAGACCCGGGCGATGCGCGTCAGCTGAATGTCGGACGGGTCACGCTGGCCGAGTTCCCAGAGCCGGATCGTGGTCTGTGACCGGAGCGCGTAGCCCATCTCGACGGCCACCTGCTTGAGCGTAAGGCCTGATCGCTGGCGGGCCAGCCGCAACCAGTAGCCGCGTCGACGTCTCTGATCCTCCTCCGTAGTCATCACGGCAATCGTTAGCCGCGCGGTGCTTGTCGCTCCCGGCAACAACAAATCCTCTTGACAGCAGCGCTGCCAGCACAGAGTATTCGTTGCCAATGCGACTACAAGTAGCCACCGAGCCCGAAGGCTTCGATCCGTTGACCGTGGGCACCACTTTGCGGCGGGCGATGCGGGTGGCCGAGGTGTCCCAGGACCGGGTGGCGCAGCGCGTCGGCATCAATGACGGCCACCTCAACCGGCTGCTGCGGGGCTTCCGGACGCTGACGCCCGAGATGGCCGAGCGGATCCGGCTGGCCGTCGAAGAGCTCGCGCCGGACGACGTTCAGTGGTAATCCTCGTCGCGGCCAGCGTCCTTCTCTCGACGATCGGCGTCGGTGCGGGCGCCAGCGGAGTGGAACAGCCGATAGCCACGGGACCGTCGTTTTCGCAGGCGACGGTGACTGTTCCCCTCCGCGGGCGTGCTCACCAGCCCAAGATTGCGGTGGCCGTTCGCCAGGTGGCATCGGCGAGCGGCCACCGCCTCGTCGGTGCCGCCACGTGGTACCGCTACCACCCGGGGCAGGCGGCGGCGGGACCGCGGCTGCGGGCCGCGCTGGGATCCCATTGGCGCGGCCGGTACGTCCGGGTCAACGGGCTGCGGGTGCGGCTCACGGACTGGTGCGCGTGTCCGTTCGGGCGCGTCGTCGATCTCCACGTCGGTGACTTCGCACGCCTGGCACGGCCCTCGACGGGCGTGCTGCGGGTCAGCGTGGCGTGGTAGTGGACGTTGGTCCCTGGCGCGGGCCCACGACCGAGGAATGGGTCGAGCGCATCGCTCGCTACCTGCTGCGCGACGGCGAGACGCTGCCGCTGGTCAAGCCTTTGCCTGCGCCCTTGGAGGAGGGCGGCGTGAGCGACGGGGCGGAAGCACTCCCGGTGTCCGCCGCCCCGTCGCCCAGCTCCTGGTCCGAGGCCGAGCTTCGCGAGGTCTACGGCCGGTGACCGCCGACAGCGCCAGCCGCAACCTCGCGATCCTGGCCCTGCTGTACCTCGAGAGCGGCGAGTGCCCGCCCGAGGACGTCGCGGCAATCGAGGCGATCGTGGCGGCCCACGACGAGGCGGCGGCATGAGCCCGCCGCGCCTGTCCGTCATCCAGGGTTCGGACGAGTGGCTGGAAGCCCGTCGGCAGCGGATCACGGCGACCGACATGGGCGCCCTCCTGGGCGTCTCGCCGTGGAAGTGCGAGGCCGACGTGGCCGCCGAGAAGGCCGGCGAGCGCACGACCGAGTCGACGCTGCGCATGCGGATCGGCCAGGTGCTCGAGCCGCTGATCGCGTCCGAGTACGAGGCCCAGACGGGCTACACCCTGCGGCGCTTCCACGGCCTCAAGGTCCACCCGACCCTCTCATGGGCGGCGGCGTCGCCCGACTACCGCGTCATGGGCCGGCGGCTCTTGGTCGAGACGAAGTGGACGGCCGGCAGGGCCCGCTTCGCCGACGGCCTGCCGCAGGACGTGGAAGCCCAGACCAGGTGGCAATTGGGCGTCCTCGGCTGGCAGCAGGCCGACGTGGCCGTGCTCATCGGCGGCGAGGAGCTGCGCCGCTACCCCGTCGAGCATGACGAGGCCGTCTTCGCGGGCATGGTCGAGGTGGCTGCCGATTTCCGGGCCCGGCTGGCAGCCGGCGGGCCCTTCGCGCAGTCCGTGGACAGCGTCCGGCGGCGGTTTCCGGCCGACGACGGCACCGAAATCGTTGCCGATGCGGAGCTGGAAGAGGCCATTCGCGAGCTGAAACGGCTCCGAACTGGACGGGAAGACGTCGAAAACGCCATCGATCTCGTCGAGATCGCGGTGAAAAGTCGCATGGCAGAGGCCACAAAGCTCGTCGGAAACGGCTGGATCGTGACATGGAAAACGTCGAAAGATGCGCGGCTCATTGACTGGCAATCGATCGCAACCGGGCTTCTCACGACGCTGCCGGAAGAGCAGCGCGAGGCCCTCATTTCACTGAACACCACTGTCCGCCCCGGCGCGAGGCCGTTCCGGCTGCAGTGGCAAGGAGAGCAGCAATGACAACTGAAATCACCGTCTCCACCGAGCAGGACGACAGCGACCGGCGGCGTCGGCTGGCGATCCTGAAGGCGGTCGGCCTGGACCGCGTGCCGCCCGAGCAGCGCGACCTGGCGCTGGCGATCGCCAAGCGCTACGACCTCGACCTGATGCTGAAGCACCTGGTGCTGGTGGACGGAAGGCCGTACATCACCCGCGACGCGCTTCTTCACATCGCGCACCGTTCAGGGCAGTTCGACGGCCTCGAGGTGAGTGAACCAGTCCTCGACGGCGATTACTGGCGCAGCACGGCCACGGTCTATCGCAAGGACATGTCGAAGCCGTTCGTCTATCCCGGCCGCTACCCGGTCAAGGGCGGCAACGCCCGCTTCGCTCCCGAGATGGCGATCAAGGTCGCCGAAGTCATGGCGCTGCGGCGGGCCTTCGACGTGTCGGCGCCGATCGTTGAGGAGCGCTGGGACCGCGATCTGCCGGAGCCGCCGGTGGCGCCGCAGAGCCTGGCCGAGCGGGTGGCCCAGAAGCGCAACGTGCTGGCGGCCAACCACGATGTCGCGCCCGGGCCGTTCGGCGGCACGCCCGAGAAGCCCGTCACGCGCTACTACGAGGGCAAGACGGGCGAGGAGATCGCGCCCGAACGGATCGTCGCGCCTGGCGTGCTGCCGCCGGCCGCCATCGAGGACGGCGAGCCCGACGTGCTGGGTGACCCGATGACCGAGGCCGAGTCGGCGGCGATCCCGCTGATGTGCGGCGCCGAGGACAAGAGCCTCGACACCGGTGAGTGCAGCCTCCTGCCGGGACACAGCGGGCCGCATCGAAACGCCGGCGGCGTCTGGCCCAACAAGTAGCGGTAGTCAGGGGCCCGCGGGCCCGGGGGAGTCCCATGCGCCACGCGCAGCGTGTCAACGGCGCAGATCCAGAGGCGGACGTGTCTCTCGAATACCGACCTGTCCGCGTAGAGCCGTGCCTGTGCGGCGGCCTCTTGGTGGCCGACCCGACGAACTCGGTGCAGGTGCTGTGGACGGTGAGGCAGCACCGGCGAACGTGGCAGCACCAGGCATGGCTCGCACGCGTGGAGGGGCGGGAGTGACCTACGCGGCCTTCCTCGCTTCGAAGCGGCTCACGAGTCCAGTCGTCGGGCGCGACCTCGACGGCATGGCACCGCATCCGCGGCTGTTCCCGTTCCAGTCAGCCATCGTCCGCTGGGCGGTACGCAAGGGCCGGGCGGCCGTGTTCGCCGACACGGGACTCGGGAAGACGTTCATCCAGCTCGAATGGGCCCGCCTGCTCGGCGAGCGGACGCTCATCGTGGCGCCGCTGTCGGTGGCTCGTCAGACCATCCGTGAGGCTCAGAAGATCGGCCTCATCGTGAGGTATTCCAGGGACGGGACGCCGCTGGCTCCGATCACGATTACGAACTACGAGATGGTCGAACACTTCGACCCAGCCAAGTTCGGCGCCGTCGTCCTCGACGAGTCGAGCATCCTGAAGGCGCTCGACGGCAAGACGCGGCGACGGCTGACGGAGATGTTTGCCGATACACCACTGCGTCTCTGCTGCACCGCGACGCCGGCCCCGAACGACCTGGCCGAGATCGGCAACCACGCCGAGTTCCTAGGCGTCCTGACGCACCGCGAGATGCTGTCGGCCTTCTTCGTCCACGGCTCCGATGATTCGGGTAAGGACGGCTGGCGCCTCAAGGGCCACGCCGAGGAGGCGTTCTTTCGCTGGCTGGCATCGTGGGGGATGGCGGTGCGGATGCCGTCCGACATCGGCTTCTCGGACGAGGGCTATGCCCTGCCGCCGCTGTCGATCGAGCCGTCGTTCATCCCGACCGACTACGTGCCCGAGGGCCAGCTCTTCTTCGGCGGTCTGAAGGGCATCACCGACCGCGTGGCGGTGCGGCGCCAGACGCTCGAGGCCCGTTGCGCGGAGGCAGCCCGCCTCGTCAGTGGCTCGGCCGACCAGTGGCTCGTGTGGCACGGCCTGAACGACGAGGGCGAACGGCTGGCGAGCCTCATCCCGGGCGCCGTGCTCGTGGAAGGCAGCCAGTCGCCCGATGCCAAGGCGTCAGCGATGGAGGCGTTCCAGGACGGGCGGACGCAGGTGCTCGTCAGCAAGCCGACCATCTGCGGCTTCGGCATGAACTTCCAGAACGCGCACCGGATGGCGTTCGTCGGCCTGTCCGACTCGTGGGAGCAGTACTACCAGGCGATCCGTCGGTCATGGCGGTTCGGCCAGACGCAGCCGGTTGACGTGCGGATCGTGCTCTCGGATGCCGAGTCGGCCATCTACGAGAACGTGATGGAGAAGGAGCGGGAGGCGAAGTTCATGCAGGCCCGGTTGATCGAGCACGTCGCCGAGTACGAACGGGAGGAGCTGGTCGGTGCTGTAGAGGGCCAGGCGTACACCACGGCCGAGGCGCACGGCGACCGCTGGAAGATGCTGCTCGGCGACTCGACGGAGCGGCTGGCCGAGGTCGGCGATGCGACCGTCGACCTGTCGCTGTTCAGCCCGCCGTTCCTGTCGCTGTTCACGTACAGCCCGTCTGAGCGCGATCTCGGCAACGCCCGCACCGAGGCCGAGTTCTACGAGCACTTCCGCTACATCGTCGACGAGCTCCAGCGGGTGACGAAGCCCGGCCGCAACTGTGTCGTCCACGTTCAGCAGGTGACGACGACCGTTGCCCACGACGGCGTGACCGGCCAGCGTGACTTCCGGGGCGACGTGATCCGGCTGTTCATGGACCGCGGCTGGGTTTTCCACGGCGAGGTGGTGATCGACAAGGATCCGCAGGCGCAGGCCATTCGCACGAAGTCCAAGGCGCTGCTGTTCGTCCAGAAGGAGCGCGATCGCTCATGGCTGCGACCTGCCCTGGCCGACTTCATGCTCGTCTTCCGGGCACCGGGCGAGAACGCCGTGCCGATCCGTGGCGACCAGATCAGCAACGACGAGTGGATCGAATGGGCCCGCCCGATCTGGTACGGCATCCGCGAGTCGGCGACCCTCAACGCCGCCGAGGCCCGCGCGGAGCGCGACGAGCGCCATATCGCCGCCCTCCAGCTCGAGACGGTGCGCCGGGCCATCCGCCTGTGGAGCAATCCCGACGACCTCGTCCTCGACCCGTTCGCGGGCATCGGAACGACGGGCTACGTGGCCGTCCAGAACGGGCGCCGCTTTGTCGGCATCGAGTTGAAGCGGTCGTACTACGAAGCCGCCTGCCGCAACATCGAGCGGGCCGGCGGCATCCTGACCCTCGGGCTGGAGCTGCCGGCCTGATGCCCTGGGTCAAACTCGATGATCACTTCGCCGAGCATCCGAAGCTGGCCCAGGTCGGCATCTTCGGGCTCGCGCTCTGGGTGTCAGGGCTGGCGTATTGCAACCGCAACCTGACGGACGGCTACATCCCCCTCGGGATCGCCCGGACCCTCGTGGACTTCTCGGCCTACATCTTTGAGGGCTACCCGAAGGGCTCGCAGGGCGATGTCGGCTGGACGGCGCGGCTCGTCATCGAGGATCTCGTCGGGGCGGGCTTGTGGGAGAAGGTGCCGGGCGGCTATCAGATCCACGATTACGCCTTTTACCAGCCGACGAAAGTCGAGGTGCTGGCCGACCGGGAGAAGGTGCGCGACCGTGTTCAGCGCCACCGTAACGCCCGTCGTAATGCCGCTACTAACGGCGACGTAACGGCGTTAGTAACGCTGCCTCCCGTACCCGTACCCGTTCCCTCTGTTTCTTATGAAACAGAGTCGTCGCGCGCGCGAGCCAAACGCGACCCCGAAATCCAGCGGATGCTCGATCTGCAAGCCAAGGCGCTGCACGAACGGGAGAAGCAGCCGTGACCCTCGAGCTCGGCAACCGCGTCTACGTTGTCACGGACGGCCTGCGCAGCGAGGAGGGCCTCGAGGTGGCCGCCGGCAGTCGCGGCACCGTCGTCGGCTACGCCGGCCGGCTCGTCGTCGTGGACGTCGAGGACCGCGAGACGGGCGAGCACCTCGGCCTCACGACGGCCGAGTGGAACGTCCGCCGCCTGGTGCTCTTCGGCGTCGAGGTGCCGTCGTGACCGAGGACGAACTGCTCACGGCCATCGTCGAGGCGGCGGCCTTTCTCGGCTGGCGCGTCCATCACGACCGGCGCAGCGACAAGGCGATCCAGCAGGGACACGCCGGCTTCCCCGATCTGGTGCTGGCCCGCAAGGGCATCGTGATGTTCGTGGAGCTCAAGGCGGCCCGCGGCCGGCTCGACGCCGAGCAGTGGAGTTGGGCCCTGGCCGTGAGCCCGCCTGAGGGCTTGCCGGGCAGCAACGTCCGTTACCGGCTCTGGTTTCCCGAAGACCTGGACGACGCCCTCAAGGAGCTGGCATGAGAGACGACCTCGCGGGCTGGGCGTTCGTCCTCGTCTTCGGCGTGCTGTACGCCCTCGTCGTCCTCGCCGTGCCGACGTTCCTCGCCATCATCGGCGCGCCATGAGCGACTTCAGCGGACGGCTGCGAGAACTGCGAGCGTTCTCAGAGGCCCATCACGGGGACCAGGATCCGGCCATGCTGCTGCATGCACTGCTCGTGGACATCCCGGCCCGTTTGGATGACATCATCGCCGCCCTCGACGCGCAGCCGGTCGGGCTGGACGCGGCAGATCGACTCCGACTGGAGCGCGACCAGCAGGAACGCTTCAAGTGGGCTGCGAACAAGCGCAGAGACGCGGCGGTGGAAGGGATCAACGCTGCGCTGTATGAACTGGGCGCGTCGAATGAGATCGCGCCTGCGCCGATTGCCAACAGGCTCATCGACATCCTGTCGGATGCTCTCCGCGCCGCCCTCGCCAGCGAGCCGCAGCCGTGAAGCTGCTCACGGTCGCCGAGGTGGCCTCGGACCTTGCGCTGTCCCGGGACCAGGTGTACCTGCTCGTCAAGCGGGGCGAGCTGGCAGGCGTCCGGATCGGCCGCAGCGTGCGGGTAGACTCGGGCGACCTCGAGCGCTTCGTCGAGCTGCGAAGGGTGGTTGACCATGAGGGGACATCGCCAGGGCAGCCTCTGCCAGCGCGGCAACAACGGCCTGTGGGTGGCGCGGGTCAGCCTGCCCGACGGAACACGGCGCACCGCGACGAGCATGGACAAGCGGGTGGCGCAGGCCGAGCTTCTGCGGCTGTTGCGCGAGACAGGGCAGGGCGTGCGGCGGACGAAGAGGCTGTCCGTCGCGGAGTGCCTCCGCTGGTGGCTCGCTGACGCCGTGGACACGTCGAGCCTCGCGCCAAAGACCAAGGCCGGCTACACGGGCATCGTGGAGAACCACCTCGTGCCGCTGTTCGGTGCCTACCCGGTCGAGCGCCTCACCGAAGGCGTCATCAGCGACGGCCTGACCCGTTCGGGGACGTCGGCGCGCACCAAGAGCCACCACCGCGCCGTGCTCCACGCGGCCCTCGACTGGGCCATCAGCCACAGACTCGTGGCCGACAACCCGGCGGCCAAGGCGAAGCTGCCGACGCCCCGGAGCCGCGAGGCGGTGACCCTGCGCCTCGACCAGGCCATGACCGTCATCGAGCGCACCCGCGGCGACTGGCTCCACCCGCTGTGGGTGCTGTTCCTGACCACCGGCGTCCGCGAGGCCGAGGCGCTGGGACTGACGTGGGACGACGTCGACCTCGCGGCCGGCAGGGCCACGATCGGCGCCACGCTGCACCGGACCCGGGACCCGCGTGAGCCGTGGGAGCGTCGGCCGACGAAGACCGGCCGCACCCGGAGCGTGCCGCTGGGCCCGCTCGCCGTGGCAGCCCTGGCCGAGCACCAACTGCGGCTCGCCGACGTCCGCCGGCCCGACTGGCGCTACTTCGGCCTCGTCTTCCTCACCGAGCAGGGCCAGCCCTACCACGGCACCGCCGTCCTGCTGCGCTGGTACGAGACGCTGGCGGCGCTCGGCCTGCCGCGGGTGCGGGTTCACGAGCTGCGCCACACCGCGGCCAGCCTGATGCTGTCGCTGGGCTATGGCCTGGAAGACGTCAAGCAGATCCTCGGCCACTCGACGATCCGCGTGACGAGCGATACGTACTCGCATCCCGTCGAGGCCCGTCAACGGCAGGTGGCCGACGGGCTGGACGAGGCCCTGCGGCGGGTCAAGTGACAACGACCGTCGAAGATCGCTCGACATGGGTTGCCGGGTGGCGGCTCGATTCGGGCGACTACATCGACCTGCTGACGCCAGCGCAGCTGCACCGTCTGCCAAGGGGCACGGTTGTGACCAGCATCATGGCCGACGTGAAGGTGGTCGGCCGGGACGAGATCGACGAGGACACCCGTGGGGGTTTCACAGCGTGGGGCATTCCATGTCCGAGAGGCGAGGGCGAATGGTCGCCGCTCGTCCATGCCGATGACTGACGGACGGTCAACTGACAAAAGTCTGGGTCACTTCTGGTGTAACGAGCCCGATGGCCTCGGCCCCGAAGGGCCCGATTCGTGCTTGGATTTGGAGGCGACGACCGGATTCGAACCGGTGAATAGAGGTTTTGCAGACCTCTAAA
>Ga0070688_100000786_pt1 | contig 15731 bp, 8 predicted proteins | sample KBSS13HmetaG_FD_64679 | JGI IMG/M metagenome (GOLD analysis project Ga0070688, IMG submission 64679) | Switchgrass rhizosphere microbial communities from Kellogg Biological Station, Michigan, USA - KBS S1-3H metaG | ecosystem: Host-associated > Plants > Roots > Rhizosphere ...
GCGTTCACGCTCGCGATCAACAACCTGAAGACCGTGAACGGCGGCTGCACCGGCTGCCAGACGGCGGTCTGCATCGTGTTCAACTCGCTCAACATGACCACGCCGATCCTGGCGAACAACGTGTTCCTCACGGGCCCGTCGAACGGCACCGACGCTGACTTCTGCACGTGGCAGGGTGGCGCTGGCGTCATCGTGGGCGGCACGCCGGGCTGCGGCGCTGCGACCCCGACCAAGAACACGACGTGGGGTGCTGTGAAGGCGATGTATCACTGAGCCACACGCAATGCGTTTCACCATCCGGGCGGCCGCCACAAGCGGCCGCCCGATGTGTTTTCTGACCCGAGGCCGGTGCCGGAATTGCAGTTCGCATCGGGTCCGCCGCGTACTCCCGGCGGGGCACGGGTCACGTGCGATCCCGCAGGCCGACATGGGTGTTTGCCCTAATGGACCCAAGCGCATGTGCCGATGTACTGTGCAGCTCGTGGAGTGAAGTGTGGGCTCGGTTTTTTCAGTTGCACTAACCGGGCTCTGTCGTTGACTCTCATCGCCGTCACCTTGCGACCGGGAACAACCGCCCGTGCGCTTGAGTCCACGGAAGGGCTGGAGTGCTCTGCGAGCCGTGTCCCCCGTAGCGGACTCGATGTCTGCTCGAAACGGAGGTTCAGCTCATGATGCGAAGGATTCTCGGTTTGAGCGTGGTCGCGGCCATGCTCTGTGTAGCGTCCTCGGCCCTCGCGGCGCCGGGGGTCAGTATGCGTTGGACGAACTGCGCCGGCGAGGGCACGGGGCTCAACAACAAGACCTTTGCGTGCAACGTCAACACCGGCTCGAACGTGCTGGTCTTCTCGTTTGAGTTGCCCGCCGACGTGTTGCAGGTCTCGGGCAACGAGCTCGTCGTCGACTTCCTGTCGCAGGCGGCGACGATGCCCACGTGGTGGGACTTCAAGAACGCCGGCACGTGCCGGACGGGCTCGTTGGCTGTGAACGTCAACTTCGACGCGAACAATGTCGTGTGCGTGGACTGGGCGCAGGGCCTGTCCGGTGCCGGCCTCGGCGCGTGGGGCTCGGGCACGCCCCAGTTGGATGGCACGGTCGATCCGTCACTGGTGGCCCAGCACCGCCGGTTGACGATGGCGCTCGCCGTTCCCCCGTCCGGGCTGCAGGATCTGGTTACGGCCACGGAGTACTTCTCCTGCAACGTCGCCATCAACAACCTGAAGACGGTCAACACCACGTGCCTCGGTTGCTCGGAGCCCATCTGCATCGTCTTCAACTCGCTCAGAGTCACCACGCCGCCAGTTAACGGCCAGCCGATAAACGACGTGATCATCGGCAACGCCAGCTCGCCCGGCAGCAACATCGTCACCTGGCAGGGAACCGGGCCGGACTGCCAGCTGGTGCCCACGAAGAACAAGACGTGGGGCCAGGTGAAGGCGCTCTACAGGTAACCTGCGTCAGTACGCTTCCACACGGCGCCCGTCGGTCCCCGACGGGCGCCGTCGTGCTTCCGGCGTGCCTGCGCGCCGCCGCCGTGCGAAGCTGGGCGCCATGAAGCTCTCCCGAACGCCACGCGCGCTCGCGCTCCTGCTCCTCGCCGCCTCGCTCGGCTCGCGGCCCGCGGCCGGCGCGGGGCTCTCGATCGCCTGGCAGGACTGCCGGCCGCCGCTCGGCGGCGGGTTCAACACCCAGGCCTCCGGCTGCGCTTCCGACATCCAGGAGTACCCGCTGTTCCCGTCGTTCTCGCTCCCGGCCTCGATGGACAGCGTCTACTCGATGGAGCTGGTGGTCGACATCATCGTCGCGGGCACCGAGGGCGATCCGCTGCCGCCGTGGTGGCAGATGGCCCCCGGATGCCGCCCGAACGGCTGGGCGGCCGATGCCGCGTCCTCGGTGTCGTGCAACGATGCCTGGGGCGGCCTGGGGACGGGCTCGTTCCAGGGCTGGATCACCGGCACGCCCGGCTGGTCCACGCGCCATGCCCGGCTGCTCGTGGCCTCGGGAGTGCTGCCGCAGGACGCCGTCACCCTGCTCGCGAACGACGTCTACACGGCCTGCCGCATCCTTTTGCGAACCACGAACACGACCTCGTGTAATGACGGTTGCGCCACCCCCGCCTGCATGGTGTTCAATTCATTGCTGGTCCGCCGCCTGCACACTCCCACTGACGAGGAGATCCTGATCAGCGGTCCCGAGGCCGGCGGCAGTGACCGGGCCGTCTGGCAGGGAGGCACCGGGGCCGACTGCCAGGCCGTCCCCACGCGCCGCGCCACCTGGGGCGCCGTGAAGGCGCTCTACCGTTAGCTCTTCCCGCCCAGGAGATCCCAGAGACCCATGCCCGACAGGATCCGCCGCGCCCGGTGGCTCGTCGCGGTAGCGCTCGCGGTGCTGGTGCTCTGCCGCGCCCACGCCGCCCGCGCCTCCGAGCCGCTCGAGGACAGCGTCCGCATCGTGCCCGACACCTCCGGCCACAAGCCCCACCCGCCGACCTCGATCTCGCGGCTCCTGGCGCACGCCGACAGCGTGGTCAAGGCCCAGGGAGGCGCACGGGCGGACAACGCGCAGCTCTACCTGTCGTGGAACGCCCCCTGGGGCTCGAGGCGCGCGCAGCAGGCGCGCAAGCCCGCGTGCTCGGACTCGACGGTAGAGGACACGCTCTTCCTGTCGTTCCTCCCCGGGCGCGTGGGGAACACCTTCACCGGTTTCACCGCGCAGATCTTCTTCCACGCCACCGCCGGCGACACGCTCGGCCCGTGGTGGCACATGGAGGGGAAGGGTGGCGAGAACGCGGGCGCGATGCGCGCCGAGTGGGCGGGTGTTCCCGGCTTCGGCTGGAAACAGCCGTTCCCGGTCACCGGCCAGGGCCTCGTTCTCCTGGACCGTACGCCGCAGGTGGCGCGGCTCAGGATGGTGTTTGCGGTGCCCTACGACGGCGCAGGCCCGGTCGCGGCCGACTCGGTCTATTCACTCTGCCGTCTGATCTTCAAGCACCATCCGAGCCGCGCGCTTGCCGGCTGCGAGCGGCCGGTGTGCGTGGAGTGGGGCAAGGCCACGCTCGGGTTCGGGCCCAAGGACGAGCCCGAGGTGAGCCGGGGCGAGCGCTTCGTCGCCTTCTCCGGAGCCTACGCGATCTGCGAGCCTTTCAAGGGCCCGCGCGTGGCGGCGTGGAAGCCGCCACCCAAGCCCGCGCCGGCGACCAAGCCGCAGTAGGCCGGCGCTACTCGAGCGTCGGGTCCACGAGCTTCACCAGCATCACCAGCTCGGGGCGCATCGACACCTCGTATCGCTTCTGCAGTCGCCCGATCATCTCGTTCAGCGCCTTCTCCGACTTCTGGTTCTGCAGCGACTCGTCGATCAGCTGCTCGCTCTCCTCGAAGGAGAGCTGGCGCCCGCCGTCGTACGCGAGCACCTGGAGCACGACGTAGTCGCCGTTCTTGTCGGGACCGCGCACCTGCGTGTCGCCGGGGCGCATCTCCTCGAACAGCGCCTTGTGGTAGGGCCCCTGATCGTTCTGCTGTCGGGTCTGGATGCTGCCCGAGACGCGCCCCGCCGCCGAGTCCGCCGCCAGCAGCGCCTCGGCTTTCATGCCCTTCTTGAGCGCCTTCTCCACCGAGTCGGAGCCGGCCTTGCTCGGGCGCGTGATCGCGGCGAAGCGCACGGTGGGAAAGGTGAAGAACAGCGGCAGGTTCTTCTGGTAGTAAGCCTTTCGCTCGTCCTTGCTCACCCAGATCTTGGTGAACACCGAGTCCTGGTACATGTGCTCGACCATCAGCTCCTCGAGCTTCTCCTGCACGGGCCCGGTGACGAGCGGGTCCTTCTCCAGGCCCTTCTGCGCGCCGTACTCGGCGATGCTCGGCTCGAGCACGCTCGTCTCGACGTAGCCGAACACCGCCTCGGGCCGGTTGAGCGCCGGCCTGAGCATCGGCGGGATGTCGGAGTAGGCGTGGATCAGGTCGCCCAGCGAATAGCGGCCGCCGTTCTTCCAGCGCGCGAGGATGCGCGCCGTATCCGCGGGCGCGAACTCCGGCACCGAGCCGTCGATCTCCATCGACGCCCCCATGGGCTGCTGCGTGTACTTCACGGTCTCGCGGAAGGCCTTGGAGGCGAACGTGACGTTCGCGGTGTCGTAGACGAGCTGGTTCTGCACGCGCAGCAGCGCCAGCAGCCGCTCGGTGAGCAGGCCGGACTTGACGCCGATCACCTGCCCGCGGAGCAGCCGCTCCATCGCCTCGTAGGACGGCGGCTCCACGGGCTTGCGCTCGATCGACTGCACGATGTGCCAGCCCTCGTTGTCCTGCACCGGCTGCGACGTCTCGCCGGGCTTGAGGCCGTAGATCCAGTAGGCGACGTTGGGGTCCAGCTTGTCACGCGTGACCCAGCCCAGCTCGCCGCCAGGGCCCTTGTCGTTGGTGGCGATGCTGTACTTCTTCACCGCGGCGGCCCAGGTGATCTGGCCAGAGATCAGCTCGCGGCGCACGCGGTCGGCGGTCATGCGATCGGCGAGGAGGATGTGCCGGAAGTGCTGCATCCACTTGAAGCCCTCCCACTGCGTGCGTACCTCGGCGTCGGTGACCACGACCGAGTCGCGCACGAAGCGCTGGTAGACGGCGCTCGCGAGCGAGCGCTGCCGCGTCTCGCGCAGGGCGAGGCGGTCCTCGAACGCCGGCGGGCGGTTGAGCGCGAGCGCGGTCATGCCCAGCACGTCCTTGTGGAGGAGCGAGCTGAGGAACTGCACGCGGCCGGCGCTGTCGGACGCGGGGCGGTACTCGGGGTACGACGTGAACCACTTCGCCACGTAGTCGCCCACCGTGTGGACGCGCGGGCCCACGCGCAGCAGCCACACCGAATCGGGCAGGAACTGCCCGGTGTCGGGCACGTCGTTGATCCAGCCCTTGAGCTTGGGGCTCGTGAACTTGCCCGGGACGGGCTTGTTCGGGTCCACGGGCTTGACGGCGCCCTCCGCCGGTCGGTGAGGCGGCTGCGCCTGCGCGAGCAGGGGCAGAAGGAGACACGCTGCCAGCGCGAGCACGGCAGGCAGGGGCAGGGCACGGCGCTTCATTCGGGGTCCTCGGGAGCGTGCGGGGGTCGGGGGCAAGGGAAATCGCGGCAACGAGCGTAGGAGCCGCGCGCGCGGGGCGTCAAGATTGGGCGGCCCGCTCCGCCGCGAGTTGACGGCCTGCTGACCGGGGCCGTGCGCGATGCTGCACGGCTCAAGGATGGTGAAGGCGGCGTCTCAGGAACTCCTGCCCCACGCGCACCGCGTCGCGGCTCATGAACGGCCGGCTGCCCTGGCGGCCGATCCGCGACTCGATGAAGAGCTGCTGGTCGCTGCGCGCGTTCGCGAACGCCTGCGCCGACGCCGAGTCCGGTGCGCTCGCCTCGTTGGTCTGCAGCACCAGCACCGGGACGGGGACCTTCGTCGCCACGATCAGCGGCGAGCGCGCGCGCCAGCCGGCGCTGTCGCTCCCGGCTTCACGTACGTACTTCCGGCGGGCGTCGGCGGGGAGCGCGCGGTAGGCCGCCCAGGCATCGTACGCCGCGTCCTGCGCGATCACCGCCTGCAGCTCGGGGTGCTTGACCGCGGCCAGGAGCGCCGTGGTGGCGCCATCTTCCACGCCCCAGATGCCGATGCGCTTCGGATCCACGCTCGGGTCCTTTGCCAGCCGCGCGATCGCGGCGTCCACGGCCGCGACGCTCGCCGGGCCGGCCTCGTCGGCGCGTCCGCCCGAGCGACCGGCGCCGGGCAGGCTCACGACCGCCACCGTGTTGCCGATCGACACCAGGGACACGAACTGGCGCATGCACACGCGCGCGCTCACGCCGGCCGGCGGCACGTAGAGGAGCCCGGGCGCCGGACGGGCCGAGGTGTCGGCCGACATCACCACCACGTCCACGACGTCGCGGCCCGACTTGAGCAGCTCGCGCGGGAACTTGTCGAACAGGTAGTTGCCGGCAACGGTGACGCGCGCGGTGGAGTGGTAGACGTTCTTCTGCCCGTCGTGCGTGACCAGCCGGAACACGATGGTGCCGCGCTCGAAGTCGGCGGGCGAGGTCCACTGCATGCCGGTGCTCTCGCCGGCGCTCGCGGGCGCGATCACGGCGACGAGCCCCATGAGCGGCTGCACCCCGCTGCGTGGTCCCGGCGTCGAGTCGGGGTCGTCGCTCCGCCACTCCATCGTCAGGCTGTCGGCGTAGAGGCCATAGCCGGCCTTGTTCTGGATCACGAGCCCGGCATGCCAGTTGCCGGTGTCGTCGGCGTAGAGCGTGTCCGGATCGATGCTGAACACGGGCGGCGTGCCCTGCGTCGCGCCGGTGTCGGCGGCGTGAGCGCGCGCGGCGAGCAGCAGTACTGCCAGCGCCAGCACGCTCGGCGCGGACATCCCTGGGCGCGGCCTGGGTCTCGTCGAGGTCATGGGCTTGGACACCGAGTCTATCCGCGTTTCGGCGGAGTGGACAAGACAATGGCGCGCAAAGCCGCGTCGTTCCTCTGCACGCGGGCCGCGGCCTTCAACTGGTCGAGCAGCGCGCGGATCCTGCGCTCGCTCTCGGCCTCGAGCCATGCCTGCTGCACGGCGTCGCGCACGTCCGCGAACGGCTGCGCCTTCTTCGGCTCCACCGAGAGCACCTTGAAGGTGCGGAACGCGCCGCCGATCCGGTCCGGCCCGCCCACACCGCCGGCACCGATCGCGAGCGTGCGCGCGTAGAGCGCGCTGTCGCTCGCCTCGGTCACCATCTGCGTGTAGTTGGTGCCCGCGCGCTGCGCCTGGAACGCCAGGCTCTCGGCGTTCCCGGCGTAGGCGAACACACGCGTCAGGCTCTCGGCGGCGACGCTGTCGGCGATCATCAGCGTCACCAGCACGTTGCGTGCGGGCTGGTCGAAGTCGCGCGCGTGGGCCTTGTAGTAGCGCTTGAGCGTCAGCGAGTCGGTGGGGATCTTCATCACCACCGCGTGCTGGAGGTAGCTATTCACCGCGTGGTATTCGACGCGGTCGGCGAGCACGGCCGCCACCTCGGCGCGCTCCGCGAGCGCGGGATCCGCGGCGGCCTTCCGCACCGTGCGCTCGAAGAGCCCGTTCTCGACCATGTCGCGGACGCCGTCGGCGTCCTTGATGCGCGGCCGGTAGATGGGCGAGAGCCGGCGATAGTCCTGGAGCAGGTCGCTCACGCGATACTCGCCGGCCGACGAGCGCGCGAGCACGCGCTGGGTGTCGGCGGGTGCCACCTCGGGCACGCGGCCGAGGATCTTCATCTGCGTGGCCGTCGACATGGTGTCGCTGGGCTGCGGCAGCTCGGCGAACGCCGAGCCCACCTTCCGCACCTGGGCATCGTCGTAGACGGGCTTCAACTCGGTCATCAAGCTCTCTCTCGCCGCCTTCCCCAGCGCTTCCTCGTCCAGGTCCGGCTGGCCGGCAGCCCGGCGCCGGTCCTCCACGGCCGTGAGCCGGTCGGAGAGCGCCGCCCGGAGCAGCGTGTTGTCGCGCTCGAAGCGGTACCGGGAGGAGTCCGCCGGCACCCACGGCAGCCCGGCCTTGACGGCATGGGCGGCCAGTACGCGCTGCTCCAGCACCAGGTCCAGAAACCGATCGCGGTCGCCCGGTGTAAGTGAATCGGGGTTTCCGCCGAGGAGCCGTACGGCGCGCTTGAACCGGCGCACGGTGACGTCCTCGCGGTCGTCGATCCGCATCAGTACCGAGTCGGGAAGCGGGTGTACCGGCTTGGGTGCCGCCGGAGCCTTCGCCGCCGGCTTGGCGGCTGCGGGGGCGGCCTTCTGGGCGCTCGCCGGGCTTCCGGCGGCGAAGGCCCGGAACGGCAGCGCGAGCAGCACGATCGACAGGGCGCCGCGCAGGCAGGCGCGGAGCGGTCTCGGGGTGGTCTGGAGGGTGCGCATGGGCGGTTGCGACCAGGGTGTGCGGGTGTGGAGCGGCGAGCGGAACAGTCTAGCGGGTTCGGGGGGCGGGCGCAGCACCACGGGTGCGCGCGAGATCGTGGGGCGCGGGTTGCCGCGGCCCGGTGCGCTCCCTAGACTCATCCCTCTCATGCCACGCGTCCGAAGCTCCGCCCGAGCCGCGCTGTCAGGAGCGTTGCTGGTGGGCCTCGCGGGGTTCTCGGCGAACGCCCAGGCCGCGCCCCTGCGGCTCATCGCCAGTGACGCCAAGGGCGTCACCATCCAGGTCACGGTGGGCGCCTGGACGCTCAGCGCGCCCGGGCCCGACGGCCGCGTGCGGGTGAATGCGCTCCCCGGCGGCTACGTGCTGGGCGAGCCCGGCCGGCCGCAGCTGCCCGCGTTCGCGACCACGCTCGCGATCCCGCCCGACGCTCGGCCCAGCGCGCGTGTGATCGCCAGCGAGGGCGCCCAGTCGCGGGACGGCGTGCGGCTCGCGGTCTCCGGCAAGCCGGTGTTCCGCGAGGATCCGGACGGCAAGCTCGGCCTCCAGCCCGGCATCGACGCCGTGGCGCCGATCAGCGACGGCGTGTGGCCGCCGTCCTCGGTCCAGCTCGCGGCGCCGTTCGGCTTCCGCGGCCGGCGCTTCGTCCAGCTCGAGGTACGGCCGTTCCGATACGACGAGTCGGGCGCGCGCGTCAGCTCGCCGCTCACGCTCACCGTGCGCGTCGACTTCAACCGCCCCGCCACCTCGCCGGCGGTACTCTCCGACGTGGCCGCGCGTGACCCGCAGATGGACGCGGCGATCCAGGACAACGTCTTGAACTGGGACCAGGGCGCGGGCTGGCGCTCGACGCCCCCGCTCGAGTACCGCCGCCCCGGCCGCACGCTGCTCGGCGGCGGGCCGCGCGGGTCGACCGCGGCGCTCGCCTTCGACGAGGGCCAGCCCGAGGTGCGCGTGAAGCTGGACGAGAGCGCGCTCTACAAGCTGTCGTTCGACGATCTCTCGGCGAACGGCTATCCGGGCAACGTGCCGGTGGGCGAGGTGAGCGTGCACCGCCACGAGTTCCTCGAGGGCGCCTCGCCGCCCTACGGCACCGTGGAGCTGCCGTGCGAGGTGGTGGACGCCAACGGCAACGGCACCTTCGACAGCGGCGACGCGGTGTGGGTGTGGGTGGAGAACTGGGCGGAGCGCTCGCAGGTGACGCAGATCCAGCGCTACTGGGGCGACGCGGAGGTGGTGTTCGTGACCCAGAAGCCGGGCGGTGGACTGCGCGTGGCGCAGCGCTCGGGCTGGAACGGCATCTCGGGGCTCACCCCCATCGCCAGCTTCCCGTGGCGGCGCCACTTCGAGAAGGACATCGCCAACATCATGCAGTTCATCTCCTCCAACGAGGACACGAGCATCGGCCTCTGGCACTGGACGGGGCAGGCGTTGTACTTCGAGCGGCCCGACACCATGCGCATCGACATCAACGACATCGACACCACGCACGCGGCCTCGTTCACCACGCGCTGGGTGGGCCGCAACACCGAGACCCACATCATGTGGGCGGCGGTCCGGAACGGCCTCGGCCAGGTCACGACGCTGGCCGACTCCACCACCGCGAACTGGTTCGGCAAGCAGCCCAAGGTGGTCGCGATCACGCTCCCCGGCAGCGTGCTCACCGAGGGCAACGGCAACTTCTTCCGCCAGTGGGGCAAGAACTCGACGCAGCCGCCGGACCCGCAGACGAACTACATCAGCTTCGCCGGCCTCGACTGGTTCGAGGTGGAGTACTGGCGGCGCTACCGCGCCATCCAGGAGTACGTGCGCTTCAACACCGCCGACGCGACGGGCGACGTCGGCGGCAACGTGCAGATGCACGTGGACGGCTTCAGCGGCGATTCGCTGCGCGTGTACGACGTCACCGATCCCGAGCAGCCGGTGCGCGTGAGCGTCCTCGGCCACGTGTTCAACGTCGCCGGCGTGCGCTCGTTCGACCTCCAGGACGTGGTCACGCCGGGCGTGCGCCGCCAGTACGTGGCCGCGTGCCAGAACGCGGCGAACCCGCTCCAGGGCCCGCGCGTGCCGCCGCCCTCGGCCTACAGCGCGGTGACCCGGCGGAACCTGTGGTCGGCCTCGACCGGCGACTACCTGCTCGTCGTGCCCGAGGCGTTCCAGTCCACGGTGGCGCCGCTCACGGCGCTGCGCAGCTCGCAGGGCCTGTCCGTGCTCGAGGCCCCGATCGAGAGCATCTACGACGAGTTCAACGGCGGCCGTCACTCCGGGGCCGCGATCGAGCGGTTCACGAAATACGCGTATGCGCACTGGAACTCGCGCTTCCTGATGCTCGTCGGCGACGGCACGCTCGATCCCAAGCAGACCCAGCCGGGCTCGAGCATCGACTGGATCCCGGTCCTGCCCACGCCGGCGCCGGTGACCACGGGCGATGGGTTCGAGATCTCGCCCAGCGACAACCGCTACGGGTTCATCACCGGCAGCACGGACCCGGTCTCCAGCCTAGACACGAACCGTGTCGTGCCCGAGTTGATGGTGGGCCGGCTGCCCGTGAACACGGTGGCCGAGGCCACGAACCTGATCACGAAGATCGTCAACTACGAGAACGTGCAGGCGGGCGATACGTGGCGGAAGAACGTGCTGCTGAACGCCGACGACGCGTACTCGAGCGCGACGACGTTCGGCGAGGGCCAACTCACGTCGGGCTACTGCCACCGCTTCTTCGAGGAGAACTTCGTCGGCATCGACAACGCGATCAAGGGCTTCATCCAGAGCGACTCCGGCGTGGCCGGGATGAACGTGGAGGAGTTCAACCTGCGTTTCTACCTGGCCAACGAGCGCTGGTACCTGGACACCGCGGCGAACGGTGACACCTGCCGCGGCGTGCCCGGAGAACCGAGCGACCAGGCCCGCGCCGAGACGCAGCAGCACTGCCACGCCGGCGTGACGCCGATCCTGATCGGCAAGCTCAACTCGGGCCAGCTGATCTGGAACTATCAGGGCCACGCGAACGAGGCCGTGCTCACGCACGAGGACATGTTCGTGAACCTGGGCTTCAGCTCGGGCGACGAGTTGCGGCTCGCGAACGACAACAAGCCGTTCATCTTCACCGCGTTCTCGTGCCACGCGAACATGTTCGCGCGTCCGGGGCAGCAGACGGCGAACGCCGGCCCGTGCCTGGGCGAGGACCTGCTCTACCAGCCCAACGGCCGCGGCGCCGTGGCCACCTGGGCCTCGGCGAGCTTCGAGGTGGTGCCGAACGACACCATCAACCACATCAACATCGAGTTGATGCGCAGCCTGTTCGTGAACCCGCCGCGCGACGAGTTCCTGGGTGCGGATGACCGCGGCTCGCGCGTGCTCATGGGCGAGTGCGTGCTCTCGGCGCTGTTCCGCTACCTCGGCACGCGCCAGAGCTTTTCCTCCGAGCGCGGCCTGAGCGTCAGCTACACGCTGCTCGGCGACCCGGCCACGCGCATCTCCATCGGCCGGCCGCTGGGCCAGGTGTTCGCGAACCATCTCCCGGTGACGAGCGGCACGCCGGTGATGCTCCATACGCCCGGCGACACGCTGCGGATCGATGCCGACGTGGTCTCCAACGTGCGCATCGACAGCCTGGCGCTCTACGTGAACACCGGAGGCGGCGACGTGGTCGTGCCCACGACCGACTACACGGTGACCCCGCCGCTGCCCGACACGGCAGCCGGGAGCACGTTCGGCGGCCGGCACTTCAAGCTCGTCTACGTCACGCATCCCGCGCCGCTGAGCCAGGACTACGCGATCGTGGCGCGCGACCGCTACGGGCTCGTCCAGCGCACCGACATCACGCTCCAGATGGACGCGGTGCTGCGTTCGGGCGGGACGTCGATCCACGACAACGACGAGGTGCCCGCGAGCGCCGCGCTGTCGCTGCTCGTGCTCTCGCCGGCACCGGTCACGGACCCGCTCAACGAGATCTCGCTCAAGCTGAACGGCACCCCGGTGGCGTTCGCCGCCGCGGCGAACCCGGGCGATGCGTCGGGCCGTGAGTGGATCCTCAGCTGGACGCACCCGGACTACCCGATCGACAGCTACGCGCTGACGATGGCCGTCCAGGGTGGCGGCACGGTGACGCGCACGTTCCGCGTCACCGCCAGCGCCTCGAAGCTCACGCTCCAGAACCTGTTCCCGTTCCCCAACCCATTCGACACGGACGGCACGCGGTTCTCGTTCGTGCTGCTCGGCACGGAGAACGCGAACCTCAAGATCCACGTGTTCACGCAGGCCGGGAAGTCGATCTACGTGGGCGTGGTGCGGGACCTGACGCCGGGCTATCACCAGATCGCCTGGGACGGCCACGATACCGAGGGTGACGAGCTGGCGAACGGCGTCTACTTCTACCGGGTGAGCGTCACTTCCGCGGGCGGCCAGACGACCGAGCAGCTCGGGAAGCTCGTGAAGCTTCGGAAGCCGCACCACGAGACCGAGACCACGGTGCCGTAGCGACTTTTGGTAGGCTGCGCGACCTCGGAGCCGCCGAGTGCTCCACGGAGTCCACGTCGGGTAGGCCACGCCCGGAGGTCGTCGTGAAGCTTTTCCGCAACGCACTACCGCTGCTCTTCTGCGCCGCGGCTTGGTCCTCTCCTCTCGCGGCTCCGGCGCCGGCGCCGAATGCGGCGGTCCTCCGCGACATCGCCGCCGCCGAGGACAGCCGCGACTGGGCCAGCGGGAAGCTCGCTTCGGCGCTCAGCCACGCGGATCCGGCGGTGCGCGCGCGCGCCGTGCTCGCGGTGGGGCGACTCCAGGACACGCTGAGCATCCCGGCGCTGCTGCCGCTGCTCGCGGACAAGGTGGCGAGCGTTCGCTCCGAGGCGGCGTTCGCGCTGGGGCAGATCGGGCACAAGTCGGCGCGCGCGGCGCTCGAGAAGGCGCTCGACGATCCCGACGCCGGGGTCAAGGACAACGCTGCCGAAGCCCTGGGCAAGCTGGGCGACAAGGCGGCGACCGCGAAGCTCCTGCCGCTGCTTCGCACCGGCACGTCCACGCGCAAGCAGCGCGTGTGCGAGTCGCTGTGGCGGCTCGCGGACACCTCTGCGACCGGTGCTCTCATCGCGAGCTGCAATGAGAAAGACCCGGCCGTGCGCTGGCGCGTGGTCTACGCGCTCGAGAAGCTGGTGATCCCTGCGCGCGTGGTGCCGGTGGTGACGCCGCTCCTGCGTGACCCGGACCCGCTCGTGCGTGCGCACGCCGCGCGTACGCTCGGCCGTGAGAAGTCGCCGCTCGCCACCACCGCGCTCATGGCCGCGCTCGACGACGGCGATGTTCCCGTGGTGGTGAACGCGGTGCGCGCGCTGCAGTCGATCGGCGACGCCTCGGTCCCCGGCCTCGCGGCGCGCCTCACCCGGCTCCTCGCGCACCGCGATCCGTATGTGCGCGTCACCGCGGCCACCGCGCTCGCCGACAGCTTCGTCTGGGTCAGCTCCGGCACCGACTCGCTGGCGCTGCGTTCCGCCCTGGTGCACGGCTTCGACGACGCCGACTTCGCCACCCGCGGCGCCTGCGGCCGCGCGCTCATCGTGCGGCTCCACCGCTCGGGGCTGGAGCTGGCGCGTGGGCTCTTCGCCGACACCTCGGCCTACACCCGCAACGCGGTCATGGACGCGCTCCGCACGCTGCGCGCGCGCGACCTGGACGAGACGCCGCCGCGCGCGGCGAACGCGCTCTCGGGCGCGTTCCACACCGACGGCCACCGGCTCGTGCGCATGACCGCGGCCGAGGTGACCGGCGTGCTGCTCGGGGCCACGCACCACAAGTCACTGCGGCCGATGCTGGAGGTACTGCGAAAAGGGGTTGGCGATTCGGACGTGCTGATCAGCGCCGCCTGCTCCGGTGCACTCGCGGACGCGGGTGACACGGCGAGCGTGCCGCTCCTCGCCGCGGCCTACGCCACGCGCGGGCACGACGCCGACGCCGACGCGCGCATCGGCATCCGCGACGCCCTGCGCACGCTCGCCGGCCGCGCCTACGCCGACAGCGTGGAGAAGGCGCACCCCGCGCCCGAGCCGCCGGCCACGCACGACGACGAGTTCTTCCAGCCCTCGGCCTATAGCCGCGCCGTGCTCCACACCTCGGCCGGTGACATCGAGTGGCGCTTCTACGTCGACCTCGCGCCGCAGACGGTCAAGAACTTCGTCGCGCTGGCGAAGAAGCACTACTTCGATGGCCTGCGCGTGCACCGCGTGGTGCCCGACTTCGTCATCCAGGACGGCGATCCCACCGGCACCGGCTCGGGCGGGCCCGGCTACACCATCCGCTGCGAGTACAACCAGCTCCGCTACGAGGCGGGCATGGTGGGCATGGCGCTCTCGGGCAAGGACACCGGCGGCAGCCAGTGGTTCGTGACGCTGTCGCCGCAACCGCACCTGAACGGCCGCTACACCATCTTCGCGGAGGTGACGCGCGGGCTGGACGTGGCGAAGAAGGTCACGCAGGGCGCGGTGGTGAACCGCGTCGAAGTGTTCCCTTGAGCAGAGCCCGCGAGCGTCGGGCCAGGGCCGCGGGGGGAGTGGAGAGGCGAAAGGACGCCGGCCGGGCCACGCGGCCCCTGGAGCCGCTGCCCGCGATGTCGCGCGGCGCGCTCGCGGTCGTCCTCGTGATCGCCGCGCTCTGCGCCCTGGCCATCGTCACCACGCCGATCGACGACCCCGACCTCTGGCAGCACCTCCTGGTCGGCAAGGTCATCTGGCAGACGCACGCGATCCCGCACACCCAGCTCTGGACCTGGCCCACGCACGGCGCGCCCGACGTGCTGCCGTCGTGGCTCTTCCGCGTGGCGCTGTGGCCGTTCTGGAGCCTCGGCGGCATATGGGGGCTCTACGCCTGGCGCTGGCTCACCACGCTCGTGGCATTCGGCCTCGCCTACCTGACCGCGCGCCGCATGGGTGCGACCGGCGTGGGCCCGCTGCTCATGATCGTCTGGGGCGTGATCCTCTGGCGCGGTCGCTCGCAGATGCGGCCGGAGACGTTCGCCGGGATCCTGCTCATGGCTCAGGTGCTGCTGCTCGAGACCCGCCGCCAGCACGCGGAGCGTGTCCCGCTCGCGCGCGATCCGGCCTGGGGCGTGGTGCCGATCGCGCTGCTGTGGGCGAACGCGCACATCTCGTATTACCTCGGGTTCATCATCTCCGGCGCCTACCTGCTGGATGAGCTGCTGAAGCGGCGGGCGCCCGGCGCGCTGGCGCTCGCCATGGTCGCGGCCGGGGTGGCGAGCCTCGCCAACCCGTTCGGCCTGGACGCGCTCCTCCAGCCGCTCCAGTACTTCACCGTATGGCGGAACGAGCCCGTGTACCAGTCGATCGGCGAGCTATCGCCTCTCTATCGGTACTGGGACGTGCACGTGCACGACCTGCTGTCGTTGTGGCTGGTCATGGTCGTCGGAGGCGCGTTCGTTCGCTGGCGGACGCGCGGGTTCGACGCCGCCGAGGCCGTGTTGATGGTGGTGTGCCTCACGCAGGCGCTGACGACGCATCGTTTCCTCGGCTATGCGGCACTGACGCTGGCGCCGTTCGCGGCGCGCGACATGGCGGACTGGCTCGGCCGCGCGCGCTGGCCAGGGTGGCTGCTCGGCGCGCCGGAGCGCGCGACGCTCGCAGCGACGGCGTGTGTGGCGCTCGCGGTCCTGGCGCTCGCAGATCCCGGCTACCGTTTCGGTGTGCGATGGGGTCACGTCGACTACCCTGAACGCGCCTGCGACTGGATCGAGGCTCACGGCGTCCGCGGCAGGGCGCTCAACGTCTTCGGGCAGGGCGGTTACCTGCTCTATCGCTTCTATCCCGATCCCGGCCGGCTGCCGTTCATGGACATCCACCAGGC
>Ga0070688_100000790_pt1 | contig 15649 bp, 16 predicted proteins | sample KBSS13HmetaG_FD_64679 | JGI IMG/M metagenome (GOLD analysis project Ga0070688, IMG submission 64679) | Switchgrass rhizosphere microbial communities from Kellogg Biological Station, Michigan, USA - KBS S1-3H metaG | ecosystem: Host-associated > Plants > Roots > Rhizosphere ...
GCGCAGGCCGAGACGGTGCAGAAGTTCGGGCCCTTGAGCCCGAACGTGATCGACACCTGTCCGGCCGCCATGTCCGAGATCATCATCGGGATGAAGAACGGGCTCACGCGGCGATGGCCCTTCTCGAGCAGGATCTTGTGCTGCTCCTCGAAGGTCTCCATGCCGCCGATCCCGCTGCCCACGAGCACACCGAAGCGCTCGGGGTCCTGCACCGGCAACGTGAGTCCCGCGGACTTGAGCGCCGCGTGCGCGGCCGCGACCGCGAACTGGACGAAGCGATCCATCCGCTTGGCGTCCTTGCGGTCGATCACGCCTTCGGTCGTGAAGTCCTTCACCTCGCAGGCGAAACGCGTCTCGAACGCGGACGCGTCGAAGCGTGTGATGGGTGCGGCCCCCGACTTCCCGTCGACGAGGTTCCGCCAGGTCGTCTCGAGATCGTTCCCGAGCGGCGAAACCACGCCTGCACCCGTCACGAACACTCGCGGGTCGTTGCCTTTCATGCGTTGCTGCTCTCCTTGGGAATCCGCTGGAGCGGGTCCGGCGGTCCCGCGCGAGCCCCGGTGAAGGGCGCGGGCGGGTGTTCCGGCCGGCTGCCCCGACGGGCCCCAGACCCGCTGCCTGGAGCGGGGCCCCTGGGACCCGGGGCGACGACGGCGCGGGATCCGCGATCGTCCAGTGAGGCCTCGGGCTATTTGCCCGCGTGCTGTTGCAGGTAGTTCATCGCGTCGCCGACGGTCTTGAGCTTATCGGCGTCCTCATCCGGGATGTCGAGCCCGAACTCCTCCTCGAGCGCCATCACCAACTCCACGATGTCGAGAGAATCGGCGCCCAGGTCTTCGATGAACTTCGCCTCAGGCGTGAGCTGCTTCACGTCGACTTCCAGTTCCTTGGCGATGATCTCCTTGACCTTGCTCTCGTCGAACGATGCCATGTTGGATTCACCTCCTGTGGTTCGGGATGCGCTACTCGAGCGAACTGCTTTCACTCCATGACCATGCCGCCGTCCACCGTCCATGTCTGGCCGGTGACGTAGCCGGCGCGGGGCGAGGCGAGGAACGCGATCACCTCGGCCACGTCCTCGGGGGTGCCGAGCCGGCCGAGCGGGATGCGGGCCTTGAGCTCGGCCTGGGCCGCCTCGGGCAGCTTGTCCGTCATCTCGGTGGTGATGTAGCCGGGACACACGGCATTCACCGTGATCGAGCGACCGGCGAGCTCGCGCGCCAGCGCCTTCGTGAGCCCGAGCAGGCCGGCCTTGCTCGCGGCGTAGTTGGCCTGGCCGGCGTTGCCGATGAGCCCGACCACGCTCGAGACGTTCACGATGCGACCGTAACGGGCCTTCATCATCGTGCGCGCCACGGCGCGCGCGCAGCGGAACGCGCCGGCGAGGTTCGTCTCCAGCACCTCGCTCCACTGCTCGTCGCTCATGCGCACGAACAACCCGTCGCGCGTGAGGCCGGCGTTGTTGACGAGGATGTCGACGCGCCCGAGCTGCTTCACCGCTTCGTCGAACGCGCCGTCCACGGACGCGGCCTGGGTGACGTCGGCGGGCCATGCCCGCGCCTGCCCGCCGGATTTGCGGATCGCCTCGGCGGCCGCCTCGGCCCGGGTGCCGTTACGCGCGAAGATCGCCACCGTGGCGCCGCGCGAGGCGAGCGCGCGCGAGATCGCGAGCCCGATGCCGGTGGCCCCGCCGGTCACGAACGCGACCTGGGACTGAAGCTCGCGCGTGGTCACGCCCCCGGCCGGCTGCACGTTCGTCTCGGTCATGCGCTCCTCCCCGCCCCCGCCAGCGCCGCGCGCGTGGCCTGGAGGCTCTCCGGGTCCTCGACGTTCCAGCTCGGGGCCTTGCCGTCCAGCGTGCGCAGGAGCCCGCGCAGCACCTTGCCGGTCCCGAGCTCGACGAAGCCCTCGACCCCCTCGCCGAGAAGCCAGCGCATCGAGTCCTCCCAGCGCACGCTCGCGAGCAACTGCGCTTCGAGCCCGCCGCGCACCTCGGCGGCCTTCTGCACGGGCTTGGCCCAGGCGTTGCAGACAATGGGGCAGCGCGCGTCCCGAATGGTCACCTTCGCGAGCGCCTCCGCGAGGCCTTTCGCCGCGGGCTCCATCAGCGGGGAATGGAACGCGCCGCTCACCTCGAGCCGGATCGCGCGCTTGGCGCCGCGCGCCTTGGCGCGCTCGCACGCCGCGTCCACCGCGGCCGGCTCGCCGGAGATCACGACCTGGCCGGGGGCGTTCAAGTTCGCCGCGCGCACGACGCCGGCCGACGCGGCCTCGGCGCACGCCGCCTCGACGTCCGCGGCCGCGAGGCCGAGGATCGCGGCCATGGCGCCGGGACGCGAGAGCCCGGCCTCGTACATGAGCCGGCCGCGCGTGCGCGTGAGCGTGAGCGCGTCCTCGAACGACAGCGCGCCGGCCGCCACGCATGCCGAGTACTCGCCCAGGCTGTGCCCGGCCACGAACGCGGGCGCGAGCCCGGCCGCCTCCACCAGCCGCAGCGCGGCGACGCTGTGCGTGAGCAGGGCGGGCTGCGTGTTGATGCTCTTCTTCAACTCCTCGGCGGGGCCGTTCCAGCACACGTCCGAGAGCGCGAAGCCGAGCACGCGGTCCGCGGTCGCGAACGTCTCGCGAGCCTCGGGGAACGCGTCCGCCAGTGCGCGGCCCATGCCCACGGCCTGGGCACCCTGGCCCGGGAACAGGAACGCGAGCTTCACGACACGGCCTCGCGCACCTTCGCCGGGCGGGCACTCGACGTCGCCGGACGCTGGACCGGGATCGTCCACGTCATCGCCGACGCGCCCCAGGTGGCGCCACCGCCGAACGCCGCCATGGCCAGCTTGTCCCCCGGCTTCAGCCGCCCGCTGCGCACGCACTCGTCGAGCGCGATCGGGATGCTGGCCGACGACGTGTTCCCGTAACGGTCGATGTTCACGTACACCCGGTCCTCGGGCAGCCCCAGCCGCTCGCGCACGCCTTCGATGATGCGCATGTTGGCCTGGTGCGGGATGAACAGGTCGACGTCCGCCGGCGACCAGCCCGCCTGCAGGGCGCAGCGGCGCGTGGAGTCCTCCATCGAGCGCACCGCGAATGGGAACAATTTCTTCCCCTGCATGCGGATGTAGTGCTCGTGCGCGGCCACGGTGCGGTCGCTCGCCGGGTTCTTCGAGATGCCGGCCGGCACCTCGAGCACCTCGCCCAACTCGCCGTCCGAGTGCATGTCGACCGCGTGCACGCCGACGCCGGTATCGCACGCCTGCAGCAGCGCGGCGCCCGCGCCGTCGCCGAACAGCACGCAGGTGTTGCGGTCGGTGTAGTCCACGATGCGCGACAGCGTCTCCACCCCCACCACGAGCACCCGGTCCGCGATGCCGGCGCCGACGAGGCCGCGCGCGAGCCCGAGGCCGTAGATGAACCCGGTGCAGGCGGCGAACATGTCGTACGCCGCCGCCTTCGTGGCGCCGAGCTTCTGCTGCAGCGTGCACGCGCACGAGGGCAGGATGCGATCCGGCGTCGTGGTGGCGAGCACGATCTGGTCCACATCCGCCGCGTCCACGTTCGCCATCTCCAGCGCCCGCCGGCACGCGATCAACGCCAGGTCGCTGGAGGCCTGATCGGGAGCGGCGATGCGGCGCTCGCGGATGCCGGTGCGCTCGACGATCCACTCGTCGGAGGTCTCGACCATCTGCTCCAGGTCGTGATTCGTCAGCACGCGGTCGGGCACGTACATGCCCGTGCCGGTGATGGTCACGCCGCGGATGCCGTCAGGCCGCTGTGTCATGGTCCGCCTGGATCTCCTCACGGATGTGCTGGTTCACGCGCTGCTCGACGAACGTGGTGAGCGTGTGGATCGCGCTCCGGAACGCGCGGGGCCCGCTCGAGCCGTGGCCGATGAAGCAGACGCCGTTCACGCCGAGCAGCGGCGCGGCGCCGTACTCCTGCCAGTCGATGCGCGAGCGCAGCCGGCCGAGCGCGCCCTTCATGAACAGCGCGCCGAACATCGCCAGCGGGTCCTTCTTCACCTCGTCGCGCACCGAGCGGCCGAGGAAGCTGGCCGCGCTCTCGGCGGTCTTCAGCAGCACGTTGCCGGTGAAGCCGTCGGTCACCATGACGTCGCACGTGCCCTTGAACAGGTCGCGGCCCTCGACGGGCCCGATGAAGTTCAGGTGCCGCGCCGCCTTGATGAGCGGCAGCACCTCCTGCACGAGCTGGTTGCCCTTGCTCTCCTCTTCGCCGATCGACAGCAGCCCCACGCGCGGGTTCTCGTGCCCGAGCAGGTAGCGCGCGAAGCACGAGCCCATGTGCGCGAACTGCACCAGCCAGGGCGGTTTCACCTCGGCATTCGCGCCGACGTCGAGCACCACCGTCCCCGAACCGACATTGGGAAAGAACGCTGCGAGCGCCGGACGCGACACGCCTTCGAGCCGGCCGAGGCCGAGCAGCGCGCTCGCCACCACCGCGCCGGTATTGCCGGCGCTGAAGATGCCGTCGAGCTGGCCGTCCTTGTGGAGCTGCGTGAGCACGCCGAGCGACGTGCCCGAGCGGCGCGCCGCGGCCGCGGCCTTGGCCGCCATGTCCACCTTCTCGGCGGCGTGCACGACCGTGACGTCGGAACTGGACAGGTGGGCGTGCCGGAGGGCGGCGCGGATCTCGGCCTCGTCGCCCACGAGTGTCAGGCGGAAGCGGCCGGGCCGCTCGCGCAATGCGAGCGCGGCGCCTTCGGCCACGGGCCTCGGGCCGAAGTCACCTCCCATCGCATCAATCCCGATGCGCGGGACGGAGGTCATGAGGTCAGCCGCCTAGGCTTCTCGCGGCGTGATGATCTCTTCGCCCTTGTAGTACCCGCAGCTCGCGCAGATGCGGTGCGGGACCCGTGGGGCGCCGCAGTGCGCGCAGTTCGTGAGGCTCGGTTTGCCGAGCTTCCAGTGCGTGCGCCGCTTCTTGCCGCGCGTGTGCGAGTGACGTCGCTTCGGAACCGCCATGTCGCTTCGACCTCCTGAAGACGGACCGGAGCCCCGAGCGTGGCCTCAGCGAGCCGCGGGGCAGTCATGCGGCCCCTGGGACAGCTCGGCACCACACTTCGGGCACAGGCCCGGACAATCCTCCCGGCAACGGGGACTGATCGGCATTTCCAGCAGCAGCGCCTCGCGAACCGTTTCGCGCAGGTCCAGCCGCCGGCCATCGTGGAACATCATGTGATCGTCGCGCTCGAGCGCCTCCTGCTCGTCGCGCGACGCCGATCCGGTCCGTTCCGCGTACACCACGAGCGGCACTTCCAGCGGCAGATCGAACTCCCGCAGGCAGCGCACGCACTCGAGGTGGGCCCGCGACCGAACGGTGCCCCGCACCGACACCCGATCGCCGGATTTCTCCACCTGGAACACGCCGCGAACCGCTTCGCGCCATTCAGGTTGGGTGAGTCCGACTTCGGCTGCCGTGCCCTCGGCCTCCACCCGGTCGACGGCCGGGCGCAGGGTGGCGAGATCGAGGACGAAACCGGTCATACGCATACGGGACGGCCTTCAGGCCGCCCCTTTGAAACGGCCGCAAGTTAGCACACGGGCTTCCGGACCGTCCAACCCGGCCCGGCGGGCGGTCCCGCGCCTGCCCGGACACCGGCCGGGCGCCTCCAGGCCAGGGTTCAGTGCGCGTGCGTCCTGGCGCCGAAGAAGAGCCCCACTTCGCGCGCCGCCGAGGCGACGCTGTCCGAGGCGTGCACCGAGTTCCGGCCCTTGGACTCGGCGTAGAGCTTGCGCACGGTGCCCTCGGCGGCCTGCGCCGGATCCGTGGCGCCGATCACCTCGCGCAGCATCGCGACCGCGTTCTCGCGCTCGAGGCAGCAGAGCATCACCGGGCCCGACGTCATGAACTCCACCAGCTCGGGAAAGAACGGCTTGCCCACGTGCTCGGCGTAGAACTCCTGGCACTGCTCGCGCGTGAGCCGCGCGTAGCGCGCCTCGACGAGCTTGAAGCCCTTGCCCTCGACGTGCGCGAGGATCTTGCCGACGATGTGCTTCGCGGTGGCGTCCGGCTTGACGATGAACAGCGTGCGTTCCACGGCCACGGTGAACCTCCAGGAGAGCGGGCGATCGTGGCCCGCGGCATTGTCGTTGGCTCAGCGCTTCTTCTTCTTGCCGTTCGTGACGCGTCCGCCCGACTTGCGGGCGCCGGCCGCGACCGGCGTTCTCTTCTTCGCTGCCTTCGCGGGCGCACCCCGCCCGTTCGCGAGCGCGCGCGCCGAGGACTTCAGGGTGCCGCGCGACGCCTTGCCGTTCGTGCGGCCGGCGGATTCGGCCGCCTTCCTCGCCGCGCCGTTCTTCTGCCGCGTGCGCCGGCGCTGCAGCAGCTCGGAGACCAGGCCCGGGATCTCGCTCGGGATGCGCGCGACGGGCACGCCCGCCGCCTCGAACGCCGCCATTTTCTCAGCCGCTGTTCCGGTGCCGCCGGAGATGATCGCGCCCGCATGGCCCATGCGCTTGCCCGGCGGCGCGGTCTGGCCGGCCACGAACGCCACCACCGGCTTCGTGACGTGGCGCTTGATGAACTGGGCCGCCTGCTCCTCGGCGTTGCCGCCGATCTCGCCCATGAGCACGATGGCCTCGGTCTTGCCGTCGGCCTCGAACATCGTGAGCGCGTCGATGAAGTCGGTGCCGATGATGGGGTCGCCGCCGATCCCGAGACACGTCGTCTGCCCCAGGCCCTGGTCGGTCAACTGCTTCACCACCTCGTAGGTGAGCGTGCCGCTCTTGCTCACGACGCCGACCGGCCCCGGCGTGCAGATGTGGCCGGGAAGGATGCCGACCTTGGACTGGCCCGGCGTGATCAGGCCCGGGCAGTTCGGTCCCACGAGCCGCGGGCGGCCGAGCGCGTTGTTGGCGCCGCGCAGTGCCAGCACCCGGTGGAACGCGCCCAGCGTGTCGCGCACGGGCAGGCCCTCGGTGATGCAGACGATCAGCGCGATGCCCGCGTCGGCGGCCTCGTGGATGGCGTCCGCCGCGAACGGCGCCGGCACGTAAATGACGGTCGCGTTCGCCTTCGTGGCGGCGACGGCCTCGGCCACCGAGTCGAACACCGGCACGCCGTGCATCTCGCTGCCGCCCTTCCCCGGCGTCACGCCGCCCACGACCTTGGTGCCGTAGGCCAGCATCTGCTGCGTGTGGAAGGCTCCGTCGCGGCCGGTGATGCCCTGCACGATCAGGCGCGTGTTCTTGTCGATCAGGATGCTCACACCGGCACCTCCTGCGCCTTCTCGATCACCATGCGCACGGCCTCGTCCATGCTCGTGGTCGCGCCGAGCCCGAAGTCCTTGAGGATCTGCCGCGCCTTCTCCTCGTTCGTGCCGGTCAGGCGGATGACGAGCGGAACCGCGAGCGGCGAGGTCTTGAGCGAGGTCACGATGCCGTTCGCGACGTCGTCGCAGCGCGTGATGCCGCCGAAGATGTTGAACAGGATCGCCCGGACATGGCCCTCGCCGGTGATGATCTGCAGCGCCGCCGTGACCTTCTCCGGGTTCGACGAGCCGCCGATGTCGAGGAAATTCGCGGGCTCGCCGCCGTAGTGCTTGATCAGGTCCATCGTCGCCATGGACAGCCCGGCGCCGTTCACGATGCAGCCGATGTCGCCGTCCAGCTTGACGTACGACAGGCCCTTCTCGCGCGCCAGCCGCGCCGCCGGCGTCTCCTCGGCCGGGTCACGCCAGTCGTTCCACTCGCGGTGGCGGAATTCCGCGTTGTCGTCGAGCACGACTTTGGCATCGAGGGCAACTACCTTGCCCTCGGGCGTGACCGCCAGCGGGTTGATCTCGGCCAGCGAGCAGTCGCCGTCCATGAACGCACGGTAGAGCTTGAGCAGGATGTCCGCGGCCTGCGTCGCCTGCTTGAAGTCGGTGAACAGCGGCCGCATGAGGTCGCGCGCCACGTACGGCCGCAGGCCTTCGAGCGGGATGTGGAACTTGGTGATCTTCTCTGGCGCGGTGCGCGCCACCTCCTCGATGTCGATGCCGCCCTCGGCCGAGATCATCACCAGCGGCGCCTTCTTCTCGCGGTCCATGACGATCGCGCAGTAGTACTCCTTCGCGATGTCCGCGGCCTGCGCCACGAGGACCTTTCTCACGGGCAGCCCCTTGATGGTCAGCGCCAGGATGTCGCGGGCGCGCTCGAACGCCTCGCTCGGCGAGTGCGCGAGCTTGACCCCGCCCGCCTTGCCGCGGCCGCCCGCCTGCACCTGCGCCTTGATCACCACGGTGCCGCCGATCGAGGCCGCGATGTCACGCGCTTCCTCCGGCGTCGCCGCCACCTGCCCGGGCAGCACGGGTATCCCGTAGCGCGCGAACAGCTCCTTGCCCTGGTATTCGTGGAGGTTCATTTAGTCCATTCCGCGGGCCGATGGCGGCCCGCTCCAGTCAATTGTTGTCGATCTGTGCGCGCTGGACCTTGCCGCTGAAGTCCACGTAGACGCTCTTCCACTCGGTGAACGCGTCGAGCATGGTGTGCCCCGCCTCGCGGTGGCCGTTGCCGGTGCCGCGCGTGCCGCCGAACGGCAGGTGCGTCTCGGCGCCGGTGGTGCCGTGGTTCACGTAGACGATGCCGGTGTTCAGGTCGCGCATCGCGGTGAACGCGGCGTTGACGTTGGTCGTGAAGATGGACGACGACAGCCCGAACGGCGTGGCGTTGTTGACCGCGATCGCCTCCTCGAGCGAGCGCACCTTCACGAAGCTCACGACCGGGCCGAAGATCTCCTCCTGCGCCACGCGCATGTCCGGCTTGACCCCGGTGAACACGGTGGGCTGGAAGAAGAAGCCTTTCTCGAGCGCGGCCCCGGTGGCGCGCTGGCCGCCGGTCGCAACGCTCGCGCCCTCGTCGGCGCCCACCTTCATGTAGCCGGAGACGCGCTCGAGCTGCCGGGCGTTGACGAGCGGGCCCATCTCCACGCCGTCCTCGAGGCCGTCGCCCAGCTTCAGCGCCTGCGCGCGCTGGACGACGAGCTTCACCAGCTCGTCGTGGATGCGCTCGTGCACGATCACGCGGCTCGTGGCCGTACAGCGCTGGCCCGTGGTGCCGAACGCGCCCCAGGCGACGGCGTTCGCCGCGAGCGAGACATCGGCGTCATCCATGACGATGACGCCGTTCTTGCCGCCCATCTCCAGCGACACGCGCTTGCCGAGCCGCGCGCCCTCGACGGCGATCCTCGTGCCCACCGCGTTCGAGCCGGTGAACGACACCACGTCCACGCCCGCGTGCTGGACGATCGGCCAGCCCACGTTCTGCCCGTTGCCGTGGACGACGTTGAACACGCCGGCGGGGAGCCCGACCTCTTCGAGGAGCTTGCCGAGGTGCCAGCCCATCTCGGGCGTCTCCTCGCTGGGCTTGAACACCACGGTGTTGCCCGCGAGCAGCGCGGGGAAGATCTTCCACGTCGGCACGGCGAACGGGAAGTTCCACGCGGTGATCACGCCCACGACGCCGATCGGCACGCGCACGCTCATCGCCCACTTGTTGGGCATCTCGCTCGGCGTGGTGACGCCGTAGAGCCTGCGGCCCTCGCCGGCGGCGAGGTACGCCATGTCCACGCCCTCCTGCACGTCGCCGCGCGTCTCGATGAGGATCTTGCCCATCTCGCGCGTGGCGGCGCGGGCGAGCTCCTCCTTCTTCTGGGCGATCAGCGCCGCGAGGCGATAGAGCATCTCGCCGCGCTTGGGCGCCGGCGTGAGCTGCCAGGCGCGCATCGCGCCGCGCGCGGCCTGGACGGCCGCATCCACGTCATCGGGACCCGAGTCGGGGAACTCGCCGAGGGCCGCGCCGGTGGCGGGGTTCAGGTTCGTGAACGTGCGGCCTGACCTGGCAGGGACCCAGCGCCCGCCGATGAAGTTGTGGAACGTCGTCGCCATGGCCGCTCCAGCTCCCGGGAGGCGGGTGCCCGGGCGCGAGTCTCACGCCGTGGGCGGATGATGAAGTGTGCGCACACACACCCGGATGGAAAAGGGACATGGCAGCCTAGACGGGGCCGGAAGGGCGCGCAAGCGAGGAACACGTGTCCGGCGCGCCCCGTGCCCCGAGCGCCCCCTCGCCTCGTGCTACGCTCTCGCGGCCTCCGATGAGACCCGCCCCCGGCGGAGCTTCTCAGGTGCCGGAGATCTGCAGGTTCTTCGGAATCGTCGTGGCCATGTGGTACGGGGATCATGCGCCTCCCCACTTCCACGTGTTCTATGCCGGAAGCATCGCGGCATTCGCGATCGAGCCGGTTCGACTCCTGAAGGGCAGGCTTCCGCCACGAGCGCTGGGGCTCGTGATGGAGTGGGCTTCACTTCACACCGATGAATTGCTCGCTGATTGGGCGCGTGCCGAGCGCGGCGAGCCGCTGCAACGCATCGCGCCACTGGAGTAGCCGTGATCGCGGTCGTCACTCGAGTCACGATTCTCGAGCCATACCGGCTCCACCTGGAGTTCGACGACGGGACCTCGGGAGAAGTCGATATCGCCGAACTCGTGCCCTTCCACGGCATCTTCGCGCCCTTACGCGATCCCGAAGCGTTCCGTCAGGTGCGCCTCAACCGCGAGTTCGGCACGATCGTGTGGCCGAACGGCGCGGACTTGGACCCGTTCGTGCTCCACGAATGGGCGCAGGGGCGACGGATCTAGGCCCCTCTCCCCTCCCGGATCCGCTTCACGATCTCGCTGGTCGACAGCCCCTCGCGCAGCGGCACCGTGGTGACGCGGCCGCCGTGGGATTCCACGAACTCGCGGCCGACGATGTCGGCGGGCGAATAGTCCGCGCCCTTCACCAGCACGTCGGGCTTCACCGCCTCGATCAGCCGCTGCGGCGTGTCGTCGTCGAACAGCACCACGAGGTCCACGCACGCGAGCGCGCGGACGAGTGCGGTGCGGTCCTGCTCACCGACGATGGGCCGCGACGGGCCCTTCAGCCGGCGGACGGAGGCATCGGTGTTGACGCCGACCACGAGCCGGTCGCCGAGCGCGCGCGCGTCTTCGAGGTACTCCGCGTGCCCGCGGTGCAGCAGGTCGAAGACGCCGTTCGTGAACACGACGCGTGCCTTCGCGGCGCGCCACAGCCCCAACTTCGCGCGCGCCTCGGGCGGCAGCGCGAACGGCTCCGTCACGCCAGCGCGCCCGCGAGCGAGGCCTGCAGGTCGTGCGGCGAACAGGTGGCGGTGCCGACCTCGCGGATGACCACGCCGGCAGCGTGGTTCGCGAGGTAGCACGCCTCGGGGTAGTCGGCGCCCGCGGCCAGCGCCACGGCCACCACGCTCACGACGGTGTCGCCCGCGCCGGTGACGTCGTAGACCTCGCGCGCCACCGTGGGCAGGTGCGTGTAGCGCCCCGAGCGCTCGAACAGGCTCATCCCGTCCGGCCCGCGCGTGATCAGCGCACAGTCCACGTCGAGCCGCTTCTGCAGGCCCCAGCCGACGCTCAGCAGGCTCGTCTCGTCGGTGACGCGCTGGCCCATGACGTAGCCGGCCTCGTGCTGGTTCGGCGTCACGATGCTCACGCCCTTGTAGGCGTCGATGTGGCTCTCCTTGGGATCCACGCACACCGGGATCTTCTTCGCCCGGGCAGCGCCGATCGACCGCTCCAGCACGACGCGCGTGGCCACGCCCTTGCCGTAGTCGCTCACGATCAGCGCATGGCACCGGGGCAGCTCGCGCTCGAGCGTGGCGAGCAACGTCTTCAACGCCGGGCCCTCGACGTCGGCGCGCGACTCCCAGTCGGCGCGCACCACCTGCTGCGAGTGGGCGATGATGCGCGTCTTCATCGTCGTCGGGCGCGCCGGATCGCGGATGATCGCGCGCGTGTCCACGCCGCGGTCGGCGAACGCGTCGAACAGCTTGCTCGCGCGCTCGTCCTCGCCCACGAGGCCCACGAGCACGGGCTCGGCGCCGAGCGCCGCGAGATTCGCGGCCACGTTGCCGGCGCCGCCCAGCGAGCTCGTCTCCTTCTGCACTTCGACCACGGGCACCGGCGCCTCGGGCGAGATGCGCTCGCAGCGGCCCCAGAGGTAATGGTCGAGCATCAGGTCGCCGAGCACGAGCAGCCGGCGGCCTGCGAACTTGTCCACGAGCGCATGCAGATGGTCGAGCGCGAACGCCGTGGCAGCCATGCGCGTGAGGTTAGGGGCCGCTCGTGGAGCGGTCAACGCCCCGTCCGTGGCCGTTGACCGCCGCGGCGCGCCTCTCTAGCGTGGCGCCCCCATGCCGACCACCGTGCGCCCGTTCCACGCCGACGACCGCGAAGCGCTGCTCTCCGTGCTGCGGGCGCCCGGCGTCGCGGAGCAGTTCGACATGTACGCGGGCGAAGACGGCCTCGACCGGCTGTTCGGCGATCCGTACACGCCGGCGGACGGCGTGCACCTGGCGTTCGTGGACGGCGAGGCGGCCGGTTTCGCCTGCGCCATCCTGCTGCCGGGGGCCGAGCCCTGGACGATGCTGCGCATCGGCGTCCTGCCGCGGCTGCGGCGGCGCGGCATCGGGCGCGCACTGCACGACGCGGTGAGTGCGTACGTGCGCGCGCAGACGCGCGTGCCCGGCGTCGCCATGCAGCTGATCGCCGCCTGGGAACCGCTCGAGCCGGCGACCGGCATGGCGGACTCGCTGGGCTATCGGCACGACCGCTGGTTCTGGCTCATGGGCCGCGAGCGGAGCGGCCCGCCGGCCACACCCGCGTGGCCCGCCGGCGTCACCGTACGCGTCTTCGACGGCAGCGACGCGATGATGGCCGACTGGAACAAGGCCTACAACGAGTCGTTCGCCGAGAACTACCGCTTCGTGCCGAGCCCGCTCGATCACGTCCGCAAGCTGGTGATGAAGCCTGGCTTTCGCGCCGACGGCCTGATGCTCGCCTACCGGAGCGGCGAGGTGGCCGGCTTCTGCCGCAACGAGTTGTTCGCCTCGCGCGGCGAGATCGGCACGCTCGGCACGCTGCGCGCGGCGCGCGGCATCGGGCTCGGCCGTGCCTTGCTGCGCTGGGGCGTCGGCTGGCTCGAGCGCGAAACGCCGCATCCGGTGACGCTGCTCGTGGACGGCGACAACGAGGAGGCGTTGGGCCTCTATCGCTCCGAGGGCTTCGAGATCACCCGGCGGCGCCATCTCTGGGCGCAGCCGGTAACGCGCGCATGAGCGACTCCGCGACGACCGAACCAGGCACTCCGGGTCCGACCGAACCAGGCACTCCGGGTCCGGCACCGCCGGACCCGGTTGTAACAGACCGCTTCAAGGCGTTCCTGGTGCTCTGGGGCTCGCAGACGTTGTCGCTGTTCGGCACCATGGTGAGCCAGTTCGCCGTCAACGTCTGGCTGGCGCGCGACCTCTACCCGCTCGCGTCGCAGAAGCCGCAGCTCGCGCTGGCGCTCACCGCCACCGGCTTCGCCACCACCGGACCGCTCATCTTCGCCATGCCGATCGCGGGCGCGTTCGCCGACCGCCACGACCGGCGGCGCATCCTCGTCACCACGAACACGGTGCTCGCGCTCCTCTCCGTGGTGCTCGTGCTGCTCACCGCGGGCCACCGGCTCGTGCTGCCGCTCGCGGTCGCGCTGCTGCTCGGCTACTCGCTCGCCAGCTCGTTCCACAGCGCGGCGTTCGACAGCTCGTACGGCCGGTTCGTGGCCGCGGGCAACCTGCCGCGCGCGAGCGGCATGATGATGACGTCGTTCGGCCTCGCGCAGCTCCTCGCTCCCCCACTGGCGGCGGCACTGATCGGGCTACCGGTGCTGCTGGGCGGCCCGGAAAGCCTGCCCTCCTGGCTCGCGAACGGCATCCCGTTCGCGTTCGCCGCCGACGCCCTGTCGTTCGCGATCGCGGCGTGCACCGCGCTGGCGCTCCGCTTCCCGCCGATGCCGGTGACGCCGGGCCCGCGCCAGAGCCTGCTCGACGACGCGCGCGCCGGCCTGCGCTGGGTGCTCCGCCGGCGGCCGTTCGTGTGGCTCATCAGCTTCGGCTCGCTCGCCAACTTCACGTTCGCGCCGCTCATGGTGCTGCTGCCCCTGCTCGCGCGCGACCACGTCGCGGCCGACGCCGCGCGCGCGAAGCTGCCGTTCGAGGCCGTGCTGGCGCTGGCGAACACCGCGGGCGGCCTCGGCGGCGTGCTGGGCGGCATCGTGGTGAGCATCGTCGGACTTCGCCGCTGGCGGAAGACGATGGTGATGGGCGTGTGCCTCGTGGTGCTGGGCGTGGGCGAGGCGATCGCCGGGATCTCGCCCACGGTGTGGGGACTCGCGGCCGGGATGTTCGTGGGCGAACTGCTCGTCGGGCCGCTCAACACCGCGAGCTTCACGCTGTGGCAGAGCCTGACGCCGCCGCACATGCTGGCGCGCGCGCTCGCGACCCGGCGGTTCATCTCGCAGAGCGCGTTCCCGATCGGCACCGTGATCGCGGGCTGGACGGCCGCGGTGTTCGAGCCGTGGCTCGTCGTCACGCTCTCGGGCGCCCTGCTCGCGCTCTGGACCGCGGCCCAGCTCGCGAGCCCGGGTTTCCGCACGCTCGAGGAGCGCATGCACGAGGCGGCCGCGCGCCCGGACTGACGGTTTCGCGACACGCATGCTCGGGTCAGCCGGCCGGGTACCGGTGGGGCTCTATTCGAGGGCATCGCTCACGGGCTTTCGCGGCACGCATGCTCGGGTCAGCCGGCCGGGTACCGGTGGGGCTCCATTCGAGGGCATCGCTCACGGGCTTTCGCCGCACGCCTGCTCGGGTCAGCCGGCCGGGTACCGGTGGGGCTCCATTCGAGGGCATCGCTCGGTTCGGCCAGTCCCTGGCCTCACCTCCCTGTCGCTCACGGGCGGCCTACGGCCATCCCTGGCCTCCGGCCTGTTCGCGACTGCCCTCGACTGGACCCCATCCGGTACCCGGCCTGCGCCTATGGGTAAGCGGCCGGCGCGACCGGCGACACCGTCCGCGAGAGGCGTGCACCGAACCACCTGAGTGCCTGCTTCACGCGGTCTTCGAGCGGCGCGTCGGCCATGTCGCGGCAGCGCTCCACGGCGATGCGGGAATGTGCCTCGCTGCAGCCGAGCTCCCGCAGCCAGGGAATGACCTCGAGCTGGTGAGGCTGCAGGCGTGACGCCTCCCGCTCCGCCGCCTTCTGCGCCTTGGCGCGCTCCTTCGCAGCCCTTGCCGCCGCTCGCGCATTCGCCGCCTCCTCGCGCTTCTGCTTCATGAACCCGGCGCCGTAGGTCTGCTCGGCGGTGTGCTGGTTGTGGCCGCGGCAGCGCAGGCGGAGGTTCTCCACCGTCGGCTGGCCGCCGCGCGCGCACTCCACCACATGATCGAACTCCACGTCGCCGCGGGCCTCGCAGCGCCGGCCGGACTCGCTCTCGTACGTGCACTGCCCGCCGTCGCGCTGCCACACGGCGCGCTTCACCTCGTTCGGGATGTATCGGGCGTACGGGTTGGAGCGCCTGCGCCCCGTGCGCGGGTCGGTGCACTTGCCGAAGCGCTTGCGCTCCATCCGGTCGACCAGCTCCCGGACCGCCAGCGCATAGACCTTGGCGATGTCGCCGCGCGGGACCTGGTGGCCGAGCAGGTCTTGGAGATAGCGGAACAGCTCGTGGTCTTCCCGGCTCTGCGTGAACTGGACGGCGTAGGCCTCGGCCGAGAGCGGGGCGACGCGGGCGCCAGGGTGCCGCGCGGCACCTTCGCTCATTG
>Ga0070688_100000795_pt1 | contig 15604 bp, 13 predicted proteins | sample KBSS13HmetaG_FD_64679 | JGI IMG/M metagenome (GOLD analysis project Ga0070688, IMG submission 64679) | Switchgrass rhizosphere microbial communities from Kellogg Biological Station, Michigan, USA - KBS S1-3H metaG | ecosystem: Host-associated > Plants > Roots > Rhizosphere ...
GCTGGGGAAGCGTGGATCATGCGCAAGCGCTTCGAACTGGAGGCGCGGGCCACCGCCTCGCTCACCTCGGAGCACACGATCGATCTCTTCGACTACGGCGTCACCGAGGAAGGCGTGTTCTACTACGTCATGGAGATGCTGGACGGCATGGATCTCGATGTACTCGTGCGCCGATTCGGTCCCCTGCCACCGGCGCGCGTGGCCCACCTGCTGGCTCAGGCTTGCGATTCGCTCGAGGAGGCCCACGCACGGGGCCTCATCCATCGCGACATCAAACCGGCGAACATCTACGTCTGCCGCAGCGGGCACCGCTGCGACTTCATCAAAGTGCTCGACTTCGGGCTGGTCGCCAAGTCCACGGTCGCCGATGCGGATCCGCGTCTGACGCTCCCTCAACAGGTGGCAGGTACTCCGTCCACCATGGCGCCCGAAGTCGCCCGCGGCGGGCGTATCGACGGGCGCACGGATCTGTACGCGCTCGGCTGCGTCGCGTACTGGCTCCTGACTGGACGGCCGGTGTTCGAGGGCAAGTCGATGTTCGACCTGGTGTCGCTGCACCTGCAGGCAACGCCGGACCCGCCGTCTCGACATGCACCCGCGACTCCGAACTCGCTCGACCTGGTCGTGCTGTCCTGCCTCGCCAAGTCCCCCGACGACCGTCCACCGGACGCGCGCAGCCTGGGCCGCATGCTGCGCGAGCTCGAGCTCGAGCCGCGCTGGAGCGACGTGTCGGCGGAGGCGTGGTGGGCCGAGCACCTGGGCGACAAGGTCGGCATCGCAGATCCCGCCGCGCCGGCTCTCTCGGCAGAGTCGTCTGGGGCGTCCTCAATTCTGAGAGGTGGCGACCCGCCTCCCTGAAGTCCATGCCGCCGCGGTCAGACAGACCGTGATCGCGATTGAGAACGCGATGGGAATGAGGAAGAGGTAGCGCCAGCTCACAACCGTGACGGCGACAAAGGAAAGGGCGAACGCCCACGTCGTGCCGCGCATGAGCGCCAGCGTCGCTACGGGAAGGCCACCCAGCTGCCAGGCCAACACGGCCGCGAAGACGTAGAACACGCCGACCGTGAATCCGGCTCCCAGGAAGAAGTCCCAGTACGTGCGGTGGAATCCCATCGCATCGAAGTGCATGGACCGCATCGAGCCGAGCAGGGCGTCCAGCCCCCAGGCGGGATCCGACTGGCTGAAGCCGAGCGTATGGCCCGCCGCAAACAGCAGCAGAAGGACGGCAGCGATGCGATAGAGCATGGATGCTCTCATTCTGACCTCCAAGTTCACTGCTCGTGCGGGAAGCTCTTGCTCGCGATCTGCTCGCGGTTGCCCGCGATCACGGCGGTTCCGAGATCATTGAACGTGAAGTTGGGATCGGTGTAAGGATTGCCGAATCTGTCGACGATCGTGTAGCGCTCGACCGTGATCCACGCCGCGTACACCGTCGTCTTGTCCGGAATACCGCTCAGCGTCTTGGTCACGGTCACGGAGCTCTCCTCCGTCACCTGGACGTCGCTCGTGAACGCCTGGGAGAGCGCGCCGCCCAGCTTGGCGCCTACGACGCTCTTTTCCGTGCCCAGAGAGACCTCGCCGTTCACGGACCGCGTGAACGTCGTGGAGTGGTCGATGTTCACGCCGGCACTCCAAGTATATGAAACCTCGAACGTGGCGCCCGGGTCGATGGCGACGCTCATCAGCGTGCCACCCTGCGTCACCAGCGGGATCCGCTTCCAGTACCGTTCGCGCCTGATGTACACCGGGTTGGTCAGCAGCGCGCACGCCGTCGCTGCCACGTAGTACACGCGTCTCCGTTCGGTCTCCCCGATCGCCGGGTCCACCGGCTTCTCGACCGTTCCACCGAACAAGGCCCCGTCGTGCACCACCGCAGCGTAGCCGGCGTCCGAGAACTGGAACGTCACCTTGGACCGTTCTGGATTGATGGGCGTCGCGAGAACATTCCCGTGCTGGACGAACTGCACACGCTTCGGGTACGGGCCGGCGACGGGGTCGACCATCGGATCGGGATTCCTGAGATCGACCGTGCCTCCTTCGAACAGGAGCGCGGTGCTGTTCCGGGTACCATTCCAGTAGTCGCCGGGCGCGTCGCCGAACCACCTGCAGTTCGGGAGGCAGCGCTCGTACTGCGTCTGGATGTCGATGTCCCAGGTGAACCGGCCTGTCTCCCACACCGGCGCGAAATCGACTCCGTTGCCCGCGATCGGCACGATGGCCGTATAGATCTCTGACGAGTCCGGCGTGTCGGTATGGACGTCCGGGGGGTAAGGGATCGGGGGGAAACCCGCGGGTGGATTCTGTTCGTTGCCGGGAGGCGGCACCGGTGCGGTGGGATTCTTCGAGCACGAGGCGAGAACGCCGGCGAGCGTGCACAACACGAGAGTCGAGAGAATGGCGCGGACCTGCATGACCTCCTCCTCGTTGTTTCGGGAGGCCAGGCTGGCCTCCCACACCCGGTCATGCGAAAAAACGGGGCATGCAGTGCACCGCAACTGGTAAGCTGGCGTGGGAAAGCGGGTTAGCAGCGCCGCCGATCCTCTAGGCCGCAGTCGTTCCCCGGAGGAGCGACATGGAGGAGACCCGTCGCCGGGTCACGCAGATCCTCAAGGGTCTCGACCTCTCCGACCCGCAGCAGGGTCAGGAGCTGCTCGCGGTCGTGTACGACGAGCTGAGGCAGCTCGCGCGCGGAAAGCTGCTCCACGAGCGCGCTGACCACACGCTGCAGCCCACCGCACTGGTCCACGAGGCGTACCTGCGGCTGGTGGACGGCCGGGCGGTGCGCTGGGAGTCGCGCCGCCACTTCTTCGGGACTGCCGCCCGCGCGATGCGGCAGGTGCTCGTGGATCACGCGCGCCGCCGGTCCGCGGGAAAGCGCGGAGGGGACCAGGAGAAGGTGACGCTCACCACGGGCCTCGGCGAAGAGGTCCCCGGCGTCGCCGATGTGATCGACCTGCACGACGCGCTCGAGAAGCTTGCCGCGAACGACCCCGATCTCGCGCGTCTCGTCGAGCTGCGCTTCTTCGCCGGGCTCACGCTCGACGAGGCCGCCGACACGCTCGGGATCTCGCGGCGCAAGGTCGCGAAGGACTGGGCGGTGGCGCGTGTGTGGCTGCAGCGCGAGCTGGGCAGGGAGTGACGGTGACCCCCGATTTCCGGCGTCTGGTCGAGCTCGTGGGCGACGCCCTGCAGCGGCCGACGCACGAGCGCTCCGCGTTCGTCGAGCGCGCCTGCGCCGGCGACGCCGGGCTTCTCGCCGAGGCCCGGGCGCTGCTCGCCGAGGCGGAAGCGACATCGCTCGACGCGCTCACCGCGCGCATCGCCGCTGGCGTCGGGCGCGCCGCGGATTCCCTGGGTGATCGCGCCCGCCCCCACCCCACGCAGGTCGGGCCCTACCGCATCGTCGGGGTCCTCGGCGAAGGTGGCATGGGCCTCGTGTATCGCGCCGAGCAGCCGCCACCGCTCCGCCGCGAGGTCGCACTCAAGATGGTGCGCGGGGACCTGCGGGGCGAGGGTTCGCGTGCCCGCTTCGATGCCGAGCGCCGCGCGCTCGCCGCCATGAACCACCCCGGGGTCGCCCGCATCTATGACGCCGGGGCCACGGACGAGGGCGCACCCTACTTCGTCATGGAGCTGGTGGAGGGGGCGCCGATCACCGCGTTCTGCGATGACCACCACCTCGACGTGGATGCCCGCATCCAGTTGATGGTCGAGGTGTGCCGCGCCGTTCAGCACGCGCACCTCCATGGGCTCATCCATCGCGATCTCAAGCCCTCGAACATCCTGGTTTCCGCGAGTGACGGGCCGGCGCGGCCGCGCATCATCGATTTCGGTATCGCCAAGGCACTGGAGGCCACCGCCGATATCGAGACGATGCATACCGCATTCGGCTCGGTGATCGGGACGCTCGAATACATGAGTCCCGAGCAGGCCGCCGGCGGGGCGACGCCGGTGGACACGCGCTCGGACGTCTATTCGCTGGGCGTGATCCTCTACCAGCTCGTCACCGGTGCGCTTCCGTTCACCGCTTCCGAGCTGCGCGACGCGGGGCCGGCCGAGGCGCAACGCCGGCTGCGCGATACCGACCCGCCGACGCCGGCGCGCCGCTACCAGACGACGGGCGAACGCGACGCGATCGCGCGGAATCGCGGCACCGATCCACGGTCGCTGCAACGACGCCTGCACGGGGACCTGGGCTGGGTCATCATGAAGGCGCTCGAGAAAGATGCAGCGCGCCGCTACCAGGCCGCGAACGATCTCGCCGCGGATCTCGAACGTCTCCTGCACAGCGATCCCGTGGAGGCGGGGCCCCCGAGCCGGCGCTATCGCGCGGCGCGCTTCATCCGCCGCCACCGGACCGGCGTCGCTGCGGCCGCCGTGGTGCTGGTCGCCCTGCTCGCCGGGATCGCGCTCGCGACGGCCGGGTTCGTGCGCGCAAAACGGGCGCAGCAGCGAGCCGAGAACGAAGCGCGGCGCGCGACGATGATCACGAACTTCCTCACCGGGATGCTCGCGCAGGCCCGCCCCGAGGAGTCCCACGGACGCGAGGTCACGGTGCGCGAAGTCGTCGATTCCATGGCGGTGCGGATCGATCGGGAGAAGTCGTTTGCGGACGATCCCGTGGTGCAGGCTGCGGTGATCCACGCGATCGCGGAGACCTACAGCAGTCTCGACCGCTACGACCAGGCGATCCCCCTGTTCAAGCGCGCCATCGCACTCCGGCGCTCGGCGCTCGGGGACACCGCGAACCTGACGCTGGGCTCGCTCGGCCGCTTGTCGTCCGCGCAAGCGGTGTCCGGCGACCTGCGCGGCGCGCTGCAGACGCAGAAGGAGGTCGTGGCCCTCGCGGAAAAGGCGTTTGGCCGGGAGAATGATCGCTACAGCGGCTGGCTCGGCGACCTGGGGAACATGTATGCCGATGTCGGCGATCTCCCCAACGCCGAACGCGCTCTGACCGAGGCGCTCGCGATCGACCGCCGCGTCCTCGGAAAGGACAGCAAGGACCTGCCGATCACGATCAACAACCTCGCGACCGTCCTCGTGGACGAGGGCAAGTGCGTGGCTGCCATTCCGCTGCACGAAGAATCGATCGCCATGCGACGTCGCCTCTATGGCGAACCGAGCGCGGAGGTGGCGAACGCGCTGGGCAACTACGCCAAGGCCCTCACCTGCGCGGGCCGGCCACAGATGGCCGAAGCGCCCGCACGCACTGCCCTGGCCATGTCCGCCACCGTGTTCGGGCCCGACCACCATCGCACCGCGACCGTGCGCGTCCGGCTCGCGGAAGCGCTGCTGGCCACAGGTCGCGCCGGCGAGGCCGAACCGTTGCTGCGCGAGTCGGTCCGCGCGTTCCAGGCGATCAACCAGCGCCACTGGCGGGTCGGCGATGCGCGGGCGCGGCTCGGGCAAGCGCTGATCGCGGAGGGACGCGGCCGCGAGGGGATCGCCGAGCTCGAAATCGGGTGGGCCATCTACACCGAGACCACGGCGCTGGCCGCGCCCCGCAGCCGCGAGATCGCGGGAGCGATCGCCGCGTACTACGAAAGCGCGGGCGACCCGACGTCGGCGAAGCACTGGAAGGAAAAGGCCACGAGCGCGCCCAACTAGCGGCCAGGCCGGCGCGCGGCGCCGGCAGGACGAGCCCTACGGAAGCGGCGAGACGTACCGACCCTAACCAACGAGTGCGCACGCAATTCCGTGCGCGGTCGACGCGCAGTCCTGGGGGCGTCGGGTTGAGAATGTCTCCACCCGTGGGTCGTCAACGATGTTAGGATGACGAGCATGTGACGACCGAGTCCAGAGGGAGAACCTTTGCATGATTCAGCGATTCGCGCAGCCCGCCTACCGACAGGCAAGCGGGCTCGATCATGAGAAGCCGCTGGTCCCCTGGAGTCGACTGGCGTCCGCGCCGAAGGTGACGAAGGGGCTTGCGCCGCCTGCCGTGGGAAGCAAGGGCGCACAGGCCCGCCGCTCCAAGAACGACTCGATCTCGATACTGCTCATTGAAGACAACCGGCTCTTCCGAGTCGGTCTGGCCAGCCTGCTCAGAAAGCAGAAGGGCCTGAAACTGCTGGCGGCGGCGCCAAAGCCGGATGTCATTCCGCAGCTCGGTCCGTGGCAGCGTCCCGACGTCATCCTGTTGGACTTGGGGTTGGGAGACCGCGGAAGTATCCAATCCGTCCGAGGAATCCGCCAAGCGAGTCCCCAATCCAAGCTGATCGCGATGGGGCTGATTCCCGTGAGATCCGAGATCCTCGGTCTCGTGAGAGAAGGCGTCTCCGGATTCGTGGTCAAGGATGCCTCGATCACGGACTTTGTCGCCGCGATTCGAGCCGTGGCCGCGGGACACAAGGTGTTCCCCTCGTCGCTGACGGATTCGCTGCTCACCCAGATCGTCGAGGATGCAAGCCGAAGTGGCCGGATCGACGTCGGCGACGTGAAGCTGACCACACGGGAACGGGAGATCGCGGATCTGATCAGCGAGGGCCTGAGCAACAAGGAGATCGCGAAGAGGATCAGCCTCGCGACCGACACCGTGAAGAGCCACGTCCACAACATCCTGGAAAAGCTCTCATTGCGAAGCCGGGTGCAAGTCGCCACGCGCAAACGGGCCCCGCACCCACTCTCTAGCTGAGAGTTCCTCCGGATCGGGGGACGGCCCAGCTTCATCGTCGCCGTCCCGTTGTCCCCGCAGATCGGATGAGCGAGTCGATCCTCCTCCGCTCGCCATGCGCGCCGTGGTACGCGGCCTCAACCCCGTGGTCGCCGACGTCGCTCCGTTGCAGGCCCCCGTGGACTGAATCCCCCACAGGGACTAGTCCCCTTTCCATCCGTTCGAGGGATTGGTTTCGCTTTGACTTGTCGCTAGCGTGCAAAGCGTGCAGTTGGCGGCGGCCCTGCCCCGACGTCGAACGATGGCTCCGACGAGTGAGGGACCACAACATCTCCGGACTCGCATCACGGGGCGCGCCGCCCTATTCGCGTCGTTTTCGAGAGGTATCCCATGATGAGCCTGAGAATCGCCTCACTCGCGGTGCTTGGGATCTTCGTCGCGAGTGTTGCTTCCATAGGAGGACGCCCGGTCAACGCTGACGTCACTCCCGTCGGCGGAGTTGCGAAGACACCGCAGCAACGCACCGCGAACAGCTCCTACTACGAGAGCGGCGTCTCGCTGGGGTCGGCGAGCACGTTCGCGATCCTCGCCGCCTCCACGGTCACCAACACGGGCGCTAGCGTCGTCACTGGGAATATCGGGGTGAGTCCCGGCACGACGGCGACGGGATTCCCGCCCGGAACCCTCACGGGCACGTTCCACTTGGGCGATCCGGCTGCCGCCCAGGCGCAACTCGACCTGACCGCCGCTTACAACGACGCGGCGGGACGAACGGCGGGTGCGGTCGCAGTCGCCGGGAATCTGGGCGGGCAAACCCTCACGCCGGGCCTATACAAGTCGTCCACCTCGCTGGAGATCTCCTCCGGAGACCTCACGCTCGACGCGCAGGGCGACCCCAGTGGCGTCTTCCTCTTTGAAATGGCGTCCACCCTTGTCACCACCACCGGTCGCCAGGTGATCCTGGCCGGTGGCGCCCAGGCCACCAACATCTATTGGCAGGTCGGCAGCTCGGCGACACTGGGAACCAGCTCGGTGTTCAAGGGCAGTATCCTGGCTCTGGCATCGATCACCGCGGCGTCCGGCGCAAACGTGGACGGCCGGCTGTTGGCCCGGACAGGCGGGGTCAGCCTGGACGGCAATGCCGTCACGATCCCGGCCAGCAACACGGCTGGCGTCACCCCCAATGGGGCGGTGCCCAACCGCGTGAGCCTCTCGAGCAACCCGCTTCGGTCTGGATCGACCACCATTCACTTCGGGCTCGCCACGGCAGACCGGGTAGAGATCACGATCTTCGACGTGAGCGGTCGCGTGGTGCGAGACCTGGTGAACCGGCGCTTCGAGCCGGGGGAGCACGAGGTGGCGTGGGACCGGTTGGATTCCAGCGGCAGATCCGTGTCGCGCGGCCTGTATTTCACGCAGGTGAGCTACGGCAGCCAGGGTTTCGAGGCCACGAAGAAGCTGACGATCATCCAGTAGCCTGCCTCACCAGTTGTTTCACGAGCCATGGGAGATCGCGAGCCATGGTCATCGTGACGCTGAACGAGTCGGTCGGCTCACGGATGTAAGGGCGCCTCGGGGGAGGAGCCACGTGGGCCGGCCGTGTTCAGCGACGTGGGATCTGCCCCGTCACCGATCCGGAGACGTCCGCTTCGCGGTGTAGGGATCACGTGTCCCCGGCGCGATCGGCGGATACTTCTTCAGGCTCGCCTCGAACTCGCCCACGATCTTCATCATCGGTCCGGCGACCCATGCGTTGGGTGTGAGGGTCGCCGGGTATTCCTCCCTCGGATCGGCATAGAGATCGAAGATCTGCGGGGCCCCGAGCTTGTTCGCCGGAGTCCACCAATCCCGCTCTCTCTCGTAGAAGGCGAGCTTCCAGTGACGCCACTTCACCGCCTCGAGCCGGTCCGCCACGAACACCGGAAAGCCCTCGCGCGCGGAGTGCTCCGACCTTCCGAGCAGGAAAGCGCTCTGATCCGCGCCATCGATCGCCCGGTCGGTCGGAACCCTTGCCCCTGCCATCTCGAGGAAGGTCGTGAACGTGTCGACTTCGTGCACGATCTCGTTGCTGACGCGACCGGCCGGGATCCGGTGGGGCCAGCGAATGATGAACGGCGTGCGCAGCGAGCCTTCCATGTGCGTGAAGTAGTAGCCGGACCAGGGTCCTCCCCATCCCTGGGAGGGCGACGTGGGATCGGGGCCGTTGTCGCTCGTGAAAACGAAGATCGTGTTGTCGCGAATGCCCAAGCCATCGACCGCGTCGAGGATCTCGCCGACGTTCGCGTCCATTTCGGCCAGGACGTCGGCCCAATCGCCGTTACCGGTCCTTCCCGCGAATTCCCGGCTTGGCAGCGCGGGGAAATGCACCAGGGTGAATGGCACGTAGACGTAGAACGGCTTGCGAGCCTCGGCGCTTCGCTTCATGAAGTCGATCGTGCGCCGCGTGATCTCGGCATCGATCTGACGGCGTTGGTCGAGATCGTAGATGGCGACGTCGCGACTCTTCTCGCCCTTCTTGCCCTCCATGATGTGCATGAAGGGAATGCCCGCGGCCTGAGCTCCCGCCTGAGACGGGAACATCGACTCGTCCGTGGTCCGGGGAATGCCATACCACTCGTCAAAGCCCTGGTCGTTGGGCAGCCGCCCCTGCGCGCTCCCGAGGTGCCACTTGCCGAAATGTCCGGTCGCGTAACCGGACGAGGACAGGACCTCGGCGAGCGTGACCTCCCACTGCGTCAGGCCATCGGGAGAGCCCGGAAGCGGGACGGAATGCGTTCCCGAGCGAATCGCAAACCGTCCGGTCAGGAGCGCCGAGCGGCTGGGGGTACACTGCGCCTCGACATTGAAGTTCGTGAGCCGCGTCCCCTCGGCCGCGAGCCGGTCGATGCGCGGCGTCGGCGCACCCCGGAGCTCGCCTCCGCCGTAGCAGCCAACCTCGCCATATCCCAGATTGTCCATCAGGATGAAGACGATGTTGGGCTTCGAAGCAGGGGCCGTTGGGCGCGCGGATTCCGCATGCGCGGAGGACGGGATTCCTGCACCGCCAAGGGTGCACAGCCCCGTCACCAATAACGCGCACCTGAGCAACGACTCGGGGACGTTTCGCCTCGTGAACTCGCCTTCGGCATTCCGTGGTCGCTGATCCATGTTGGCCCTCCTGATGCTCGGCGCGGAGAAACCCTAACAGGGCGGCTGGCGGAACAGCGAGCTGTACGACGCGCTGGCCGGTGTGTCGCATGCCGCCCAGCACGGTCGATGAGAGGTGCGGAGATCGCCTCGACGCCGAGGGACCGCGCCTGCTAGCCTGCCCGCCTTCGCAAGCCAACCTTTCGGAGGATCCCATGAAGCTCCAGAACGCATTCGTGATCGTCGCGTTGTTCGTGAGCGCCGCCGCCCACGCCGCGGACGCTCCGCCGCAGATGTCCGCGGAGCAGAAGGCGATGATGGACAAGATGACGAAGGCCGCCACCCCGGGCGCGCCGCACGCGATGCTCGCCAAGATGGCGGGCGAGTGGACCTGCACGGTCGAATACCAGATGGACCCGTCGCAGCCCGCGCAGAAGTCGCAGAGCTCCGCGACCATCACCTCGATGATGGACGGTCGCTACATCCAGGAGGTCGCTTCGGGCCAGATGATGGGGATGCCGTTCAGCGGCATGGGCCTCTACGGCTTCGATAACGTCATCGGCAAGTACGTGTCGACGTGGATCGACAACATGGGCACCGGGATCATGACGAGCGTGGGCACTCCCGACGCGAGCGGCAAGGTCATCAACTGGAGCGGCACCATGAACGACCCGGTGACCGGCAAGCCGTCCAAGGAGCGCATGGTGACGACGATCAAGGACGACGATCACCACACCTTCGAGATGTACGGCACGCCGCCGGGCGGGAAGAAGGAAATGAAGATGATGACGATCGAGTACTCGCGGAAGTAGGACGCGACCGCACATTCCTCGCGGCGCACCTGCCGCAGCCGTCCCGCGGGCGCGGTTCCGCAACCCGGAGCCGCGCCCGATGTTTTTCGAGGCCGCGCGGAGCACTCGGCCCATCAGCGAATCAAGCCGCTCGTCCCATGTTGACGCTCGCCTCGAGTCCCACCGCCTCGAGGAGGGGACGAGGAGGAGAAAGCATGCCGGGAGCGACAGCACTGCCGGTCGAGGAACGTATTCTTCAGCTGCTCCGATACTTGGGCATTGACCAGGCCCACTTCGCCGGCCGGACGCCAGCGGATTGGACGGGACTCGCCACCACGTACCCAGAGGTGTTTTGCTCCTTCATCCTCGTTGGTCCGGGGGTTATCGCGCCTCATACCGTCAGTAGCCTCGCGTCGAGGCTGCTGGTTTTCACCGGGGACCAGGAGGCCTCCGCCGAGCGCGTACGACGCGTCGTGGAAAGTCTACCGGATGCTCGCCTTGTCACGTTCCGTGACTACGCCCTGGTGGGATGGACCGACGTGGTCGCGGACCGAACCGACGAGATGGGCTCCGCCATCCTGAATTTCCTGGCGCAGCACAGGCATCCAGCGGGTGCAAAGACCGTCCCTCTCGCCGAGGACCAGGGTGAGATTGCCGGGATCTCGTACCGCATGAGAGGTGCTGGGCCGCCGCTGGTGCTGCTCCCTCTGTTCCTTGCCCCTTCCCAATGGGAACCCCTGGTGCCCAGGCTGAGCCAGCATTATTGCACCATCACGCTGGGCGGCGTGGAGCTGGGTGCGGTCGCCAATCTGGAATCACGGGGTCACGCCGCTGGATACCTGCGCATGGTGCAGGCCCTGACGGATGAAGCCCAACTGCAGCCAGGCCAGACGGTGCTGGACGTCGGCTGCGGCACCGGGGTGGTCGACCGCTGGCTCGGTCGTCGCACTGCGGGGCAGAACCGGATCACTGGCGTGGATATCAATCGGTATCTGTTGCAAGAAGCCGCGGCCCTGGCGCGGAAGGAGGGGCTGGAAGGCGCGGTGGGTTTCCGAGAAGGCAGTGCGGAAGCCCTGCCTTTTCCCGATCACAGCTTCGACGTCACCATGTCCATGACGGTCATCGAAGAGGTCGATGCCCTACAAATGCTGGCCGAAATGGTACGAGTGACCAAACCTGGAGGAAGGGTTGCTGTGATCGCGAGGGCCATGGACATGCCATTCCTGTTCAACCTTCGGCTCGAAGCTGAATTGCAAGCGAAGGTCGGCGCGCCCGGAGCACTCGGCAGTGTCGCCGGGCGGGGATGTGCCGATGCCAGCCTCTACCGACGCTTTCACCAGGCCGGACTCACCCAGGTGAAGATGTTCCCCCAACTCCCTGCTTTCGACGGTTCAGCGCCATACATGCTCCAGTTCATGCAGAACGGCATCGTGGGCAAGCTCACCCCGGAAGAAGCGCGGCAGTGGGAGTCTGCGCGCGCCCAGGCCGAGGCAGAAGGCACCTTCTTCATGACATGGCCCCACCACTGCGCGGTGGGGACCAAGCCATGAACGGCGTGGGGAGAAGGTTCCGGGCGCGCCGCTCTGCGGCCATCTCACACGCCCACTTCAGCGGTCACCTTGGGGACTTCCGCGAAATACCAGCCGATGACCTCGCGTGCCTTGTCTGCCATGGGTGACGTCCAGTCCCGGAACAGCTCGCAGAGGACCGCGAGTGATGAATTCGGGACAGCGCCCGCATGCGACAACCGCTCGATCGCCGTGCGGTGCGCCGTCTGGGATCTCCCACCCACGGCATCGGTGACGAACATCGTCTCGTATCCCGCCTTCAGCGCCTCGACCACCGCGAACGTGAGACAGATCTCCGTGTGCAGGCCACCGAAGATCAGCCGCTTGCGTCCGGTCTTCTTCACCGCATCACGGAAGGCGGAGTCCTCGAACGCGTTCATCGTGGTGCGGTCGAGCACCTGAACGCCGGGCAATTCGGAGAGGATTCCCGGTTGCGTCGGTCCATTGATGCCGGCCGCGACGCCAACGGAGGACAACACGATCGGCATGTTGAACGCCTTCGCGGTCCTGGCCAGGAGGCGGACATTGAGCTCCACCAGATCGGCGCGGGTTTCCGAACGAATCGTTGCAAATATCTCCGGCTGATAGTCGATCAGCACCAGTGCGCAGTCTTGAGACGTCCAGACACCGAGATCGTTGTTCATGGTTCCTCCCGTGGCGGCTCAGGATCACGGACACCCGAGATTCGCGGCGGCCGCGATCGAGCCTGATTCGGATTACGTCGTCACGCTCGCCGGCTCCCAGTTCACCGTTGCCGCCCACGTCGCGAGCGTCGCCGGACGAATGCCGCTCGCGGCGGAAGCCCTTGCAATGTCCGCGTCATAGCCCACGCGGTCGAACCATTCGAGCATGAGCGCGAAGTCCATGCTGAACTTTCGGACCTCCTCGATCGGCAGCCGGACGAACTTCACCTCGCGATGCGTCACCTTGCTGAGGATCTCGGCGGTCGCTGGCATGGTGGCCTGGTCACCGGCGATGTCGATCGCTCGACCGTTCAGCGCCGCGTGGTTCTCGAACGCCCAACGGCCGTACTTGCCGATGTCAGCGACCGCGATCATCTGCAGCACGGTCTCGGGATCGAGCGCCAACGCCAGTCGCCCCTGCTGGATTCCCGGCAGGAACGAGGGCGACGCGAGGTTCTCCATGAAGAAGACCGGGCGCAGGACCGTGTACGACGGGAACGCCAGGGCGCGGACCTTCTCTTCGACGCGCCATTTGTTGTCGAAGTGGGGGATCCCGGTGTGGCGATGAGCGGATGCGACCGACGAGTAGACGTAGTGCTGAACGCCCTGACGTCGCGCGATCTCGGCGATGCGCTTGCCCTGCTCCTCTTCGCGCTCGACGCCCGCCTCCCACGTGTTCTGGACCGCGAACACTCCCCACGCGCCCGTCAGCGATCGCTCGAGTGAGGCCGCGTCGTCCAGATCGCCGGCGACCACCTCGGCGCCGAGCTTCGCGAGCTCCCGGGCCGCCGGGGAGCCCGGGTTGCGCGTCATCGCGCGGACCTTGTGACCCTTGGCCAGCAATTCCCGCGCGGTCGCCCCACCCTGCTTGCCGGTCGCGCCGGTGACGACGATCAGATCTCTTCCGGTTTCCATGGTGTGTTCCTTTCTCTCGGTTCGGGCTCTCGGTCCCGTCCTTCGCTGCGCTTTGAATAACAAGTCAATAGTTGACGTATCATCCAACTGGCCACAGATCTGCTTGAGTTCGCGCTCGAGGCGCCGAAGCTCCTCTTCATGGGCGTCACCATACGCGTCAATAGATGACACATCAAGTAAATGGGTTCGGAATCTCCAGTGCGTCTCTCGGCGTGAGGGAAAGACGATCAGGGAACTCGTTGTGGCGCAATGGCCGGGGCCCGCCCTGCAACCAAGAACTCAGGGTGGGACCCCGGCCAGACGGGGCGGCGGGCAGTCCGTGCGCGTAAGCTCGTAGTCCAACTCCGAGGCGATCGAGTCACCCCGCTCGTCGACAAGCATGCGAAGCGTGCGGGCATCCTTGGCAGCCGCTGAGCACCCAAGTGACCGGGACAGACGAGCCATGGCAGTCATTCGAGTCGAGACTGAAATCAAGGCGCCGCCTCAACTGTGCTTCGATCTCAAGCGAAGCGTCGATCTTCACGTCACTTCGACCGGTGACTCGGGTGAGCGGGCTGTCGCTGGAGTGACCCAGGGCTTGATCGGCCCGGGGCAGGAAGTGACATGGAGTGCGCGGCACTTCTGGATCCGTCAGGAACTGACCAGTCGAGTGACGGCTTTCGATCCTCCTCACCACTTCCGGGACTCATTGGTGCGCGGCGCTTTTGCTCGCTTCGATCACGACCACTACTTCGAGCCGCACGACGGCGGAACCCGAATGGTCGATGTGTTCGATTATTCGGCGCCTCTGGGCCTGCTCGGTCGCTTTGCCGAGAAGGTCCTCCTCAATCGGTACATGCGGCGCCTGCTCATCGAGCGTGGTCTCGGTATCAAGATGGTCGCTGAATCGGGCGACCACGCACGGTACCTGGGCGCGGGCCAGGTAGCGGTGCAGCACTGAAGGAGTCAGCTGCACCGCCCTGGGTTTGGTGTCCTTACTTGGACCAGGGCGGAACCACGCCGTTGCTGCGCGCGTACCCGATCGACTGCCCCAGATGCTCGTGTTGATCTTGGAGAATCAGCATGAGCCCGCTCTGCTTCGTCATGTCTCTTCCGAACAGTTTCACCGGCGCCTGCAGGTCGTTGTCGGAAAGTGCCGCAATCGCTTCTTGCAGATTGAGGTAAGAAGCCTTCAGAGCTTCCTGCATGTTCTCCGGATCCGTGATGGGCGCGGGCGATGCCCCGGTATTCGGTGTGCCCGAAAGCGCGCCGGCGAGCAGGCCGTTCTCTTTGACGATCAGGTTGAAGACGTCGGCAACGGAGCGAACGCCCTGGGCGGGCCTCCACTCGTACTTGCCCGACATGACGCGCGCGAGTCCGGTGAATTTGTCGGAAAGCGTTCCGGCGTCCTTTGCGAAGGCGGCCTGCAATCCTGCCGGCTGCGACGGCGCCCGCGCCTCGGCGACCTCGGCGATCAATTCAATCTCGACGCATGACCCCAACGGAATCTGCGCGGCGCCGAACGCGCTCCGGGCGTGCTTGCCACGATCGCCGAAGACTTCGGCGAGCAATTCGGAGGCGCCGTTAGCGACGAGATGCTGCTCGTTGAACGTCGGGGTGCTGTTCACCAGCACGAGCAGCTTGACGATGCGCCGGATCGAATCGAGGTTGCCGGTCGCTGCTTCAAGAGCCCCCAACAGATCGATGGCGATCCCGCGCGCCGCCTCTTTGCCGTCCGCCGTGGTGAGATCCGCGCCGAGCTGCCCGGTCCAGGGCTTGCCATCCTTCTTCGCGATATGACCGGAGATGAAGATCAGATTCCCGCTGCGCAAGAACGGGACAAAGGCTGCGACAGGGGGCGTAACGCCCGGGAGCGTGATGGCCAGGGACTTGAGCTTTTCGTAAACGGACATGACTTCCTCCTTA
>Ga0070688_100000803_pt1 | contig 15485 bp, 21 predicted proteins | sample KBSS13HmetaG_FD_64679 | JGI IMG/M metagenome (GOLD analysis project Ga0070688, IMG submission 64679) | Switchgrass rhizosphere microbial communities from Kellogg Biological Station, Michigan, USA - KBS S1-3H metaG | ecosystem: Host-associated > Plants > Roots > Rhizosphere ...
GACGAGGAGCGCGCGTGGTGCCGCCGCGAGCAGGAGGCGCGCCGCCAGGTCGACCCGTGGGAGCCGGCCGTCGAGGCGTTCGTGGCGGGCCGCGACGAGGTCACCGTCGAGCAGATCCTCGGCGAGAAGATCGGCCGGCCCCTCGAGCACCGCGGCCGCAACGACGAGATGCGCGTCGCGGAGATCCTCCAGGGCCTCGAGTGGGAGCGCGTCCAGCGCCGGCGGAATGGCCGCCGGGTGTGGCTCTACGTCCCGGCGGCCCTGGCGGGGCGCGGCGAGGACCCCGCGGAGGTGTCACCAACCGTCACCAACCCGTCACCAACCCACCAGACCCCCGTTGGTGACGCGGAATCATCCTGGGATCAAGGGGTTGGGACCCGTCACCAACCGTCACCAACCTCCTGCGCGTCTACGCGCGCGCACGCGCGCGCGCGCGCCCAACCCGTTGGTGACGTTGGTGACGGTGGTGACAGGCAGGGAACTGCCACACCGATTGCTGTCACCAACCCCGCCGCGAGGTTGGTGACGGTTGGTGACGGGGTCGAGCGGACGCCGGAGGGCGTTCGGTCGGCCGTGCCAGGTGTCCACGGCACGGGCATCATCGAACGGCCCTCGCCGCGGCCCCTGGCGGCCCCGCGCACGGCCGTGGCGTCGCGGACCGCGGTCGAGGCCGCGCGTGCCCCGCGGACATGCCCCCGCGGCCACTGGCCGCCCCGGGGCGAGTGCGGGCCGTGCGGGGCCTGGTTCGACGACGACGGCTCGGTGAGGGAGGTGCCCCATGGCGCCGAGTGACCCTCGCCACCCGTCGCCAGCGCCCCGGACCCTCGCGGCTGCCGAGCGCGCGGGCGGTGCCGCATGACCGCCCCGGCGATCGACCTCGACGCCCTGCTCGCGGCGCTGGCCGCCCGGCTCGCGCCCCTCGTGGCCCGCGAGCTCGCCGCGACCGCCACGGCGGCCGAGCCCGAGTTCTACACCTCGGCGGGCCCGCTGCCGCCGGGCATGAGCCGGCGCGCGTTCCTCGACCACGCCCGGCGCGGGTCGTTCCCGACGTCGAAGCGCGGCAAGGTGGTCTACGCCGCGCGCGCCGACGTCGCCGCGTGGGTTGCCGGCGGCCGGCGCGCTGCCCCCGCGAACGACACCACCGGCACCGCCGACCTCACGGCCCTCGCGGCCGCGTCCGTGGCACGCTCGGTCGGAGGCAAGCGCTGATGGCACGGCCGCGCCAGGGCATCGGGTTCGTCCACCGCGGGACGGTGTTCACCGGCGTCCGCCTCCGGGACGGCGGCCGCGCCGCGTGGGACGTCACCAGGACCGACGCGCCGCCGGCCGGCGTGCCGCTCGGCGTCGCGTGGGCGAAGGCCGTCTCGCTGCAGTACCAGGCCCGCTACGACCGCGGCGAATGGGACCCGCGCGCCCGCGCGTCCGCGGCGCTCGCCTCCGCCCCGGCCGCGGCCCCCCGCACGGTGATCGAGGTGTACCGCGACTGGGTCAAGACGCTGCCCCGCGCGCAGGCCGTGGACGACGGCCGCCGCGGCGACGCGTACCTCGCCCGCGCCCCCCTCGGCGCCCAGCCGCTCGCCGACGTCGCGCCCGCGGACCTGACCGCGTTCGTCGCGTGGCTCCTGGCGCAGCCCTCGCGCCGCGGCGGCACCCTCGCCCCGCGCACCGTGCGCAACGCGTTCGACGCCGCGCGCCGGATGTTCGCGTGGGCCGCCTCGCCCGCCGGCGGCCTGCTCGCCGCGAGCCCCTGCACCGCGGCGCCCGACAACCTCCCGGCGATCGCAGACAAGCACCGCGAGTTCCGCGCGCACGCGGTGTTCGCCCGCGCCGAGGTCCACGCGCTGCTGACCGACCCGCGCGTGCCGCCCGACCGCCGCGCGCTGTACGCCGTGCTTCTGCTCACGGGCTGCCGGTTCGGCGAGGTCGCCGCGCTGCGCTGGCGCCACTGGACGAAGGAGCTGGAGCCGCTCGGCCGCCTGCTCGTCGCGCACTCGGTCGAGCGCAACACGCGCGCCGAGAAGGCGCCCAAGACCGGCGTCGTGCGCGAGGTCCCGGTGCACCCCGCCCTCGCCGCCGCGCTCGCCGCGTGGCAGGCGGACGGCTGGCCCGCGACGTTCGGCCGCGCGCCCGCGCTGGATGACTACCTCGTGCCGAGCCGCGAGGGCCGCGCCCGCTCGGTCCGCCACGCGCACACCAAGCTCCAGGAAGACCTCGCGCGCCTCGGGCTGCGCGGCCGCCGGCTGCACGACACGCGGCGGACCTTCATCTCGCTCTGCCGCGACGACGGCGCGCGCGGCGAGATCCTCCGCCACGTCACCCACGGCGCGAGCCGCGCCAGTATGATGGACGTCTACTCCACGCTGGGGTGGGCGACCTACTGCGCCGAGGTCGCCCGGCTCCGGTTCGACCTGGTCGCGCAGCCCGTGCCCGCGGCCACCGAGGGTTCCGTCACCGGTTCCGTCACCACCGACGACGTGACCGCCGAGGGAGAAACGAAAAACCCCGTGAACCTCTCGGTGCACGGGGTCTCTCTTCTGCGGGGTGGACGGGACTCGAACCCTGCGGCGCCGCACGAACCGGCGCGAAACGCAGCGAATTCGCCGAGAGCGAGCGAGGCCCACGGACCGAACGCGACGCCTGACGGGGGTTTCGTCACCGATTCCGTCACCGCGCTGACGGAACCCCTCGGCCCCCTGCCCTCGCTGTTTCTGGCGGTCCGGACCGCGATGGGCGCCGCCACCGAGCGCGGGCTCGGCTGGGAGGTGCAGCATGCCTGAGAACCAGTGCCGCGGCACCACCCGCCAGGGCGCGCCGTGCCCCCGGCGGGCGCTCGAGGGGCGCGCCTCGTGTCGGCACCACGACCCCGAGCGGATGGCCGTGCTGGCCCGCCAGGGCGGCCACGCGAAGGCGGCGAAGGAGCGGGCGGCGCGCGAGGCCCTCGCCGCCGCCGTGGCCGTCGCGACGGTCGCCGACCTGCGGGCGCTGCTCCTGGTCGCGGCGCGCACGGCCGTCGCGGAGGGCGACGTCGCGAACATGCTCCGCGCCGTGAGCGTGGGCGTCGAGCTGGTGAAGTCCGCCGACCTCGAGGCCCAGGTGGCGGAGCTGCGCGAGCTCGTGGAGCGCCACGTGCGGCGCGGCCCGACAGGAGTGGTGCGATGAGCCTCGAGCGACAGATCAAGGAGCTGCGGGCGACCCTGGCGATCCCGGACGTCGATCCGGTCGCGTTGAACGAGCGCCTGACCGCGTTCTTCGAGCGCGAGTACCAGGAGGCCTCGCCCGAAGAACGCGCCCGCATCGACGCGCGGCGCGCGGCCGCCGAGGAGGAACGCGCGCGCGACCCCGAGGGGCACGACGCGCGGGTGTTCGCCGAGCTCAACGCGGCGATCGTCGCGTACCGCGCCGACTGCGAGCGCGATGGCGTGCCGTGCGGGTTCGCGCCCGAGGGGCTGAGGCCACGGAAGGGACCGAGGTGACGAGCATGAACGACGAGACGACGCTTCTGCTCCGTATCGAGCGCCGCCAGCGGGCGACCCTCTTGGCCGCGCGCGCGCGCGCGGCGGAGGCGTACGCCGGAGATCCCGCAGACAAGCCGTATCCGAGCGCCGCCCTCTGCGCCGCCGCGTCCCTGCCTGCGGGCTCGACCTGGGACGACATGCTGGACCGCGTCGAGGAGCTGCTCGCGGCGAAGCACGCGCGCGCGGCCACCGCGGCCGCCGAGCCGACCGACGAGCAGCGGCGCGCGAACCTGCGCTGGGCGCGCGCGCGCGCGGCCGCGGACGCGGCCCGGACGCCCGTGGACCGCTGCACCGACCCGGCGATCGGGGCCCTCGCGGCGAAGGGGTGGGCCGCGCTCACGGCCGCCGAGAAGCACCGCGTCTGCGCGCACGACATGGCGCTGGCCGAGCACCTGCGCGCGCACCCCGGCGCGCCGCCGCCGGCGGCCCGGGACGGCGAGCGCTGGGAGCACTTCACCGCGCGCCAGCTGCACGCGCTGCGCGAGACCGACCCGGCGCGCTTCGACCGGCTGCACGCCGACCTGGCGGCGCGCCGGCGCGCCTGACCCCGATGCGAGAGGAGCCGAGAACCATGTCCATCTTCGTTCAGCACCCCGACGGCACCCGGCAGAGCAAATTCGGCGCGGCGTGCGCTCCGGCGGCCGACGCGCCGCCGCCCTCCGCGCCGGCGCCGAGCGCCACCGCGCCGCCGCCCTTCGTCCAGCCGTGGGACAGCGCCGACGACTCCCCCGCCGTCGCCGCCGCCCGCGCCGCCGCGACCGAGGCCGTCGAGGCGCACGGCGCCGCCGCCCGCGCCCACGACGACGCCGCGGCCGCGGTGGCGGCCGCCGAGCGCGAGTACACCGCGGACGCGACCGCCGCGCGCTGGGCGGCCATCGAGCGCGCCACGCTCGCCGCCAAGCGCACCGAGGTCCTCGCCCGGCAGACGCGCCAGCAGGCCGACGCGGCGGCGGTCGCCCTGGACGGCGCCGTGCGGGCGGAGGCCGCGACCCGCCACGCCGCGGCGTGCGCGCGGCTCGCGCCGGCGGCCATCCGCGCCGCGCTCGTGCCGCTGGCCGTCCAGGCCGTCGAGCTCGACCGCCGCGCGCGCGCCCTGGACGCCGACTTCACGGCGCTGGTGGCGTCGTACAACGCGGGGTTCCACGCGCTCGAGCGCGCCGCCGCGCAGACCGGCCACGCGATCCCGAGCCACCTGCACGCGATCCTCGACGGCAGCGCCGAGGTCGACGCGATCCGCCGGGCGGTCATGGCCGCGCGCCTGGCCGACGGCCTGACGCCGAACGACACGCTCCACCACGGCGCGCGCTGGAGCCCGTCGCCGCTGCCCTCGACGGACCCCGGGGTGGGGTCGTTCTGCGAGGCCGTCGTGGCGCAGGCCGGGCCCGCGGGCGGCAAGCGCGGGCGCCGGTGAGCGCGCCCTGCGCCTGCTGCGCGAGCTGCGCGTGCGGGGCGTCGCGCGACGGCGCCGCGCCGACGCTCGCCGAGCTGCTCGCGCGCCGCGACGTGCTGTGGGGCGCCGCGGCGTCGATCGCGTGCGCGCGGTGCGGCGCGCACGCCGCGCTCGCGACGCTGCGCGCCTGGGCGACGCTCGACCGCGCGGTGCGCGCCGCGGCGCGGGCGGTGAACTGAGATGGTTCTGGCGTGCCCGGTGGACGGACCCGGGAAGGTGCGAAGCGGCCGCGGTCGGCCCGCACCTCGCCCCCTGCCTCGTGCGCTGCGTTGGGAGGCAGGGGGCGTCGCCGAGGGTGCCTCGAACACGCGTGGGCTGAAGGAACGGTGAGGCGATGGGCTTTCTGTTGAAGGCGAGCGACTTCGGGATGCGGTACGCGCTGCGGCCGCCGTACGACGCGCTGCGCTCGGCGCAGTTCACGGCGTGGCCGACCGACGGCCAGGCGCCCGGGCTCGTCGCGTCCGTCCGGTCGGACGGCTGGCCGGGCTTCACGCCCGACTACGGCGACGGCGGGATCGGCCAGGTCGGCGGCCCGCTCGGGCAGCTGGCGCGGCAGTTCGGCGCCGCGCCGTGGGACCTCGCGGGCCGCCTGGCCGCCACGCCGTTCGCGCAGCTCGTCGCCGCGCCCGCCGCGACCGTCGCGGCCGCCGCGCGGCAGACGTTCGGCTGGGAGTACTACGCCGCGGCCGACACCGTGACGGGGAACTCGGGTCTGGCGTCGAACCTCACGGCGGTCACGTTCGCGAGCCCGGGCGCGGGCGCCTGGATCACCGCGACGACGGCGAGCGGCACCGAGACGTTCACCAGCCTGGCCGCGCTCGCGACGCGCGCGGGCGTAGCGCTGGCGACGGTGCTCGCGTGGGTGGGCACCGCGCCCGGGGTGAGCTGGCGCGTGTCGACGGGGTGAGGACGACGATGACGACGACGCAACGGAGGTTCGGATGACGAGCATCCTCGGGGCCCTCGGTCTCTCCTCGCCGCAGCTCGACGCGGTCGGGAACATCATTTCGGCGCAGAACCGCGCCGTGCTCGACCGCGCGGTGCGCGACCACCGGCGGCGCCCGCCGCGCGCGCCGCACCTGCCGTACGGCGCCGGGCTGCCGGTCGCCTGGTGGGGCGACGACCCCGACGCCTGGGACACCGTGCTGCTCGACGGCGTGTCGCTCCCGGGCGTCTGTCGCGTGGACGCCGCGCTCGAGCGCAAGGTGGACAGCACGAGCCCGCCCGGCTCCGACGGCGGCACCGTGCGGGACAAGGGCTACGGCCTCGCGAAGTTCAAGGTCACCGTCACGCTCTGGACGCGCGAGCACCTCGCGTTCTGGGTGCGGCTCGGCCCCCTGCTCGACCCCCGGCGCCGCGGGCGCGAGCGCCGGCCGACGCGCATCGAGCACCCCGCGCTCGCCGGCATCAACATCACCCAGGCGTACCTCACCGGCGTGACGGCCCTGCGGCCCGCGCACCCGAAGGGGTCGATGGAGGCGACGCTCTCGTTCATCGAGTTCGCGCCGGCGACGGCCCCCGCGCGCAGCGTGACGAAGACCGCCACGGCGACCCCGCCGGCCGACGCCTTCGCGCTGCCGAGCGCCAAGTCCGCCGCCGGCGCGCCCGCCACGACGCCCGCCGACGACAACGCGGGGCCCGAGGACGCGCCGCTCCCGACGCTGCTGGGGCCGACCTTTTGAGCGCCGCGGACGCGATCGCGCTCGGCGGGCGGACCTTCCGCGGCACGGTCGCCGTCGACCCGGGGGGCCCGCCGACGCGCGTGCTGCTGGTGCTCGACCTGCCCGACGCGGCGGCCGTGGACGCGTGGGCCGCGGTGCGCGAGGCCGCGGGGCTGCGGGCCGCGCGCCCGACGCCCCTGCCCGCGGCGCACCCCGCGCTGGCGGCGCTCGGGGCGACGGCGCTCTACGTCGTGGGGCTCACGCTCCCGCGGCCCCGCACGACCGTCCGCCGCGTCGGCGTGCGGGCGATCGCGCTGACCCCCGGCCTGCGCATCGAGCAGCTCGGGGACAACTGACGGACGCGAAGGGACGGTGGGCGCGATGGCCGACGACGAGACCTCCGAGGACCTGCGGGCGCGCGCGACGGCCGCGAACGCGCGCGCGCACGCCGCGTTCGGGCGCTGGCTCTGGGCCCTGACGGCCCCCGACGCGGGCGACCGGACGGCCGAGCTCGCGGCCGCGGAGCGCGCGTACGCGCGCGCGCAGGCGGCGGCCAAGCGCCTGCACCGGGCGGCGCTCGGGCTCGACCCGGCGGCCTACCGGGCGCACCTGGGCGCCACGCGCGTGCGCGCGACCGACGCGGTGGCCGAGCTCGCCCGCCTCTGGGGCGTGACCCCGGCCGCGGCCCGCGGGCGCATCGACGCCCTGCAGGCCCGCCTGGCCGCGGCGGGCGCGGTGGTGCCCGGGCTGCTCGCGAACCTGGACGGAGGGCGGTCGTGAGCGACGGCGAGCTGGACTGGGTGCTCGCGCTCAAGGACGGGCTGTCGGCGCCGGCCTACCGCGCCACGGCGTCGCTCAAGCAGCTCACCGCGGCGCTGCGCACGACCGAGCGCGCGGCCGCCGACCTGAACAAGCGGCGCGGCGGCGTCGACGAGCTGCTGCGCGCGACGCGCCAGCAGGAGGCGGCGCAGGCCCGCGCCCTGCGCGACCGCGACCGGCTGGTCGCGCGCTCGGGCCGCGCGCAGGGGCGCCAGTCCGCGGCCGACCGCGAGTTCGGCGGCACGGTGCTCGCCGGCGCGATGACCGGCGCCGCGCTCGCCGCGGGCGCCGCCTGGGAGGCGCTCGAGGGCACCGTCGGCACCGTCGCCCGGGTCGGCATGGGATTCGGCCGGTTCGCGTTCGAGGCGGCGCAGTTCCACCAGAACACGATGATCGGCCTGCGCACCGTGCTCGGCACCGAGGCCGCGGCGCGCCGCGTCTTCGACGAGTCGCAGCGCATCGCCGACCTGACGCCGTTCGACACCGACGTGGTCGTGCGCCAGCGCATGGGCCTCGTGATGGGCGGCTTCGACGAGACCGCGTCGCGGCGCATGCAGGCCGCGCTGATGGACGTCGGCTCGAGCGGCGAGGGCGGGCAGGACCGGATGCGCGTGCTCGAGGACGCGGTGCTGCGCCTGCACGCCCAGGGCGAGCTCTCGAACCACATCGTGCTGGGCCTGGACGCCGCGCGCGTGAACCGCACGCTGGTGTTTTCCAACCTCGCGCACTCGCTCGGCATCGACACGCGGGACCAGCGCGTGATGATGCGCCAGGTGGCCGCGGCGATCTCCCACCACCGCGTCGACGCCGCGACGGCGGAGGCCGCGATCCAGCGCGCGGTCCAGCAGACCTTCGACCGCAACGAGGCCGGGGGCCTGGACCCGCTCGGGTCGTTCGCGCGCAAGCGCGGCGTCGACTCGCTCGAGGGCGCGCTGTCCAACCTGATGTCCGCGCCGATGGCCCTCGCGACGTCGCTCGACCTCGAGCACTCGGCGGGCGGTCAGGGGTTCCTGCGGGTGCTGACCGAGGGCGCGCGGCTGCTCAACAAGAACTCCGACACGGGCAAGGCCCTGGGCCGCGTGATCACCGACGTCGCCAACGCGCTCGGCGGGCTCTTCGGCGACGTCGCGGGCAGCGGCACGCTCGAGCGGTTCTTCCGCACCGGGCTCGACTGGGCCCAGGGCATCGGCGACGCGATCCGCTACGCGACGCCCCTGGTGCGCGGGTTCTTCGACGGCTTCGTCGGCAACTTCGCCCGCGCCGCGGGCATGGACGACATCCTGGGCCGGCTGCGCACGACGCTGTCGACGGCGCCCGACCCGGCCATGGTCACGTTCTTCCGCGACCTGGGCGTGGTCGTCGGCTCGACCGCGGGGGCGATGGTCCGGCTGCTCGACGTCGCGCGGCAGATCAACGACTGGATGGAGGCCCTGCACGCGCTGCCGGGCCGGGCGCAGGGCGCCGCCCGGGCCGCGCTCACGTACGCGCTGCCGGCGCCGCTCGGCGCGGCGTTCGGCGCCGCGGCGGACCACCTCTCGGGCGACGCGCAGGACCGCGTGGACAACGACCGGATCAACGCGGCCGTCGCGGCCATCGTGGCCCGCGGCGAGCGCCCGCAGATGCCCGGCCCGCAGATCCAGGGCGACGTGAACATCCACGTCGTCGCGGCCGACGGCGCCGACGCCGGCGAGCACGGCCGGACCGCCGCCGACGCGTTCCACCAGCACCTGGCGGACCTCGCCACCCAGCAGACCGGCGGGCGCTGAGGCCCGCGAAAGGACCCCCATGACCGACGACGCCCCGACCCTCGACGAATCCACGATCGCCGCCCTCAAGGCCAAGCACGGCGCGCTCACGCTCCTGGAGTCCGACGCGATGGAGGGCGTGCGGCTCGTGGTGCGCAACCCCAAGCGGATCGAGTACGACCGCTTCCACGAGGAGATGAACGGCGAGCAGGCGACCGGCGCGATGCTGACCCTCCTGCGGTCCGTCCTCGTCTGGCCGGACGCCACGGCCTTCGAGGCGGTCCTGAACCGCTACCCCGGCGCCGCGCAGGAGTTCGGGCGGGAGATCAGCAGGCTCGCGGGGGTGAGCGGCAGGGCCCGCGCGTCAAAACTCTAGGGGCCTGCGCCGCCGCCGAGAGGAGCTACCTCGGCGCGGCGCGGGCCCTGCGGGCGGCCTTCCGCGGCGACGAGTCCGAAGCCGCCGACGTCGGCTGGGTGCTCGTGGCGAAGCTCGTCCTGAACGTGAACGGCTACCTCGAGGCCTACGCCGAGGCCGGCCGGCGGGCGCAGAAGCGCCGCCGCTGACCGCCGCTGCGTTCCACCGCGGAACGCAGCGCGGGCGGGGAATCGCCGGCGTCCCCATGCGGCCCACGACGCTGCGGGTGCGCTGGCGCGGGGCGGCGGGGTGACCTGGACGCCCGCGCGCGGCCGCGCTACCCCGCGGGCCATCAATCGGGCATCCAATGGAACGTGCCGGCGCGGTATCGCGGCACCGGGCGTCTGGTTGACTACGTTCGGAGCGCGGCGCAGTTTTGGGGGTGCGTACCCGACGCGGACCCTCACCTGCCCGATCTCTTGTTCTCGAGAATCCGGCGGCCGGCCCAGAACACCAGCGCGTATTACGCTGGGTCGTGCGCAGGCTCAAATCCTTCGGGTATGCAGTTCGCGCGGGAGTTTTGAGGACCCCACCCTCTCCACTTCTGTACGTGCCAGGCCAAGAGCGGCCGCGCCGACCAGATGCTGTCGCGTGGCATCCATGCGGACGGAACGTCCTGGTTGAAGTCGAAACGGGCGAGTCGATCGGAAGCCAGCATACCCATGGCCAGCTCGAAGACTTGTCGACTTACCGCGCCGAAACGGGCGATGAAGTGGTTTTGGTCGTGCCGGAGCATGCCGTCAAAGCCGCACGCCGCAACCTGCTTCGCTGGGATCTTTCGGGCTCGATTCGGCTCTTGATCGTTCCGGGGTGTCGGTCTGAGAGGGCCGCACCCCGGCGCGGGCCACGTCCTTCAGCCCAGCGAAGTCGACCTCGCCGCGCAACGAAAGTCGGCGCGCGCGGCCGCTGAGCTCGCGCGTCTCCAGGTCGGTCCGTCCAAACCTCCACCAAAGGGGGCATCGATCGCGTGTTCGCCGCACCCACGATGCGGGAATTCGCTCCGTCCGGTGCCGCACTCGGCTCAGCGGGGCGCGGGCGTGGTCTGCGTCGCCGCGAGCAGCTCGCGCGCGACGGCGGCGAGGCCGGGCGACGCCGCGCCCTTCGCCCGGACCGCCCGCCGCTCGAGCTCGCGCGCGACGGCGCGGCCGAGGCCGAAGACGTGGGCGGCGTGGCGGGCGTAGAGGGCGCCCACCGCGGGCGCGGGCCCCGGCTCCTGCTCGATGACGGCCAGCCCGCGGCGCAGCGACCGGAGCAGCGCGTCGATCAGGTGCATGGTGGACACCGCCGCGTCCTGCCACGCGTCGCCGCCGGGGAGCGGGCGGTCGGCGTCGCGCACGAAGAGCAGCGCGAGCGCCAGGCGCCGGTCGCTGTTGACCATCGCGAGGTCGTCGAGCCGGCGCAGCGTCGCGCGCCAGGTCGGGCGCCGCGGGCCGAAGAGCCGGCGCTGCCGGTCGTAGGTCCGGCGCAGGCGCGCGAGCTGGAGCACCGCGTCGGCGTCGAGCCAGTCGCCGCCGGGGGCGTGGTCGTGGTCGGGACCGTGGCTCCACGCGAGCAACCGGTCGACGTCGAGCCGGCCGACGCGGTGGACACGCGCGGCGTGGCGCGGCGCCCGGGCGCAGGCCTCCGCGCTCGCTGCGGCCCAGGCGGGATGTTGGTCGAGCCTCACCGGCGGACCGCCCGGCGGCGCGTCGGCCACGACCCGGCCGGCGGCTGGTTGCACTCGCAGTCGGGCGCGAGCATCCCGCACGGGAACCCGCCGGGGTAGCTGCACAGCGGGCGCCGCGCGGGCGCGGGTAAGGCCTTCTTCAACCGCGCGGTGCGCCCGCGGGCGCGTGGGGTGGCGTGGCCGGTCGGAACGACGTCGCGTAACATGACTGCCTCCCGGAGCCCGCGGGCGCGTCGTTACCAGCGCGGCGCCCGCGGGCTTCGTGTTGTTCGGGGCCGGGCACCACGCCCGCCCTGTTCACCTTCGCGCCCCGTGCAGAACGTCACGGGGCGGTGTTCACCTTCGGGTCCGCCGATCCGACGCGGGATGGCCGCGGCGAGAGCGTGGTGCGCTCCCCCAGACCGGCGCCTTCGGGTCCGCCGCCCGAGGCCTCGGCGTCGATGGCGTCCCACGCCGCGTCGCGCGCCGCGGTGCACTTCGCCTCGAGCGCGGGGTCTGGGTGCCACTCGAGCACCGAGAGCAGCGCCCCGAGGCTCACGACCCGCACCGGCCAGTCGCGGCGTCGGTGTGCACCACCTCGTTCTCGGGCGTCGCGTCCCGGAGCATCCGGCGCACCGCCTCGCGCGCCTGCCGGTCGGCGGCGTCGCGCTTCGCGCGGCGGGCGGTGACCTCCGACGGCCCGGCCGCCTGGCGCGCGTCGAGCTCGCGGCGGAGCAGTACGACGCACTCGAGGTCGCGCGCCTGGTCGGCGGCGCGACACGTCGCGCAGAGCCGGCACCGGTCGACTCGGACGAACCGCCCACCGCAGTCGCTGCACGCGGCCCGGCGGGCGAGGCGCGCGACGTGGGTGCGGTACGCCCCCTCGATGCGGTTCGCGGCGAGCCCCAGGGCGCGCAGCTGGAACCAGAGCGCCGTGCGCGTCGCCGCGTCGCGCGTCAGGTCGGCCAAACACAGCTCGCGGACGATCGTGATCAGCAGCATGGCGCGCTCCCCGTCCCGCGCCGTGGTTCGTGGCGAGGACAAGAGACAGCATAGCGGTTCGGATACACGTTGCAACACAGAATGTATCTAACGCGTTCGATCGTGTTTGACGTACACATCGGCCCGGGCTAGATACACGCTATGTTCGTTCGCCTACGCTCCGTGTTACGTTCCGGCCATGGCGAAAACGGTGAAGAAACCGGGAGGTATGCGCGTGAGTTCCAAAGAGGCCACCGAGCCGAACGAGAAGGAACCCTCCGTAACCGTTGCAGCGAACTTCCGGTTCCCGGCCGCCCTCGTTCGCGCTTTGGACGACTGGGCGAAGGTTCTGAACGACCGCAACCCGCTCGGACGACGCTGGACCCGGACGGACTTGGCGCAGGAGTGCCTTGCCCATGGCGTGCGCGCTTGGGGCGAGAAAGGGCTCCCGCCCAACAGTTCCTCGGGCAAGGCCTGAGTCGTGCCCCGACCGAAGAAGCCCGCCGCGACGACGCCCGCGGCGCAGGCGCGCGGCAAGAGGGACGACCGTCGACCGCCGCGCCCGGCCAGCGTGCCCGCGCCCTCCGGCCGCGATTCGGAGCCGGCGGCGCGCGCCGAGACGATCGCGGTCGCCGACCGGATGGCCGCGCTCACGAATCGCGTGCGGCAGAACCAATCGTCCATCGACGACCTCCCGTCACCCGCGGCGGTCGCTCGGGTGCTGCGGAGCGAACTGGTCGTGGGCCTCGCGCTGCGGCCGCGCCCCGACGCGCCCGACGTCGAGACCACGCTGTGCGCCCCGCCGCGCGACCCGACGTCACGGGTGCGGCACTCCGCGGCGGCGGACGCCGTCGTCATGGCGACGAAGTTCCTCGACCTCTCCGACCGGCGGGGCTACTTCGTGAGTCGCATGCTCGACGCCGCGCTCGACGCCGCCCTCGAGGTCGCCGCCGCGCTCTGCGAAGCGCCCACCGCGCGCGTGCACGTGCTCAGCGAGATCGGCGATGGGCTGGCGGACCGGGTCCGGGCCCGGTTCCTCACCGAGGCGCTCGAGGAGACCGACTGGCACCTCACCGAGGCGGCCCGGCGCCTCAACCTGGCGAGCCCCGCGGCGGTGATTCGCGAGATCAACCGCTATCCCGCGCTCAAGAGCCGGTACGCGAAGCTCCGCCAGGACAAGAGCTACCGGAGCGGGCACAAGCCCAAGCCGCCCGCGCCGAAGAAGGCGTAGTCGCGCGCGTTCCCTGTCGGCACTTGCGGACAGGAAAGAGTAATGCGAGAGTACTCCCGTTCGCACGCCCCGGCGTGCGCGAAGGAGTGCTCCCGATGGCCGCGACCCGACCGCTTCCCGCAGAGATCCGCCACCGGCTGAGCGACCGCGTCGCGGACGGCAAGGCCGTCCAGATCGCGGCGCGCGCGCAGGTCAACCCGAGCACCGTGGTCCTCGCCGCCGGCGGGCGCGCGGTCGTCCCGGCGGTCGGGCGCGCGCTCACGCAGGCGGTCGACGGCGACCGGCCCTCCACCGCCCCCGAGGCCGCGTAGCGGAGCGCCGTGGCCCAGACACGCGAACGCCCTCCCGAGCCGGCCAAGGTGGGAAGGCGTCCGCAGAACCGCGAGAATGCCAATGCAAGATAGTCGAAGGGCCCCCAAAGGCAAGAACCCCCACCGGCGCCGGCGCCCCGACCGTGGGCGACCCGCCCGCTTCGACCACGGCGCGAGCTGCGGTCTGTTCCGCGGCCGGCCGTCGGTCGTGCGCCGCGTCGCGTCGGAGCCCGCGGTGTATTTCCTGCGCCGGAGGGCCGCGTAGATGGGCGCGCCTGCGCGCAGGCCCGGCGACCTGGTCGCGGCCGCGACGCCCCCGCGCGGCGTCCCCGAGGACCGCGGCCAGCGGCTCGCGACGTTCGAGCGCGCCGACGGCGAGCTGCGGTGGTCGTTCGATCACTACGAGGGCAAGCCGTTCGTCGCCGCGCGGATCTGGACGCGCGGGACCGACGGCAACTTCTACCCCTCGAAGCGCGGCATCTCGGTCCGCGTCAAGGAGCTCGGCGACGTCATCGCCGCGCTCGAGCGCGCGTGGCGGATCGCGTCCGGCGAGCCCGACGCGGCGCCCGCCGCCGACCCGATCCCCTTCGGCGCCGAGGCGCCGTCGCCGGCGAACGCGCCCGCCGCGGAGCCCGCGTGGCTGACCCGCTTTCACGCCAAGATGGACCGGAGGCGCGGGTGACCCGGCGAACCCGCGCGCCCGCGCCGCCGCCGCCGCAACCGGACTGGCGCGACGAGCTCGCGCACGGCCGCGGCGGCGCGCTCGCGCCGACGTTCGCCAACGCGGCGCTCGCGCTCGCGCACGACGAGGACTGGCGCGACGTGCTCTGCTACAACGCGTTCACCGGCGAGGTCTTCAAGCGCCGCCCGCCGCCGTGCCACGCGCTCGACGCGCCCGACGGCGGCACCGCGCTCGGCCCGTGGACCGACGGCGACACGCTGCGCACGACGCTCTGGCTCGAGCGCGCCCCCGAGTACGCCATCCGCATCAAGCCCGAGGTCGTGCACAACGCCGTCGAGGTCGCGGCGCGGCACCGCACCTGGCACCCCGTGCGCGACTACCTCGCGCACCTGCGCCACGACGGCGTGCCGCGCGTCGACACGTGGCTGGTCGACTTCTGCGGCGCGCCCGCGACGCCCTACACGCGCGCGATCGGCCGGTGGTTCTTCATCGGCGCCGTCGCGCGCGCCTCGAGGCCGGGGTGCAAGCTCGACACCGTGCTCACGCTCGAGGGCCCGCAGGGCGTCGGCAAGAGCTCGGTCGCCGCGGTCCTCGGCGGCGAGTTCTACGCCGACACGCCGATCGAGCCGGGCGAGAAGGACGGCTACCAGGCGCTGCGCGGCCGCTGGATCATCGAGCTGCCGGAGCTCGACCGCTACTCGCGCACCGAGGCGTCGCGCATCAAGGCGTTCGTCTCGAGCGCCGTCGACACCTACCGCCCGAGCTACGGCCGGCGCGTCGAGTCGTTCCCGCGCCAGTGCATCTTCCTCGCGTCGGTGAACAAGCTCGCGGGGTACCTGCCCGACGGCACCGGCAACCGCCGCTGGCTCGCCACGCGCGCCGGCGCGATCGACGTGCCGGGCCTGGCCGCCGCGCGCGACCAGCTCTGGGCCGAGGCGCGCAACCTGTACATCGCCGGCGCGCCGTGGTGGGCGACGACCGACGAGGAGCGCGCGTGGTGCCGCCGCGAGCAGGAGGCGCGCCGCCAGGT
>Ga0070688_100000808_pt1 | contig 15438 bp, 11 predicted proteins | sample KBSS13HmetaG_FD_64679 | JGI IMG/M metagenome (GOLD analysis project Ga0070688, IMG submission 64679) | Switchgrass rhizosphere microbial communities from Kellogg Biological Station, Michigan, USA - KBS S1-3H metaG | ecosystem: Host-associated > Plants > Roots > Rhizosphere ...
GTGCGACGGCCTTCCTTGCTTCCATCTGCCGCCACACTTCCGCGCCGATGACCGGCACGCCTTTGTAGAGCTGGACGAACCACTGGTCGCGCTTCGTCTGGTCGGGCGAGATCTGCTCCTCGCGCAGCTTCAGCTGTCCATGGCGGATCATCTGCGCGACTCGCTTCTCCCACTCAATCCGAGTCGCGTCGTTCGGGGTCTCAATGAGTACGGGGCCGTTGGGGACGTTGGGAGCGTTGCGGACGTTGGGGACGTTGGGTGCCGGCGCCTGTCCCGCGAGACGCGTGACGAAGGTGAGCAGCAACAGGACCAGCGCCGCGCAGATGCGCATACGGCGACTCTGCCACGGCCAAGCGGCCGCTGTAAACCTTGCACACTTCCTCTTACGACTGCGCCCAAATGCGAATTCAATTGTTGAGGTGGTGCTACTATGGGCCTTGGTGTCTTCCACCGTCTCGACACTGGTTGTCTGCTGGAACAATCGCGAGTTCCTCAGGCGCTCGCTCGAATCGGTGCCCCCCGGATCCGAACTGGTCGTCGTCGACAATGCGTCCACCGACGGCAGCGCCGATCTGGTCGTCTCCTCGTTTCCCTCCGCACGCCTGATCCGACTGTCGCAGAACACGGGCTTCGCCGCGGGCGTCAATCAGGCCGCCGCGGTGGCGGCGGGCGATTACCTGCTCCTGCTCAACCCCGATGCCGAGGCCACGCCGCAGGCGGTTGATCGACTGGTCGCGTGCCTCGATGAGCACCCGACGTGCGGCGCGGCATCCGGCCGGCTGATCTCGATGACCGAGGAGCCGCAGCAGGAGTTCCGCCCGCGCCGGTTTCCCACCGTCGGCAGCGTTGCGCTCGAGCTGCTGCTCGTGAGCCGGATCTGGCCTGGCAACCCGGTGACCCGCCGGGCCGAGGGCACCGACCTCGATCAGTCCGCGTCCGCCCCCGTCGATCGCTCGCCATCCTCGTGCCTCATGGTGCGCCGCCGCGCGTTCCAGGACGTCGCGGGAATGGACGAACAGTTCTCGCCGGCATGGTTCGAGGACGTCGATCTCTGCAAGCGTCTCGAGGAGCGCGGCTGGGAAGTCTACTCGGTGCCGGGCGCCGTGTTCCGCCACATCGGCGGCGTCTCGGTGGCCGGCCTCGGGCGCGCGCGACAGCGGCGCATCTACTATCGCAATCTCGAGCGCTACATCCGCAAGCATCACGGACGCCTGGCCGCCGCCACGGTCAAGGCGTTGATGGTCACGGGCATGAGCCTTCGCGTAACAGCGAGCGCCCTGCGCGCGGATCGCGACGGTGTGCACGCGTTCGCCGGCGTGCTCGGCGGCACGCTGACGGGCTGGAAACGCGACTAGGAGTGCCGCCGTGGCGCGCGCCCGCCTCGTGCCGCTCGTCCTGTCGGTATTGGGGACTGTCCCCCTCACCTTTGCAGGGGGGACTGTCCCCAATGCACGGGGGACTGTCCCCACGACCGCTGCCCAGCTCCGCCTGACCGACGAAGGCGACCGCGCGGCTTTTCGCGGCTGGTTCGTCCTGCTCGCCGACGCCGCGTTCTACCAGCCCGTCGCCGGCGTCACCGATTGCGCCGCTCTGATCCGATATGCCGTGCGCGAGTCACTGCGGCCGCATACGCCTGAGTGGCTGCGGCTGACGAGGCTCCCGCTCGAGCCCGGCCTGCCGGACGTGTCGCAGCGTCCCGCAGGCGGCGATCACATGCCGCTGTTCCGGGTGTCATCCGATCCAGAGGCGCCGCTCGCGGAGTTCGCCGACGCGAAGACGTTGATCCGGTACAACGCGCGCTTCGTCGCGCGCGACGCCGGCGCCGCGCGGCCCGGCGACCTGCTTTACTACCGTCAGCCCTCGCAGCACGAGCCGGATCACCTCATGATCTTCATCGGACCGTCTCGGTTCGATCGGGGCGCTGACGACTTCGTCGTTTACCATACAGGACCTGACGAGCACGGACCCGGCGAGATGCGGAAGGTCCGCCTCGGGGACCTGACGCGCCATCCGTCGCCGCGGTGGCGTCCGCTCGCCGCCAACCAGCAGTTCGTCGGCGTGTTCCGTCTCACGCTGGTGCCCTAGGGGTCAATTTCGCGAATCCGGTGTCCAAGCAGTTGACAGGCTCCCCTCCCTTGCGGTGGTAGCATTCGCCTTCACCGACTCCTTCCTCCAGGCCATGACCCACGTCTCCAGGCAGATTTGCGTCCAGGGTGTACTGTGTGCGCTCCTGCTGACTCACGCGGCGGCCGCAACGGCGCAGAGTGCCGAACAGGCGCCAGACACCCGGCCTTCGTTTTCGGTCTCGTCGGGCACCATTGCGACGTCGCGTGAGAAGCCGGCGATCTACCTGACGTTCCGCCAGCTCGATCACCTCGACTTCCGCGTGTATCGCGTCAAGGATCCTGTCGCGTTCCTCTCGGGGCTCAAGGATCCCCACCAGCTTGGCAGCGAGGAACCGCTCGTCGCCCAGACGCCGACGCTGCTCGAGCGCATTGCTAACTGGAAGGCCGAGTGGCGCGTGCGCATCCACAGCTTCTGGCGGGGGCAATTCAGCTACGACTACCGCTATCAGCGCCGCGTGTCGATGGATCGGAAGACCGTCGTCCTGCGCCGCACGGTCAACGTCAATTCGTTCGCGCAGGTGCCGGTGCTGAACGCGTCGCAACTGGTGACCTCCTGGCGCGAGATTCTGCCGCCGTTGCGCGACGTCGACGTGCGCCGCATTCCGATCGGCGTCCAGGATCCCGGTATGTACGTTGTCGAGGCGGTGCTGCCTCCACACCGGGCGTACACGGTGGTCGTTGTCTCCGACGTCGGCCTGGTGAGCAAGGCCGCGCCGGGCCAGATCATGCTGTTCGCGGCCGACCGGATGACGGGCAAGCCTGTCCCCGGGTGTGACACGCGGATCCTCCACAACCAGAAAGCAATCGCCTCGGGCATCACGGGAAGCGACGGCGTTTTCGACGCGCGATTCACGGAAACCGCGTCCGGCGATGTGATTTCAGTGGCGCAGTGTGGGTCGCAGGTCACCGTCGTCGATCCCGGAAGCTGGTACCTTCGCGAGTCCCCGCGCGAGCTGGTCGGCTACGTCTACACCGACAAGCCGATTTACCGGCCCGGGCACGTCGTTCATTTGAAAGCCGTTCTTCGCTGGCGATCGCACGGGGCGCTCCAGCCCTTCGATGCGACGGACGTCGAGGTGCGCGTGTCCGACGTCACCGACAAGGTGATCTCCCGCCAGCGCCGGAAGGTCGATCGGTTCGGCGGCATCACGGCCGATGTGCCGCTGCCGGCCGGCGCCTCGCTCGGCAACTACTCGATCGCCATCCTCCACGGCGACGACAGCGCCTCGGGCGGCTTCGAGGTCCAGGAGTATCGCAAGCCGGAGTTCGAGGTTCGCGTCACGCCGGGCACGCGCTTCATCGTGCAGGACGACGAAGTCCACGTGACGATCAACGCGCGCTACTACTTTGGCCAGCCGGTGGCCGGCGGCCGCATCGCCTGGGCCGCGCATCGCCAGCCGTACTACTCGCCATACCGCTGGATGGAAGAGGACGGAGAGGACGAAGAAGGCGGCGGCGGGTACTGGTATGGCGATGAAGAAGCGCTGCAGGGCAGCGCGCGGCTCGACGCCAACGGCACGGCCGAGATTACGGTGCCGGTGGCGCTCGACGAGAAGGGCAACGACTACAGCCTCCGGATCGAGGCGCGCGTCGCCGACGCCAGCAGCCGCGAGGTGAGCGGCTCGTCGGTGGTGAACGCGACGTACGGCGCGTTCCTGCTGGTGGCCAATCCGGAGCAGTACGTCATCGGCACGAGTGAGTCGACGGTGCTCCGCATCCGCGCGGTGGACTACCTCGGCGCGCCGCAGCCGGGCCAGCCGGTCACGGTAACTGTAGTGACCCGCGTTCCGGGACGCTACTGGACAGACTCCGACGGCACCCAAGTCGTGACGACGGGCAAGGTCACGACGGATGCCGACGGCCGGGCCGCGTGGACGTTCAAGGCTCCACCAACCGGCGGCGAGTATCGCATCCGCGTGTCGGCCCGGAGCGACGACCGCACCGTCCACGACGACACGTTCGTGTGGGTGCCGGGTGCGCAGGCGTTCACGAGCGACGACGCCGGGCGCGAGCGTTATCTCGAGCTCATCCCCGAGAAAAAGACGGTGGCGCCTGGCGAAAGCGCCCGCTTCTTGATCCAGGGCGCGGAGTTCGACGCCGACGTGCTGGTCACGAAGGAAGCGCAGGACGTCTCCTGGCACCACGTCGTCCACGCGAAAGGCAACGAGACGATTGAAGTCCCCATCCGGGACGAGGATATCGGTGACACCTGGGTCAACGTGGCATTCCTCTCGAAGGATCGTCTTTTTCGCGCAGAGCGACGCGTGAAGGTGCCGGCAGTCTCGCGTCAACTGCAGGTGAGCCTTACCGCCGAGCAGGCCGTGTCGAAGCCACGCACGCCCGGGAAGTTCCTGCTGAAGGTGATGGATGCCGCCGGCACTCCGGTGCGCGGGCAATTCAGCCTGTCGGTCGTGGACGAGGCCGTCTACGGGGTGAAGGCCGACGACACGCCCGACCCGCTGCGCTACTTCTACCAGCGCACCTACAGCCGCGTCGGCACGCAGTTCTCGCGTTCCTATTACTTCGTCGGCTACTCGGGCAATCAGCAGCTGATGCTCGCGATGCGCCGCCGGCCTTACTCGCTTGCCGACTTCAAGGCCGACAAGCCCGCGCAGCCGACGGTCCGGAAAGACTTCCCCGACGCGATCTACTGGAACGGCGACGTGGTGACGGACGCGAAGGGCGAAGCCCGCGTCGAGATCACCTACCCGGATGCGTTGACGACATGGCGGTTGACGGCGCGCGGTGTGACCGAAGACACGCGCGTCGGCTCGACGCTGGCGCGGACGACTGTCACGAAGGATCTGATCGTGCGCGTGGTGACGCCGCGATTCCTGGCGCAGGGCGACGAGGTCAGCGTCCCCGTGATCACCCACAACTATCTGCCCGACACCAAGATTGTCGGGGTCAGCCTGTCGGCGTCGAACCTCACGCCAAAGGCAGGACCGAATGGCACAGCGGCTGGCGCCGTCGATCGGCTCACCATTCCCTCGGCCGGCGAGCAGCGGATCGACTGGCGCTTCACGGCGGACAAGGTCGGCGTCGCGACGGTCACCGCCAGGGCCATCGCCGACACCGACAGCGACGCCGTCGAGCTCTCCGTTCCGGTGCTGCCCTCGGGACTGCGGCGTGAGGTGGCGAAGTCGGGTGTGCTGGCGCGCGGAGCCTCCAGCAGCGCCTCGTTGAACATCCCCGCGGCTTCGAACCCGGCGGCGCGCACGATCCAGATCTCGCTCGCGCCCTCGCTCGCCGGATCGCTCCTGGGCGCGCTCGATTTCCTGACGGGCTACCCATACGGCTGCACGGAGCAGACGCTGTCGTCGTACCTGCCGAGCGTGACCGTCGCGCGGACGCTTGCGCAGCTGAAGCTGCGGCCCACCGAGCGACTGTCGCAGGTGGATCGCTACGCGACGGCCGGCATGAAGCGGCTGCTCGAGTACCAGCACGACGACGGAGGCTGGGGCTGGTGGAAGACCGACGAGAACCATCCGTTCATGACGGCGTATGCCGTCTACGGCCTGCTCGAAACGCAGGCGGCCGGCTACAAGGTGCCCGAGGATCGCATCCGCACCGGCCTGACCGCGCTCGCGCGCCTCTACCGGAAGTACCCGCGTGCCGTCCCGACGTTGAAGGCCTACATGGTCTACGTCCTCGAGCGCGCCGCCGCGAGCAGGCTCGAGCCCGGCTATCTGGACGCGGGGCCGTTCGATCGAACCGCCGCGCTCGAGGAAGTGTGGTCGTCGCGCAGCGAGCTGACGCCCTATGGTCGCGCGCTTCTCCTGCTCGCACTGGACGCGCGCAAGGACCCGCGCGCCGAAGGGCTCGCGCGTGAGCTGCTGGGAGAAGCCAGGCGGACGGGCGATCTCGCCTGGTGGGAGACGCCGACTGACCCGCTGCTCGACGATTGGGAGGACACCAGCGTCGAGGCAACGGCGACCGCGGTCCGGGCACTCGTGGCCCACGATCCATCGAACGCCGTGCTCGAGGGCGCGGTGCGGTATCTCCTGGCGACCCGCCAGTCCGGCACGTACTGGGTCAGTACCAAGCAGACGGCGATGGTGATCTACGGCCTCACGGCGTATATGCAGGCCCGCGGCGAGTCAGGATCACCGATCGCGGTGGACGTCTCGGTCAACGGCACGCCGCTCAAGAGCGTCAGCTTCGACCAGCAATCGTTGGCCGCGCCCGATCCCGTGCAGATCACGGCCACGGGTCGCGAAGGCGACAACGACATCCGCGTCTCCACGCGCGGCGCGGGCACTGTGTATTGGGCGGCGACGGCCCGCTACTTCGACACGCGCACACCCATCGAGCGCACGGGCGACCGGAAGCTCGCGATCGCTCGCGATTACTTCATGCTTTCTCCCGTCCAGACGACGAAGAGGACGATCACTTATCGGGAGACGCCGTTCAACGGGAACGCGAAGCCGGGCGACGTGCTGCTCGTGCACCTCGCGGTGGCCGGCGCGGCGGACTGGCGCTACCTGCTCATCGAAGACATGCTGCCAGCCGGCGCGGAGACCATTGCCGACGATGGGTTGTACCCGCTGGAGAAGCGCCGGGCGCGTCCGTGGGGAGGGCGCAATGAGTTCCGCGACGACCGGGCGGTGTTCTTCCAGGACGGCCTGCCAGGCGGTCGCGTGGACTTCTGGTATCTGCTGAAGGTCGTGACGCCGGGGGTGTTTCGCGCGATGCCCGCGCAGGTGACTCCGATGTATGTGCCTGGCGTCTCGGCCTCGACGACGGTGCAAACGGTGACTGTGACCGGGCCGGCAGAAGGCGGTGCGCAGTGACTCGGCGGCTTGCGATCGCGGCCGCGTGGCTCCTCCTTGGAGAGACGGTCGCCGGTGGTGTGTTCTGGATGCTGCTCGGCGTACCGGAGTCGTCCGGCTGGACGCTGGGTTTCTCGCTGCTCCTGTCGCTGCTGATCCTGGTTGTCATGCTGTGGACGACCGGAGGGGTATTCGCGCTGTGGCGACGGCCCGAGGCGCCAGTCCTCGTCGCTCTTCGCGGCGCGCTCCGCCATGCGTCCTGCGTAGCGGTTGGCGCGCTTCTGTTTTTTGGCGTCTGGTGGGTGACCGCACGCGGGGCCGCCTGGCATCAGTCGTACGCCGGTCAGATCGACGCGTGGATCATCGCGAGGAGCGGCCGATCCGAGACGAAGCCATTGCACGACGCTATCGAGTGGTTCATCTGGACGCTGCGGTGGGGGCTGGGCCTCACGCTCGCGCTCTCGCTGGTGGCCGACCTGGTCGCCAGTGGCTGGCCGGCGTTCGGGCGGGCACGGTGGGTCGGCCAGGCTTTTCATCCGAAGCGGTGGGTGTCGGTGGCCTTGCTCGTCGGGCTGACGCAATTGCTGCCATGGCACTACGTCAGCTGGCGTCCCGCGCGGATGAGCCTCGGCATCGAGCCATGGTTCGTTGGGGTGAAGCTGACGGCGATAGCGATCCTCAGCGCGCTAGGCGCGGTGACGGCCGTGCGTATTGTTGCCCCACCAGCCGATCGCCCGAGCCAAAGCTCGGTCCTACGAAGGCAGACGTAGGGCCTAGTACGTGGGCCCGAGCTTTAGCTCGGGCGCTACTTCACTCGCGTCCAGTCGCCCGTGCCGGCGAGCGCGCGCTCGAAGCACGCGGCGGCGAGCCCATACGCCTGGCGTGCCATCGCCGCGGACGCCGGCTGGCGCAGATCCAGATCCGACGGGCACGTGACGCGCCGGATGCTGCCGTCGGCCTCGACGAGCGACTGCGGCGGCGGCTCGCCGGCAAAGTGCATGGCCGCGCCTTCCTGTACCCACATCGGCCGCCCGTCGAGGACGGGCCCCGTTACCGCATGCGCGATCTCGTGGCGCACGGTGGCGTCGAACGTGCCCCGGTCGCGCAGTACGTCGGGCGGCAGCAGATCGATACGGCTGCCGCGCGTCCGCGCCGCCGACCACCAGCTCTCCCCCGTCTCGCGCTGAAAGCTCGCCGCCGAAGGATGAAACACGACGCGCAGGTCCGCTGGCGTACTGCGCCCGGCGGCCCGGGTGACGTCGGCCAGCGCGCGATCGATCACGCCCAGAATCGCGGCGCGGTCGGCCTCCGCTGTCGGCGGCAGGACGAGCGAGTAGGCGGGCGGATTAGGTGCGACGGATGCGACTGGTGCGACGGGTGCGGCAGGTGCGGCAGGTGCGGCAGGTGCGACGGGTGCGATAGATGCGGCAGGTGCGTTGCGTGTAATGGGTGCGGAACCGGTGGCGAAGGTCCGAATCTTCAAACCTGGAAAGTACGAGTCGAGGATTTTCTTCGCTGAATCGCCGTGTTCAGCACGGCCGACGGATCCGAGCACGCACAGGCCCACGCCGTGGCCGAAGCCGTGTCCTTCGAAGTAGAACCCGCTTCCGGTCCGGCGCACGGTGAAGTTGGTGCTCTTGATCAACTGCCAGCCGAGCGAACGCCCGACGAGGTTGCGGAAGTCCTGCGCGCTGATGGCGTCGGGGGCGAGGCCGACGAGATGGAGATCGCGCACGCGGCCCGACGGCGTGTGCGACTGCCGCCTGACGTCGCGCAGGCCGCGTCCGCGGAAGCCGGCGGCGCGCAGCACGCGGTCGAGATCGGGCCCTGGAATCTCCGATGCCCAGTGCGGCTCGCGCTTGCAGGCGGAGTCGTGGTGAATCCTGAGGTACGGCGGATCCTGAGAGCCGGCCCAGACATCGGAGGGCCGCTCGCTCGTGCCTCCGCATGATGCGGTGTAGAAGACCTGCGCCGGCGCATCCTCCCACGTCAGGACCTGCCCTGCCGTGGCCGCCACCGCTGCGCGCCCGGCTGCATCCGGCTCGCGAAGCACCTGGCAGTGCGTCAGCGGGCAGAGGTCGAATCCGTCGCGCTGGTGCCGTCCGCGATTGGCGACGGCAAACGTCCGGGCCGTGATCGCCAACGCCTCGAGAGCGGCGGCGGGACTTCGCGCCGCCGCCTCGCCCGCAAGCACTCGCGCGACATAGTCCTCGAGCGCAAAGGTGCGCACGTCGTATCCGCCGCCGGGCTTGGCGTAGCCAACACGGAGAACGGGTGCGCTGGGTGCGGAAGGTGCGCTGGGTGCGCTGGGTGCGCGAGCGGCAGTGGCACCCGATGCGATCCTCGCTGCCAGATCGGCGGCGTCCATGCCCGCGGCGCCCTGGGCGAGCAGGACGATCCCTCGCGTGGGCGATGCAGCGGGCCACACGGCGACGACCAGCCCCTGCTCTCCCCCGCCAGGCGCGTCGGCGGTTCCCGTCTTCGCCAGCGCCTCCACGCCGCGCATCGCGAAGGCGCCAGACGTGCCGTAAACGGCGGAGCCGCGCAGCCCGTCGATGACCACGCGTCGCTCTGCCGTATCGAGCGATCCCACGCGATCGTCGCGCACAATCCGCGAAAGGGCCGTCAGCAGCGCCACTGGGGGCGTCGGCGTCGCCCTCAGCCCCGTTGCGACGAGCGGCATCGGTGCACGGGCAGGCGTGGGCGGCAGGCCCAGCGACGCCAGCACCCCGTCGAGCCGCGCGCGCGACAGCCGCTCGCCGACCGTGGCGAAATACACGTTGCACGACAGCGCCAGGGCCTCTTCAGGCCGGAGCGCATGTCGGACAGGCGGATGGCTGCAGCGAACGATCTGCCCGGCCACGGTGGTCTCGCCCGTGCAGGTGATCCGCGTGTCCGGCGTGATGACCCGGCTCGCGAGCGCCGCGATCAGCGCCGGCAGCTTCATGAAGGACCCTGGCGCCGCGGGAACGGCGAGTCGATCGGCCAGGCTCGCATCGAGCACACGACCGCTGGCGAGGTCGACCTGCTGCCAGGCCGCCCGGGACACGTCGTCTGGAGACTGCGCGGCCTGAAGGCTCAGCACGGCTCCCGCGACCACCGCGGCAGCCAGCGCGCGTCTCACGCCTCGGCTCCGAGGAACTGCGCGATGTCAGCCCACATCGCCTCGAGATGTCCCAGCAGCTGGTGCCCGTCGTCGACGAGCCGGAGAGTCACCCACGGCCGCGACGAGGCCCAGCGCCGTACCTGATCGGGCGACACCACCTCGTCAGCGGTTCCCTGGTAGATCAGGGTTGGCGTCTGCAGCGGCACCGCGAAGGCATCGTAGCGGCGGGCGTCGGCCATGAATCCCCAGCCCAACGCGCGTGTCGCATTCTCGCCATAGTGAAACACGTCGAGCCGATCGCTGGTCTCCCATTCCCGCATCCGATCGGGGCCGAACTCTTCCTCGAGACTCGGTGCGAGATCGAAAGCGGGCGCCATCAGGACCATCCGATCGACACGCGGACGCGCTGCCGAATTGCGGCCCGCGGCGGCATGGACGGCAACGAACGCTCCGAGGCTGGATCCGACGAGCGCCACCGGATCCGGCAGGGCGTCAACAGCGGCATTCGCCTGCTCAATCATCCGGCTGACGGTCAGCGATTGGAAATCCGGCGCGTTCAGATCCGGGCACAGGAACGGCAGGCCCGCCGCCGCCGCGCGTTCTCCGACGAATCGCGCCTTCGACGACCGGGGCGACGAGGCGAAGCCGTGCAGGTAGACGATGCTTCGGGCGCTCACAGCATGTGCTGGCAGCCCGGCCGGCACTGGCAGGGGATCTCCGCATCGCCCGTGGTGTTGTAGTCGTAGGAGAGCTCTTCGCCCTTCCGGATACTGCGGGAGGCTCGGATCCAGATCACGCCGTCGACGATATGAGAGTAGCAGTTCGGCTTGCAGGCATGATTGATGTACCGCGCGATGTTGCCGCCGACACCCGCATCGATCACCCAGCGGTTGTTCAGCGTGAAGCACCAGATCTGGCCGCGCTTGAGGTAGCGGTCTTCCCTGACCGAGCTTTCCTTGTGCGTGATCTTCTCGCCCGCGTAGTCAATGATGCGCTTGTTCTTCGGGATGTCCTGCGTCGCATAGACGCCCCAACCCGCAATGCCCGACCGGCGACGTTGAATCATGCGTCAAAGATAACATCGCCGCAGGCTTGATATAGTGATCCGCAGCTCAGGAGTGTTCGGCCTTGCGGCATTGGGAGGTGGGATGGAGGGGATCTTCACATCATGGGGGCGCATCTTACGAGGCTATTCGCCCTCGCTCTCCATCGAGATCACGCGTGAGTGCCCGCTGCGCTGCCCCGGCTGCTACGCGTACGGCGACGATCACCTGGGTGGCGTGACCACTCTGCGCCAGGTCCGCGACTTCAAGGGGCAGGCGCTGATCGACGGCGTGCACGCGCTGGTCGATCGCTACAGGCCGGTCCACGTCTCCATCGTCGGCGGCGAGCCGCTGGTTCGCTTCCGTGAGCTGAACGAGCTGCTGCCGCAGCTCTCCGCGCGCGGGCTGCACGTGCAGGTCGTCACCAGCGCCGTGCGGCCGATCCCGATCGAGTGGGCGGGCATCCCGCGGCTGACCGTCGTGGTGTCGATCGATGGGCTGCCGGCCGAGCACGACGTCCGGCGCGCGCCGGCCACCTACGACCGCATCCTCAAGCACATCGTCGGGCAGCGCATCGTCGTGCACTGCACGGTGACGCGGCAGCTCGTGCAGCGCGACGGGTACCTCGAGGAGTTCGCTCGCTTCTGGCAGGAGCAGGCCGACACGCGCAAGGTCTGGTTCAGCCTTTACACGCCGCAGGTCGGCGAGGAGTCGGCAGAGAAGCTGACGCCGCAGAACCGTCGCGACGTTGTCGCGGCACTGCTCGCGCTGCGCGAGCGGTACTCGAAGCTCGAGATGCCGAAGGGCCTGATCGAGGTCTACGGCGAGCCGCCGGCCTCGCCCGACGACTGCATCTTCTCGCGCGTCACGCACTCGGTGTCGGCGGATCTCCAGACGCGCATCACACCGTGCCAGTTCGGCGGGAAGCCCGACTGCGAGAACTGCGGCTGTATCGCCTCGGCGGGCCTGGCCGCGCTCGGACGGTACGAGCTCGCGGGACCGCTCCGGGTGGAGCACCTGTTCAACTCGTCGATCCGCGTGGGTTCGGCCGTGAAGGCGATGCGTGAGCGGCTGACGGGCGGCGCCGCCGGCGGTCCCTCCGCCCCCGCCGAGGAGGCCGAGGCCGTCTGATATACTGGAATGCTGGATGTCAGAACTTGCACTCCTGAGCCGCAACGTGCGTGCGGTCAAGCACTTCGCGCGCGGATTGTCGGATACCTCGCACCCGCTCCTGGTCCACGTCATCCCGATTCGCCGCTGCAACATCGACTGCGGCTACTGCAACGAGTACGACAAGATCAGCCAGCCTGTGCCGACGGACACCATGCTGGCGCGCATCGACGATCTGGCGCGCCTCGGCACGTCGGTGACCTCGTTCAGCGGCGGTGAGCCGCTGCTCCATCCCGACCTCGATCGCCTGATCGGGCGGATCCGATCGCACGGGATGATGGCCGGCCTCATCACCAACGGGTACCTGCTGTCGCCGAAGCGGATCGAGGCGCTCAACCGGGCAGGCCTCGACTACCTGCAGATCAGCATCGACAACGTCGAGCCCGACGAGATCTCGAAGAAGAGCCTGCGGCTGCTCGACAAGAAACTGCAGTGGCTTCGCGACTTCGCGGCCTTCGACGTCAACATCAACTCGGTGCTCGGCGGCGGCATCAAGACGCCGGAAGATGCGCGCACGATCACGCGCCGCGCGCGTGAGCTGGGCTTCTCCACGTCGATCGGGATCATCCACGACGGCAGCGGCCGGCTGAAGCCGCTGGCGCCGCGCGAGCGCGTCGTGTGGGACGAGGTGTCGGGCGAGGTCAACAAGGCGTGGCAGGTCTCGAAGAACCTGTACTCGGGCATCCGCTCGTTCGGACAGAACCTGGCCGACGGCAAGCCCAACGACTGGTACTGCCGTGCCGGCGCACGCTATCTCTACATCTGCGAGAACGGCCTGGTCCACTACTGCTCGCAGCAGCGCGGCTACCCCGGCACGCCGTTGGCCGACTACACGACCGACGACATCAAACGCGCCTTCATGGCATCGAAGCCGTGCGCGCCCTACTGCACGATCGGCTGCGTGCATCGCGTCTCGACGATGGACTACTGGCGGGCGCCGCAGCAGCGCGAGCCCGCCGGGCCCACCCTCAAAACTCCGCAATCGGCCGGCTGAGACCGTCGGGTCCGTCACGGGCGAGCCAGCAATGGACTACAGCGGCAAGGTTGCCATCGTCACGGGCGGCACGAAGGGGATCGGGCGAGCCACCGTCGAGGTGTTCGCGGCGGCGGGCGCGCGCGTCGTCTTCTGCTCGCACGAGGACGAGGGCGGCCAGGTGCTGGCCGACGCGGTGACGGGCAAGGGGCCGGGCCGCGCGCGCTTCGAGCGCTGCGACGTTTCGCAGGTGGACGCCTTCGAGCGGTTCGTGCGCGGCGTCGGCGAGCACGAGGGCCGCATCGACTGCCTGGTGAACAACGCCGGCTGGCACCCGCCGCACAAGGCCATCGACGACTTCACGGTCGACGAGTTCCGGCGCCTCCTCGAGCTCAACGTCGTCAGCATCTTCGTCGGCTGCCGGACGGCGCTCCCGTGGCTGCGGCAGTCGCACGGCGCCATCATCAACATCGCCAGCCTGGTGGCGACCATAGGACAGCACCATGCCACGACGTACGTGGCGACCAAGGGCGCGGTGCTGTCGTTCACGAAAGCGCTGGCGGTTGACGAAGCGCACTACGGCGTCCGCGTGAACGCGGTCTCGCCGGGGAACGTCTTTACGCCGCTCTGGCAGGAAGCCATCGACGCCTCGCCCGATCCCGGCCGCACGCGCGCCGACGGCGAGGCCGCGCAGCCCATGGGCCGCATGGGCACGCCGCACGAGGTCGCCCGGCTCTGTCTGTTTTTGGCCGCGGAAGCCACGTTCATCACCGGCGCCGATCACTTCGTGACGGGCGCGGCGGAACTGGGCTACGGTCGCAAGGTCCGCCCCTGACCCGCGCGAGAGTAACGAGCGCGCCTCCGCGCGAAGCGCGCCCCCCGCGGGAGTGTAGCGACCGCGCCCCCGCGCGAGCGGAGCGAGCGCACCCTATCGATCAGCGAGCGCCCTGCGGTGGAGAGTGAGGCCGCCGGCGAACACCGCCAGGCGCCGCCGCAAGAACTGGCGCCCGCGGTGCACGCGGGACTTCAGCGTCTGCTTGTTCAAGTTGAGAAGAGTGCTGACCTCCGCGATCGACAGGCCCTCCAGATCGCGGAGCACCACCGGCCTCCTGTAGATCACCGGCATCACGGCGATCGCCTCGGCCAGCTTCGCACGCATCTCCGATCGCAGCACGGACTCGTCGGCCATCCCCGTCCAGTCGGGCATGTCGTGCGCTCTTGACGCCATGGCATTCGGGAGCTTCCCTGGCTCCGCGTCGGAGGCCACCTCTCGGGTGCGCGACACGCGGGTGTTCCGAAGGCGCGACATGGCGGTGTTGAAAGTGATGCGATGGACCCAGGAGGACAGCGCGGCGTCGCCGCGGAACAGGTGCAGCTTGCGCCACACCTTGACGAGCACGTCCTGCGCGATCTCCTCGGCGTCTTCATGCCTGGGCACGTAGCGCATCGCCTGCTGCCGGATGCGCGGCTCGTAGCAGGCGACCAGTTCGGCAATGGCGATGGCATCGCCGCGCCGCAGGCGCGAGATCCATTCGTCCTCGGCCGGCTTCGATCGTGCGGCGGCGAGCGTGCTCATGCCCTCAAGCCTAGAACGACGACGAAGGCGGCGCTATTAGACCTTAGTAACGGGGTGCCGTCTACGGACGAGCTAGTCGGAGGGAAAGTCGCTCATTGGTAAGGGACGAGAACTCAGTGAAAGTCGTGCGACTCGACCGTGACGGCAAGGCCCTCGAGCGGCTGGATGCGCTCGGCTCGCACTGCCGTGACGCCGTCCTCGTGCTGCAGCAACCCCTCGACGAGCACGAAGGCGGCCTCGACGATGACCACACGCTGCTCGTCATACACGTGCGGTCGGATGATGACGTTGCTGATGCCTGTCTCGTCTTCGAGCGTCAGGAAGACGAAGCCTTTGGCCGTGCCCGGCCGCTGCCGCGTGATCACGCACCCGGCGATGCGCACGCGATGGCCTGGCCGCTGGCCCGGCAGGTCGATGGCACGCAGCACGCCGCGCAGGGCGAGCGACGCGCGATGGAACGTCATCGGATGCGCGCCTATCGTGAGCCCCGTGCCCGCGAAGTCGGCCGCCATGCGCTCGACGCTGCTCATGGCGGGCAACGGCCTTCGTCCTTCGTCCTTCGTCCTTCGTCCTTCGTCAATCGTTCCTTCAAAAAGCTCGCCCTCAGGCTGGACGGCCTTCTCGATCTGCCAGAGCGCCGCGCGGCGGTCGTATCCGAACGAGGCCAGCGCG
>Ga0070688_100000809_pt1 | contig 15426 bp, 15 predicted proteins | sample KBSS13HmetaG_FD_64679 | JGI IMG/M metagenome (GOLD analysis project Ga0070688, IMG submission 64679) | Switchgrass rhizosphere microbial communities from Kellogg Biological Station, Michigan, USA - KBS S1-3H metaG | ecosystem: Host-associated > Plants > Roots > Rhizosphere ...
CCCGGAGGCGGAGCACTTCTCGCCGAATACGCCGCGCTTCCGGGTCGGGACGAAAATCAGTCAGGGGCACGCCGTTAGCGACAACATCGATTTGATCCGGCGGGTAGCTGTAAAACTCCTGCGCCTGCCACTTCACCATTTCGGAATTGGCGATGACGTGGCGAGCTCCGCCAGTAAACAGAGCGCGTTCGAGTTCGATAGTGTCACGATCTTTCCCGCTCACGCGACGGAACCATCTGCGGGCAGCCGATGACGCTGCATCGCGTTTTCGCATCCACACCTGATGGATGCCATCGCCCGCTCGATAAACGTCGCACTGCCAGACGCGTTCCAAGCTCAGGAGGAGGTCGCAATCCCGCTTCGGTTCGGCCTTTACCAACTCATTCGCAAAACCACGTGCCGTTTCGCCAGAGATTCGGGTAATCGGTCCCCACGACCACTCGCGCGCGGGCCAAGAGGAATCTGTGAAGAGCCGCGTGGCATGACCGGCTTGATTCAAGCCATGGGCGAGACGTTTCAGATAGGCTTCGGCCCCACCAGTCTCGGAATGACCGCGGCGAACCAGTCCAATCGTTAGGCGCGAAGCATTAGCGGTCGGTGACACAGGGAGTTCTACCTTTACTTATGCGTATTCCAAACAATAATGACAGGCCATGGTGGGTGAAACGCTAAACGCCCCGCCACGCGAAATCCCCATGAGAAGTGCGTCGCGCACTTTGCCGAAGCGGCTGCTCTACTCGATTTTTGCGCGGATTGGGGGCTCGGGTCTCGATACGGATGCTTTCGAAACGCTCCGCGCGTCGCAGCGTGGCGGGTTTCTCGGCAAAGCGGTCGCGTACGATAACCGTCAAACCGAGATCCCCGCCTCCAAAATCGATTCGCTTCGCTGGCACCCGGTGCGACTCCTCTCTTTTCTCGACAGCCCTTACTACTACGGCGCGAAAAAGAAATACCTCGACTGGATCGCAGCGCGCCACCTGGCTTCGGGGCGCTACGATTTATTTCACAGCTGGTCGGGCGATTGTTTGCTTTCCTTGCGCGAAGCGCACAAGCGCAGAATCCCATCCATCGTCGAGATCCCAACCTGGCATCGCGATCGCGGCAAGGCTCGGTCCGAAATCGCCGATCCGCCGCCAGCCCCAGTGCTACCCTGGCGAAAGCGATGGAAGGAAAGCCTTTTGCTCCAGCGCGATCGTTTTATCGAGGAATACAGTCTCGCTGACTTGATTCTCGTCCTTTCGCAAAAGGCGGCCGACACATTTCGTGTGCAGGGCTTTGCGGAAGAGAAACTGTTTTATCTGCCCCGCGGGGTGGATGTCGATCGGTTCACTCCGGGCACCCGACCGCCACATTTTCGGGCCGTCTTTTCTGGAGCATTGATCGAACGCAAGGGAGTGCATCATCTGCTCGAGGCCTGGCAGCGCCTCCAGTTAAAAGACGCCGAGCTTTGGCTCGTTGGCTCGGTCCATAACGAGATGAAGCCATATCTCAAGAAATTCGCGCACGATAGCGTCAAGGTGATTGGGTTTGCGCGGCAACCCGAGACTTACCTGCGACAATCGACGGTTCACGTTTTTCCGTCGCAATGCGAAGGCAGCGCGAAGGTTACCTATGAGGCGGCGGCTTGCGGGTTGCCACAAATCACGACTCGCGAAGCCGGCGACGTGGTGGAGGACGGCGTGCAGGGAATCATCATTCAGCCAGGCGATATCGACGCACTCGCCGCCGCGATCCAGCACCTCTATGATCATCCGGAAATCGTGGAGCGGATGAGCGTGGCGGCGCGCGAACGGGTGGTGGAAAATTTCACCTGGAACCATTTCCGCGCACGCCTGCTGGACGCTTACGAGTTGGCGATGCAGACGGCGCGATAGGTTGAACGTCCTCCTCATCCAGCTGAAACGGATCGGCGACCTGATCCTGACCGTGCCGGCGGTCACCGCGGTGCGAACGCAGTTTCCCGACGCGAAAATCTCGCTCGTTGTTGCGCACGGCTCGCGCGAATTGTTGCCGGCGATTGAGGGGGTGGATCAGACTTTTGTGGCGCGCGGCCGGATCTCGGATGCAATTCCGTGGTTCGGGATCGCCAAGGGGCAATTCGAATATTGCCTCGATTTTTCGCGGACTGATCGGTCCGCCTTTCTGACCCTGCTCTCGGGGGCGCGCACCCGCATAACCTATGACACCGTTAGGCGCGAGCCGCTGCGACAATTGAGTTACAACCAGTTCGTGTCGTCGAACGTCCGCCTCGTCCATACGGTCGACCACCACCTCGCTCTGCTGGCTCCGCTCGGTATTCGTGACGCTGCGCGAGAGATCCGGCTCGTTCTTCCCCAAGCTGCAAAGGAGAGGGCCGCCGCTGTTACTAACGCGCACGATTTGGGGGACGACTTCGTTATTCTTCACCCGGGCTCAGCGCGCAGTGAAAAGTTCTGGATGGCGTCTCGCTGGGCGGAAGTAGCGAATCAGGAAGGGATTCGGTTTGTGGTCACTGGTGGGAAATCGCGGATGGAACAGGACCACATCGCGCAGATCAAATCGCATCTGATGCGTCCAATCGTTGATCTTTCCGGCCAACTCGACTTGCTCACCCTCGCCGCGCTCATTGCGCGAGCGCGATTACTTGTGACGATCGATTCTGCGCCGATGCATCTCGCGGGAGCACTCGGGACCTCGCAGGTCGATCTCTTCGGCCCCACCAACCCTTTTCACTGGCACCCGCGCAGCCACTGCGCTGTTGTCTTGCGCGCTGGAAACGCGGCGCGACTGGATCATTTTGTCCCACAGCAGAAGCCCTGCGAGATGAAGGAAATCTCGACGAAACAGGTGATTGATGCTATGGAAAGCCTGCTGTCGACTCCGACAAAGCCCGTCCCATGAGCCAACCCACGCCTGCAAAGAAAAAGCCGTCCTTTTGGATGACCATTCGGACTGGATGGCGTCCGTACCGGCGCCTCTTTAGCTATGCCGCGCCTTACAAGTGGAGGTTCATTGTCGGGATAACGTTCGGCTTTTTATTCGGGGCGATTAATTCCCTGCTCCCGCTGGTGATGGCGAAGGTCGCCGGCGTGGTTTTTCACGGCCACGGGACTCCAAATGCGGCCGCCATTGCCCAGCATCCGGAGATGTTGAATGCCGGGCCGAAAATCAATTCCTTGGTCCTGCTTTGTCTCGCCATTCCAGGTGTAATGACTGCCCGCAGCATTTGCGGATACCTCAACGGCTACTACGTGCAGTGGGTCAGCAACAAGGTCCTGACCGATATTCGCGGCCAGCTTTTCGGCAAGATGGTGAGCCACTCGATGGATTTCTTTAATAAGATGCAGTCGGGTTTTCTCATCTCGCGGGTCACGAACGACACCCGCATGATGCAGGCGGCGCTTTCCAGCATCAGCAGCGATCTTTTCAAGCAACCGGTCGCGATCATCGGTGGTATTAGCGTGCTACTTTACATGGATTGGAAGTTCACCGTCGTCACCCTCGTCCTTTTCCCGAGTTGCCTGATTCCGCTCAGAATCTACGGTAAGCGCGCCCGCAAAGCGGTGACCAATGAGCAGGAAGGTGTCGGGCAGATGGTGGTAACGATGCAGGAAACCTTCGCCGGCATCCGCGTCATCAAGTCCTTCGCGCGCGAGGACCACCAGGAAAAGGCGTTTCGTCGCAGCAACATGTCGCAGTTTTCAAACGCGATGCGCATTATCAGGTCGATGGAGGCAGTTGGCCCATTGGTCGAAACGATTGCGGCCATCGGGGTCGGGCTCGCTCTCCTTTATGTTTACTTTGCTGCGCTTCCTGCGGCCAAGTTCATGGCTCTTATCGGCGGCATTTTTCTGCTTTACGATCCGATCAAGTCGCTAAGTAAAATCCATATCGTGATGCAGCGTTCGGTCCAGTCGACCGTGGAAATCTTTCGCATTCTCGACTCAGATGTCACGGTAAAGGATCAGCCTGAGGCCACTCCCATCACTCAATCGCAGGGAGCGTTGGAACTGGAGCGTGTCAGCTTCCGTTACCTCGGTGGAGTGGAGGACGCGCTGAAGGACTTCAGCCTCAAGATTCTGCCGGGCAAAAGTTATGCCCTGGTCGGCGCAAGTGGAGCGGGCAAGAGTACGATTCTTTCGCTCATTCTACGCCTTTACGACCCAACCCGCGGTGTGGTCCGCATGGATGGACGCGATCTGCGCTCGATTACGCAGAAATCATTGCGCGAGCAAATCGGCCTCGTCTCACAGGAGACTTTTCTCTTTCACGATACGATTTTCAATAACATCCAGTTCGGCCGGCTCGACGCGACCAGGGAGGAAATCTACGCTGCCGCGCAGACTGCTTACGCGCACGATTTCATCATGGCGCAGCCCAAAGGATACGACACGGTCATCGGCGACAAAGGCTGTCTTCTTTCCGGTGGTCAGCAGCAGCGTCTCGCGATTGCCCGCGCGCTCCTAAAGAACGCTCCCATCCTGCTGTTGGATGAAGCGACGTCGGCCCTTGATTCAGAATCCGAACAGCAGATTCAGCTCGCCCTCGAACGGCTCGCCAAGGGCCGAACGGTGATCGCGATTGCCCATCGGCTCTCGACTATTCTTTCCGCCGATCAAATCGTTGTCATGGAAAAGGGCCGAATCAAAGAAGTCGGCACGCATGCGGAACTGCTGGAAGAATCTGGCTACTATCGCCGGCTCTACGATCTGCAATTCAACCGCAATCCGGAAGAGCCCGGAGCGGAAGTGGAATTGCTGGCCGGAGCGACGATTTAGCTCGCGGTCGACGCGGCGACTCACCGAGCACAATCAAACGCCCGCGCACTAACGGCTGGCTACTTCTTGTGCGGTCTTTATGACGCTCGGCGTGTCGGCTAGCCCACTAGCAGGTTGCCAGGAGTGTTCCCGCCAAAAAGCGCGCAGGCTCGCGAGGCTACCTCGAAAGATGTTGCGTTCGGCTTTTCTAATATTGGCCACACCCTTCGGATACGTGGCGCGCGGAAGATCACAGATGCCGTCGCCCGTGTATTGCCAAAGGTGCCAGTATTCCCAAGGTGCCGTCTGGCGCGGTTCCTTATGATAATTTGCGATCCATAACCAGCAATTGGCGAGCGTCTGTCTTTGCGACGGGCTAACTCCGGTGGCGTGCAACACCGCTTGTAGCCGATACTCGCTCCCATAAACGCCGGGATACTTCCCAGTCCGCTGACGAATGCGTTCCACGAACTTCACGGCTTGATCGACTCGCATCGTGCCACCCGGATAGTGACCATTCTTCTCGAAATCGAGGACCAGCAACACTCCGTCCGGTCGCAGAGCGCCATGCCATTCCGAAGCCACCATGTCCAGAAAATGGTCGGCTTGCCGAACGGGATCAGTGGCATCGCCAAAATGGTATGCCCCCCAAAGCAGACCCGCGCGAGTGGCCGCATCTTGTCGGTCACCGTAATAAGCGTCACGATCGAACCGAGGATACGTGGCTTCGTGAATGACGCCGACGATTCCTTCGCTCTTCATTTGCCCGAAGTCGACCCGCATCAGGTCGTAATGCGACAAATTGACGACGGCGTTCGACGCAAATGAGCAAACCGAGAAAACCTGGAGCAACAGACAGATGCGAAGGGCAGATACTTTCCGTGGACCGACCATTTGAGGCACCATAAGCAACTGAGCGGAAATGATGCCATATCCACAATGATGACTCAATAACAAACTCGATTGCGTGCGAAGACCTCCTCGTCACTGCGTCTCGCGACCCCGTCGGAACGCTGGGCGCGTGTGATCAAGAGCCACCCAGGGTAGCCGATCCTCAGTCCAAATAGCGACAGAGGGTGGATAAGACTCGGGATGATCCAGCGATGCGACGGTAACGTCGACGGACTGCGAGTATTCGTTCTCTTGAAAGAACAGAGGCGTCCCGCAACAGTAGGCAAACGAGCGCAGTCGTCCGGCGTGGTTAACCTTGCGCAGCTCTCCCGAAAGAAGCTCAATTTCATCCCTGGAGACCTCGCCCCAGGTCACAAAAGGTGCCGCGCTGGCCCGCCGGCAATCGATACAATGACAATCACTCAAGCGCGCAGGTGCAGTTTGTAGCCGATAACGAACACCGCCGCACAGACAACCGCCCTCAATTGGTACACTCATGTCTGTAAACCCTGTCTAACTCTCTTACCGAGGTCGTGAGTTTGTTACACTGAGATGTGACCTTAGCAAACTCACCCTTTCCAGCAGGCCCAAATCCCTAACCTGACACGCTGCGCGTCTTATTTCTTGCCTTCGACCGGGCGAAATTGCAGGCCTGCCGGCGGCTCCGGTAGTGGGACCCAACTTCGGCAACCGCCGTAGGCTTTTGCGTCGAGAAAACGCCAGATCGGATCGAGCTGGAAGACCCGCACAAAAGCGACATGCACACCCGGCGCTTCACTGTACTCAAACCGTTCGCGCACCACGCTCTCTTTCAAAATGTGGAGTGGTTCGAGCGCCCGCACTTCTTCCCAGTCAGTCAGCACGCGGGTTTCGTCCACCTTCACGAAATACCGGATCTCGATTTCGTTAGGCAAAGCTGCCGGCAAAAAAACCGCCCCCGGGAAACGCACGCGCCCGAGTTGCTCGTGAAAGAAAGTCGGGAACAGGAAAAACTCTCGATGTTGAAATGAGAACCCGGCGCGTCCTTCCGCGATGCCGCCTTTACGGAGGATAATACTCTGCCGACCCGTCCCCAGCGCTTCGCAGACGAGCGCCCATTCCTTGAAACCCACGCTTTGCATTTCGCGCCCCCCAAATTACGCTCCCGCGGATGCCCTTCAAGATCGACCTCCACACCCATTCGTTCTTTTCCGGCGACGGCGTCTCTAGCCCGGAGGAAAATATCGCGGCGGCGAAAGCCAAAGGACTCGATGGCTTCGCGATCACCGACCACAACACGAACGATGGCGTGACCTATTTGCTCGAGAAGGGGTTGATGCGCGAGGATGGTATGCCGGTCGATAATTTCCTCATCATTCCCGGGGTTGAAGTCACGACGGCGGAAGGCCATTTGCTCTCCATCGGCGCTTCGCTTCCCTATCTAAAAGGGCGACCGGCGTTGGACGTATGCAATCTTATTCACGAGCGCGGCGGACTCGCCATTCCACCCCATCCGTATGATTTGTTTCGCGCCGGCATTCGTTTCACAACCCTCGAGAAACTGCCGATCGACGCGCTGGAGGTTTTCAACGCCGCCACCACGCTGCGCCGCTACAACCGCTATGCGTTCAAATACGCGCAGGTCCGTGGACTTCCGATGACGGCGGCGAGCGACGCGCATCATCACGCCGCGATTGGAACCGCCTATACCATCCTGAACACCGACGACTTTTCAGTCCGCGGCATCCTCGCCCAGATCGTGAAGAGCAACGAGTTGAATCAGGAATACCTCACGCCGAAAGACAGTGTGCGAAAGACCTGGAACAACTGGATGCGTCTGCGCCGGCGCAAGAGTCCTTTGGCAAAGTCGACGCCCGGCGACAACGGCGCGCCGTGATTCCGGAGGGATTGTTTCCGCTCAACGACCAAGAAGTTTGCGCAATTCTTCGCGCGTCGTGACTGGCGCTTTGCAGGTAAAATTTTCGCAAACGTAGGCTGCGGCTTTGCCGTCGATCGGTTTCATTCCCTTCACTTCCTCCAGTTTGGCCGCGAGGAAGTTCTGGCCAGCGCCGCCATCGGCCAGAAGCACGATTGTATTCGGCAGGTAATGTCGATGCACTTCATCGAGCAGGTCATGTGTGTCGGTCACGGTGGGATCCCCGGCGATGATGATCTGTTTTGGTTTCGTTAAACTAGAGTCGAGAGCGACCAGCATCTGCGGAAGGGCGCTGGGGAAATGATTTAATGCTGTGGAAAAAGCCTCGATGGTTTTCTTGCCGCGCCGAGACCAATCCTTCGAATCACGGATCTGCCCGAGTCGAAGCAGATTGCGCGCAGCCACCGAGCTCGCTGCGGGTTCGGCATTGTCATTATCCTCCTTCATCCGGATGACAATGTTGGGGTCGTCACCCGCGCTCGTGAAATAACCTCCGTTTTGGCCATCCCAAAAAAGTCGGTCCTGCGTGCTCTGCAACTGCTCGGCCAGCGCGAGCCATTGGGTATCGAAAGTGGCTTCGTAGAGATCCAGCAAACCCTGAACGTAAAAGGCGTAGTCCTCAGCGAATCCCGCCACCCCGGCGGGGCCGTTCCGATAGCTCCGTCGCAGAGTATGAGCTCGGTCGTCGTAAAGTTTCTGCCTAACGAACTCAGCCGCGCGCGTCGCCGCCTCGAGATAGTTTGGATCACCGAGCACCTGGGCACCGCGCGCAAACGCCGAAATCATCAACCCGTTCCACGCCGTGATTATCTTGTCATCGAGATGTGGCCGCGGCCGCTTGTTGCGCAGCTCGAGCAGCGTGGCGCGGCGATAACGCATCGATTCATCAACATCGAGCTCGCTCTTTCCAAAATGCTTCGCGGTCTCCGCAAAGCTCTGCCGCTCGTAAAGGATATTTTTGCCCTGAAACTCTCCATGCGGATCGCTCCCGGGCGGGGTATTCCCACCCGCTTCGACACCGTAAAGGTAATCAAAGACCTCGGCGTATTCCCCAAGCGCCTCGTCAATCTCCTGTTTTGTCCAAACGTAAAACGCGCCCTCCGTCTTTTGCCTCGACTCGGCCGTAGGAAAACTATCGGCGTCTTCGGCCGAGTAAAAGCCGCCGCCCGAATCGGTCAGGTCGCGCCGCACATAATCCAGCGTGTCGCGAGCAATCGCTTCGTACTGCAAATCACCCGTGATCTGATAGGCAGCGAGATAGGCGCTCGCCAATTGCGCCTGGTCATAGAGCATTTTCTCAAAATGCGGCACGCGCCACGAGGCATCGACCGAGTAGCGATGAAACCCACCGCCAAGCTGGTCGTGCATTCCGCCCGCCGCCATTTTCCGCAACGTGAGCAGCGCCATACCGAGAGCCGCGTCGCTCATGTCGGAGCCGGGAGCGGATCGATTGTAAACGTGGAAAAGGAAATTGAGCGTGACCGGGCGCGGAAACTTTGGCGCCGTACCGAATCCGCCTTCGCGCGCATCGTAGCCACGCGCGATTTGTTGATAGGCGTCATCAATCAGCTTTGCGTCGACTTTCCCCTCGCCTTCCGCCTTCTGATTGGCGGAACGGCCTAGAGCCGCGACAATCTCATTGCCGCTCTCCGTTATCTTCGGTCGGTCCTTTTCCCACGCGTCCGAGATGCGGAGCAGCACTTTCCTGAAGCTCGGCTGTCCGTAGCGGTCCTCCGGCGGAAAATAGGTCCCACCCACAAACGGCTTCAGACCCGGAGTTAGCCAGACGCTCAGCGGCCAACCCCCTCCCCCCGTCGTCGCCTGGACGAAGGTCATATAGACGCGGTCAACATCCGGCCGCTCTTCGCGATCCACCTTGATGTTGACGAAACGCGAGTTCATCAGCTTCGCGACGTCTTCGTCTTCGAAGGACTCTCTCTCCATCACGTGACACCAGTGGCAGGTGGAATAACCGATCGAGAGAAAAATCGGCTTCTTTTCCCGACGCGCCTTTTCAAAAGCCTCTTCACCCCATGGGTACCAATCGACAGGGTTGTGCGCGTGCTGAAGGAGATAGGGCGATTTTTCCTGGGCGAGCCGGTTGGTATGCTCAACGTGAGCTGGCGGCTTAACGGCGGGTGGACTCGGTGTCACACCGCAACTTACCGAAAAGCGGCCCGATGCGAAACCGCAAGCTTTGGAGGGACGGGCGCCGCCCCGTCCGTGGATCAACTCGATAACACCCGGCCAAGGCGGATCGTTCGGTATTCAGACCAATCCAATCCCCGGTGCAGTTTCCGGCGACCACGGATTCACTCGATGCTCGGAAGCAACAATCGCGTCCACCTGTCTTCGCAAGAGCCGTAGAAACTCGTCGATATCGAAGCGGTGCCGGACGGGCCCGAACGGAGCGAGATTTTTCTCCGCGAGACGGAATAGTCGCACGGCTGGATAGAGCCGTCGTCCGTCCTTGGGATGGGTCGGCCGGGCATGTTGCTTCTGCAAATGCACAAACCCGCCGGCCGCCTGGATCAGTCCCTTAAAATAATTGGCATCTTCCGATTTTGTCTCCAACCAGAGGTGCTCGAGGACATCGTGAGCCTCGTAGTAACGCTGCTCATTCCAGCACTGGAAAAACCCGACATAGCAGGGGTGCTGCGCAATTTCGCCAGACGCCCCATCTATCGGTGCGCCGCTTAGCTCTTCCACCAATCGGGAAATTCTTTGGCCTTTGTTCACGGAAAGCTTAGTTTCGTTTCGGCAGAGATGACCGGCAACCGCGCACGCATTGTTTTTCCACGGAGGGCCGATTTGACCACGGCCGCGGGTGACGGATGACGGCAGCCGGGCTCACCCTCCTTCTTTGCGCGATTGGCTTCCTGATTTGCTGCTCGGCGCTTTTTTCCGGACTGGAAACGGCGCTCTTCGCGCTAAAAAACCATCAGATCCAGCGCTTGGAGAAACGACATCCGTCGCTCGCGGATTTTTTGCGAATCTTTCGCGATAAGCCGCGGCGCGTCCTGACTGTTCTTCTCCTCGGCGACACCCTCGTCAACGTTCCGCTGATCATTCTTTGCCTGATCTTCATCTGGGAAAGTGAACTCATCACTCACGTGCCGGGTTGGATGGCAACGCTCGCCATTTTCGCGGTCGTCGTGGTGCTGTGCGATTTAATTCCAAAACTGCTCGCGATCTCCACCGCCTATCGAATCTCGGCGGTCGGAGTGTCGACGCTCAGGTTGATGATGCCCTTGCTCGATTGGGTCGGACAAGCGCTCGAAAACGCCAGCAGTTGGGTGATCGACCGACTCACACCGGAAAAATTACGCGTGCGACCGCGCATCAGCGACGAAGAACTTGAGACCCTGGTCGAAATGAGTGAGGCGGAAGGCACGCTCCAGGAAACCGAGGGTGAGATAATCCAGGAAATCATCAAGCTCGGCGACAAGACGGCAAAGGATTGCATGACGCCCCGGGTCGACACTTGTGCGATTCCGGACGATTTGGCTAACGAGGAAGCGATCGCCCGCTTCCGGCAGTGGCGCTACCGCCGGGTGCCGGTTTACGCCGACACGCCTGACCAGATTCTAGGGATCGTCGATGTGAAGCAGTTTCTGCTCGATCCATCGCGGCATTACACCGAGACGCTGAACGTGCCGTCGTACGTCCCAGAGACGATGCGGGCGATGAATTTGTTGCGCCGCTTTCTGTCTGCGCCTCAGGGCCTCGCCGTCGTCGTGGATGAGTTCGGCGGGACCGAGGGGATCATCACGCTGGCTGATATTGTCGAGGAAATCATAAGCGATGCCGCACCCCTGGGTGATGCCGAACTTTACATCGAGTCACTCGATGACGGTCTCCTGATCGTGAGCGGCAACGCAAGGCTCGATGACCTTACCGAACACCTTGGCTTCGAGTTAACGGCCGACGGCATCGACACCATCGGCGGTTATGTTTTTAACCGACTGGGATATTTGCCAACCGCAGGCACAACTCTGGAAATCCCGCGTCTTACGATCACCGTGCGGCGGGCGAGTCGTCAACGCATCGAAGAAATGCTCCTCCAAAAAACGGACACGGACGCCGAAGACGAATCATCGGAGGAATTCGACTCAGACGTATGATTGGCTGGCCCTTAATTATTCTTTGCTGGGTAGCCTCCTTCGTCTTCGCCGGGATCGAGGCGGGAGTGCTTTCGCTCGATCAAGTTCGGCTGCGCCACCAGGTAAAGCTGCGCAATCCCGCCGCCATCAAGCTCGACCGCCTCCTCAAGAAACCGCAACGCCTTCTCGCCACCGTATTGTTGGTCACAAATTTTTCTGACATCGCTGGATTGCTCCTGCTCACGCGCAGGCTTGTGACCTCGCTTGGGAGTTCCGGCTACGTTGTGGCGCTTCTCGTCGCCGCGCCGATCTATCTTTTTCTGCTCGGCGTAGTCCCGAAATCGCTCTTTCGCCGGTTTCCCTATCGCGCGCTAGCCGCCTTTGCTGGCCTGCTCGTCTTCACTTCGCGTCTCCTCTGGCCCGTGCTGGAACTCGGCTCGCAAATCGGCCGACTGCTGTTCCGCCACAACAAAGGGACCCCTCGGCTCTTCGCCGCGCGAGAAGATTTGAAGCAACTCACTGTTGAAAGCGAACGGCAGGGCGCGCTCACTCCCGCCGAGCGTGCCATGATCCACAACGTGGTCGATTTCCGCGCCGTTAAGGTTGCAGATGTCATGGTGCCGCTGCCGAAAACGGTGGCGGTGAACCCGCAAACTACCATTCCAGAGCTACTGCAGTTATCGGCAAAAACTGGGATTGATCGCGTGCCTGTTGTTGCGGACGACGGAAACGCCCTCGGACTTGTCAATGTCTTCGACGTCCTGCTCGACCGGAATTTGAACCAGGAACTTCGACATTACACCCGGCGCATTGTCTCGGCGAAGGAGAGCGAACCCGCCGATCGCATCATCCGCCGGTTGCGCGCCGCTCGACTCAGCCTTGCCGCCGTTCTCGACGAAAGACAAAAACTAACCGGCATCGTGACGGTCGAGGATCTTATCAGACGCCTCGTCCAAAGCACCTAGTGGTGCGTCAATAACCGCTCGGCGTCAGGAATTGGAAGGCCACGACTCGGCCGTTTTGGAACGAAACGGTTTTCACCGGGTAACTTACGGTAGCCGGAAACGGATAATAAAATGGATCCCAGAGCGGATCGTAAAACGCGCCGTAGTAACCGTAACGTCCATGGCGCCCGTAGTATCCGACCCGACCGTAATAACCGCCGTAACCGCCGTACCAATAAGGTCCGTAAGCCGCCGTCGATAACGTGTAAACCCACGTCTCGGTTGAAGTCCGATGGACGATTCCAGTTGCCTTCTGCTGCGGCTGACCCCAGGCGATATAAACCGCTTCCTGCGACATTCCGCCCCTGATTTTGCCTTCACTGACCAAAGCGCGATCCTGAGAGGAGAGTGAATCAAACGCAGAGCGGTGCGAATCGATCCGCGAGCTGATTGTGCTGCAGCCCGAAACAACCAGTCCGCCAGCTGCGACGCACGCCCATAACGCCCATGCAAACATTCGACGTTTCATGCTTAAAGCTAATCCCGCGGCTCCTACGGTCAAACCGTTGCACTCTGGCGGAGGGGCAAAACAGTAACGGAACTGAAATAATGCCGACACGCCAGTAGTCCGGCGCGTTGATGGCCCGGCCAAAGGCTCCTCGTCGCACCATCTTGATTCGGGAAACGCTTCGCCGTAGCCTCGAACAATGGAGGACAGGTTCGGTCATCACATTTCGTATTTGCGCGTCTCCATCACCGACCGTTGCAATGAGCGCTGCACTTATTGCATGCCACAGGAGTTACAGGAATGGCTGCCGCGACATGATATCCTGACCTTCGAGGAAACACTCCGGCTCATCCGGATCGCGAGCGATCTCGGGGTGACAAAGATTCGCCTGACCGGTGGCGAGCCGCTTACCCGGCGCGACGTTATTCAGCTTTTTCGCGAGCTTCCGCGCCTCACAAAGTTGCGCGACATCGGTCTTTCGACCAATGGCACTCTTCTCACCCGCGAAGTTGAGCCTCGTTTGACCATGGCCAAGGCGGTCCGCGCCTGCGGCTTCAATTCAGTCAATATTTCTCTCGATACGCTGGACCGCTCGCAATACGCAGAAATCTCCGGTCGCGACCTTCTGCCTGACGCAATTGCCGGGATCGACGCGGCCATCGCAGCCGGTTTTCCCCAGATCAAGATCAATTGTGTTTTGATGCGCGGGCGCAATCAGGAGGCATTGGCGCCGCTGGTCGATTTCGCGGCGGAACGCAATCTCTTGCTCCGTTTCATCGAGTTAATGCCGGTCAGCACCACCGAGGTCTTGACCGAAACCAATTTCTTTCCAGTCGCGGAAGCGAGACGCGTGATTGAAGACAAATTTGGGCCTTTGATTCCACAGCCAGAATTTCGGACGAACGGCCCGGCCACGTACTACCGGCTTTCCAACCGAAATCAGCGCATCGGCTTCATCGGCGCGATGACCAATCTCCATTTTTGCGAGAGCTGCAACAAACTCCGACTAACCTGCGATGGAAAATTGCGACCGTGCCTCGGGAGTTATCTCGAGTTCGATATCATGACGCCGCTGCGCACCGGTGCGAGTGACGAAGAGTTGCGGCAATTTTTTCTTAATGTCGTTGCGCGCAAACCGGAACAGCATGATTTTCGCACCACTTATCAGCCTGGGCGCAAGATGGTCGCGATCGGCGGCTGAGCAATGAAACGACTCACTCATCTTGCCAGCGATGGCAGTGCGCGCATGGTCGATGTTTCGAGCAAGCCGCTCAGCCATCGTGAAGCCGTCGCCAGTGGAAAGATCGAATTGCAACAAGCCACGCTGGAATTGATCGCCTCCGATCGCATCGCAAAAGGCAACGTTTTTGCCACCGCCCGCATTGCCGGAATCCAGGCTGCGAAGCAGACCGCTGCGCTGATTCCGCTGTGTCATAGCCTGGGACTAAGCCATGTCGAAATTGACCTAACGAGTGAAGCCCGTGGGGTTGTAGCTACCTGCACCGCACGTACCACCGCCCAGACCGGTGTGGAAATGGAAGCGCTCACCGCTGTCTCGGTTGCGCTGCTTACTATTTATGACATGTGCAAAGCGGTCGATAAAACGATGAAGATTGGCGACGTTCACCTCGTCCGGAAAACGAAAAAGTTAGTCAGACTGAAGTGATGCAGATCACTGTCGGCATCATTACTGTTTCCGATCGCGCCAGCATGGGCCAATACGAAGACCTGGGTGGACCGGCATTGAAGGAAGCGGCGTTGAAGAACAGCTGGAATGTCCTCTGCGAAGCGGTGGTTCCGGACGAAATCGACCAACTCCAAGCCACAATCCGCTCGTTCGCGGAGCAAGGGTGCGGGCTCATCCTTACCACCGGCGGGACCGGAATCGCTGAACGCGACATCACTCCCGAAGCAATCCGCGGCCTGATGCGGGTTGAACTTCCCGGCTTCGGCGAAGTCATGCGGTCTGAGTCGATGAAGATCACGCCGAACGCAATTCTCTCGCGCAACCTGGCAGCGGTCGTCGCCCGCTCACTGGTTGTGGCACTCCCGGGCAAACCGAGCGGCGCGGTTGAGTGCCTTGGCTTCGTTGCCGGCGCGATCCCCCACGGGGTGGCACTGGCCCAGCGGGTTCCGACTTCCTGTTAGGTCATTTTTTTTGAATCCAACACCGCCCTCCGCCGCATCCCAATGGAGCGTCACATCATGAAAAAGATTAACTTCGTCGCTGCATCTTCATTATTCCTCGTTCTTCTCTTTACCGGTTGCGGCGATTGGCGGGGTATTCGCGGCAACGGCCGGATCAAGACGGAATCACGGCCGGTGAGTG
>Ga0070688_100000813_pt1 | contig 15410 bp, 16 predicted proteins | sample KBSS13HmetaG_FD_64679 | JGI IMG/M metagenome (GOLD analysis project Ga0070688, IMG submission 64679) | Switchgrass rhizosphere microbial communities from Kellogg Biological Station, Michigan, USA - KBS S1-3H metaG | ecosystem: Host-associated > Plants > Roots > Rhizosphere ...
CCTGTCGGGGGGCGCCGGATCGCCCCCGACGCCGCACCGGTGACGCCATGAAGACCGTCTCGCTCCCCACCGTGCTCCTCCTCGCGGCGCTCGTCGCCTGCCGATCTGCGACGAAACACGACGCGGTTCCCGAGCCGCCGGATCCGATGCTCGCGCTGCCCGGAGACCCGGACGTCGAGAGCAGCCTCGAGGCGCTCGAAGTGCGCTCGACCGGAACCGCCGAGGCGCGCACGCTCGAGTTCGCGCTGCGGAACAAGTCCTCGTCCACGGTGCATTTCGCCTGGGCGGTCGAGTGGTTCGACCGGGCCGGAGCGCGCATCGCGGGTTCCGCGCGCGTGTGGACGCCGGCGACGCTCGACGCCGGAGCCACGCGAACGATCCAGATTCCTCTGCCTTCCCCGGACGCAGTTTCGTGGCGCCTTCGCGCCGTGCGTCCGGGCTCGAACACCCTCACCCAAGGAGATTCACGATGAAAGCATTGTCCACCACGCTGATCCTGTTCCCTCTCGCTCTCGCATCGGCCTGCAGCTCGACGAAGTACGGCGATCCCAAGGACACCGAGACGGTCAACATCGACTGGGGCTCGACCGACTTGCAGACGATGTCGGGCAAGATGGTCGAGTCGCTCAAGAACAGCCCATCGCTCGCCTACTTCGACCGCCACGACAAGGGCGAGGACAAGCGGGTGATCTGCTACATGGGCGAGATCCGCAACGAGACGAACAAGCACGTGAACACCGAGGCGGTCAGCGACGTCATCCGCACGGATCTCCTGCAGAGCGGCCGTTTCCGCTTCGTGGCCGACAAGGCCGGTCAGGGCGAGATCGGAGAGCAGGTCCGGTTCCAGCAGGAGTCCGGACGGTTCGATCCGAAGCGCGCGATGGAGTTCGGCAAGCAGATCGGCGCCGAGGTGATCGTGTACGGAACGCTGAGCTCGATCGACAAGAGGAAGGGCCGGTCGCTCGAGTCCGCGGGCCAGAAGACCGAGGACAAGTACATCCTGCTCGTGCTGAACGCAGCCAACGTCGAGACAGGCGAGATCATGTGGTCCGAGAAGAGCGAGATCCGGAAGACCCAGAAGACCGGCCTGTTCGGGTCCGGCTGATCCAGCTCGGAATTGCACGTTCGGTCCGGCGGGGAATCCCGCTTGGGAGCCCGCCACCACGGTGCATAGACACCACTCCTCGATCGCCAGCCCGTCCGGTCATACCGGGCGGGCTGGCGGCTTTCTGTCCAGGTCCTGCGGCGCCCAGCTCCCGAAAAACTTCGACGGAAGTCGTTCGCTGGGAACAGACCTCCGGCTCCGACGTCCGCAGCCAATGGCTGCGCTGGGGATCCAAACTCTTCTCGACACGCAGGCCCGACGGACCAAACCGGCGGGCTTGCGCGTTTAACCGCTTCGCGCGAACCCGGTACAGTTGATGCCGATGGGCGCGTACCTCGTCACGGGCGGAGCGGGATTCATCGGGTCCCACATCGTCGAGGCTCTCGTCCGGCGCGGCGACCGGGTGCGCGTGCTCGACGACCTCTCGACGGGCCTCCTGGAGAATCTCCAGCCGTTCGGAGTGGGCGACGTCGGGAGCGGAGCCCCGGTCGAGTTCCTCCACGGCACGATCACGTCCGCCGCGGCCTGCCGCGCGGCCTGCGAATGCGTCGATGCGGTCTTCCACGAGGCCGCGCTCGTCTCGGTCCCGCGGAGCTTCGAGAATCCGCTCCAGAGCTACGAGACGAACGTGATGGGGACGCTCCGGCTCCTCGAAGCGGCGCGGCACGGCGGCGCGCGCACTTTCGTCCTCGCGTCGTCCTCGGCGACCTACGGCGACTCGCCTTCGCTGCCGAAGCACGAGGACATGCTGCCCGAGCCGCTTTCGCCGTACGCGTCCGGCAAGCTCGCGGGCGAACATCTCCTGCGCGTGTGGGGGCGCACGCACGCGATGAAGACCGTGTCGCTGCGCTACTTCAACGTGTTCGGCCCGCGCCAACGCGACGACAGCCCGTACACCGGCGTCGTCGCGCTGTTCGCGCGCGCGCTGCTCGAAGGGAAGCCCTCGACCTTCCAGGGCGACGGCGAGCAGACGCGCGACTTCACCTACGTCGCGAACGTCGTGCACGCCAATCTGCTCGCACTCGAACGGGATCTCGAGCCCGGAACCGTGATCAACGTCGGCGGCGGCGACCGCATCTCGATCCGCGCGATGTACCGGGCGATGGCACGGATCGCGGGGAGCACGCTCGAGCCGATCCACGCTCCCGCGCGAGTCGGGGACGTGCGCGACAGCGCGGCCGCGCTCGAGCGCGCGCGCGCGCTGCTCGGGTACGCGCCTCGAGTCGCGTGGGAGGACGGGCTCGCGACGACGATGGACTGGTACCGGAGCCGCCTCTCCGCGGCACGCGCGTAGGCGCGCAGCGGCACTTCCGGGGCGCATCCGTTGCCGCCCTGCGCGAGTCGAGCTACCCTCTCGAACTTTCCAAGACTCCGAAAAGGGAGCCTCGATGCCGACGACGCAGAGCACGGATTTCCGGACAGATCTCGAAAACCTCCTCGGTCTGCGGGGCGTGACCTACCGCTACGGCCTGTCCAAGGACGAGCTCTTCCAGGCGGCGATCGCGAACGACCGCGGCCGCGTCCGGAAGGGCGGGCCTTCCGACGAACAGAAGGCGTTCCCGACGAAGCTCGGCGTCCGGGGTCCGCTCGTGTTCTACACCGATCCCGAGTGCACGGGCCGGCCCGTCAAGGACACCTTCGCCGTCGCCTGGCCCGAGGTGGAAGGCGACGTCTGGTGGAAAGCCGACGTCCAGAAGTACGACCCTCAGAAGTACACCGGGCTGCTCCAGCGCGTCGTCGAACACCTGAACCAGAAGAAGGCGACGCTCTACGTCCAGGACGTGTTCGCCGGCACGGATCCCTCCTATTCGGTCCCGTACCGGTTCGTCGGCGAGTACGCGACGCACGCGATGTTCGCGAACAACATGTTCCCGAAGAGCGTCGGCGGCGTGAAGAACGTCGACGCGCGGCGGTGGACGATGTTGAACGTGCCGTCCTTCCACTGCGCGCCGGAACGGGACGGCAGCAAGTCGGATCGCGCCGTCGTCATCGACTTCAAGAACCGGATCTGCCTCGTCGTCGGCAAGGCCGACTACTGCGGCGTCAACAAGAAGACGATCTTCACGGTCCTCAACTTCCTCCTGCCGCAGCAGGGGTTCCTGCCGATGCACTGCTCGGCGAACATCGGGGCGAAGGGCGACTCGGCGATCCTCTTCGGGCTCTCCGGTACCGGCAAGACGACCTTGTCGGCCGATCCGGATCGCAAGCTGATCGGCGACGACGAGACCGGCTGGACGCCGGCCGGCCTGTCGAATTTCGAGGACGGCTGCTACGCGAAGCTGATCGACCTGAACAAGCAGGCCGAGCCGATCATCGCCGCCGCACTCTCGATGCCGGGGACGATCATCGAGAACGTGCCGCCGCTCAAGGGCAAGCGACTCGAGGACACCGACCCGCAGGAGCTCGACCTCACCGACCGCTCGATCACCGAGAACACGCGGTTCTCCTACCCGCTCTCGTGCAATCCGAACGTCGCCGAGGGCGCTCGCGGGCCGCATCCGACGACGATCGTGCTGCTGACGGCCGACGCGTTCGGCGTGCTCCCGCCCGTCGCGATCCTCGAAGGGAAGGAAGTCATGTACCACTTCGTGTCGGGCTTCACCGCGAAGCTCGCCGGCACGGAAGTCGGGATCACGGAGCCCCAGGCGGCGTTCAGCGCGTGCTTCGGCGCCCCGTTCATGTCGCAGCGACCGTCGGTGTACGCGAAACTCCTGCGCGAGAAGATGGAGAGCCACAAGGCGCGCTGCGTGCTCCTGAACACCGGCTGGAGCGGCGGTGCGTACGGCACGGGGAAGCGCATTTCGATCAAGGACACCCGCGCGCTCCTGAACGCGGCGCTCCGCGGCGACCTGCACGACGGCAAGGTCAAGTACGTGAAGCACCCGCTGTTCGGCCTGGCGATGCCGACGTCCTGTCCCGGAGTCGACGCGAAGATCCTCGACCCGAAGAACACGTGGGCGGACAAGACGGCGTACGATCGCCAGGCAGAGAAGCTGCGCGACATGTTCCGGAAGAACTTCGAGGAGAAGGCGTTCGCGAAGCTCGGTATCGAGCCCGCGATGTGATGAGCACGCCGATCGACCACTACAAGGCCGGGCTCTCGCTGTTCGGACAACAGAAGAACGCGGAAGCGCTCGTCGAATTCGAACGCGCGCTCGAGCTGAAGCCGGATTGGCTCGACGCGATGCACGCGCTCGCGACCGCCCAGAGCAAGCTCGGGAAGCAGGACGACGCGCTGCGGACGATCGCGCGCGTCATCGAGCTCGATCCCGACGACCCGTTCGCCTACACGAGCCAATCGATCTTCCTGCAGCGCAAGGGCCTCGTGCCCGAGGCGGAGGCGGCCTCCGCGAAGGCGCGCATGGCCGCGTGGAAGAAGGAGCTCAAGACGAATCCGAACGCTCCGCCGCCGACGGCCACCGGCGGGATGTCGATCGTCCAGTGACGCTGGCTAGCCGCCCTCTTCCTCGGACTCGATGCCGAGGATGGAGCGGCCTTCGGCGGAGATCCGCTGCGGCGTCCACGCGGGTTCCCAGACGATCTGGACCTCGGTTCCCTTGACGCCGGGGATCGAGTTCACGCGCCGCTTCACGACGTCCGGGATCGTGCGCGCCTCGGGACAGGCTTGCGACGTCAGCGTCATCGTGACGTTGCAGACGCCCGTGTCGGCGAGCTGCACGTCGTACACGAGACCGAGATCCACGATGTTGACCGGGATCTCGGGGTCGTAGACCTGCTTCAGCTCCTTGTAGACGTCTTCGTTGGTCGGCATGGCGGCGAGCATTCTACACGTTCGCAGCACTCAACGCGACGCGCGCTCCAGGAGCTCCGTCAAATCCGGCGGCAGGGGCGCCTCCACTTCGACTTCCGCGCGTTTGCGCGGATGCGGGAATGCGAGCTTCCACGAGTGGAGAGCGACGCGGCGGCTCCGGAACCGGACCGGCGAGTCCTTCCCGCGCGCGTACTTGCGCTCGCCGACGAGCGGAAAACCGGCGTGGGCGAAGTGGATCCGGATCTGGTTGTAGCGCCCCGTCACGAGATCGATCTCGAGCTCCGTCGTGGTGCGCAGCGTCTGCAGCGCCCGGTAGCGCGTCTCGGAGGCCTTCCCGCGCGCGGAGACGCGCGCGAACGACCCCTGCTCGAGGATCGGGAACCGCAGCGTCCCGCGCGCGGGGAGCACGCGGCCCTGCGCGAGCGCCCAGTACGTCTTGCGCACGGTCCGTTCCCGGAACGCGGTCTCGAGGTCGGCTCGCGTCGCCTCGTCCAGTGCGAACAACGTCGCCCCCGAGACCTCGCGATCGAGGCGATGCACGGGCAACGCGCGGATCCCATCGTGCTCCAGCGCTTCGGGCAGCGAAAGTCCGCTCGCGCCGGGCGTCGGCACGCTCAGGATCCCCGCGGGTTTCGACACCACGAGAACGTGATCGTCGCGGTACAGGATCGGAATCGGCGCGCGCGCTCGCGGCATGGCCGGAGAAGATGGCAGAAGCCGCGCGGACGGAAAAGGAAACGTCGCGCTGGACGCTTCGTCTGGCGGCCGGCGCCCGGGTGTGGAGAATGACGCCGCCTTCCAGGCCCTTCGACCGGATCCCCATGCGCCTCCCCGCAGCTCCGTTCGCGCTGCTCTGCGTCCGGCTCGCGATCTTCCTCGCAGCTTGCGACGACGTCCGCGCGCAAGCGACACCTCGTCCACAGCTCTACGTCGTGCGCAACGTCCGGCTCGCGCCGGCGGCGGACGCTCCGCAGTCCACGCTGATCCTCCGCGACGGGCGGATCGAGCTCGTGCAGGGTGCGGGCGTCGAGCCGCCCGCCGGCGCGCGCGTCGTCGACGGAAAGGGGATGCTCGCGCTGCCGGCGTTCGTCGACGCCTACACGCAGACGGGATGCGTCGCTCCGGCGCCGATCGCGGAGCGCGACGCGGCGCCCAAGGCGAGCGCCGAGGCGCTCGTCGACATGCGCGAGGCGAATCGCAAGGGGATCCAGCCGTCGTTCCGCGCCGCCGAAGTCTTCAAGCTCGACGCCGACGCCGGCAAGCGCTGGCGCGGGGTCGGATTCGGCCTCCTGCTCTCGGCTCCGGCGGGCCAGTTCCTCGCCGGCCAGAGCACGCTCGCGAGCACGCGCGACGCGCCGGGACGCGACGTCCTCGTCGAGCCGGTCGAGTTCGACCACGCGGGATTCGAGGCTCCGGGTCCCGGATACCCGGGTACGTTGATGGGCGCCGTCGCGCACCTGCGACAGTTCTTCCTCGACGCGAACCGCCTGCGAGAGATCGAGAGCCGCCGCGCGGCCGGCAAGCCCGGCGCGCGCCCGCCCTTCGACGCCGACCTCGAGGCGATCGCACCGGCGCTGCAGAAGAAGCGGCGCATCGTGTGCGAGGCGGACACGGTCGGGGACATCGAGCGTTGGATCCGCCTGTCGGACGAATTCGGATTCGACGTCGCGATCAGCGGCGGACGCGACGCCTGGAAGCGTGCAGCGCTCTTGAAGCAGCGCGGGATCCCGGTGTTCCTCACGCTCGAATGGGGCGAGGAAGTCGAGGATCCGCACGCGAAGGACAAGAAGAAGGAGGCCGCACCCGAGCCGCCGAAGGCCGAGGAACCGAAGAAGGACGAGCCCAAGAAAGAGGAGCCGAAGAAGGACGAACCGAAGAAGGAAGAGCCGAAGAAGGAGGAACCCAAGTCGGACGCGAAGGAGGGGATCTTCCAGGAGGCTCTCCGGGTCCGCGAGGAGAAGCGCCGCTTGTGGGAGGAGACGCGGGACAACGCGATCCGCCTCGCCGAAGCGGGCGTTCCGATCGCGTTCGGCACCGGCAAGGGATCGCCCAAGGATCTCCTCGATCACGTCCGGACGCTGATCGAGAAAGGCATGCCAGCGGACGTCGCGCGACAAGCGCTGACCTCGGGCTCGGCGACGCTGCTCGGCGTCGGGAGCGCGTTCGGGAAGATCGAGCCGGGATTCGGCGCGTCGATCGCCCTGTGGACGAAGGACCCGCTCGCGTCGAAGGACGCCAAGGTCGCCTGGATCTTCCTCGACGGCTTCGCGACCGAGTTCGAAGTGAAGTCCGACGTGCTCGAAGGCAAGCCGGACGAAGGCGTCGACGCGACCGGGACCTGGGAGCTCGAGTTCGACAACCCGCGCGCGCGGCCGGCGACGGCTGAGCTCAAGATGGAGAAGGAAGGCGACGTCCACGGAACGCTGCGCTTCAAGAGCCCGAACGACGAGACCGAACGGAGCGCCGAGTTCGAGGGCCACGTCGCGGGCAAGAAGATCCGCCTGACGGGCCGCGTGAAGTTCGGCAACTTCGAAGCGGACGTCGTGATCGAAGGCGAGATCGAGAAGGACGAGATGAAAGGGACGGAGATCCTCAAGTTCCCGAACCGCGAGGACTCGCGCGCCTACAAGGCGACGCGCAAGCCGCATCGCGAGGAGGACCGCTGATGTTCGTCCTGTCGTGCCTGCTCGCGTTCTCCGCCGCCGCGAAGCCCTCGATTCCGGGCTCGGACGATCCACCGTGCGAGATCGACGCGGACCGCAAGCCCGCGCTCGTGACGCACGGGAGCTGCGTGATCCGCAACGTGACCATCCATTCGGCCGTCTCGCCGGCCGTGCGCGGCGACGTGCTCGTGCAGAACGGCAAGATCGCGGCGATCGGCACGGTCAGCGCGCCCGCGGGGACGCTGGAGATCGACGGCGCGGGCAGCCACCTCGCGCCCGGCGTCGTCGACTGCCACTCGCACATCGCCGCGGACGGCGACGTCAACGAAGGCACGGTCTCGATCAGCGCCGAGGTATCGATCGCCGACGTGATCGACGCCGACGACATCGCGATCTATCGGGCCCTCGCGGGCGGAGTCACGACGGCGCGCATCCTCCACGGATCGGCGAACGCGATCGGCGGCCGGCACGAAGTGCTCAAGATGAAGTGGAAGCGCACGGCCGACGAGCTCCGCTTCCCCGGCGCTCCGGTCGGGATCAAGTTCGCGCTCGGCGAGAATCCGAAGCGCTCGAACGGGGGGACGCGCACGGATCGATTCCCCGCGAGCCGCATGGGCGTCGAGGCCGTGTTCGCGCGGGCGTTCTCGCGCGCGGGGGAGTACCAGCGCGAGTGGGACGACTACGCCTCGCGCCGCGCGCACGGCGAGGATCCCGACCCGCCGCGCAAGGACGTCCGGCTCGAGGTCCTCTCCGGGATCCTGAAGCACGAGGTGCTCGTCCATTCGCACTGCTATCGCGCCGACGAGATCCTGATGCTCCTGCGCGCGTCGCAGCGCTTCGGCTTCCAGATCGCGACGCTCCAGCACGTACTCGAGGGATACAAGGTCGCGAAGGAGATGGCCGACCTCGGCGTCGGCGGATCCACCTTCGGCGACTGGTGGGCGTACAAGATCGAGGCGTACGACGCGATCCCGCAGAACGCGGCGCTCATGGAGGAAGCCGGCGTCCTCGCCTCCGTGAACTCGGACTCCGCCGAGATGATGCGGCGCCTGTACGGCGAGGCGGCGAAGTCCGTGCGCTACGCCGGCATGGATCCGGTCCATGCTCTCGCGCTCGCGACGATCAACCCGGCTCGGCAGCTCGGCATCGACGCGCGCGTGGGCTCGATCGAGAAGGGCAAGGACGCGGACCTCGTCCTGCTCGACGGCGATCCCCTGTCGTCGCTCGCCCGCGTGCGCTGGACGATGGTCGACGGCGAGATCGAGTTCGAGCGCCGCGACGCGTTCGGACTGGACGCGAACCCGCCGGCGGTGCTCCCGATCGAGGAAGCTGCGCCGAAGGACGTGCCGAAGCTCGCCGGGGACGTGGTCGCGATCACGGGATGCACGCTGCACCCGATCACGACGCCGGACGTCGAAGGCGGGACGATCCTCCTGCAGGGCGGGCGGATCCTGGCGATGGGGAAGGGTCTCGCGATCCCGGCGGGTGCGCGCACGATCCCGGCGCAGGGCAAGCACGTCTGGCCGGGGATGATCGCGCTCGGCGCGAACACGGGGCTCCTCGAGATCGGGTCGATCGCCGCGACCGACGACCAGGGCGACATCGGCGGGAACCAGCCGGACCTGAGGGTGTCCGCTTCGATCCATGCCGACTCGGCGCACATCGGCGTCACGCGCTCGAACGGGATCACGCGCGCGCAGACGACGCCTCAGCGCGGCGGTCCGATGCTCGGGCAGTCCGCGGTCATCCGCCTCGCGGGCGACACCTGGGAGGAGATGCTCCTCGTCGACCGCGACATGCTCCACGTCCGCTTCCCCGCGACCGCGAACGACGCGAAGAAGAAGGAGGAAGGCGAGGACGTCAAGGAGCTGCGCCATCTCTTCGAGGAGGCGCGGGAGTACGGCCGGCTCTCCGAGCTCGCCGACAAGGGGCAGGCCGTGCGTCCTGCGTTCGACGCGCGCCTCGACGCGCTCGTCCCGTACGCGCGCGGCCAGAAGACGGTCGCGATGCACGCCGACAACGCGCAGACGATCCTCTTCGCGCTCCAGTTCGCGAAGGAGCAGAAGCTCGCCGTCGTCCTGTACGGCGCCCGGGAGGGCTGGAAGGTCGCCGGCGCGATCGCGAAGGCCAAGGTCCCGGTCGCGGTGGGTCCGGTGATCGCGCTGCCGACCGGGCAGTTCGATCCCTACGACGCGCCGTTCGCCAACCCCGCGGTGCTCGCACGGGCCGGCGTCCCGATCGCGATCATCGCGGAAGACGTGGAGAACGAGCGCAATCTGCCGTTCCACGCCGCGACGGCGGCCGCCTTCGGCCTGCCGCGGGAAGAGGCGCTGCGCGCAATCACCTATTCACCTGCGAAAATGCTCGGGGTCGAACGTGAGCTCGGCAGCCTCGCGCCGGGCAAGATCGCGGACTTGATCGTGACCGACGGGGATCTCCTGGAGATCCGCACGCACGTCGAAGCCCTGTTCATCGACGGGGTCCAGGTCGATCTTTCGAACCGCCAGACCCAGCTCTACGAGCGGTACCGCGACCGGCTGCACCGGCTGCAGGCGAAGAGCGCGGGAGCGAAGAAGCGCTGATCCTGCGCGCGTTCAGTGAACAGCGAAGCGCAGCAGGACGATCAACAGTCCGAGCCACAGGACCACGCCGAGGACCCGCTCGGCGCGGACCACGGTGCGTACGGAGACCATGGGCTTTTCCACGGGGGTATGTAGGCTTGCTTCTGTCGGAAGTAACGGCTGAGGGAGCATCGGACCCTTGGACGTACAATCCCCGGCGCAAGTTCCCAGATTGGACCGAGCACGGCAGACCTAACACGAGATGAGCGCAAAACAGATCGAAGTGACCTGCCCTTGCTGCGCGACGCGGTTGACGGTGGATGTCCTCACGAGCAAGGTCATGCGGCAATCCCAGCCCCCCGGCGACGCGCCCGCCGGCGCCGAGGACAAGGACCGGTGGACTTCCGCGCAGGAACGCGTGCGAGATCGCACGACGGCGGGCGAGGACAAACTGAAGAGTGCGCTCGAATACGAACGCACGAAGGGCAAGCGCTTCGACGATCTCTTCGACAAGGCCAAGGACAAGCACGTCCGCGGAACAGACGGCGAACCCGCCGGCTGACGGAATTCGAACACGCCGCACGTCGGCGGAGACTCCACACGATGTCCGAAAGCCGATTTCGCGCCGTCAAGGCGTACGAGAACGAGCGGTTCCTCTCAGGACCCGACGCCAGACCGCTGCGGATCCTCGCGGAATACCTCGAGCCCGATACGCGTTTCGAGGAGCTCAAGATCCGCGACACGATCGTGTTCTTCGGATCCGCGCGCATTCCTCCGCGCGACGTCGCCGAGGCCGAGCTCGCTGCGGCGGAGCGCGGCGAGGGAGATCTCGTGGCGGCGAAATCCCGACTCGCGATGTCGCGCTTTTACGAGGACACGCGCGAGCTCGCGCGACGCCTGACGCTGTGGTCGAAGAGTCTTTCGGGCACGGAACGGCGATTCGTCGTGTGCTCCGGAGGCGGTCCGGGAATCATGGAGGCCGCGAATCGCGGCGCGTCCGAGGCTCGCGGGGAGAACGTCGGGCTCAACATCTCGCTGCCGTTCGAGCAGACGGAGAATCCCTACATCACCCGTCGGCTCGCGTTCGAGTTCCACTACTTCTTCATGCGGAAGTTCTGGTTCAGCTACCTCGCCAAGGCGATGGTGATCATGCCGGGCGGCTTCGGGACGATGGACGAGTTCATGGAGATCGTGACGCTCGTCCAGACGAAGAAGATCACGAAGCCGATGCCGATCGTCCTGTACGGCACGGAGTACTGGAACGAGGTGCTGCACTTCGAGCCGCTGATCCGGCACGGCATGATCAGCGCGGAGGACGTCGACCTCTTCCACCGCACGGATTCCGTGGACGACGCCTTCGCGCACGTCACGCGGGAGCTCGAAGCCCACGCCCTGAAACGCCCCGGCGGGGGCATGACCGCCTGATCAGCGTTTTTCGTCGACGCTCGTGTGGTCGTGGACGATGCGCCATCCTTGCGGGGTGCGCTGCATCACGAGCGTGAAGAGGCCCCCGACCTGCGACTTGTTCAGGAAATCGAGGTGCCACTTGCCGCGGACGATCCCGCTGTCGGCCCCGAAAAGGAGCGTCTCGACGTCGCTGAACGCGAGGCGGCCCATCTCCTTCCCGCCTTCCTTGTAGCTCTTGCGGTAGTGCTCCAGGACCGTCGTGAATCCGCGGCTGACCTCTCCACCCGAGAAGAACGTGAGCGTCGGCGACTGCAGGTATCCGTCCGTCAGGAACTCGTCGAGATCGCCGCGGTTCCACGCGGCCTCCTGGGCGCGCAACACGCACTCCATGGCCTCGGACTGGTCGCGGTCGCGGTAGGAGGAGACCGTCGTCGCGCATCCGGAGAGAGCGAGTCCGAGGGCGAGCGCGAAGAATGCGAGAGCTCGAGTCGATGAGGGCATGTCCCCATCCAAGGGAGTTCCGCGGGCCGCGTCAACGCCCCGCCCCGCTCTCGACTCGGGCGGACTCAGCCGTCGCCGGCGTACCCGAGGCCCTTCAGGCGCTGCAGCGCTTCGGGGTCGCTCGCCTTCTTCGCCGCGTCGCCGATCATGTCGCGGAGCGACTTCATCGACGGGGAGTCGGCGAACATCTTCATCCCGGCCTCCGCGACGGCGACCGCGGACGCGATCGCATGCTGCCGCACGAGCTCCGTCGCGACGACGGTGAAGTCCGGCTCGCGGACGCGCGCGGGCTGCGCGCGTGCGAGCGCCAGGAAGTCGTCCTCGGCGCGCTTCGGCTCGATGCGGGCCAGGGCCTGGCAGCGCCCGACCGCGGCGCGCAGGTAGTCCGGGTGCGACGCGTCCATGTGCTCCATCGCGCGGTCGAAGCTCGCGACCGCCCCCTTCGCGTCCCCCGAGTTCAGCGCGGCCGAGCCGGCGTCGGTCAGGGCCTTGGGGTCCGAGGTGCCGCAGGAGGCGATCAGACAGACGAGGAAGAGGCTGGGTGCACGCATGGGGGGGCGGGAACTCTCCGCAAGACGGTGAAAGATAGAGGGATACACGGCCAGGCAGGCCGGGGACCCCGCGAATCGTCGGCACGGGTCTGGCGTCGCACTCCAATGGGAGTACGATAGGAGTGCGATCAGAGTGCGAGCCGTGCGCGAAACCAAGGTCACCGTCAAGATCCCCCGGCCGCTGTATCGGAAGATCCAGCACGTCGTGGAGGGCTCGGGCTTCAACTCGCCCACCGACTTCATCGTCTACGTCCTGCGCGACGTGATGGGGGAAGCGGAGGAGCAGGGGAAGACCGAGTTCAGCAAGGACGAGATCGAGGACCTGAAGCGGAAGCTCAAGAAGCTCGGCTACCTCTGATCCGCCGCCGACGAGCTCCAACCCACCCACGCCCTCCCCATGCCGATCACCTCCACGTCGAAGCCCGTCCCCGTCCACGGGGGCCTCGAGACCCCCGTCGACCGCATCGTCCCGCGCACCGAGATCGACACCGGGCGATGGTCCACGCTCCCGCGCGTTGACGTCAACGAGACCGATCGCACGACGCTCTACCGCATCGCGGACGGGACGCTCTCCCCGCTCGTGGGGCCGATGGGCAAGGCGCTGTATCGCTCCGTGATCGAATCGGCGTCGATCGAGAGCGGCGGCCGGCGCTACGCCTGGACGATCCCGATCGTCCTTCCGGTCACCGACGCCGAAGCCGCCGTCGCGCGGTCGCGCAGCGAGCTCGCTCTCGTTCACGCCGGCACGATCTTCGGTCGCTTGCAAGTCGACGACGTCTTCGCCTGGAACAAGGTCGAGTTCGTCGAGACGGTCTACGGCACGAAGCGCACGGACCACCCGGGCGCCAAGCTCTGGCTCGGCGACCCGCGCACGAAGCTCGTCGGCGGATCGATCCAGCTCGTGCCGTTCGAGGACAAGCGGCCGTTCGCGGCGCGCGTCCTCGGGCCGAAGGCGACGCGGGCCCTCTTCGCCAAGCGCGGATTCGACCAGACGGTCGCGTTCCAGACCCGCAATCCGCTGCACCGTGCGCACGAATACGCGCTCGTCTACGGGGCCGAGAAGCTCCTGCGCGACACGGGGAAGCGGACGGGCGTCGTGCTGAATCCCCTGGTCGGACAGCTCAAGGGCGACGACGTGCCCGCGGATGTCCGCATGCGGACGTACGAGGCGCTCGTCGAGGGCCGTTTCCTCGGCCAGGGCGACATGGACGAAGCTCTCTGGAAGCAGAAGGGCCAGGACCTCAACGACCAGCTCGAGCTGATCGGGCTCGACATGCGCATGTACTACGGCGGCCCGCGGGAAGCCGTGATGCACTCGATCTACCGCCAGAACCTCGGCTTCAGCCACTTCATCGTCGGCCGGAAGCACGCGGATGCGCCGTACGACGACAAGACGCCGATCTGGGGCGACTTCGACGCGCAGGAGATCTTCGGGAAGCTCGGCGGGGAGCTCGCGATCAAGACCGTGAACGTCGGCTTCGCCGCGTACTTCGAGGAGATCGGCCGCGTGGGGCTCGTCGAGGAGAACAAGGGCAAGACGCAGGTGACGATCTCCGGCACGCGGATGCGCGAGCTCCTCGACAAGGGCGAGATGCCCGACGAGCGCGTCATGCGCCCTTCGACGGCGAAGGTCCTGGCGGACCACTACCGCAGCCAGGTCAAGGCCTGACCGGCGAGGATCATGGGTCTCTTCGACCTCTTCGCGAAGAAGGAGTCTCCGAAGCCGGCGCCGCGTGCGACGCGCCCGTTCGAGGCTCCGCGTCCCGCGCCGAAGGCGCAGAACAACTTCGTGATCGTGATCCTCGACTCGTGCCGCTTCGACACGTTCGTCGAAGCGAATCCGAAGACGATCCAGAAGCTCGGGAAGCTCGAGCGCCGCTTCAGCTACGCCTCGTGGACGGCGCCCTCGCACTACAACCTGCTCACCGGGCTGCTCCCGCACACGACGCCGCCGAACGTCTACGCCTCCGACTACTACAAGGAGGACTTCTACAACTACAACCGGCGCCTCGGCGCGAAGGGCGTCGAGTTCGGGAAGATGGTCCCGGGCCTGTGGCTGCCGGGGTTCCTGCGCAACACGCTGGGGTACGCGACGCACGCGCGCGTCTCGCTGCCGGTGCTGAATCCGAAGACCGGGATCAACCGCGACTTCGACAGCTTCCAGCTCATGGACAAGCACAACGACATGCGCGCGATGCTGCCGACGATCCCGTGGTCGGCGGAACGACCGAGTTTCGTGCTCATGAACGTGGGGGAGACGCACTACCCCTACGCGAAGCCGGACGAGGACTCGTCGATGTGGCCGCGCATCAGCGGCGTCAACGGCGTCTTCAAGAAGCTCGAAGGACAGATCGACGCGGAAGGCAAGCTGGACCAGTCCTCGGAGGCCGGCCAGTTCTTCGACCAGGCTAAGCTCGACGAGCTCCGCGCGCGGCAGGTCGACTCGGTGCGCTACATCGACGGCGTGATCGCCGAGCTCTTCGACACCGTTCCGAAGAACACGTACGTGGTCGTGACTTCCGACCACGGCGAGCTCTTCGGCGAAGGCGGCTACTTCGGCCACGGTCCGATCATGCACGACAAGTGCTTCGAGGTGCCGTACCTCGAAGGCCAGATTCGCTGACCCGTTTCCCCCCTCCACACGACGGACGACGCATTCATGAGCGACAAGGGTTTCATCCTCTGGTTCACGGGACTCTCCGGCGCGGGCAAGAGCACGCTCGCGACACACCTCACGCCGATCCTCAAGGCGAAGGGCTGTCGCGTGGAGGTCCTCGACGGCGACGAAGTGCGCGAGAACCTCTCGAAGGGACTCGGGTTCTCGAAGGAGGATCGCGACACGAACATCCG
>Ga0070688_100000827_pt1 | contig 15330 bp, 11 predicted proteins | sample KBSS13HmetaG_FD_64679 | JGI IMG/M metagenome (GOLD analysis project Ga0070688, IMG submission 64679) | Switchgrass rhizosphere microbial communities from Kellogg Biological Station, Michigan, USA - KBS S1-3H metaG | ecosystem: Host-associated > Plants > Roots > Rhizosphere ...
TGCGCGCTTGAGGAACGAGGCATCGGGCGGCGGCGCGGGTACGGACTTCCGCCGATAGCCGGGCACATACGCTTCCGGAAAGCAGACAATCGCCGCACGCTCCGTCCCGGCTCGAGATACGGCGTCCACTGCGCGCGCCACCGAATCCTCGGGGCCGGTGGGATATGGAATGTTCGCCAACGCGATTCGGCAGATCGTCACCCGCGCCTCCTCTCATCTCCCACGCGCACCGTCCACCCGACGCGGTCGCAGTATTCGAGCAGCGGCACGCCGAACTTGCGCGACGCGCCGGTGATGCCGCGGAAGTCGGCCACTGTCATCGACGCATGGCCGCCCTCGAACCACTCGGACACGAGCCCCTGCAACCGGGCGAGCTGAGCGGCTGTATACGTCAGCTCGGCGTTCACGCGCACGAGGCGGCCGAGGAAGAACCCGAGCCCGGAAGCATCCGCGGCGCCGGCGCCGAGCGTCTTCTGCCACGCTGCGTTCTCGGGCACTTGGAAGCCATCGGCTTCGAGCATCCCCTCCAGCTTCTCCAAAGCCGCCATGGCCGCGGCCGGCGGCTCCCACGGCATGCCGCCGGGGCGCACGCGCTCGCCGGTCTGCTCGATCTCGCCCTCCGCGATGAGCGCGGCGAACGCCTGGTCGAAGAGCCCGGCATCGAGCGACGTCTTCAAGCCAGCCTTGAGCTCGCCCTTCATCACGCCGTAGCGCGCGGGGTTCTTCTCGGCGTAGTCGCGCACGGCGTGCAGCAACTGCTCGCGCGCATCGCCCCAGCGCGAGTCCGAGAGCCAGCGGCCGGGCGCGGGCGACACGGCGCTGCCGCGGCGCACCAAGGCCTCGAGCGCCGCGAGCACGCCGGCGACGCTCTCCCCCACCTCGGTCGCGAGCTGCTCGGTGGTTGCGGGCTTCGCCAGGCCGGAGAGCTTCTCCATCAGGCGCGACTCGAGCGAGCCGCTCTCGTGCACCTCTAGAGAATCGAGGCCGGCCACGTCCGAGCGGCGCCGGCGCTCGGCCACGGGCTCGATCACGGTGCCGCCGCCCACGGTGCGGCTCGGCGAGTACGAGCGCACGACGAACCGGTCGCCGCGCGCGGCCACGGTGGGCTGCTCGAGCCGCACCTGAGCGAGCGACGAGTCGCCGGACGCGAGCGAGCCCGCGCCCAGCAACAGCAGCCGGCCGATGATCTCCGACGCCCCGAGATGAAAGCGCACGCGCGTGTCGGGCTTCCACTCGCGCGGATAGTCGCCGAGCAGCTCAAACCGCACGTCCAGCACCCTTGAGGAGCGGAGCGAACCGGGCGCGCAGAGCCAGTCGCCGCGGGCCACGTCGTCGCGCTCGACGCCGTGGAGCGCCAGCGCGGTGCGCTGGCCGGCCAGGGCTTCCTCAACGGTCTCGCCGTGCACCTGCACGCGGCGCACGCGCACCTGCGCGCCGCGCGGCAACAGCTCCAGAATGTCGCCGGTGCGGACAGTGCCGCGCCAGAGCGTGCCGGTCACCACGGTGCCGAAGCCCTCGACTGTGAACACCCGGTCGACGGGCAGCCGCATCGGGTCGCCGGTGTGATGGGCCCCGGTGAGCGCGAGCTGCGCATCGATCGCCGCCAGCAGCTCGGGCGTACCGGCTCCGGTCACGGCCGAGAACGGCACGATCGGCGCCGACTCGAGGAACGAGCCAAGAACCAGCGCGCGCACGTCGCGCGTCACCAGCGCGAGCCAGTCGTCGTCCACGAGGTCTCGCTTGGTGAGCGCGATCACGCCGCGCTCGACGCCCAGCAGCTTCACGATCGAGAAATGCTCGCGCGTCTGCGGCATCACGCCCTCGTCGGCGGCGATCACCAGCAGCACGAGGTCCACGCCGCCCACGCCGGCGAGCATGTTCTTCACGAACCGCTCGTGGCCGGGCACGTCCACGATGCCGACGTGGGCGCCCCCTGGAGTGACGAGCGGCGCGAAGCCCAGGTCGATCGAGATGCCGCGCTTCTTCTCCTCGGGCAGCCGGTCGGTGTCGACGCCGGTCAGCCGGCGAACGAGCGCGGTCTTGCCGTGGTCGATGTGGCCGGCGGTCCCGATCACGGCGAGCCGCAACGGCGGGCCGGCAGCCTGGGCTAGAGCCGGGCGCGCACGCTTTTCGGGGCTGCGGGACATGGGACGGCGATTCTACAGGGTCGCCGGCTGGCAGCTGACCGGGCGGGCCGGGGGTCCAGCTGCACCGGCGAGCACAGGAACCACGGGGCGGCATGCCCCGCGCCGGGGCCGCGTCGCTGCAACTTGCCCCGGGGCAAGTTGAAGACCCTGTCATTTCTGTGGCGGGCCGGCGACGCCATCCGTTCCGGAACGGATAGGCGGCCGATTGGTTCGGGTGCGCCGGGCCGCTTCCACCGTGAACCGCGCGCGGGCACCGGCCGATAACGTCGACTGACTCGAGCGACCCCGTGCCCGGAGCGGCACCGGCCAAACTCTCAACTCGGACGAGGCGCCACCATCGTGAACGCCGAGGACGCTTTCATCCCTCCGCAGGACCAGGGGTCGTTCTTTGCCTCGGGTCCCGCGAGCATGGTGCTGTCGCAACTCGAGCGCGGGCTCGAGGACGCGTCGCCCGTCATCGTGCTCACCGGCGAAGCCGGCGTGGGCAAGACCACCGTCGTGCGCGAGGCGCTGGCGCGCTGGGGTTCGCGCGTGACGCCGGTATGGTTCGAGCCCGAAGCGGGGGCGCCGCCGGAGAAGACGCTGCTCAAGCAGATCCGCGCGTTCGGTGGCCATGGCCGCGCCAAGGACGAGCGTCCGGAGCTGATCGCGCGCATGGCGCACGCGCTCAACGACATCACCCACCGCGGCAGCACGCCGATGCTGATCGTCGACAACGCGGACATGTACGACATCGCGATGCTCGCCGAGGTCGGGCGCATCGAGAGCGCGGCGATCGCGGCGGACCGCACGCTCAAGCTGCTGCTCGTGGGCGAGCCGCGGCTCACCGACATCCTCGACAAGGAAGAGCTGGAGATCCTGTCGCAGCGACTGGCGCTCGCCTGCCGCCTGGAGCCGATGGAGCAGGCGGACACGCGCCAGTATCTGAACCTGCGCGTGGGTGCGCAGAGTCCCGACGCGCCGAATGCGTTCTCGCGCAAGGCGGCGCGTGAGATCCACGCGGTCACGCGCGGCGTGCCGAGCGCGATCAACGAGCTCGCGGCCGGCGCACAGGCGCGCGCGAACGCGACCAACGCGGGCGTGGTGACGCCGGACCACGTGCGCGCGGTGATGGCAGCGTCGCGGCGTTCCGGCTCGAGCCCCGCCGCTCCACGTGCCGCAACAGCGCCGCCGCCGGCGCCGAGTGCGCCGCCCAAGCCTGCCGCGACCCCACCTTCGGGCTCGATGAAGCGGCCCGCGGCGCAGACGCCGTCGGGACAGATGGCGCGGCCGACGCAGGCGCCGTCCGGGTCGCACGCGAAGCCGAACGTGGCGCAGACGCCGTCCGGGCAGCATGTGAAACCGCAGTCGGCGACGCCCAACGCGCCGGGTGGCCCCAAGCATGCCGAGCCGGTGCCGGCCAGGGTGAAGCGCGTGCCGCCGCCGCCGCCGCCGGCGGAACCGGTGGCGGAGGTCGAGCCCCCGGTCGATCTGGATTCGTCGCATCCGCGTGTGAAGGAGTGGGTGTCGCGCTTCACCGATGGCCAGCCGCTCAAGATCGGCGGCCCGCTGCCGCCGCTGACCGATCCGAGCTCGATTCCGGACCAGCCGGTGTTCGCGGATGAGGAGGAGCTGTTGCTGGCGCCGAGCGAGGTGCCGCCGACGACGGTGCTCCAGGCACCCATTCCCGACGAGCTGCCGTTGCCGCCGGTGCCGCCAGCAGTGATGGGGCCGGCGCCGACCGTTCCCGATCCGGCACCGCCAGCACCTGAGCCTCATGCGATCGATCTGCCGAAGGATCCACCGCTCGTGAGCGCCGATGCGCTCGCGCCGCCGCCGCTCGTGCTCGACGAGAAGCCGGCGGAGGTGACGCCGTCGGGCTCGATCAAGCGTCCCGCCGGAACGCCGCCCCCCGCGGCGAGCGCTCCGCAGCCGCCGAAGGTGGCGCCGCAGGTGGCGAAGGCTCCGCCCACGGCGCGGCCCTCGGGCTCGATGCCGAAGCCGAAGCAGGCGTCGAATGCGCCGCAGGGGGCAAGGCCCGCGCAGGCGAAGAACGCTCCGCCAAGGGCTGCGAAGCAGCCGGCGGCAGCACCCCAGCCGGTACCGCCCGCGCAGAAGGTGGCGGCCGCGCCCAAGGTCGCCGCGCAGCGGCCTTCCGCCGAGCTGCCGACGGTGCTCACCAAGAAAGACGTCAAGGCTCAGGAGTCGTCGAAGTCGTCAGCGCCGAAATCGGTCGCAGCCACCACGTTCGCGGACGACGACGACGCGACACTGCCGTCGCCGACGGTCTATCGCGTGCTCGCGGCGTTGATCCCGATCGTGCTCATCCTCGGCATGGCGGGGACCGCGATCGTGCTGAGTCGCCGGAGCGCGTTCGATCGCGAGCCGGAGGAGCAGCAGGCCTCGGCGCCGACCGCGGCGAGCGAGTCGGTGCAGGCGGTCCCGGCGGTTCCAGTGCCGACCGTGACGCCGGCGCCGCCGCCGCTCGTGGTCACACCCGACACCGATGTCACGGCCAGCACCAGGATCTCGACCGAGGCGCAGGCCACGCCCGACACGCAGGCCACGCCCCCCATCGCGACCGCTCCCCCGCCGCCGGTGGAGAAGCCGCGCTACTGCCTGTCGGTGGGAACGTTCCTGTTCAGCGATCGCGCGCACGCGCGCACCGAGCAGCTGTCGCGGCTCACGCACATGAAGTCGTGGGTCGTCACCACGACCGCGGATGGCTCGTTCACGTACCGCGTCATGCTGGGCGGGTTCGTGAAGCAGTCCGATGCGGAGCGCATGGCGGACAAGCTGCTCTCGAGCGGGCTCGTCTCCGAGGCGATGGTGGAGAGGCTCCCGCCGCAGTAGCAGGGTCGAAGTGGCGGTCGCGCCACGCCTGCCGGAGAATGCGGGCATGGACAGCCTGCGGCAGGTGCACGTGGTCTTTGGCGCGGGGCAGATCGGCGCGCCGCTCGCCGAACGTCTCGTACGTTCCGGACACGACGTGCGCGTGGTCCGCCGCTCGCCGGGCGCGCCACCCGCGGGCGCGTCGCTGCGCACGGGCGATGCCGGCGATGCGCTGTTCGTGGACGAGGCCGTGCGCGGCGCGAGTGTCGTCTACCACTGCATGAACCCGGCCTACTCGAAGGACATCTGGATGCGCGACCTGCCGAGATGGCGCAAGGCGATCCTGGCCGCGGCGGCGCGCGCGGGCGCGCGGGTGGTGCTGCTCGACAACATCTACCTGCTCGGCCGGCCCAACGGACAGCGATTGAGCGAGACGTCGCCGATCGCGCCCTGCAGCAAGAAGGGCGAGATCCGTGCGCGCGAGTGGCAGGAGTGGCTTGCCGCGCACCACAAGGGCGACGTGCGCGTGGTGTGCGGTCGCGGCTCGGATTTCTACGGACCCGGCGCGACCGAGACCTACTTCGGCGACTCGTTCATGCCCAAGGTCCTGGGGAGCGGCGTGGCGCAGACGCTGACGCGGCTCGACACGCCGCACACCTATCACTACACGCTCGACGTGGTCGCCGGGCTCGCCGAGCTGGGGGTCGCGCCCGACGCGGACACGGGCCGCTGGTGGATGCTGCCGGCGGCACCCGCCGTCTCGACCCAGGCGATGCTGGACCTGATCGGCGAGGCGCTGGGGCAGAAGCTGCGCGTACAGGCCATCCCCACCCTGGCGATCAAGGGCTTGTCACTGTTCATGCCCATCATGCGCGAGCTGAGCGAGATGGGTTACCAGTGGAGCGAGCCGTTCGTGGTCGACGACCGTGCGTTCCGCACGCGCTTCGCCGCCACGCCCACGCCGCTCGAGCAGGGCGTGCCCGCCATGGTGGCCTGGGCGCGCCAGCATTACGCGGCGAGCCTCGTCTAGACCCCACGCCGGGCCGCTCCCGGCGCAGCCCCGGGCCCCGCGGACAGACACTTCCGCGCTGAATCCCCCCACCGTTCGCGCCGATACCCGGGAGAGGCTCGCCGGCGACGCTCGCCCGGCGCGCCGGTTCATCCCATGGCCCCGGGAACGTCTCGCGTGTCCGTCGAACTGCAGAAGCCGGAAGGGAATCCCAGCCCGCCGTTCATCGCCACGGCCCCCGCGCTCGAATCGCTCGCGCTGCTCGACCGAGGACTTGGCGCGCGCGAGCCGTTCGTGGTGGTGACCGGCGAGCCTGGCGTGGGCAAGAGCACGCTCGTGCGCGAGGCGCTGCGCCGCTGGGGCGCGCGCGTGCACGCGCGCTCGATCACGCCCGCCGAGGCCACCGCCGAGACGCTGATCGCCACGCTGCTCGGCCGCTTCGGCGGCACCGCGAACTCGCAGGCGAGCGCCTCGGCGCTCGCGGAGCGGCTGCTGGAGGCGATCGCCCACGCGGCGTCGGCCGGCAAGGTGGTGATGGTGGTCGTGGAGGACGCGCACACCGCGCCGCCCGACCTGCTGCTCCAGCTCGCGAACGTGGCGGAGATGGCGCGCAAGAAACCGTGCGCGTTCGAGGTGCTGCTCGTGGGTGGGCCCGAGCTGTCGACGCGACTGGCCAACCCCCTATTGGCGTCCCTCAGCGAAAAGATGGCCGCGCAGATCAAGCTCTCGCAGCTCACGCAGCACGATACGCGGCACTACCTGCTCCAGCGGACCGGCGCCGCAGGTGTCGCGACCGCCGCGATGTTCTCGCGCAAGGCGTGCCGCGACATCCACGGCGCCACGTTCGGCGTGCCGCGCGCGATCGACCTGCTCGCCGACGAGGCCGCGCGGCGTGCGGCGCGCGCCGGCGTCACCACGATCTCGCCCGAGCACGTGCGCTCGGCGACGCAGTCGCTGCGAGCGCGCCGGAGCAACTCGGGCGCGAGCATGCCGCGACCGGAGCGCGTGGCCCCAGCGCCCGCGGCGCCCGCGACGCCGGCGGCACCAGCGAACGCGGCAGCTGCCAAGCCGGCGGTCGCGCCAGCGGCGCAGCCGGCGAACCCTGCACCGTCGAAGCCGGCGAACGGGAAGCCAACGAACGGCACGCCGCGCGGCACTGAGCCCGCGAAGCGCCCGGGGAACGGGCAGGCGAAGGACGCTGCGAAGCCGGCGGCCGCCACGCCTGCCCCCGCCGCGCCCGCGGCCGCCACCACCGCCACCGCCAGCGGCGAGATCAAGTTCCCGGACTCTGGCGACGAACGCGTCAAGGCCTGGGTGTCGCGCTTCGGTGGCTCGGGCACCGCGCGCATCGGCGTGCGCCAGGCGATCCCGCGCTACGAGGAGTCGGCCACGCTCGACGTGCCCGCGCCGAGCCCGGCGCGAAACGCCGCGACCACGGGTGGAGGCGCTGCCATCCCACCCGCGAAGTCCAGCCGCAAGCTGATCGTGGACGAGGAACCGCCGATCCCGCCCGAGCTGTTGGCGCGGCTCAACAAGGTGTCGAAGGGGAAGCGCCGGCGCGGACCCAGCACCACGATCCAGGGCGCGGCGCTGGCGGTCTCGGTGGGGCTGCTCGTCGTGGTCCTGGCGCGCCAGGCTGGCTTCGGCAGGCACCTGGCGAGCGACGGCGGCATGGGTGCCCGCACGGTCGCTGCACCCACGCCGGCGCCGCCGCCGCTCGAGCTGCGCACGGGCGAGGAGGCGGAGCGCGCGCGGGCGCACCGTGCGGCGGCGCCCGGCACGACGAACTCCACGGGAGCGAAGAAGCCGAAACTCGTCCTCACCCCCACCGAGCCCGAGAAGCCCGAGCCGACGTCGATCGCGAAGCCCAAGCCGGCACCGAAGAAGGCAGTCCCGGCGACGCACACGCAGTCCGAGTCGTTGCCGCCCCTACCTGCGCTGGCCAGCACGCCGGCGCCCGCGCCGCCCACGAGCCCCACGAGAGGCGACGAGACACCGGTGAACCCGCACCAGAAGTTCGCCATCATCGCCGGGTCGTTCCAGAGCAACGACATGGCGAAGGCGGAGAAGGACCACCTGGCGCGGCTCGTCTCCTATCGCGTATGGGTGAGCAAGTCGAAGGTCGAGGGCAAGCGCACGTTCCAGCTCATGGTCGGCCGCTTCGACTCCATGGAGCGCGCCTGGGACGCGGGCCAGACGCTGATGCGGCGCGGGCTCATCCGCGACGCGAACGTGACGCCGCTCTCGGAGTAGGTGAGACTACCCCTCAGCCTCAGGCGCGCTGCTCCAATCGTTTCCGCGCCTCCGCCAGCCGCTCCGGACTCCCGATCTCCATCCAGGTTCCCTCGGGCAGGAGCCAGGGCTGGATCGAGTGCCCCTCGCCGGCGAGCCTCAGGTAGACGTCCACGATCGAGAACACGCCGCGCTCGGTGATCAGGTCCAGCAGTCGCGGCGCGCAGGCGTGGATCCCGGTGAACGCCAGCGCACGTACCGAGCCACGGGGCGTGCGGATCTCGGTGCGCACGCCCTTCCCCAGGTCCTCGCGACCGTAAAGGCCCGCGTCATCGAACAGCAGCCGTCGCCGGCTGTCACGCGGCTGAACGCCAAGCACCGCGAGCGAGCCGGTGCTTTCGAGGCTCGCACACAGAGGCGCGAGTGCCGCCTCGCAGATGACATCCACGTTGTGGAGCAGCAGCGGGCCGTCACGGCCCAGGAGATCGCGGGCCTGCAGCAGCCCGCCGCCGGTCTCCAGCGGGTGCTCGATCTCGCGGCTGACACGGATCTCGACGCCGAGATCATGGCTGGCGATGAAGCGCTCGATCGCTTCGGCATGGTGATGCACGTTGACCACGATCCGATCCGCGCCCGCGGCCGTCACGCTGCGGACGGTGCGCTCGAGCATGGTCTGCCCGGCGATCTCGATCAGTGCCTTGGGACAGCTCGCCCCGAGAGCGCCGAGCCGGGTTCCGCGCCCGGCGGCGAAGATCATCCCCTTCAAGGGCGCGAACCACCCGCGGGAGCCGGCGACGACCTTCGTTCGGATCGCGATGGAACAGGGTTGGCGGCCCCGATGGCCACGGAGCCCGGCGCGCCTGGCTCGAGCTTCCATCGCGGCGAACCGAGATGGCGGACGCTCGTCGTCACGTCGGGATGACCCTCGCGCACGTGGCCTGCGAGTCGCTCGGCAAAGTAGACCGAGCGGTGCTGGCCGCCGGTGCACCCGAACGCGACGCTGAAGTCGGAGAAGTTCCGCTCGCGGAAGTTGGCGATGTGCGCATCCACCAGGGCGGTGACGTGACGCCAGAATGTCCCCGTCTCCGGCAGGGCCTCGAGGAACCCGGCAATGGCGGGATCGGTGCCGATCCGCCCCGCCAGCTCCGGAAGCCGCCCCGGGTTGGACAGCGAGCGGCAGTCGAACACGAATCCGCCTCCATGTTCGGAATCGTCCGCGGGCACGCCGTCTCGGTAGCTGAAGCTGCTCACGCGCACGTGCAGCCCGGGCAACGCGGTGACCGGGCTCTCGCGCCGGGCCCAATGCTCCACGATATAGCGGAAGGCGCTCTCGAGCTCGGGGAGGTCCACAGGCAGACCCTGATCGAGCAGACGGGCGACGTTGCGCGCCGCGTAGGGCACACTCTCGAGGAAGCGCGGCTTCCGCTCGAAGAACCCGCGGTACCCGTAGGCGCCCATCGCCTGCATGATCCGGATCAGGACGTAGCCGGGATAGTGCTCGAGGAAGCGGGCGGGGTCGGCGCCCGTGTGCCGGACGAGCGCATCGACATACCGCTCGAGCAGGTGGGCACGCACCGCCTCGGGCAGATCGGCCTTGGCGTCGTAGAGCAGCGACGCGATGTCGTATTGAGCGGCGCCGCGCCGGCCGCCCTGGTAGTCGACGAACCAGGGCTGGCCGCCCCGCAGCATGATGTTGCGGGACTGAAAATCGCGGTAGAGGAAGTAGCCCGTGTCCGCCGCCAGCAGGTGCTCCACCAGGCGGGCGAAGTCGTTCTCGAGTCGTTGCTCACTGAACGGAACGTGCGCCAGCTTGAGGAAGTGGTACTTGAAGTAGTTGAGGTCCCACAGCATCGACTGGGCGTCGAAGGCCGGGCGCGGATACGCGAGCGTGAAGTCGATGACCCGCGCGCCGTCCGCCTGGAACCGCGGCAGCACGTCCACGACACGCTCGTAGCTCGCGAGCACCGCCGCCGGGAACTCTCCGCCGACGGCAGCGCGGGCTGCGGAGAGCGCGTCGAACAGCGTGGTGTCGCCGAGGTCCTCCTCGAGCCAGACGCCGAGCCCTTCGTCGGCGGCGTAGATCTCGGGCACCGGGAGTCCGGCCCCCCGCAGGGAACGCGAGTACGCGAGGAACGCGCGATTCTCGTCCGCATCCGGCCCGTGAGCACCGACCACGGACGCGGGCTCGCTCCCCGTCAGCCGGAAGTACCGCCGCTGGGACCCGTCGGTCCGGAGCGGTAGCACCTTATCGGGCGGGCTTCCAAGAGTTCGCGAATAGAGCGCTACGATCGCGTCGAGCATAAGGGCAGAATAGACGAGGTCGGGGGCCGGGCGTAATGGGCCCGGCCTACTCCTGCACGCGTTCGACGCGTGCGCCGAGCTGTGTCAGCTTGTGATCGAACTTCTCGTAGCCGCGGTCGAGGTGGTAGATGCGCGAGATGCGTGTCTCGCCCTCGGCCACGAGCGCGCCCAGCGCGAGCGCTGCGCTCGCGCGCAGGTCGGTGGCCATGACCGGCGCCCCGGAGAGCTTCTCCACGCCCTTCACCACCGCGACGTTGTTCTTGAGCTCGATGCGCGCGCCGAGGCGCTGCAGCTCGGCCACGTGCGAGAAGCGGTCCAAGTAGATCGTGTCCTCGATCACGCTGGTGCCGTTCGCGATCGACGCCACCGCCATCATCTGCGCCTGCATGTCGGTGGGGAAGCCGGGGAACACCTGCGTGGTCACGTCCACGGCCTCGGGCCGGCCGCGGCCGGTCACCGTGACCTCGTCGTGCTCGCGTACGACGTTGCCGCCGGCCTCCTCGAGTTTCCGCAGCGCGGCCTCGAAGTGGTCGGGGATGACGCGCTCGAGCGTGATGCTGCCGCCGGTGATCACCGCCGCGGCAGCGAACGTCGCGGCCTCGATGCGGTCGGGGATGATCGTGGTGTCGATCAGCTTGAGGTCGCGCACGCCGTGGATGACCAGGCGGCGCGTGCCCAGGCCGTCGATGCGCGCGCCGCAGGCCACCAGCACCTCGCCCAGCACGGTGATGTCGGGCTCGATCGCGACGTTGTCCAGGACGGTCGTGCCCTGCGCGGTCACCGCGGCCATCATCAGCTGGGCCGTGGCGCCCACGGAGACGATGTCGAACGTGAAGTGCGTGCCGTGGAGCTTGACGCCCCTGCCGACGATGTAGCCGTGTTCGATCTCGAGGTTGGCGCCCATCGCGGCCAGGCCGGCCAGGTGCAGGTTCACGGGGCGCGGCCCCCACGCGCAGCCGCCCGGCAGCGACACCTTGGCGCCGCCCAGGCGCGCGAGCAGGGGCCCCAGCACGTAGATGCTGGCGCGCATCGTCTTCACCAGCTCGTAGGGCGCCTCGACGCTGTTCACGTGCGTGGTGTCGATGGTGCAGAGGTCGCCTTCGAAGCGGACCTTGGCGCCGAGCTTGCCCAGCACGGCGGCGAACGTGCGCGTGTCGCGCAGGTCGGGAACGTTCCGGAGCTTGTGCACCCCGGGCGCGATCAGCGTCGCGGCCATCACGGGCAGCGCGGCGTTCTTCGCCCCGCTGATGGCCACGCGCCCGGACAGGCGGCGGCCTCCCTGGATGACCAGCGCGTCCATGGGGGCTTTCTCGGTGGCCGTATCGGCCGGCGGCATCGGGGTGGCGGCTTCCATGCGCCGGTGCTCCCAGCAAGAATGTGTCCAAGGCCGAGTGCAGTCCCTGTCCCGGCGCGAGTGAGTGCGTAAGCAGGTGTGGAAGCGGGCATTATGCTAGGCCGAACGCCCGAGGGCAATCCCCCGGGCGTATCGTCCGACGATGTTGCTGCCGCGAATCGCGTTGACCTGCAAACACAGCCGCTGCGGAATGCGTGACACACCTTGTCATGACCACGATAGGTTCCGCGGACGCGTTCCCAACCTCCGATCGGAGAGCCACGATGCGCTCATGCGTGATCGCGCTGCTGCTGAGCGTCACCACATTGGACGCGGTACGCGCCGCGAAGGGCGCGGGCCCGGTGAAGGTGCTCCCGGCCGCGGCGGATTCGATCCGCGCCGGCTACGAGAAGGACCGCGCCGACACCGAGAAGCAGCTGCGCGAGGGCCCGACCTCCTACCTGGCGGCGGTGGCGCGAACGGACTTCGGCGAGAAGACGGCGCTGGTCCTCGGCCGCGCCGCCGACTGTGACCTGCGCGTCGACGATCCCGAGGTGGCCGCACACCACCTGAGGGTGACCGTGGCGGGCGATTCGTTCCGGGTCGAGGCCGTAGACGACACGGCCCGCTTCCTCGTGCGCGACGACGCGCTCCGCTCGGCGACGCTGCCGCCGGGATTCGTCCGGGTGGGCAGGTTCATGGTGCGACTCTCCCACCAGCGCTTCCCGGCGTTGATCGTGTTCGACCCCAAGAGCCCGGCCTTTGCCAAGTACCACGGGCTGGCGTGGTACCCGCCCGACTTCGCGTATCGATTCGTGGCCTTCCTCACGCCGAACCCCAAGGCCGACACCACGGTCATCATGAGTACGCGGGGCAACGCCCGTCGCGCGGTGCTGGCGGGCTGGTTCGACCTCTCTGTGAGCGGGAAACCGGTGCGGCTCGAGGCCCACCGGCTGCTCGAGCCGGGCGTGGACGAGAAGAGCGTGAGCATCTTCTTCCGCGACGCCACCACCGGCGGCGAGACCTATTCCGTGGGCCGGTACCTCGATCCCCAGCCCCTCCCCAACGGCGCCTGGCTCGTGGATTTCAACTACTGCTACAACCCGGCCTGTGCCACGAGTCCCTATTACAACTGCCCCATCCCCTCCAAGGCCAACACGCTCAAGGTGGCGATCCGCGCGGGCGAGAAGGACTCGCATTACTTGCACTGACACACATTCCGGCTGCCCCGCGGCTACAGGAAAATTCCTATATCGGGGCCGGGCCCGGACGTGCTTTCATGTCGGCTCCCAGGCCGACACGAGAGACTCCTCGATGCTCCGTCCACACCGACTCGTCATCCTCGCAGCGAGCGCCCTGATCCTGGTGGCGCTCAGCACGCGCGCGACCGAGGTGACGTACCCGTTCGAGATCAAGGGCCAGGTGACGGGGCTGACCGGTGCTGCTCCCACGCAGAAGTTCAAGTTGCGCGGCCTGTCGTTCACGACCGACGCGAGCACCCGGCTCAAGCACCTGCCCACCGGGCTCGCGAACGGTGCGTTCATCGAGGTGAAGACCAGGTCCGTGGCGGCGCCGTTCCTGGCGACGAAAGTGTCCGGCTTGTCGGAATCCGGCGACGACGACCACGAGCATCACCGCGTCGAGAAGGCCTCGGTCGAGGGCCTGGTCACCGCGCTCACCGGCACCACCCCGAACTTCTCCTTCATGCTGGAGGGGAGGCGCGTGGTCACGAGCAGCGCCACCATGGGCGTCGCGCTCGTGGCGCCGAACGTGCACCTCGAGGCCAAGGGCCCGGTGGACTCCACCGGCACGATCACGGCGACGAAGATCGAGACCGAGGACGACGACTGAGCCCCGCGGCACCCACGACGCGGGGACCGAGCGGGCGCCGGCAGGGTTGTCTCCTGCCGGCGCCCTCGGCTTTCAGGCGTGCGCGGGCGTCGCCGCGAGCAGGCCGCGCAGCACATCGGCGGGGCCGAGCTGGCAGAAGCGGCGGAGCGCCGGCGGGCCCTGGTGGCGCATGCGGCCGGTGTTCAGGGCACTGATCATTTCGCGGTAGAGCTCCGCGGTGCTCTTGGACATGCCCATCGAGGTGAACGTCGGGACCACGGCGTCGAGCGGCCCGAATTGGGGCGCGATCGGGCGGCCGAGGATCTCGGTGAGCGTGGCGGCGATGTCCTCGGGCGTGTGATCGGGCGAATGGCCGATCTCGACGACGCGCGTCCCGGTGGCGGGCTCGAGCAGGCATTCGGCGGCGATCCGTCCGACGTCTGCGGTCGCGGCCATGGGGATCGACTTGCCCGGCGCAAAGAACGTGGGCAGCACACCGCCCTGTGTCGCCGGCAGCACCGCGGCGAAGTTCTCGAAGAAGTACCCGGGACGAAGGAACGTCACGTTCTTCGCCGCCTTCGTCAGCGTCGCCTCGGCCTTGTGCAGGCCGCGCACGGGCCCCGTGCCGTCGGCCAGCTCGGCCCCGACCGAGGACAGGAACACGAGGTGCGGGAGGCCGCTCTTCCGCACCGCCTGGGACATGGCTTCCACCATCACGTGCTGCGCCGCCAGCAGGTCCTCAGAGCGGATGCCGGGCGCCACGAGCAGGTAGGCGCCCTGGGCACCGGTGAGCGCCTGCGTGAGCGTGGTGTGGTCGGTGAGCGACGCCACGGCCACCTCGGCGCCGCGCGCCTTCCACGGCTCGCCCTGCTTCGCGTCGCGCACGATCACGCGCACGCTTTGCTTGTTGCCCAGCAACGTCTCCGCGGCCGCCCTGCCCGTGTGGCCGGTCACTCCCGCGATCGCATACATGGGACGCCCTCCTTATGGAACCGCTACACGGCCCCGCCCGCACCGCGCCGCTGCAGCCGCCGCCGCGCCTCGTGCTGCACCACATCGAGCATGCCGATCAGGCCCTGGCCTTTCCCCATCGAGATGTCACGGCCGAAGATCTTGAAGATCGTGTCCTGCGGCACGCGCACGACCTGCTCCAGAGGCTGGCCCGAGAGCGTGTCGCCGAGGATCGCTCCCCACGCCTTGGCCGAGAGGCCCTGCGGGTTCTCCACCGCGAACCACAGGTCCAGCGTGCCGTCGGCGCGGTCCGTGGCGAACACGTACGCCTCGGACTCGCACCGCGGCGCGCGCGCCGACTCCGGGAACGGCCGCATCGCGACCGTTGCGGGCACCGACGCGAACTGGTCGGCGTACTCGATCAGCATCTCCGTGCGCATCCCGCGGTCGGCGCCATCGAACTCCTGGACCACGGCGGCGAGCGGCGCCGGGAGCGCCTCGGCGTCGCCCGCCTGCGGCGCGCCGCCGCCGGAGGGTTGGCGATCGCCCGCCGGCGGGCGATCGCCGCTCAAGGCTTCTCGATCGGCATGCCCACCGCGTTGCCCCATTCGGTCCAGCTCCCGTCGTAGTTCCGCACCCGCTTGTAGCCCAGCAGGTACGTGAGCACGAACCAGGTGTGACTGCTGCGCTCGCCGATGCGGCAGTAGGCGATGACG
>Ga0070688_100000828_pt1 | contig 15323 bp, 11 predicted proteins | sample KBSS13HmetaG_FD_64679 | JGI IMG/M metagenome (GOLD analysis project Ga0070688, IMG submission 64679) | Switchgrass rhizosphere microbial communities from Kellogg Biological Station, Michigan, USA - KBS S1-3H metaG | ecosystem: Host-associated > Plants > Roots > Rhizosphere ...
TGTCGAGCAACTTGCGGAGCAATTTCTCAGCGATCTTAACGAAACCAACGATCAGAAAAAAATCTTCACGCCGGACGCGCTCGAAAAACTTAAACAGTACAACTGGCCCGGCAATGTGCGCGAATTGAAAAATGTCGTGCATCGCGGTTTTATCATGGCGAACGATATTATCGATACCAGTTGTCTACCCAATGAATTTGGTGCCATCACCGAACCGAAAGGTCCATTCTTTACCGTGCGCGTGGGCTGTTCCATTTCCGCAGTCGAAAAGCGTTTGATTTTGGCGACGTTATCCGAGCACGGCGGCAATAAAGAAAAAGTGGCAGAAATACTCGGCATCAGTTTGAAGACGCTATACAACCGTTTGCACGAATACGAAGATACTGAAAATAAAATGGAAGAAAGCGTGCAATAACATTTCCGCAATTTCCCTCCTCTTCATCGAGGAGGGTTTAATTATTCCCACTTTTCAAAAAAATTTATTTAATACTCCTTTTTGCGCTGGCATGCCGATTGCTCTTTCGTTGGTAGAGCAACTTTTTTTTCGAAAAAATGGCAACGGATCAATGGCCATTTGATCGTGGTTCGCAGGAGTGCAAATAATGGCAGCGCCTAATGTAGATCGTTTCGTCAGCCGGTTAACGCGCGATACCTTGGCGCTTATCATGGCCGGCGGCCGCGGTTCCCGCTTGCAACAATTGACGTTATACCGCGCGAAACCCGCCGTTCATTTCGGTGGCAAATATCGAATTATCGATTTCACATTATCGAATTGCATTAATTCCGGCATTCGCCGTGTAGGTGTTTTGACGCAGTACAAGAGTCATTCTTTATTGCAGCATTTGCAGGCTGGCTGGAGTTTCTTGCGTGGCCAGCCCGGCGAATTTATCGAGCTGTTGCCGGCCGATCAAACCGATGAAAATAGTTTGTGGTATGCCGGCACCGCGGACGCGGTCTATCAAAATATTGAATGTATTCGCGCGCATCAGCCCGAGCATGTGTTGATTCTGGCCGGTGATCATATTTATAAAATGGATTACGGTCCGATGTTGGCACATCACGTCGCGAATAAAGCGCATGTCACTATCGGCTGTATTGAAGTACCGCTGACAGAGGCCGATCAGTTTGGCGTTATTCAAATGGATGCATCGACGCGGGTTAGCGGGTTTATCGAGAAATCGAAAACGCCGCCGGCGATGCCGGGAAAACCCGATCGTGCCTTGGCGAGCATGGGCATTTATGTGTTCGATGCGCGCTTTCTACTGCATATCCTCAACCAGGACGCCGGTGTCACACGCTCGTCGCACGATTTCGGCAAAGATGTCATTCCGGATGCCATTAGCGCCGGCCGCGTTTACGCCTATCCGTTCATGGATATGTACGATCATTCGAAGATGGGTTACTGGCGCGACGTCGGCACCGTCGATGCGTATTGGCGGGCCAATATGGAACTCACCACGGTCACGCCGGAGCTCAATCTCTACGACGAGCATTGGCCGATATGGACGCGGCAGGAACAGGTGCCGCCAGCCAAATTCGTGTTCGACAATGTGCGCGAACGCGGCGCGGCGATCGATTCATTGGTGAGTGGCGGTTGCATCGTCGCCGGTGCCAGCGTGCATCGTTCGGTATTGTTCGTGCAGTCGCGGGTAGAAATGGGTAGCGTCATTGAGGACAGTTTGTTATTGCCGAATGCGACCGTCGGCAGCCGCTGTACGATTCGACGCGCGATCATCGATGCCGGCTGCCAGATTCCCGATGGCATGAATATCGGCTGTGATGCTGAGAGCGATGCGCGCTATTTCCATCGCTCGCCGGACGGCGTCGTACTGGTCACGCGCGATATGCTGGAGAATTTCACTGGCACACATACCGACAGCCCTCGCGCGCATGCTAATAGTGGAAGCTTTCCAAGAAAATTGGCGGGAAATCTCTGAGTAACTTATTTCTTTAAAAGATTTAAAACCAAAAAAACCTACTTCCGTTTGGCGGAAGTAGGTTTTTTTAACGATTAAATTCTCGTTTCAAAATCCCGCACTTCGCGCTCAATTTGATCGCGTGCACGGCCGGTACGTTCTTGAATTTTGCCTACCAGATAATCGCGATTCCCTTCGGCAATATCGAGATCGTCATCGGTCAGCTGTCCCCATTGACGCTTAGCATGACCTTTCAATTGCTTCCATTTACCTTTAATGATGTCTTCGTTCATGATGCTTCTCCTTCGGTGGACTTGCGTTGATCAACAGCCGGATGCTCTTCATCATCACCGAGCATATCCAATTGCTGACGTGCTTCTTCCGCGAGCCGTACATAGCGCTCGCGAATTTTATCGAGCTCACCTTGCTCTAATTCCTCCAGATTCAGCAGCGCGTTGTGTGCTCCCGATGCTGCTCTAATCAGTTCGTCCAATTTCAATTGCAATGCTTCGGAATCGCGGTTTTGTGTGCTTTGAATGAGAAAAACCATCAGAAACGTAATGATCGTCGTTCCGGTATTAATGATCAGCTGCCAGGTATCGCTGAAGCCAAAAACCGGGCCACTGATCAGCCACACCACAATAATCAGCACCGCCATGCCGAACGCGACCGGTGTGCCGCTAATCTGCGATGTGCGTTGCGCAAAGCGCGAGAACCACGAAACCTTTTTTTTGCTCCGCTGCTTTTTATCCTCTCCCATGTTCGTGCCCTTAACTAATCGGTAGCTAGAAATCGATCCGATCATGTGAAGTTTTTAACTCTTTTATTAACGAGCGCTCCATACTTAAAACCCATTAAACCTCTTTAAATTAATTTAAATTTTTTAATTAATTCAAAAAATTCAAACTAATTCGATTCGAATTAATTTACCCCCACTGAATTACTTCGGTGTAGCGGGTTTTTTCCGCAGCATCAGCGCGATCAGCGCGCCCACGCCGACTGCAACACCGAGTGCTCGCAGCGGATGTTGTTGCGCGTAACTTTGCGCGGCCAGATTGGTTTGGTTCAAACGCGTGCGTGCACCTTGCAGCGATGCCGCTACGGTTTGTTGTGCGGCGGTTGCGGTGTCACGCAATTTTTCCTCGGATTTCCCCAACCGGTCGGCGGCGCGGTCGATAAAGTCATGAGCGACCGCAGCGGCCGCGCCGGCTTTAAGATGCGCTGCATTTTTAAGTGCTTCTGTTTGGGTTTCGGTATTAGTTTTCATGGCGACGTCCTCGCTGAATGGGTTAATGCCAATTGTCGTTGGTGAATCGCTGAGGTTGCGAAGTGGCGACTGACGAATAAGCCTGTTTCAAGGATGGTGCCAACATTCGCTAGGCTGCTCTCAACGTTCGATAACCTGCTAGCGGATAGACAATCGCGCCGGGGTGTTATGCAGTGTGGTCGCGCTATCTAAGCGCTTGCGCTGTCGGGAATAAAAGGTATGAGCTGCGGATGTGAAGGACCTTTGATTTTAGTTATTCTTTAACAATAACTTTAACTCGCAAATAACTCACAATCCCTTGTAAATTGTGCCGTTCCAGCGGCTCGATTCCATGAAAATAGAATTCCTAAAAAGGGATTATTCATGACTTTATTCCATACCGAATTGGCGCAAGCCGTCAGCGACGCACCCACAGCCAGTGAATTCGATTCGACCGAATTTCAAAAGCTGTTGAAGCAAACAATTGCGATACCACTCGGCTTTGGTCTGGTCAGCGTCATTTTTTTTCTAGTGGTGGTCAGCAATCTGTTGGCATTGGGGCGCTGGGTGGAAGATACCGATAAAGCGATTGCCTCGGCCAATTCGATCCTGCAATTATTCAGTGATCAGCAAAATGGCGTGCGCGGTTTTGCGCTCACCGGCAACGAGGATTTTCTTGAGCCGTACACTGCAGCTGGAAAGCAAGTTGCGCCGGCAATGGAGCAAACGCGGCAGCTGCTGGAGGACAATAAAGTACAGCAGCAGCGCTTGAGTACCGCTTACGAAAATTATGCAGAGTGGCTTCGCCTTGCCGAGCAAACCATTCAGTTCAAGCGCGAGGGCCGTTCGCTGCAGCAGCTGATCGCCAACGGCAAAGGAGCGCGCCTGATGGATGTGGCGCGGCGTTCGTTGAATGAATTGGTCGCTTCTGAACAGCAGGTGAGAAGCGAGCGGCGTGAGCGCGTCAATGTGCTCGCGCTGATCCTGTCGGCCGGCTATTTCACGCTCAGTTTAGTTTTTAGCGCTTTGATGGCCTATTGGGGGCGAAAGCAACTACGCAATCTCACCGCCAACTACCGCGCAGCGCTGCTGCACCAGCAACATCAAACCGAGGTATTACAGCGGCAGGCGTGGTTGCGCTCGGGGCAAACGCAGCTCGCGAATGAAATTATCGGCCAGCTGCCGTTGCCGGTCTTGTGCGAAAAAGTGCTCGATGTACTGGCCAGCTATCTCGATGTGGCGGTAGGGGCTATTTACATTGCGGAGTCTAAGGATCGGCTCGAACGCGCGGCGACTTATGGTTTTGCAAAAGATAATTTTACTCAGGACGAATTGGCCAAGGAGGGCGCGAGCGCTGCGCCGGGTTTCGACTTTCGCGAAAGTCTGGTCGGGCAAGTGGCGGCCACGCGCGCGCCATTATTTTTACGCGATTTATCGATCGACTATTTTCAGGTGAATCCAGCGCTGAAAGTGAGCTCTGGGCTGGGTGCCCAAAATCCCGCGACAGTGGTGATTTATCCGATTATCAGCGATGACACGCTGCACGCAGTGCTCGAACTGGGTTTTTTGCGACCGCTCACGCCGCTCGATACTGAATTTCTGCAATTGATTTCAGAAAATATCGGTGCCGCCATTGTCGCCGCGGGTTATCGCCGTCGCCTGCATGAAGCGCTGATGGAAATGCAGCAATTGAATGATGAGCTGCAGGTGCAACAGGAGGAATTGCGCAGCTCCAATGACGAGCTGGAAGAACAGTCGCGCGCTTTGGCGGATTCGCAAATTCGACTTGAGCAGCAGCAGGCCGAACTGGAACAGAGCAATGCGGCGTTGTTAAAGCAGCAGGAGGCGTTGCATGACAAGAATGATGCGCTGATGCAGGCGCAGCATTTGCTGGAGCAGCGCGCGCAGGAACTCGAAAGCGCGAGCCGTTACAAGAGCGAGTTTCTCGCCAATATGTCACATGAGCTGCGCACGCCGTTGAACAGCCTGCTGATTTTGTCGCAACTATTAGCCGATAACGATGCGGGCAATCTGTCGGGCGATCAGGTGAAATACGCACGCTCGATACATACCGCCGGCAACGATTTACTGGCGTTGATCAACGATGTGCTCGATATCGCCAAAGTTGAAGCAGGTAAACTCGAAGTAGCTCCCGATTATGCCGCGCTACGGATCACGCTCGATCTATTGGCGGATTATTTTCAGCCAGTGGCGCAGCAAAAAGAATTGCGGTTCGAGCTATTGGTCGATCCCGCTACGCCGACGATGTTATTTACCGATCAGCAGCGACTCGAGCAAATTTTACGAAACCTCTTATCCAATGCGATGAAATTTACAAGCACCGGCACCGTGCAGCTACAGGTATCGCCGCATGTAACCAATGGCTGGATCTGTTTCGCGGTGCGCGATACCGGCATCGGCATCGCGCCGGAACAGTACCAGCAAATTTTCGAGCCGTTCTATCAGGTCGATGGCACCGCATCTCGCAAATTCGGCGGCACTGGACTCGGCTTATCCATTTCTCGCCAACTGGCCGAGTTGCTGGGCGGCCATATTGAAGTCGAAAGCGAACTCGGTGTCGGTAGCGTTTTTACGCTACTGATCCCGGGGAATATTTATCTGGCGGAAGCCAATACCACAGAGGTATTCCGCACTTCGAATGCGGCGTCCGTTCCGGCACCGGCGATTCGCGCCGAGACCCATATTGCCATTGAGGACGACCGCGCCAGTGTTGATGATGGGCGCAAGATGATTTTGATCATCGAGGATGAGCCGACATTCGCAGCTATTCTTTGCGATCTGGCACGAGAAATGAATTACCGGTGCCTGGTAGCCATGTACGCCGAAGAGGGTTGGAGCTTGGCACAGCAGTATCCGGTGCACGCCATTCTGCTCGATATGAAACTGCCGGATCAATCGGGCATGAGCCTGCTGGCCCGCTTTAAAAATGATCGGCGCACACGACATGTCCCCGTGCATGTGATGTCGGTCGAGGGCCGCAGCCAGGCGGCGTTGAATATGGGCGCCGTAGGATATTTATTAAAGCCGGCATCGCGTGAACAATTGCGCCAGGTGTTGCTCGATATTGAGGCCAGAACCGCGAATACAATGAAACATGTGCTGGTAGTAGAAGCAGCCGCGCAAGCGGAGGCGACGGCTCAATTGATCGGCGCTGCCGATGTCGATGTAGTCATCGTGAAAAATGGCGAGGACGCGCTCGGGCTATTACACAGCCGCAATTTCGATTGTTTGATCGTCGATGTCGAATTACCCGACATGACGGGTGAAGAGCTGTTACTGCGCATGTCGACGTCGGCTATCGCTGCGTTTCCACCGGTGATTGTGCATGCATCGCGCGCGGTGTCGCGCGATGAAGAAGGGCGGTTGTTACGTTATGCGCGCGCCATTGTGATGAGCGGCGAGCGCTCTCCGGAAAGACTGTTGGATGAGGTCACGTTGTTTTTGCATAGCGTAGAAAGTGAAATGTCTGCGCGGCAACGCGAGTTGATGCAACGCGCGCGTATGCATGAATTAACGCTGGAAAATCGCCGTATTCTTGTCGTCGACGATGACATTCGCAATGTCTTTGCGATGACCAGTGCATTGGAAAAAAACGGCGCGCAGGTTGAAATTGCGCGCAACGGTATCGAGGCATTAACAAAACTCGACGAGCAACGTGATATCGATCTGGTGCTGATGGATATCATGATGCCGGAAATGGATGGTTATACCGCGATGGAAGAAATTCGCAAACAATCGCGGTTCCACTCATTGCCGATACTCGCCGTGACGGCACGCACCATGCGCGACGATCAGGAACGCTGCCTGCGGGCAGGCGCCAATGATTATGTAGCGAAACCGATCGACATGGACTGCTTGATTTCGCTCATTCGCGTCTGGCTGCCGAGGGTGCGGTGATAGCGTACTATTTTCGATTGCTGTCGTGCGATACGGACAGCGTGACATCGGGTGACGCCGATTTTTTTATGCTGCGCGGCAATTGCGTGCATATCCCTTTCAACGAACGAGAGATTTACCATGGAAACGGCGTTTTCAGCATTTGACGATGTGGCGGTGGAGACCGATCTTGTCAAAATTCTGCTGGTCGATGACATCGTGGAAAACCTATTGGCGCTGGAAGCGTTACTGAAATTACCTAATGCGCAGGTGTTTTGCGCAACGACCGCAACCCAGGCGCTCGAACTGATGTTGGAGCATGAATTCGCGCTGGCGTTGATTGATGTGCAAATGCCGGAAATCAACGGTTTCGAGCTAGCGCGGATGATGCACTCAACCGAACGCACACGGCATACGCCGATCGTATTGGTGACCGCAGCCAGCATCCAAAAAAGTTCGTCGGTCAAAGGTTACGAATCCGGCGCCATCGATTTTTTATATAAGCCGCTCGATAACGACATCGTGCGCAGCAAAGTGAAGGTATTTATCGAACTTTATCGGCAGCGGCGCGAGCTGAAGCGGCAAGTGGAAGCGATGAAGGCGGCGCAAGAGGCCCAGAAGGCGCTGCTCGATAAACTACAAAACACTCAGGACGATTTGCAACAAGCGATGCGGCTGCGCGACGATTTCATGTCGATGGTATCGCACGAACTACGTACACCGCTCAACACCCTAAAACTTGAGTTGTACACACGGCGTATTCATTTGGAGCGCGGCGCTGAATTTTCAGCGGAGCGCATCGGCGCCATGCTCGACAACGATGAGCGCCAGCTGAACCAGCTGGTGCGATTGATCAACGATATGACCGATGTTTCGCGTATTCGCACCGGGCAGCTATCGATGCGACCGACACATACCGATCTGGTTGCGCTTGCCACTCGGCTTGTCGAGCAATTTTCGCGACAAATCGATATCGCGCAATCACGCGCGACGGTACGTGCGTCTGCACCGATTATTGCGTTGGTAGATGAATTCCGCATTGAGCAGGCGCTGACCAATTTACTCACTAACGCGATTCGTCATTGCGCGGAAAAGCCAATCGATATTTATATCGAGCGCATTCGCGATCAAGGCGATGCGCGCGCGGAATTCGCGAGCATCGTCGTTCGCGATTACGGCAAAGGCATTGATCCCACCGACCGCGAACGTATTTTCGAGCAATTCGAACGCGGCTCCAACGAGCACAAGGGCAGCGGATTGGGTCTCGGTTTATTTATCGCCAATCAAATCGTGTTGGCGCACGGCGGCAAATTAAGCGCGGAGGGCAGCCCCGGAGAGGGCGCTGCTTTTCGAATGGTACTGCCGTTGACAGCGGCAATTGAGTGAAGCAAACGGTTTTTTTAGAGCATCATTCCAGAGCCCTCTTACGCATATACGTAGCGTAAATTGCAAAAAATTGGCGTGGCCCTGTAAAGATTGCTGGGTATTAAACGCCTACCTCAACGCCAATTCCAAATGTATGCGGATGCTTACCTCCATTAATCGAGAGCTGCTGTTGCGATGCCGCTGTTGCAATAACAATGGCACCGCTGTTGCAAAGAAAATAAAGAAATAGACTGAATTTCTTGGGTAAAAGTCGTTGCAATACTTACATTTTCCGCAGAATCATGCCGCGTTTTCCTTAAATCATCAGCTGAAGGCTGTTTCAGGGAGGTGGAGTATGGCTGGTTTGAAAACAGCGCATTTCTCCCCAGTCATTCTGAATGTCGATCACAACGGTGAGGCGCGGGCTACAAAAACCCAGACATTGCAATCCGCTGGCTTTGCTGTTTTTGAGAGTGGCACCGGTCGTGAAGCGATGGCTTTGCTGCAGCAGCAAAAAATCGATTTGATCTTATTGGATATGCAGTTGCCCGATATGAGCGGTTTCGATGTGTGCCGCTCCATCAAACAAAACCCGACTACCTCTTCCGTATTGGTATTACAAACCGCCGAGACGTTAATGGATAGCGGCGATCGCGTGCGTGGCCTCGAAATCGGCGCCGATAATTTTTTGGTGGGCCCCATCGGTCCGCTGGAGCTGATCGCGAATGTGCGCGCTTTATTGCGGCTGCGCGAAGCACAGCACGCGCTGCATGAAAATGAAGAACGCTTTCAGCAGATGGCGGAAAATATCGGCGACGTGTTTTGGATTTTTGATCCGAAAAAGCCGCAACTCTTCTATATCAGTCCCGCCTACGAAAAGCTGTGGGAAAAATCATCAGCGCGTTTGTACGACGATTTGAATGCCTGGCTCGATAATGTGCATCCGCACGATCGGCGACGGGTAGAACGCGCCTATCGACGGTTGCTGAACTATCGCGATTACGAGGAAGAGTTTCGGCTGTGCCTACCCGGCGGGCGCGAGCGGTGGATTCATGATCGCGGTTTCAAAATTCCGGATGGCAATGGCAATAATTATCGAATCGCGCGTATTTCGCAGGATATCACCGCCTCAAAAGCCGCCGCGTTGGCGCTGCACGAAGCGACGTTACGCAAAGATGAATTTCTCGCGACGCTGGCACATGAGCTACGCAATCCGCTGGCGCCGATGCGCACTGCGGTGGATTTAATGCGACTGGCCGAGGCTGGCGATATCGCTTCGTCAGAGGTTGTGGTCGAGGCGCGCGAAATTATTTCGCGCCACATAAATCATCTGGTACGGCTGGTCGACGATCTCCTCGATGTATCGCGCATTACACAGGGAAAATTGTCGCTGCAAAAACGCGTGGTGGAATTGCAGCCGATTATCGATATCGCCGTCGAAAGCACCGAGCCATATATTCGCGACCGCAACCATCAGCTCATCGTCAAGCTGCCGGATAAGCCCTTATGGATTAATGGCGATAGCGTGCGTCTGGCGCAGGTTATCGGCAACCTGTTGCACAACGCGGCCAAATACACGGCGCCCGGCGGCAAAATTGAGGTAACGGTCGATTGCGAAGAGCATGGTCTGACCATCGAAGTGAGCGATAACGGGATTGGTATTGCGCCTGACAGCATCGATTCCATTTTTAATTTGTTTACGCAGGCGCAACGGCTGCAATCGCGCGCGCCGGAAGGGCTTGGCGTCGGTTTGTCGCTGGTCAAACGTCTGGTGGAATTGCATGATGGTACAGTGAAGGCAACCAGCGCAGGCCCCGGCACCGGCAGTAAATTTACGATTGAATTGCCGATCGAATGCGGCCCGCTCGAAGATCAATCATCGCAGCACAGTGCGGAGAAAACCGAGCGCGTCGAACAGCTGCGTATTCTGCTGGTCGATGATGCCGTCGATGCCGCGAATATGATGTGCATGGTGTTAAAAAATTTCGGCCACGATGTGCACGTTGCCCACGATGGTGCGAGTGCGCTATTAATCGCGCCCGAGATCGATCCACATGTGATTCTGATGGACATCGGCCTACCGGGAATGGATGGCTACGGTGTGGCGCGCGAGATGATGAAAATTCCTGCGCTGCAAAATACCACCCTGGTGGCACTGACCGGTTATGGTCAGGAGAAGGATCGCGAGAAAGCGTTCGCCAGCGGCTTCAGTCACCACTTTATCAAACCGGTCGAGATTCACGATTTGAACAATTTTCTTAAACGTGTCGAAGTATTTTAACTGCGCGCACATTCCTCGGCGCGCAGCGCCTCGCAATATCGGTAACGAACTCACGAGTTTATAAGTCCATGCGCCCGTTGCTGATGCTCGCGTAATTTGTTCAGCGTTTCGGCAGCGAATGTACGCAGCTGCGCATTCAGTTTTGTTTCGCCAGCCGCATTATCGAATAAGCCGACAGCGGTGTCGTGTTCTTTGCGCATCACTTCGGCATACAAGCGATCGAAGGCATCGCCAGTTAATCCGTTCATTTCGGTGAGCAATTTTTTCTGATCGTTGTTCAGCGCGCTCGGCACTGTCAGGTGTAGCTGCGCAGCGATCTGCTTGAGTTTTGCATTCGCTGCGGTGTGATCGCGCAACATCGTATCGGCGAATGCCACTATTTTTTTGTTGTGCGATTTCGCTTTGGCGAGCTTCGCCATTTCGACTTCGGCCAAACCGCTGCTGGCCGCATTTTCAACAAACGATCGATCATCCAGTTGTGCTTTCAACGGGCCATCGTTGGTTAATACTTCGCTGGGCTTCGGCGATGCCGCGCCGGGAACCATTTGCGCAGTAGCGGGCAGCACGCAAAGAAAAGTCAGCACGATTATCGATACTGAACCGCGCAGATAATAACGTAATGAATTATTAAAGCTGTTCATCGCATTTCTCCTTAAACGGAAGTTATTCTAAGAAAAGGCAAATATTGTGCCGCAACGAATACGCGTCGTGCGCTAGCCCTCATGCAGCAACACCGCGAAGGGAAACTCATCGAACAACACATTGCATTGCAGCTGGCGTGCGTGCGGCGTCATTCGAGCGCCCGTCATCGGATTATAAAAATGCGCGGACATCATCGATAAATGCTTCGGCATTGCAATGGCGGTATTGAGCCACCGCGCCGTATTGACGACCGGAGTGCCGCGCACATCGAGCGCCGCCGGTAATCGCACCGCCGCCACGATCAATGTCTGCTGTCGCCATTGGCGCGCAAATGCAAATACATGATTGGCGAAGTGACCGTGTACTTCGAGTGCCTGATACGTGCCCTGCTGAAAAAGCACAGGATATTCGTTGCGTAAACGTAACAGCTGACCGATCAGGAATTGTTTGATATTACCGCTGCGCCAATCGGCGAGCCGTGCGGCTGGACTGATGCGTTCGACCAACAGATGCGCGCGCAATGCGTAATCGACGGGGCGGCGATTGTCGGGATCGACCAGACTGAAATCCCATAACTCACAGCCCTGGTATAAATCCGGAACGCCCGGTGTCGTCAATTTCAACAGTGTTTGCGTCAGGCCATTCAACGCGCCGGCAGCGGCGATGTCATTGATGAACGCATACAGATCAGCGAGAAATTGTGCAGCGCGCCGTGGATCGAGTAGCGCGTGCAAAAAAGCTTGGCAGGCCTCTTCATAATCGCTATTCGGTGCGCCCCAACTCGAAAGCTGTTTTGCTTCACGTAATGCTTTGATCATCCACTGCGCCAAGCGCTGCTCGAATTCCGCTAGCCCCGCTTTATGATGAATCGATAAATCCAGCGGCCACGAACCGACCAGCATTTGATACAGCATGTATTCATCGCCAGCGGTCGGCCAGGTTTCGATTTCGCCATGCGGTAAAGTCTGTCCACTATTTGCGTCAGCGCTAACGTTGGGCACTGCGCGCGCAATTTTCAATTGCGCATTCAGCAGGCGCCAGCGTTGCACAGCGGCGGCCCATTGCGTGGGTATTTCCGAAATCACCGCGAGGCGTGAGCGCACGTCTTCGCCGCGCTTGTGATCGTGCGTCGCGGTGGCAAGCAGTGCGCCGGGAAAATAATGCGCACGGCGTTCGCACTCGGCGTGAAAATCGCGCGGATCGAGCGCAAATATCGCGGGATTAGAGCCGACCTCGTTCCGCGACAGCAATTTTCCGTGTCGATAGAACGCAGTGTCCTCGGTGGATTTTGCCGCGAGCGGGGAGGTGAGTTGTTGAAAGCGCGCAATGGCACGCAGCAATAATTGACGTTGTGGAATCGCAGCGGCGCGAGGTGGTTCGCCACCGAGCCAACGATCAAACAATTCGAGCAGCGGTGCATCGGCGGTGCGGCAATACGGCCGTGCGGCAGCAATCGCCTGGCGCATGATTTGATCATCGGCGGCGCTGCGTCCGCGCGCATCGGCGTAAGTACGATAAATCGGAAATGGCACCAGCAATTCGAGCAGCACACGCCGGATCGCGAGCAAGCTCCAATCGCGCGTGCGCAAATCGCTGCGGGCTATGCGATGCAGCGCCAGCGTACAACTGTTGAATTCGGCGGCGAGTAATTCCTGCAGAATGCGCCGCCGTGCGCGTTGATTTTCGCTGTCGAAATCGCCGCTGCGCCCGCTGATATGTGTCCATAATTCAGCGAGCGGTTGTTCGCCGCGCGGATCGTGCAACAGTGCCGACACATCGTTCATGAAGCTGTAACCGGTGGTGCCGTTCACGCTCCATTCGCGCGGCAGCCGCTCCTCCGGCGCGAGAATTTTTTCCACGATCACATACGCCGGTCCGGTCGGCGCATCCGCCGGTCGTTCGCGCGCCAGCCGTTTTAAACGCCGATGCAGGCGGCGGCAGTAACTGCGCGGATCGGAAAGACCATCGATGTGATCGATGCGCACACCGTCGATCAAACCTTCGGCATACAGGCGAAATGTCGTCGCATGAACGACTTCGAAGGCCGCCGGTTCCTGAATACGAATGCCGATGAGTTGAATGACATCGAAAAAGCGCCGCCAGTTGATTTCATCGGCAGCATTGCGCCAGCACGATAAACGATAGTGTTGGCGTTCGAGTAATTGATGCAGCAGCGTGTACGCATCCGCCGCATTATTAAAACGCTGCAGCAGCGTATCGATGGCGGCAGCAATCGCGGCATTGTCGGCGTAGTTTTTTGCCAGTTCCGCGCATGCCGCCCCGAATATTTCACCACGGCTGCCGCTGCCTTCGCGAAAGCGTTTGTTGCACGCGACCAGATCATTGCCGGCAAGCCGCAGCAGCTGCGGATAATTGGTCGGCGCAATCGGAAATTTATGTTCGTAATATTCGACAAAAAATTTGCCTTCAGTGATATCGAAGCGCAACTGAATTTCATCGTTTAACAATGCTTCGCCATACGGCACGCCGAGAAAAGGCGCGAGCACTTTATTTTTTAATGCGCGATCGGGCACCTCCCAATCGATATCGAAAAAATTGGCGTAGCGACTGGTGCGGCCCCACTCCAGCACGTCGAGCCATAATTTATTATCGCGATGACCGATCGCCATATGATTCGGCACGATATCGATAATCACACCCATTGAGTGCGCGCGCAGTGTCGCGACCAGCGCACGAAACTGTTGCTCACCGCCGAGTTCTGGATTGATATTGCTGTGATCGACGACATCGTAGCCATGCATCGAGCCGCTGCGCGCGGTCAGGATCGGACTCAGATATAAATGGCTGATACCGAGTTGTGAAAAATAGGGCACCTGCTGTTGCGCATCGGCAAACGTGAAATGTTTATTCAGCTGCAAACGGTGTGTCGAGCGTGGGATGGAAGTTGCAATCATTGGTTACACCTTGTTCATGCTTTGCATTTTTGCGATCAATTCATTGCTTACGCCTTGTTGATCCACACGCGCGCAGTGCCGGCGAGTAATGGTTCACCGTGACTGCGTGCGCGCGCGGCTTGGTCGATAGCTTCGTCATCGCTGCAAAATATCGGATCGCCGGTGACGCCATTGAGCAGAGTCATGTCATCGCCGAAATTCACGGCGATGGTGAGCTGATCGCCATTGCCCAATTGCCAGGTGGCGAGTACCGCTGCAGCGTTGACGGCGAGCGCAGCAATGCTGCGACAACCCGGTAAATACGGCACGATCAACGCGCGTCGCAACGCGAGCAAGCGGCGATAAAATTTCAGATAGCGTTGCTGTGAGGCATCGTTGCGATCGTAGTGGGGAATCGACGCAGCGAAGGTGCTTGCTGCATTGGGGTCAGGGACGCGGCTACGCTGCGCGGGATCCTTGAACGCGGGCAGCGCGGCGAATTCGCGGCGACGGCCTTCGCGCACCGCGGTCGCGAGTTCGTCGTGGAAATCGGTGAAAAAAAAAATGGGGAGCGCGCGCCCCATTGTTCGCCCATGAACAGTAATGGGATTTGTGGCGACAGCAATAGCAACGTGGTGGCTGCGCGCAAACGGGCCTCACTGGTAAGCACGGTCAAGCGTTCGCCCAACGCCCGATTGCCGATTTGATCGTGATTTTGCAAAAACAGCACAAACGCCGTCGGCGGTAAATGCGCGCTGGGTGTACCGCGCGCCCGTTGTTGCACCGGTGCGAAATCGCCCTGATAAGCGAAGCCCTCGGCAAGACAACGCGCGAGTTTTTGCGCCGGCTGCTCGCGATAATTTTCGTAATAACTATCGTGTTCGCCGGTCAGCAAAACGTGCAGCGCATTGTGACCGTCATCATTCCACTGCGCATCGAAGTCGCCGGTGACGGGCGCATCGTGTTCACTTTCGAACACACTGCGAACGCCGGTAATCGTGGCGTGCCCGCGTAAATGTTCGGCGCGATTGTGTTCGTTTTCGAGCATCAGATGGACTTCGCGTCCGGGTTGGATGCGCTCG
>Ga0070688_100000829_pt1 | contig 15317 bp, 11 predicted proteins | sample KBSS13HmetaG_FD_64679 | JGI IMG/M metagenome (GOLD analysis project Ga0070688, IMG submission 64679) | Switchgrass rhizosphere microbial communities from Kellogg Biological Station, Michigan, USA - KBS S1-3H metaG | ecosystem: Host-associated > Plants > Roots > Rhizosphere ...
CGGCGTGGAGCGCGGAGCCGCGCTCAGCGTCGTGGCGAAGCCCGCGGGTGTCGAACACGAGAACTGGTTCGGGCCGGCCGGAGCGCACACGCTGCAGGTGGAGCTTCCTCGAGGCGACCGCGGTTTCACGACGATGCCCGACGTGCGCTGTCGCTGGGAGCACGCAGGCCCCGCCTGTCGTTCGCTGTTGCGCCTGCTGCTGCTGGCCGATTCCACGACGCCAAAGGCCTCGGACGCCGTGACGGACGAGCTCGTCCGCGGCGCGCTTGCCGGACTCCCGCTCATGTCCTTGCGGAGTGCTCCTGCCCCGCGCTGGCTGGTCGAAGCGCGAAAAGCGATCGAGCGCGAGTCGACGCCGGTGGCCACGCTCGCCCGCCGGGCCGGTGTGCACCCCGTCTATCTCGCGCGGCGCTTTCGAGCTCAGTTCGGCCTGTCTCCCGCCGAGTACCGCGAGCGGCTCCGCGTGCAGCGCGCCGCGGCACTGATCGAGGCGGGCGGCCCGCTCGCGACGGTGGCGCTCGACGCGGGCTACTACGACCAGCCGCACATGAACCGCCAGGTCCGCGCCGCCACCGGGCTCACGCCTCGGGCATTGCGTGGGATCTCGAACCTCATCCTCCGGCCGGCCTTGCCAGGGATCGGTTAGACCGGTTTCATTCGTACAAGAGCCGGCTGCAGGCCCTGCCGCAGACTCTCGTCCATTGGAGGGTGATCTCATGATGGGAGTCGCGAAACACATACCGTTCGTGTTGACGGCGCTCGGCCTCGCTGTCCTTCCCCTTTCCACCGGTGCTCAGAGCCCACGTCCCGACGCCGCCATCATTGCCAAGGCCGTCGACTCGCTGACCGCGCGCGCGGTCGCCCAGGGGCTCGCGCCGGCCATCGGCGTCGCCGTCACCATGGATGGCCGCACGATCTACTCGAAGTCGTTCGGTGCCACCGACGTCAGCGCAGGGATTGCGGCCGACGACCGAACGCTCTGGTACCTGGCTTCGACCAGCAAGTCGTTCACGGGATTTGGGGTGTCCCTTCTCGCGAATCAAAAAGCGCTGAGGCTGGACGCGCCGATCACGCAGTTGCTGCCTCGGGTGCGCTGGAACCCAGCGGTGCGCGCGGACACGCTCACGCTCGCGCACTTCCTGGCCCACACGCACGGCATCAACGACCAGGCCGTGGTCTCGAGCGCGGCGTTCACGGGAGCCATCCCCGAAGCCCGCTGGCCGGATCTGATCGAGCGCGCGGAGCCCATGCCGACGAAGGATCTGGTCTACAGCAACTTTGGCTACAACGTCGCCGCCATGGTGATCGACACCATCCGGCCCGAGGGTTGGCGGCGTTATCTCGAGCAGAACGTCCTCCTGCCTGCGGGGATGCGGGAGACGTACGCGCGTGTTACCGGAATCGATCCGAAGCGGATCGCCAAACCCCACCGCCTGCTCGCCGACGGTCGCTACGTCACCGAGCCATTCTTCAAGACCGACGCCACGATGAACTCGGCGGGAGGACACCTGGCGACGCTGCACGATCTGGCCCGCTGGACGATCGTGCAGATGGATGGCGGCCTGATCGACGGCCGGCGCGTTTTTCCGGCGGAAGCCGTCGCTCTGAGCCATCGGCTCATCGCGAAGCAGACGCGCGATGACGCCAAGCGGTTCGCCTATTTCGACCGGGAAGGTTGGGCCGCCGGCTGGGACATCGGGACGTACGAAGGCGAGCCAATGGTCAGCCGGTTCGGCAGCTACCACTCGACGCGATCCCACCTGTCGTTCCTGCCCCGCCGTCGAATGGGCGTGGTCGCGATGTCGTCGGGTGGCCCTTCCATCCTCACCGATGTCGTGGCGGCCTTCGCCTACGACCTCGAGGCGGGACGCCCGAATGCGCGCGAGCGCGCCGAAGAGCGGCTGGCCGAGCTTCGAGCCAGGTTTGGCCAGGCTCTCAAGAATGTCGCGACGCAGGATTCGACGCGTGCCGCGCGGCAGCTTCAACCCTTGGGACGGCCGCTTGCCGACTTCGCGGGCCAGTACACCGAGCCTTCCTTCGGCACCATCACGTTCACCCCGCGGGGGGACCGCCTCGACTATCGCTGGGGCGCCGTGTACGGGCCGGCCGAGATCTACGACGCAGCCAAAGGGCAGTGGCGCATCGAGATTGCCGGCTCAGGCGCCGTCGCCACCTTCGCCTTCGCGGGCGACGGCCCCGCCCGATCGCTGAGCCTTCAGGGAATCACGTTCACGCGAGCGCGGTGAAGCAGCGGGAGAAGCACTACTTCGCGCTCACGCATCGGGCGAGCAGAAGGAGCCTCGTCCTACGGAACTCTCACGAGCTTGCGGCTGACGACCTGTTCAGCGACGGATGCGCGGATCCAGTAGACCCCCGCAGCCGTGGGGCGACCTCGGGCATCCAACCCATCCCACGACACCGACTGAGGGCCGGGGCTGACCAGCCCGTCCATCAATGTGGCGACGAGACGGCCCTGGGAGTCGATGACCTCGACTCTCCCGTGCGTCGTGCCGCCTTTGGAAGGGATCACCCAGGTCATGAGCGCGCTCCCGCGGCTTGGATTGGGCATGGGCGGCGAGAGCTGAAGGCGCGAAGGAGGAGCTGCCTCAGGAATCACCGCCGTCGTCAGCTGGACGATGTCGCTGGTCCAGGTGGTTCCCTGACCGAAGAAGCGGGTGATGGGCGGCCAGTTGAAACCGACGTAGGGATCCGGTGCTTGTGCCGGCAGCGTGCTCGTGTAGTGCTCGGCGAGCTTGTCGTAGAAGGTGCGCTCGGTCGCGTTCAGCAGCCGGCCATTGGATTCGATCACGAAGGCCATGCTGAAGTCGCGCTTCGCCGTCGCGGGGCCGGGCGTCCTCGGGCCGTGGATTGCCGCGATGTCCGCGACCGTGGTGGTCGTGGAGGAAGTGATCACCTGATCGCAGAGCGCGCCTGAAGGAGCCGGTGAGATTCGCTGGCCCGGCACACTCGAGTCGGCGATCAATCCCATCAGATAGAGATCGAGCGGATCGGCGTGATGCGCGCCATTCCGGCCTTCATCGCAATTCCGGCCGAAGGTGCCGTCGCCGTGGTCGATCCATGCGAACCCTCCCAGCAGGCTCCCCACGCTGCTCAGGTAGTGGTAGTGACTGCTCCCGTCGTTGAGCGGAGTCTGCGTGTACGAGGCCCATTGATGCTGCATCTCGTGAGTGATGTTGTTGCCCACGATCCCGCGTTGATAGGCGTCCAGCAGATTGATCGAGAGCAGACGATTGGCACTCCCGTAGTAGCCGGAATCGTTGTAAGGCGTGAGACCGGTTCCGGTGTAGTTGGTTTGGACGTGACCGTGCAGGCCCGCGATGAAGTTATTGGACTCGGTGCGCGGGGCGCGCTCGATCTTGTCGTTCGAGAAGAAGAACAGGAAGTCGAACACGTCGGGCAGAACCTGATACAGGCGCCGGGTGAGGACGGCCATGTCGCCCCCCAGGAACCGCATGCTGGACTGGGTCGTTCGCGTGCTCGATTTCAAATTCACCAAATGCCTGCTGACCGCGACGTCCGCGCCGCTGATCACGACGGGCGTGGCCGGAATGTCGGAGCGCAGCAACCCCACCGAGGGCGCGAGCAGGAACTCGGTCGTCGCACCTCCCGCTTCGTCGATCTGCAGGGTGCCGAGACTCACCGTATAGAGGCCAGCGGGACTCGTGGCGTCGTTGGCATAGAACGCCGGGAACGCAATCCCGGTGTAGTAACGGAAGGGTCCGGCGCTCCAGACCCCGTCACCGGCCACGAGATCGGGGGCGAGCCCGTCGTCATGAAGAGCGATCGGCGCCGGCGCTGGGCCGATGAGGTAGACGGGGAGCCCGGTGAGTCGGACCGCCGTGGCGGCCCCGTTGACGTCGACCTCGAGACGGAAGGTTTCGACCCCGTCTCCTCGGATCACACCGGGGATGCACTCCCACCCGCGGGTTCCTGCAGGGAGGGCTGCCGCCGACAAAGGGCTCAGGGGCTCGAGGTTGGCTGCGCTCGCCAGTGGCGAGACGCAGCGGACCGGGATCCCTTGAGAATCGACTTGGACGACATCTCGAAGCTCGGCCTGGCTCTGGGAAGCCAACAGCGAGAGGGCAAGAACAAGGAGCTTTCGCATGGCGCAAGGCCTCGGGCGCTCGGGGCTATTGCACGGCAGCGGGGATTATAGCCACAAGTCCTGCGCGCTCAGCAGTCCATTCTCACTTTTTCTACGGTGGAGTCTCACCCAGTCGGTGCTCGAACATCACATGCACCGCGTTCGCGGGGATCACGAAGCGAGGAATGAACACCACCTGCAACGCATTGCGTGGGGTCATTCGCCAGCCGACGCTCGGTACGGCGACGAGGTCGAGCGGCCCGGTCTCCGAATAGCCCGAGATCACTCCGGCCAGCAGCTCGAGCTGGAGCAGGCGAGTCTCGACGGGCCGAAGCGCGATTCCCCCATACCAACTCGGCCGGCTGAAGCTGTTGTAAAAACCGCCGACCGTGAGCCCGCCTTTCCACCGCAGGGCTCCGCCCAGGTTCGCGTTGTTGTAGTCCCCACGGTCATGCCACGAGCCCAGGTGCAGGCGAACGCTTTCCGGCATCAGGCTGCTCTCAGCGTGGGCGGCGCCGGGAAGCGCGAGGGTGAGCGCGATGGCCAGCAGGAGGTTCTTCAGTTTGGGGCCCCATCCCCACGCGGAGTGAGCGACGAGCGGAGGATATCCAGCTTCTGGTGCAAGGCGGCGATGTCGCGCTCGAGCCTGGCGATCTGCTTTGCCCCCGCGACGTCGCCCTCTTCGGTTCCGGCGTCGCGACCGACGAAGAAGCTCGAAATGGTCGCCGTGACGTAACCGAATACCGCGAAACCGTACAGCGCGAGCAGAAAACAGAGAAACCGGCCTTCCGCGGTCTTCGGAAAGTAGTCGGATCCCATGGTCGTCAGCACCATGGCGGTCCACCACAAGGCACTCCAGAAGTTCGTCATCGTGCTGCCAGGGACGCGGCTTTCGAAAGCGTACATGCCCGCGGCGCCCGCCGTCACCATGAGAACCGAGAGCAACACCGCGTAGCCGAAGCCACGCCGCCGCATGACACCGCCCAGGGCACGCATTCCGCGATTCATGCCGACGACGAATCGCACGAGCCGTGCGCCGCGCAGAACCAGCAGCCCTCGCGCGGCGCGCAACACTCCGAACACGCGCACCGCGGGCACCAGCAGCGCGATCGTGGTGAGCCAATTGCGTTTGAGATACGTCATCTTGCGGGGAGTGACCAGGAACTCCACCACGAATTGCAGGACGAACAGACCCCAGATGACCTGGCTCACGCGGGTCAGGATCCATGGGAGTCCGTTCGTGAAGTCGACGACCATGAGCACGAGCCATACGAACGCGAGCACGGTCATGGGGGTTCGCAGACTGCGCTCGATGCGCACGGCCAGCTTGTAGCGCTCGCGATCGAGTGGGGGGCTTTCGCGGTACGTCTGGGGACGGGTCCGAGAGGTCGTGGTGGGGTTCTCGTTCATGATCGGCCTCGTGGTTCCTCGGGGCACTTCATCCGCCGGGCGGCTTTGCCTCCCGGCTGCCGAGGTCGAAGGTCCACCCCTCGGTCAGCACGTGCAACCTCATCCCGGCGAACGCGAGGAGACGATCGCTGGCGTTCGATCCTCCCGCATTCGCTGCGACGAGTTTGGACCCGTCGACGATGGACAGGGCCCCCTTGCCGAATACCGTGCCTGTACCCGAGGCATCGATGGCGACCGCGGTTCCTTCGTCGAGGCCAAAGCCCAGCATGGCGGGGTTGCGGAGCACCGCTGCGATCAGCCGGCCGAATCTCTCGCGCTGCTGAAAGTGCTGATCCACGATGATCTCCGGCAACAGACCGAAGCCGGTGTCGAGCTCCACGGAAGAGGATTGAATCGACTTCCTCCCTTTGCCCTGGGCGATCATGACCTGGCTCATGGCCGACGCCCCGGCGCTCGTCCCCGCGATATGAAGTCCGTGCCGGTGCCGTTCCTTGAGGCGTTCCTCGAACCGCGTGCCGCCCATGACTCCCATGAGCCGGCGCTGGCCACCACCGCTGAAATAGACCCCGTGGGCACGATCGAGCGATGACAGCAACTTCGGATCGTCCGAGGCGGCGCGCTCCTTGGGATGGAAGACCGACACCTCGCGCACGCCGGCCTTTCGAAAGGCTTCGCTGTATTCCTGGCGATGGATCTGAGGAGTGTCCGATGCGGAAGTGATCACGAGCACGCGTGCCGACTTCCCTCCGCACAAGTGCGCGAAGCGATCGATCAGGACATTGTCCTCGTTGCGTCCGTCCTTGCCGCCGACGAGGAACAACTCGCCCTTGGTCGCCGTGGCGGTTGCAGCTTTCGCCCTGCGGGCGTTAGCGGGCAGGGACTTCGGAAAGATGGGCAAGTTTCTGCTCGATGTCCGCGTTCTCGCGGCCGAGGCACCACGCCAGGGACGCCGCATGAAGTTCACTGAGGTTGCGCCCGTCGGCCTGGATCCGCCAGACGCGCGCCTCGGGGTAGGGCTTCAAACCGTAGCTCTCTTCGTCCTCGGCCGACATGACCACATGGGCTCGCGCCGTGCCGACGATGAACCTCAGCGCGTCGATCCACTCGGGCGATTCCATCGCGCGGTCGTTGACGATGGCGCACGCGTGGGCCCAGTCGTAGCCGAGCCCCTGCGACACCGTGTCGCTGAGGGGCGCATCGACGATCGCCAGATCCACTCTGGAATCGAGCAGCAGCATGCGCGTGGCGGCCGGCAGGTTCACGGCCCCCAAGTCCGCCCGTTTGCCTTGGATGAATACGCCATCGTGCGCTGCCAGCCCGACGGTGAACCCATCGGCGCCCATCAAGTCTGCCAGCTTGCGGGCAACGCTGCGTGTATCGCCGTTACCGGTGACGACCGCGATCGGGATGCGGCTGCGCGACCCGGGCGGAAAGAGCATTTCCACGATGGGACCGATCACGTCACGCGGCCTTCCCTCGGCGGGCCACAGATGCTTACGGAGACCGGGCCGGGAGTTGATCTCGCAGATCACGCCGCCCTGATCGCTCATCGGCTGCGTGATGTCCCGAACCAGCAGGTCGACGCCTGCGATGTCCAGGCCCACCGCTCTCGCCGCTCCTTCGGCAATCTCCCGGTTCTCGGGGTGGATGTGGTCGGTCACATCGATCGCCGTCCCGCCCGCCGAAGTGTTCGCCACCCGTCTCAGGTAGACGATCTCCCCTTCGAAGGGGACCGAGTCGCGGCGGTGATTGCGTTCGGCGAGCAGGCGGTCGGCCTGATCGTCGAGCTCGAGCCGGGTCCAGGAGTTGGCCTGGCGATCGCCCCGGCGCGGATCGCGATTGGCCCGGCGTACGAGCTGTTCGATGGTTCGCCGGCCATCGCCGATGACGTGGGCAGGGACCCGTTTGGCGGCCGCCACGAGCTTTCCGTCGATGACGAGCGTGCGATAATCGGCGCCTTCGACGAACTCCTCGACGAGGACCGAGCGACTTCGCTTGCCGGTTCGCTCGAAAGCCTCGCGCACCTCGTCTGGCGTTTTCACACCTACGCTGACGCCTCTGCCCATCTTGCTTCGGTTCGGTTTCACGACCACCGGAAAGCCGATTCGCTGCGCGGCCGCCACCGCGTCTTCCTTGCGATCGACCCTTTCGTACTTGGGTACGGGCAACCCGAACGCGCGGAGCACGCGACGCGCGTAATCCTTGTTGGCCGCGAGATCGTTGCTGAAGGTGTTCGTGTGCGTCGTCTTGGTTCCGTTCACCCGCTGCTGGTGACGTCCATGCCCGAGCTGGAGCAGCCGCCCTCCGATCTGGATGATCGGAATGTCGCGGGCGGCGGCGGCCCGAACGATCGCCATGTCCTGAACGGGAAGCCGGTCGCGCTTGGCGAACCGGACGAATCCCCGGAGCCTGCGCTTCCAGTTGGGTCGAGACTCGGCGGACGTTGGAGGCGCGGAGGCCTCGATGGCCAGGTTGACCGCCTCGCGGACGACTCTCTCGTCGTCGAAAGGGATCACTGCTTCGTCCTGACCGATGCGCGCGCCACCCGCTCTGACGCAGGTCAGCCGCGCCCCCGCAAAGCTCTGGAGGACGATGCAGGCGTGCTCGAAGAGATGGGCGAGCTGGGAATTCCCGTTGTGGCTCCCGTGCTCCACGGCCGACGGGCAGCCGGCGTAGTGCTCACGAACCTCGGGCGAGAGCGCGAAGAGACGCTCGGCGAAGGGATTCAGATCACCCGCGAGCTCGAGCCGGTACCGGATGACTGGATGGCGCGAATAGATGCTCGGTCCGTGGTGAACCGAGATGGCCCTGGCTCCCATGTTCCCCTCCCGACCGATCCCCCGTTGCCCCTCTCAAATCAGACCACCTTGCCGGAATCGAAGACAAGGGCCTTTTCAGCAAAGGCGAGGGATCACCGCCGGGCGGCCAGCCCCCCAGGCGGCCTCGCGCGGCATGGGATGCCGATTTGCTAAGGGAGCGCGATGATCTGATCGAATGTCAGGTGGCTTTCTTCGAGCAGGCGCTTCCATGTCAAGGCCGCTTCCCGATAGCGCTCCGGCGAGTCCAGTTCCCGGCAACGGGCGCTGCCGATGTACTCCGCGTACCCTTCGCGCTTCCACCAAGGCAGCGTCCAGTACTTCAGCCCCACACGCCGCTCGATGAAGGTGTGCATGATTTCGTGACTGAGGATCCCAACGGCGTCCGTCGAGCGTCCGTCGAAGTGCACAATCCGGCGATTGGCCGCGTCGAGACGAGGAATGAAGATCGCGTTCCCGATGTCGACGTTGCGAGCGATGGCGCTCTGGTAGGGGCCATTCAGGATCGACCATAGCGCACGATCGCCGACGATCAGCACTCGATGGCGAACGGCAGAGTCGTAGAGCTCGGAAGTGGAGATCCGCGCCAGGACGCTGTCGACGAGTTCGTTGGCCGCCGACGGATCCACCGACGTTCGCGCGCGAAACGTGACGCTGGCATGGGCCGTGGCGACGGGGAACAACGGGTCCGGGAACGCCACTCCCAGGAAATAAGCCCCGGTCACTCCCAGCAACACGGCGAACGCCTTGACCACGGCGCGAAGCATCATGCGATGGACGGCAGCATTCCCACGTCCGTTTACGCGCCCGGCTGGCCTACCGGCGCGGGGAAGAGTCGATCGAGCCACGCTCGCCACGTCGGCTCTTCACGTGTGGCCACAGAGCTCGCCTGGTCTCCATACAAGTAGAGGCAGAGATACAGACACACCTGGCCGCCCATCGGCATCGCGGCGATCTGCGCCATGCCGGGCGACGGTTGCTCGAGACGAAGCGTGAGCTCGGGATTGGCCTTGGCGGCCACGTGCTCGACCACGGCCGCGAATCGCGGCGCGTCCCCCGAGGACTTCACGGCCTTGCCGACGGTGGCTCCCGCGAGGCCAAGCGCCTGCTCGAGCGAGGCCCACGCCTTTTCCTTCTCGGGCGCCATGGCCATGAGCTGGATCTGCGTGCACGGCTGGCCGCGGAAGTGCGTCATGTAGTTCTGGAGGATCCGGAAGAACGCCGGCCAGCCCTTCTCGACGGACTCGTATTGCTTGTCCCAATCGTCCGTGCTCGAGAACCAGCTGTGGACGACTCGCACGCGACAGGTTCCGCCGGCCTTTGCCTCGACCGTCCATTCGGTCGCCATCGTGGGCGCATCCGGGGCGATGCCATCCTTGTTCTCGGCTGTGAATCGCCGTGGCGGATCCCACTCCTGAATCTCCGCCTTCGACTCCATGCCGGGCCCAAAGTCCATGACGATCGATCCCTTCTCGCGCTCTTCGAGCTTGGAGGGAACGAACCAGGCGGTGAGACCGGGCCCGGTCGCAATGGCCTTCCAGACTTCCTCCGGAGTTCCGGGGACTTCGGTCTCGACAGCGATGAAGCGGCGTCCGGACGGATCTTTCTGAACAGGCATGATCGCTCCTTAGCTTCGGGACTTCCGGGGTGAAGGGTGAGCAACGAGAACGAGCCGATGCAGACGCCCGCCGGGTGCCTCCGCATCGTGATAGCGGGCGACGAGACCGGTGATGGCTTCCGAGAGCTCCGCGGTGAACGCGGCGCGCTCGGCGGGAGTACGAAAACGCACTTCGGTGTCGACGGCGAGCGTCGCCAGCTGCTTTCCCTGCTCCTTGGAGCCGCGAAGCAGTTGACCGACCTCTCGCACGACACGCGCGCCCAGCGCGATCAGGTATCGCGCCGAGAGTCGATCCGAGTGACGATCGGGATCGTTCGCGGCGTGGCCCAGTGCGGCCGGAGAGACGACGTAGGAAGCCGCGGTCGCGACCACTCGACGCTCCACGATTCCGCCCCACCGCTTTTCTTCGACGGGGCGAACCAGCCCGTGCGCCTCGAGCGCGCGAAGGTGATAGTTGACCTTTTGACGAGCGAGCCCGACACGGTTCGCAAGAGACGCCGCCGATCCGGGCTTGGCCAGCTCCGACAACAGGCGCGCGCGAATGGGGTCGAGCGCGACGACTGCGGCGGCGGGATCGTCGATGACTTCGAGGTCTGCGAGGGGCTGCATGGCTGGGGATTGGACCATTGACAATCTTTCTTGTCAATACCCCTCTGTCTCGTCCAAATGACTGGATTCATGGACGAGGAGAATCGAGCCGATAAAGAGGCCATCGACTCATCAACACGTGCGTTCGAGGTTCAGTATCCCATGAGAGCCCGCCTCCTCTTCTCGACGTGGATCGCGATGGCCGTTGCCACGACGGCGAACGTCTCGTCCGCGAGCCCGCCGGCCCCGTCGCGCAGCGCCGCGGAGCCCAAGTTCACCACGGGCCCGAAGGCGTGGACATTGGCGACGACGGCACAGCTCTCATACGCGAACGGGAGTTGTCGCGACATGTTGCCGCCCGAAGTTCGAGCCGATTCCAACGCCGCGAGTACACGCCGCCTTCTACACGACTGGTGGGGAGTGGACAGCCGCTCGGATCTTCTGCAGACGCTCGATCGCCTGGATGGCGGCGGCGGCCATCGCACCGTCTTTCAGGAGAAGGGCCGCGTGTACGCGGCAATGACCGAGGCTCAGTTCCAAGCCGCGCTTCGCGCTGCGGCCAAGCAGCCCGAAAACGTTCGCCGCATGAAGCTGGTGCGCGGCTACTACGCGAAGCACCGCGACAACAGCTTCCTCGGCTGGGACTACTGCCGCTACATCATGCTCTGCCGGTGGGGTTACCAGGTGGGCTTCTTGAGCCAGGATGAAGCCTGGGCACGAATGATCCCGGCGGCACGAAGGATCCAATCGAGCTTCCACTCATGGGCCGAGTTGGGCGAGGACTACCTCGCCGGGCGAGAGTTGTGGTCCCCGCAGGAGACGGCGAGAACCGGCAAGTACTATCGAGAAGTCGGAGCCTGGCTCGTGAAGGAGCCCGGTGGTCCGTGGACTCGATTGCCGTGGTCGATGGACCTTGGAGTCGCGGCTTCTCGTTAGATCACGGCTCCATTCCGCTGCGGTTCAGCCTCCCACCGCGGGTGACGTGCGGGTGGACGTGCTCGAAATCGCCGGGCGCTAGGGGCAACCTATCGGCCGCCCGGCATCAATACCGCGCGCTGCAGGCGTCGCGTCCCACCGGCAAGGAGATGAACGAAATACACGCCGCCTGGGACGCGATGGCCTGAGCCATCGGTGCCGTTCCAGTCGATCGCGAACCGCCCGGCCGGCATCGAGGTGTCCGGAACCAGCTCCTTCACGCGACGGCCGAGCGCGTCGTAGACCGCCAGGCTCACCCGACCGGCGCGCGCCAGATCGAACTGCAATCGCGTCGTGCTGACGAACGGATTTGGACGCGGCGCGGCGAGCTGAAGATCGGACGCCGCGAGGGTCGGGTCCACTCCCGTCGTGGAAGTCACCCTGACCAGTGACTGACGACTCGGCTCCACGATCGTTCCCTGCGTCACCAAGCAGTCGTACAGGCCCGAGTCGGCGGCGACCGCGTTCGCGATGGTGAGATGGGCGGTCGTCGCGCCCGAGATCCGGCCGCCATTGGCCAGGTTCTGGAGGTTCTTCCGCCATTGGAATGTGCTGACCGCCTCGATCTCGTTGGGTGCTTGGAGTGTCGTCAGCTCGATATCGACCGTCGCTCCGATCGGCACGCTCTTGTCGCCCGGCTGGACGGCAATGAGCGAATTGCATGCGGAAAAGCAGAGATACGCGCTGTAGGCAGCGGCCGATCCCGTTTCGCCGGTCTCGAAGTAGTCCGACTTGCCCTCCAAGAGGTAGGCGCCCGGAGCGATCCGGCCGAGGAGCTGGTTGGCATTGTTTTCATATCGCCAATAGGCGTGTCCCTGGGAATCGGGCAGCTGAACGTAGTGCGACGTTCCAGGCAAGTCGTGTGGGTTGATGCTCGCCGCGGCGCTGTACTGCTGGGTCTGAGCGATGACGAAGAGGAGCTTCGCGATCGCGTATCCCGAGCTCTGGCCCGCTCCATAGTTGAAAGATCCACCATCTCCGCTCGCGAGGAAGCACGAGTCACCGACCACCGTCGTCGACACGTACATCTCTCCACTGCCGTAACCGTTCGGATCGTCGTCCGCGACCGTCACGGCGTGTCCATCCCAGAGGAACGACCCGGCGGCCTGCTCCGTTTGCTCCGTCACCACGTTCCCGGCGGAGGAGTGCGAGTAGCAGACACTCTTGTTGTCCAGAGCGACGAAGCCAGCTCGGACCTGTGGGGCGAAGAGACTGACCACGATCAACCCGGCGAGCTTGAGAACGAGCCTACGGAGCGTGGGAGCGGCCATGCGGAGTTCCTCCTCGTTTCTCAATGCGCCGAATCCGGGCGGAAGGGGACATGCTTCCGTGCTGGAGGGGAACAGGGCAGGTGGATAGGCTTGTGGCGCCATGACTCCAGCCTCTCCTGACGACCCGGGGGGCGATCGGCCGCCCTCGGCATGGGACCGCGTCCGCGAGCTCTTCCACCAAGCATTGGATCTCGACCCCGCGGGTCGCGATGCGTTCCTCGGCGATCTCGCCCGGCAAGACCCGGCGCTGGCCGAACAGATTCGGTCGCTGATCGCTGCTCACGAGACGGCGAGCGGATTGCTCGACCAGCCCCCCGTCTCATCGCGGGCGGTCGCGGAGGGCAAGACTGAACTGAGGAGCGGCGACCGGCTCGGTCCCTACCGCATCCTCGAGGAGATCGGCCGCGGCGGCATGGGCGTGGTGTACCGCGCGACGCGCGACGACGAGAGCTTCGCCAAGGAAGTCGCGATCAAGGTGATCGACCCCTTCATGCGCTCCGACGTGATCATGAAGCGCTTCCGCGCCGAACGGCAGATCCTTGCGGTGCTCGAGCACCCCAACATCGCGCGACTGATCGACGGTGGCACGGCGGGGGACGGCAGCCCCTACCTGGTGATGGAGTACGTCTCCGGCAAACCGCTGTTGGCCTACTGCGACGAGCATCGATTGGGGCTCGAGCAACGACTCGCGCTCTTTCTCACCGTGTGCGAAGCGGTGCAGTTCGCCCATCAGCACCTCGTCGTCCATCGTGACCTGAAATGCGACAACATCCTGGTCACGGAGGACGGCTCGCCGCGGCTGCTCGACTTCGGAATCGCAAAGCTGCTCACAGCCGAGGGCGGCCTGCCGGTCACCATGACGGCGCCGATGAATCGGATGTTGACACCCGACTACGCGAGCCCGGAACAGATCCGCGGAGAGCCGGCCACCGTGGCCGGCGACGTTTACTCGCTCGGGGTCGTCCTCTACGAGCTGCTTTCGGGCTCGCGGCCGCTTCGCTTCACCACGCGCTCTCCGGAGGAGATCCTCCGCGTCATCACGGAGATCGATCCGATTCCGCCGAGTACGGTCGTGAGTCGGTCACCGGCGGGAGAGGCGGCTCAGCGTCGCGGGGATACGACCCGTCGTTTGCGGCGCCGCCTATCGGGCGATCTCGACGACGTGACGCTGAAAGCTTTGGAGAAGGAGCCTTCGCGACGCTATGGATCCGCCGAGCAGCTCGCGCAGGACATCCGCCGCCACCTCGATGGCTTCCCAGTGCTCGCCCGCGGACGGTCGACCGCCTATCTGGCGTCACGATTCGTGCGCCGCCATCGCGCCGCCGTCGTCACCACGGGACTGGTGCTGGTTTCTCTGATCGCGGGCCTCGCGGGCACTACGTGGCAGGCGCGCCGAGCGAATCGGCGCTTCCAGGAAGTCCGCGAGCTAGCGCACGCGGTGGTCTTCGACCTTCACGACGCGATCGCGAGCCTCCCGGGATCCACCCACGCGCGCGAGCAGCTGGTGCACCACGCGCTTCGCTATCTCGACGGCCTTCGCAAGGAAGCCAAGGGCGACCTCGATCTCCAGCGCGAGCTGGCGCTCGCGTACACGCGGGTCGGTGACGTGCAAGGCCGCCCGATGTTCCCGAACCTCGGCCAGACGTCGGCGGCCATGGCGAGCTACGACCACGCGCTCGAGCTGTTGAAGGAAGTCTCCGCCGCTCGACCCGAATCCACGTCCATGGTCCACGATCTGATCGTCGTGTCGCAGAGGAAAGCCGATCTCCTGGGGATCCGGCTCGGCCGAACTCAGGAGGCCCTGGAGCAGACCGCGAGCATTCGCGACAGGATCCTCTCCGAGCTCGCGCGACATCCCGACGATCCCGTCTTCCAGGCGGACCTCGGCGTCACCTACGGACGGCTCATCATTCTCCAGAATGCGGCGGCCGACACGCTCGGTGCCATCGCCAGTTGCGGCGCCTATCTCGACCTCGCGGAGAGAATGATTCGTGCGCGCCCCGACGATCGTGCCGCAAGACGCGCCGCCTTGGTCGCGTGCACGCGCATGGCGGAGTTCCGCGAGATACGCGGCGACCGTGACTCCGCGGCCGTCTTCTACGGCCGGGCCGAAGGACTCGCGCGCGACGCCGTCCTGGCGCAACCCAACAACACCGACGCCGCCAGGGATCTCTCGGTCGTCTATGGCACCTATGGGCTCTTTCTCGCCAACAGCGGCGCCATCGATTCCGCGCTCGCGATCAGCGATCTGGGCCGGAGGATCTTCGAGGACCTCGCGGCGAAGGACCCCGACAATGTTCTCTTCCAGTCGGACATCGCGGAAGCCGACCACGACATCGGCACGATCTTCGTCCGCGGGCACCGCAACCTCGACGCGGAGGTGCGCTTCGGCGAGGCGTACGATCGCTTCGCGCGTATCGCCGCCGCCGACACGGCCAACGTCGAGAGCCAAGTCTTCATGGGCCGCTGCAGTCGCCGCGCGGGCGAAGCGTGTCAGGCCTTGTCGATCGCGGCGGCATCCGGCGCGGAGCGGT
>Ga0070688_100000833_pt1 | contig 15275 bp, 10 predicted proteins | sample KBSS13HmetaG_FD_64679 | JGI IMG/M metagenome (GOLD analysis project Ga0070688, IMG submission 64679) | Switchgrass rhizosphere microbial communities from Kellogg Biological Station, Michigan, USA - KBS S1-3H metaG | ecosystem: Host-associated > Plants > Roots > Rhizosphere ...
TGTGGACCGACCCGGTGATGCAGTTCATCGACGTCAGCACCAAGCCGCGCCGCATCGTCGGCATCGTCGCCGACGTGGACGACGAGAACATCGTCCCCGGCCCGGCGCTGGCCGTGTATCACCCCTTCGACCAGGAAATCGGCGGCGGACGGCTCTTCGTGCACGCGCGGATGGATCCCTACGCGCTCGTGCCGCCGATCACGCGGATCATCCGGGAGCTGTCGGCCGATCAGCCGGTCGAGCGGGCGGCGACGCTGGCCGACGTCCGCGCGGAAGTGCTCGCGCCGGATCGGCTGAACGCGCTGGTCTTCGGCGGCTTCGCGACGGTGGCGCTGGTGATTGCGGTGGTCGGCGTGGCGGGCGTGCTGGCGTTCTCGGTGAGCGCGCGCACGCGTGAGTTCGGCGTGCGGCTCGCGGTGGGGGCGACGCCGGCGCAGATCCAGACGCAGGTGCTGAAGGAGGGCCTGGCCATCGTCGCCGTCGGGATCACGGCCGGCGCGGCGCTCGGCTACGGGCTCGCCCGGCTCGCATCCACGGCGCTCGGGCCGCTTCACCTGCCGGGCGTGCTTCCGGCGTTCATCGCTGCCGGCATCCTCATCGCGGCGGCACTGCTCGCGTCGATCGTCCCCGCGGCGCGCGCGTCGCGTGTGGACGTTCTCCAGGCGCTCCACTCGGAGTAGGGGCGCAGGGTTCCGGCCCCGCGGACCGGTGGTACTTACCCGCGGGTCAGTTCTGCGCTTGGCCTCGAAGACGGCACGTTTGGGGTGCCAACGCTGACGGCGCCGTAACCTGTCCAATCCGCCAGCCGTAGGCCCCTCGTCCCCATGCCCCCCTTCGCCCGCGCCCTGGCGCTAGCCTGCCTGCTCTCGAGCACTGCCCCGGTGTCCTGGGCGGCGCCGACCACGGTCCCGTCCGCCGCTGCCGTGCGCACGCCGGCGCCGGTGGTGATCGACGGCCGCGCCGACGACCCGATCTGGCGCACCGCCCCGATCATCTCCGAGTTCGTCCAGTTCACGCCGATGGAGGGTGGACCGGCGCGCTACAAGACCGAGGCCCAGGTCGCCTACGACGATCGCAACTTCTACGCCTTCATCCGCGCCTACGACCCAGAGCCGGCAAAGATCTCCACGGTGCTCGCACGCCGCGACGTGCGGCCGCCCACCGACCAGCTGAAGATCGTCATCGACTCCTTCCACGATCGCCGCTCCGGCTTCGAGTTCGCCGTCAGCCCCGGAGGCGTGAAGCGCGACTTCGCCGTCTACGACGACACCAACGAGGACGGCTCCTGGGACGGTGTCTGGGATGTCGCAACGCGCGTGGACTCGCTCGGCTGGACGGCGGAGTTCGAGATCCCGCTCTCGCAGCTCCGTTATGCGTCGTCTCCCACGCACACGTTCGGTTTCGGCGTGTGGCGCGACATTGAGCGCTTCAAGGAACGCGTCTCCTGGCCCTCGTACCGGCCGTCGCAGCTCGGCTTCGCTTCGCAGCTCGGCGACCTGACGGGCATCGACGGCATCCCCGCCCCACGGCGGTTCGACGTGATGCCCTACGTGGTGGCGAAGAGCGAACCGCGGCCCACGGCGGAGGGATTCGACCACCACCAGAGCCTCACCGGCGGCGCCGACTTCAAGTACGGCCTGACGTCGAACTTCACCATCGACGGCACCGTGAACCCGGACTTCGGCCAGGTCGAGCAGGATCCGGCGGTCCTGAACCTCACCCAGTTCGAGACGTTCCTCCAGGAGAAACGGCCGTTCTTCCTCGAGGGCACCGGCGTCTACAGGTTCCCCGTCAACAGCAACCAGGTGAACGACACCGGCGAGGGCCTGTTCTACTCGCGCCGCATCGGACGCGCGCCGCAGCTCTCCTACCTGTACGGCGACGCATCGGCGGTGACCTCGACCACGATCCTCGGCGCCGGCAAGCTGACCGGGCGCACGGCGGGAGGGCTCACCATCGGTGCGCTCGACGCGGTGACGAGGCGCGAGACGGGCGTGTCGGACGTCACCATCGAGCCAGCGACCAACTACGGCGACGTGCGCCTGCAGCAGGACCTGAACCACCACCACAGCGGCGTGGGCTTGATCCTGACCTCGGTGAACCGCTCGCTGGACGATGCCTCGAGCGACTTCCTCCGCCGCTCGGCCTACGTCGGCGGCATCGACGCGCGCCACCAGTTCGGCCCCGGCAACAACTACCTGCTCACCGGCGCGGTGACGGCAACGCGGATCGACGGCACCGCCGGGGCCGTGCTCGCCACGCAGACCGATCCCGCGCACCAATACCAGCGGCCCGACGGTCCGCTCCGCGTGGACTCGACGCGCACCTCGCTCGCGGGCGACGCGGAGACGATCCACTTCGCCAAGTACGGCGGCGGCATCGTCGTCTTCGAGACCAGCTACCAGCGCATCTCGCCCGGCTACGAGATCAACGACCTCGGCTTCCTGAACCGCGCCGACTGGCAGGACCAGAGCACGTGGATGGGACTCCAGTTCCTGCGCCGCACCAAGGTCTACGACCGGCTCAATTGGAACTTCAACTTCTGGCAGGACTGGACGAGCGCCGGCGACCTGCTGCTCGAGCGCGCCGTGAACACGAACGTGCACGTGCAGTTCCACAACAACTGGTTCGCGCACGCGGGGGGCACTCTGGGCCAGCTCGGGGGCGCGTTCAGCGACCGCGCCACGCGCGGGGGACCGGCGCTGCGGGTCTCGTCGTACGCCGCGCCCTGGGTCGAGATCCAGGGCGACCAGCGCTTCATCCTCTACCCGGACGTGTTCGCGCAGGTCGTGACCGCCGACGCGGGACACACGAACCGGTACTCCCTGTCCCCGTCGCTGCAGGTCCGACTCTCCGCGCGCATGACCCCGTCGATCGGCCTCAGCTACTCGCGCAACCACGACCACACCCAGTTCTTCCACAATTTCGATGTCGCAGGGGTGACGCACTACACGTTCGCGCACCTCGACCAGACCACGGTCGGGCTCACGCTCCGCGTGGACTACACGGTCTCGACCACGCTCACGCTGCAGATCTACGCCAACCCGTTCGTGAGCAAGGGCACCTATTCCGATGTGCGCGAGGTTGCGAATGCGCGCGCGGAGAGCTATGAAGATCGCTTCACGCCCTACGCCGGCTCGCTCGCCGGCGGCCCCGGCCCGTTCGATTTCACGCAGTTCAACTCGAACACGGTCCTGCGCTGGGAGTACCACCCGGGCTCGTCGCTCTACCTGGTGTGGACGCAGGGACGGCAGGACTTCGAGCCCGTCGGAGGAGGAGTGTTGTCCGACGACCTCGACCACTTGTTCCACGTCCAGCCCGCGAACACGTTCCTCGTCAAGGTGGTGCACTGGTTCGACTGGTAGCCGCTCGCCGCCACCGCAGGAGCGGTCATGCCGACGGCTTCAGCGACACCTCGCCGTTGCTCGCCTTCGCGACGGCCGGGATCACCCGGGAGCCGATCAGGTCGATCGCATTCATCATCTTCTCGTGCGGCAGCGAGGCCGCGTTCATCTGGAACGTGACCCGCGCGAGCCCGCCCAGCGCCTCGCTGTGGCGCACGATCTTCTCCGCGACCTCCTCCGGCGCGCCCACCAGCAGTGCGCCCTTCGGCCCGCGCTGCGCGTCGAAGTGCGCGCGGCTCATGACGCCCCAGCCGCGTTCCCTGCCGATGTCGTTCATCGCCTTCATCCAGCCTGGCAGGAAGTCCGCGACCGCCTTCTCCGTGGTCTCGGCGACATAGGCGGGGGAGTGCATGCCGACCTGGAGCCGCTCGGCGGGATGCCCGGCACGGCGGCCGGCCTCGCGATAGAGATCGACGAGCGGCCGGAACCGGTGCGTCTCCCCACCGATGATCGCCACCATCAGTGGCAGCCCGAGCCGCCCGGCGCGCTCGAACGAAGCCGGCGTGACGCCAACGCCGATCCAGATGGGGAGCGGCTTCTGGAGCGGCCGCGGATAGACGCCCTGACCCGCGAGCGGCGGGCGGAACCGGCCCGACCAGGTGACGCGCTCGTCGTCACGCAGCCGGAGCAGAAGCTCGAGTTTCTCCGCGAACAGCGCGTCGTAGTCGTCGAGGTCGAAGCCGAACAGCGGGAACGCCTCGATCGACGAGCCGCGCCCCACGACCATCTCCGCGCGCCCATTGGAGAGCAGGTCGAGCGTCGCGAACTCCTCGAACAGGCGCACCGGATCGGCGGCGCTCAGCACGGTGACCGCGCTGGTCAGGCGGATGCGTTTCGTGCGCGCGGCAGCAGCCCCCAGGATCACGGCGGGAGCCGAATCGAGGAACTCCTTCCGGTGGTGTTCGCCGATGCCGAACGAGTCGACGCCCACCTGGTCCGCGCGCTCGATCTGGGCGATCAGGTCACGCAGACGATCCACCGAGGTGACCGCGCGGCTCTCGTTGGTGAACGCTGCGGCGAAACTGTCGATGCCGATCTGCATGGTGTCTTCCTCAGTGCGACTCGTCCGCCGCGCGACGTGCGTCGAGGCTGTAGGGGCCGGCGCCGAAGTGCGTGACCAGCAGCGCGCCGCCGAGCAGGCCCACGTTCTTCATGAACATCGTGAATTGGATCTGCGCCATCATCGGATCCTTGACCGCCCAGAACGCGTGCATGCTGAGCGTCACCGGGATCAGGAACGCGATGAGCATGAGCGCGCCGAGCCTCGCTCGCCAGCCGATGAGGACGCTCAGGCCGCCGAGGAACGCCAGCACTCCTGAGGCGGGAACGAGCAACCCGGCGAACGGGACGCCGGCCGAGTGCGCGTAGGCGATGACGCCGGGCGAGAAGTGGCTGGGGCCGGCGATCAGGAAGATCGCGGCCAGCGACGCCCGGGCGATCGGGACCAGGGGCGCGGTGAGGCTTGCCGTGCTCACTTCGGACATGCGGCTCGAAGGGACGACGTGGCCGACGGTCATTGGAGGGATCCTCCTCTGGATGGGGCCCGAAGCAGGTCGAATCAGTCGTTGCGGTCAACCCATCCGATGGGGTTAGAATCGGTGCCGGTGTGAGACGCCACAGTCTCGAAAGTCCAACAATGCGACGTAATCGTCCGCTGGAGACCGCAATGGCCACCAACCCAATGGGTTCGCCGCCCGACGCCCTGTCGCTGGTCCTGGACGGCTTCCGCCTGCGGGGCTCGGTGAGCGTTCAAGTGGCCGCGCGCTCGCCCTGGGGCTTTTCAGTGCCGGCGAGCCCGGACTTCGGCCTACTCGTGATCGCGCGCGGCCGCGCCTCCTTCGAGGTGGAGTCCGAGGAGAACGGACAGCTCGAGCTGGCGACCGGCGACGTCGTGGCGATGCCGAGCGGCGACGCGTTCGCGGTGCGCGACCAGCCCGGCTCGCCTCTCGTCCCCATCCAGGAGGCGGTGCCGTGCTCCGAGCTGCGCCTCGCCATGCCCGGCGCTCAAACTGAGTTCATCCTGTTGCGCTGCGTGCTGAGCGGCGGCTGCACGAACCCGCTGCGCGCGGCGCTGCCGCGGCTCATCCACCTGTCCGCGAGCGACGGCCCTGCGGCGCGCTGGCTCGAGCCCACGGTGCGCCTGCTCGCGCTCGAGGCGGCTGCCCCCGCGACCGGGCGTACCACCGTGCTCGACAGGCTCGCCGAGGTGATCCTCGTCCACCTGATCCGCGCCTGGCTCGAAGGGCAGTCCTCGGAATGCGGGGGCTGGCTGCGCGCGCTCAGCGATCCGCATCTCGGCCGCGCGCTCGGGGCATTCCACGCCGCGCCCGGGCACGCATGGACGATCGAATCGCTCGCGGAAGCCGCTGGCATGTCACGCTCCGCGTTCGCGGCGCGCTTCAAGACGCTGACCAACGAGACCCCGCTCGGATACGTGACCGCTTGGCGCATGCGCCAGGCGATGACGCTGATCGAGGCGGGAGAGCAGCCGCTGAAGAGCATCGTGGCCTCGCTCGGCTACGCGTCCGAGGCCGCGTTCCGCGCGGCGTTCAAGCGCCACGCGGGTCAGACACCGGGCGGCTACCGCGCCTCGGTGCGCGCCGCGGCTACAAGGTTGCTGGATGCTGACCGCGCTCGAGCCTGAGCGGATCCGCGGGGATCGAACATGATCGTCCATCTCATCGACGGCACCTACGAGCTGTTCCGGCATTTCTACGGTGCGCGCAACTACAACAAGGGCAAGGATGCGCCGCTCGGCGGCGTTGCCGGCGTGCTTCACACCGTGCTCGAGATGCTCGAGAAGGACGCGACGCACGTCGGCGTCGCCACCGACCACGTCGTCGAGTCGTTCCGTAACGAGCTCTGGCCCGGCTACAAGACCTCCGAGGGCATGGACCGGGCGCTGCATGCGCAGTTCCACCCGCTCGAAGCGGCGCTGTCGGCGATGGGCGTGGTCGTGTGGCCGATGGTGGAGCTGGAGGCCGACGACGCGCTCGCTTCGGCCGCCCGGCTGGCCGCGGCCGACCCACGTGTCGAGAAGGTCTGCATCTGGACCCCCGACAAGGACCTCGCCCAATGCGTGGACGACGGGCGCGTGGTCCAGGTGGACCGTCGCAGCGGCGCCATCCGGGACGCATCCGGCGTGCGCGAGAAGTTCGGCGTCGACCCCGAGAGGATCCCCGACTATCTCGCCCTGGTCGGCGACTCGTCCGACGGCTACCCGGGCATCCCGGGCATCGGGCCGAAGGGGGCGCAACGGCTGATCGCACGTCACGGACCGATCGAATCGTTCCCCGACGACGTGCTGGGGACTCGACGCGAGGCTGCGCTGCTCTTCAAGCGCCTGGCGACGCTGCGTGCGGACGAGCCACTGTTCACGGACGTGGAGTCGCTGCGCTGGCGCGGCGTCGGACCCGATTTCGACGCCTGGGCCGCTCGCATCGACGACCCGCGACTGGCGCGCCGCGCGCACGCCATGGACGGCCGCCGCGAGCACGCCTGATCTCTCGAAGCACGGGCTCCACGTCCGGCGGCCAGCATGCGGTGATGCTGGCGCGACGAGGTCCTGCTTCACCACCGACACTTCGCGTGAGATTCTCGCGACGCCGCCGGCCCATGCTGGCGCCGTGGGGGTGACCGTGCACCAACGAACGTTCGGAAGGACCGGCTGGAGCGTCAGCGAGGTCGGATATGGGATGTGGGGGATGGGCGGTTGGACGGGCTCGAACGACGACGAGTCGATGGCATCGTTGGAGCTCGCCGTCCAGCTCGGCTGCAACTTCTTCGACACCGCGTGGTCGTACGGCCAAGGGCACAGCGAACGACTCCTGGGCCAGCTGCTGCGGGCCCGACCCGGCACCCGTCTCTACTGCGCGAGCAAGATCCCACCCAAGAACCTGAAGTGGCCGGCCACCGGGGAGATGCGGCTCGACGACACGTTCCCGCCCGATCACATCCGCGAGTTCGCGGAGAAGACCCTCGCGAACATCGGCGTCGACACGCTCGATCTCCTGCAGTTCCACACCTGGCACGACGCGTGGGCCAACGACGAGCGCTGGCAGCGTGCCGTGGGCTCGCTGAAGAGCGAGGGGCTCGTCCGCGCCGTGGGCATCAGCGTCAATCGCTGGCAGCCGGAGAACGGCCTGCGCGCCCTGCGCACCGGCCTGATCGATGCCGTGCAGGTGGTCTACAACATCTTCGACCAGGCTCCCGAGGACGAGCTGTTTCCGCTGTGCCGGAAGCTCGGGATCGCGGTGATCGCGCGCGTCCCGTTCGACGAAGGCACGCTGACCGGGACGCTGCGCCTGGACAGCTCGTGGCCCCAGGGCGACTTCCGCAACGTCTACTTCGCCGGCGACAACCTCCGTGCCTCCGTCGAGCACGCAGAGCGGCTTCGCCCCGACGTTCCCAAAGGGATGACCATGCCCGAGATGGCGCTCCGCTTCATCCTCGCGAATCCAGACGTCGCCACGATCATCCCCGGGATGCGCAAGCGCGCCAACGTCGAGGCGAACATCGCGGCGAGCGATGGCAGGCGGCTCGATGCAACGCTGGTGCAGCGGCTGCGCGCGCACCGGTGGGATCGTGGTGCGCTGAAGAATCCGGCGTAGCCACCTCGTCGGCGAGCGTCATGGGGCAGGCGCGGGGGGCATGGGCGAGGTCTATCGCGCCCGCGACACGCCACCTCCAGCCAGCCCCGGCAGTCGCAGCACGAATCGAGCGCCGCCCAACGGCGAATCCAGCACCCGGACATCTCCGCCGTGGGCGCGCGCCACCCGGCGCAGGATGGGCAACCCGAGCCCGAAGCCGCTGCCACCGGCGCGGGCCTCGGCTCCGCGGTAGAACGGATCGAACACGCGCTCGCGCTCCGCGACGGGAATTCCGGGGCCGGAGTCGTCGACCGTCAGCTCGGCGCGTCCCTCGGTCTCGACCAGCGAAACCGCGACGGCCTGCCCGGGACGGGTGAACTTGAGCGCGTTGTCGAGCAGGTTGCGCAGCGCGGATGCGAGCAGCGCGCCGTCCCCGGCGACCAGGATCTCGTCCGGCACCACGTACGTGAGGTCCTCCTTGCGCGCCGGGGAGCGCTCGCGAAGGTCCGTGATCGTCTCGCGCGCCACGTCGCAGAGGTTGATCACCTCACGTCCAGCGCGTCCGGACGTGCCGATCTCGCCGGTGTGGTGCAGGAGCAGGATGGCCTCCACCAGCTCGCGCATCGCGGCCACCTGCTCGGCGGCACGGGTGAGGCCGAGCGCGGTCGGCGAGCCGGGAGTCTCCGCCTCGAGCAGCAGTTCCAGCTCGCCGTTCAGCACGGTGAGCGGCGTGCGCAGCTCGTGGGAAGCGTCCGCGCTCAGGCGGCGTTCGGCCTTGAGCGCGTCGTCCAGCCGCTCGAGCAGCCGGTCGAACGAGGCGGCCAGGGGATCCAGCTCGGCCAGGCCGGAGCGCGCGCCGAGGGAGCGCGGGTTCTGCTCCAGCGACAGGTTCGCCGCACGCTCCGCCATCACCGGCAGGGGCCTGAGCGCGCGCGCGACGATCGCTCGGCCGAAGAGCATGCTCAGCGCCAGGATCGGGATCGCCGCGAGGAGCAAGGATCTCCCGAGCGCGCGCGTGACCACCGGGAGCGCACTGTCGGAGCCCGTCACCGTGACGCGCTCCCCACGAGTGCTGTAGGCCGACGCGACGAAGGCCTCCTCGTCGCCCGGGTCCGGCCGCGCCCCGGGAGCGGAGGGCCGGTTCGTGCCCACGACGCGTCCGCTCGGATCGCTGATCTCCGCCCAGAGCCCGATCTCGCGGGCGTCTTCCAGCATGCTCTGGACAGCCGCCGACGTGTCGGGGTCCTGCTTGAGCTCTTCTTCGAACCCCTGGGCGAGTCGGGTCGCGATCTCCTCCACGAAGTCACGCCGCTCGGAACGCACCACGTGCGAGGTGATCCACAGGGCGAGCAGGCCGAATGCCACCACCGCGACGAGCACGGTGGCCTGCTCGAGCAACGTGAGCCGCGCCGCCAGCGAACGGATCACGCCGGCATCTCGAGCACGAAGCCCTGGCCGCGGACGGTCCGGATCCGCGGTCCGTCGCTCGCGCCCAGCTTCTGGCGGAGCCGGCTCACGATCACGTCGAGACTGCCGGAGGCACCGGGTCCCGGGCGTGGCCACGCCGCGGTGAGCACGTCGGCCCGCGACACCACGTGGCCGAGGTGCGCGGCGAGCGCGTCCAGCACCGCCCACTCGCGCGCGGTGATGGTGATGTCCTCGCCATCACGGATCAGCCGGCGTGAGGCGAAATCGAGGACGGTGCCGGCGTGCTGGATGCGTGTGGGCGGGGTGGCGGCGGGCCTGCGGCCGAGCGCCCGCAAGCGGGCCCGCAACTCGACCATCGAAAACGGCTTCCGCAAGTAGTCGTCGCCGCCGGCGTCGAGACCCGCGACCCGGTCCTGGACCTCGCCCCGGGCGCTGAGGAAGAGGATGGGGGCAAGGAAGCCACTCGCCCGCAGGTCACGGCAAAGCTCGATGCCGCTCCCGTCGGGGAGCATGACGTCCAGGATCGCGAGGTCGAACTCCTCGGCCTCGGCCATGCGCAAGGCGCCGGCGACACGACCCGAGAGCGACACCCGATGCCCGGACTGCTCGAGCGCCCGCTTCAGCATGTCCCGCGTCGGCGGGCTGTCTTCCACGATCAGGATGCGCATGGCGATCGGGCTATGCCTCCGATGCGGCTCTTGGCCTTGGGGTTAAGCCGGTTATCGGTCCCGGGCCTCGACGAGTTGAACGGCGCCTTAACGGCTCCTCCAAGCAAGCCCAGCATGCGAGAAACAAGGTATTCCCGCAAAGAATGCTCTTTTCTTTACTAATCAAATCTGAATATTCTATTAACGGTAGCCTAATGTAGTATTTCACTACCAGCCCCATCCTGTCTCCCCACGTTCGTCCGTACCGGTCGCCCGCAGGAGGTCCCCACCCATGATCGGAGCCCTGGTCGCGTCTTGCCTTCGATTCCGACCTCTCGTCATCACGGCTGCCGCGGCCCTCATGGTCGTCGGCGCCGCTCGCCTTCAAGACATGCCCGTGGATGTGATCCCGGAGATCTCCCCGGTCACGGTCCAGGTCCAGACCGAGGCCCTGGGGCTCTCCGCGGCTGAAGTCGAACAACTGATCACCGTGCCCATCGAGGCCGACCTCCTGACCGGAACACCGTGGGTCGACGTGATGCGCTCGGAGTCCGTTCCCGGACTGTCCTCGATCGAGCTGACCTTCAAGCCGGGCACGAACCCGATGCATGCGCGCCAGGTGGTCCAGGAGCGACTGACCCAGGCACACGCCCTGCCCAACGTGTCGCGGCCGCCGCGGATGCTGCAGCCGCTGTCGTCCACGAATCGCGTCCTGTTGATCGGGCTGTCGTCGAAGACCCAGTCCCTCATCGATCTGTCGGTGCTGTCGCGGTGGACGATCCGCCCGCGCCTGATGGGCGTTCCCGGCGTCGCCAACGTCGCGATCTGGGGCCAGCGCGAGCGCCAGCTCCAAGTCCAGGTCGATCCCAAGCGGCTGGCGGAGAAGAACGTCTCGCTGATCCAGATCGTCAAGACGACGGGCAACTCGCTCTGGTACTCGCCGCTGACCTTCCTCGAGGCTTCGGTCGCGGGCACCGGCGGCTTCATCGAGACGCCCAACCAGCGGCTCGGCGTCCGGCACGTGCTGCCGATCTCCGTGGCCGGCGACCTCGCCAAGGTTCCCGTGGAAGGCACGTCGATCCCGCTTGGAGACGTGGCCAAGGTCGTCGAAGACCACCAGCCGCTCATCGGCGACGGCCTGAACGGTGAAGGCGCGGGACTGCTGCTCGTGGTCGAGAAGCTGCCGGGCGTGAACACGCTCCAGGTGACGCGGGAGATCGACAAGGCACTCGACGCGTTGAAACCCGGTCTCGGCGGCATCGAGTTCGATCGCGACATCTATCGCCCCGCGGGCTACGTCCGCACGGCGATGAACAACGTCGGTATCGCGCTGCTCCTGTCCTTGATCCTGGTCGCGGTCGCGCTGCTGGCGATGTTCCACAACTGGCGTGCGGCACTGGTGGGCGTGCTCACGATCCCGGTCTCGCTGATGGCCGCGATCCTCGTGATCTACTGGACCGGGGCGACGCTGAACGCGATGGTGCTGGCCGGCCTCGTCATCGCTCTCGGCGTCGTCATCGACGAGACGATCGTCCTCACCGAGTCCGTGTTGACACGGCTGCGCGCTGGGTCGGACGTGTCTCTGCCCCGGGTCTTCCTCGCCGCCGTGACCGAGACGCACCGGCCGCTGCTGTTCGCGACCGCCATCGTGCTGCTGGCGCTGGTCCCGGTGCTGTTCGTGACCGGTGCGGCAGGAGCGCTCATCCAGCCGATGGTCCTGTCCTACGCGGCAGGCGTGCTCGCGTCTCTCGTGGTCGCGATCACGTTCACGCCCGCCCTCGGCCTCATGCTCTTCCGCAGCGGGCGGACGGTGGGTGAGGAGACTCCGTTCTCGGGATGGGTCAAGGGCCTGGGCGAGCGGATGTCGCCCATGGTGCCGCGCGCCGCCCTGGCGCTGGTGATCGTGGCCACGCTCGCGGCGGTCGCGGCCACGCCGCGGCTTCGCGCACCGATCGCTCCCGAGTTCAAGGAGAGCGACGTGATGATCAAGTGGGATGCAGAGCCCGGCACCTCGCGCGCTGAGATGACCCGGATGATCGACCGCGTCAGCAAAGAGCTGAGGTCCGTCCCCGGGGTTCGCAACGTGGGCAGCCACGTGGGCCGGGCAATTCTCTCGGACCAGGTCGTGGGGGTGAACTCGAGCGAGCTGTGGGTGAGCCTCGATCCCAAGGCCGACCACGAAACCGCCATGGAGACGATCGAGGAAGTCGTCGCGGGCTACCCGGGGGTCGAGGCCGAGGTGACGACGTACCTCGGCTCCCGCATGGGTGAGGCCCTCAATACCGTGGACGAGCCGATCATCGTGCGCGTCTACGGCCAGCGGCATGACGTCATTCGCCGCGAGGCGGAGAAGGTGAGGCAGGCTCTCGCGGGCATCAGCGGCATCGTCGATCCGAGCGTGAACCTCGACTTCAACGAGCCGGTCGTCGAGATCGAGGTGAAGCTCGATGCGGCACAGGCGCGCGGGGTCAAGCCCGGTGACGTGCGCCGCGCGGCTGCAACGCTGCTCGCAGGCATCGAAGTCGGGAATCTCTTCGAAGAGCAGAAGATGTTCGAGGTCGTGGTGTGGAGCGAGCCGCACGTGCGCCACAGCCTGTCGGCGATCCACGACCTGCTCATCGACGCCCCGGGGGGCCGTCATGTCCGCCTCGGCGACGTGGCCAGGGTGCGCATCGTGCCGCACCCGAACGTCATCGAGCGCGAGAACGTCGCTCGCACGGTCGACGTCGTCGCCTTCGTCAAGGGTCGGAGCGTCCCTGCCGTTGCCGCCGACGTCAGTGATCGGATCCGCCGCATGTCGTTGCCGCTCGAGTACCGCGCCGAGCTGCAGGGCGACTACGCGAAGCAGCAGCGGGCCCTGAATCGCATGCTCATGGCGGCGCTAGCCGCAGCGATCTGCATCCTGGTCGTCCTCCAGTCGGCGCTGGGAGGGTGGGGCCTGGCTTCTGCCGTGCTGTTGTCGCTCCCGGTCGCGCTGGCCGGCGGCGCCCTCGCGGCGTTGACCACGGGCTCGGCGCTGTCGGTCGGAGCGCTGGCGGGGCTTCTCACCGTATTCGGCATCACCGTGCGGCAGGCCGTCCTGCTGATCCATCGCTACCACGCGCTGCGAAAGGAAGGACGCGTCGCGGGCCCCGAGCTCGTCCGCCAGGGCATCCGCGATCGCGCCACGCCGATCCTGGCGGCGGCGATCACCACCGCGGCAGCCATGATCCCGTTCGTCGTGTGGGGGAGCACGCCCGGCCACGAGATCGTCGGACCGATGGCGATCGTGATCCTGGGCGGCCTGATCACCTCCACCGTCTACGTGATGTGCCTGGTCCCCGCGCTCTATGCGCGGCTCGGGGCCGGCGTCGCGGCAACCGCACCCGAAGATGATGACCTGAACCTGGCGTCCCTGCCTGAGCTCCAGCGCGTCTGATAGGAGATCCCATCATGCGATTCTCGCACTACACGATCGTCACGCTGATCGGCGCCGCTCTGCTGGCCTCGGGCTGTCAGCGCGCGGCCATCGCACAGAAGCACAGTCCCGCGAAGGTCGACTCGACCGAGGTCAAGGGCATCATGCGCGTCACGCTCGAGGCCCGCGCCGCCGAGAGGATCGGTCTCCAGATCGCTCCGGTGCAGGAAGAGACCGTGGAAGGGAAGACCCGCAGCGTCGTGCCCTACGGCGCGGTCATGTACGACACGAAAGGTGATACCTGGACGTTCACGAGCCCGGGCGCGAAGGCGTTGACCTTCGTCCGGCACCGGGTCGTGCTGGAAGACATCGTCGGAGACAAGGCGATCCTGGCGGAAGGTCCGCCCGCCGGAACCCTCATCGTGGTCGTCGGTGCCGCCGAAGTGATGGCCGCCGAACACAAGTACGGCTTGTAAGGGCGCGGCGCCAGGAGGGTCTCGGGCATGTTCCGCTGGTTTGTGAGGTCGAGCCTCAGATATCGATTCATCGTGCTCGCGATGGCCGCGGCGCTGATGCTGGTCGGCGCGGACCAGATGCGGGACATGCGCATGGACGTGTTCCCGGAGTTCGCACCGCCGATCGTCGAGATCCAGACGCCCTGCCTCGGGTTGTCTCCCACCGAGGTCGAGGCCCTGGTCACGATTCCCATGGAGCAGTCACTGGCCGGCCTGCCCGACCTCGACATCCTGCGCTCGAAGTCGGTCACCGACCTGTCCTCGGTGAAGATGATCTTCAAGCGCGGCGCCGATCCGATGCTGGCGCGGCAGCACGTCCAGGAAGGCCTCGCGCTGGTGACGGGCGTGATCCCGAAGGACGTCGGCCCGCCGGTCATGCTGCAACCGCTGTCGGCGACCGCCCGGTTCATGAAGATCGGGCTGTCCTCCAAGAAGCTGTCGGTCATCGACCAGTCGATGATGGCCTATTGGACGATCCGGCCGCGGCTGCTGGCGGTGCCGGGCGTCGCGAACGTCGCCATCTGGGGCGAGCGGATCCAGATGCCTCAGGTGCAGGTCGAGCCCGCACGGCTGCGGGAGAACGGCATCACCGTCCAGCAGGTCATGGATGCGACGTCCGACGCCCTCGAGGCTGGCCTGATGTCGCACTCCGAAGGGGCGATGATCGGGACCGGCGGGTCCATCGACACGCCGAACCAGCAGCTCGGCATCCGCCACGTCCTGCCGATCGTCGATCCCGCCAGTCTGGGTGAGGTGCCTCTCACCGGTCGCGACGGCAAGACCGTGCGCTTGAAGGACGTGGCCCAGCTGGTCGAGGGCCACCAGCCGCTCGTCGGCGACGCCGTCATCAACGGCGGCCCCGGGCTGCTGCTGATCGTCGAGAAGTTCCCCTGGGCGAACACGCTCCAGGTGACCAAGGGCGTCGACGAAGCGCTGGCCGCGCTCAAGCCCGGCCTGCCGGATCTGGACGTCGACGCGCACATCTTCCGTCCGGCGACCTTCGTCGAGCTGTCGCTCCAGCACCTGGGCACGTCGCTGCTGCTCGGCTGTCTGCTGGTGATGGTGATCCTCGCCCTGTTCCTCTACCAGTGGCGCGTCGCCGTGATCACCTGCGTCGCGATCCCACTCTCGCTGATGGCGGGGGTGATGGTGCTCTACGCCCGCGGGACGACGATCAACACCATGATCCTGGCCGGCTTCGTCATCGCGCTCGGCTCCCTCGTAGACGATGCCATCGTCGACATCGAGAACGTGGTCCGGCGCCTGCGGCAGCATCGCAAGGAGGGCGGTCGCAA
>Ga0070688_100000834_pt1 | contig 15269 bp, 12 predicted proteins | sample KBSS13HmetaG_FD_64679 | JGI IMG/M metagenome (GOLD analysis project Ga0070688, IMG submission 64679) | Switchgrass rhizosphere microbial communities from Kellogg Biological Station, Michigan, USA - KBS S1-3H metaG | ecosystem: Host-associated > Plants > Roots > Rhizosphere ...
GGCTTCGGCGGCAGCATGTTCGGCACCACGGCGATCGGCTCCGTGGAGTTCAAGGCGGGCTCGCTCTACCAGCACATCGCGGGTGCGAACCCGTTCGGGGCCTCGGCACCCAGCTCGGTGGTCACGTTCGACGCCGGCAGCCGCTACCGGCTGGATGGCGTGGGAATCACGCCGTCGATGTCCGGCCGCACGTACGCGGACTTCGAGTACAACTCCACCAGCTCGGCCCTGACGACGGGCGGCAATCCATTGACGCTCGACAGCCTCATCGTCACCCAGGGCACGCTGAACCTGAACCTGACCGGCGGCGTGTTCATCCGCGGCGACGTGCACGTGAGGACGGGCGCGACGCTGAACCTCGCCCCCGCGACCGGCAGCCCGGTGTTCTCGTTCGCCGGGCCGGCGGCGCAGTCGGTCGACGTCCAGGGCACGTTCTCCAACTCCGCGAACGCGATCCTCGACGTCAACAACTCCGCCGGTGTCTCGCTGGTGACGAACCTGACCGCGAACGGCCTGGTGACATTCACGTCGGGCTCGCTCAACACCGGTGCGCGCACGCTCACGCTCAGCACGACGTCGAACACGAGTGGCGCGTCGCAGGGCACGGGCTGGGTGAACGGCACGCTGCGGAAGACCTACGCCGTCGGCGCGTTCTCGAGCACGCTCGACGTGGGCGACGCCACGAACTACACGCCGGTCGACATCTCGGGGTCCGGCGCCACCGCCGGACTCAACCTCACCGCCACGAGCACCGCGGGCGACCACCCGAACCTCGGCGCGTCCACGATCGATCCCACGCGATCGCTCAACCGCCACTGGACGCTCTTGCCCGCGAGCGCGGCCGGCGCGACGTGGAGCGCGACGTTCAACTTCCCCAGCTCCGACCTCGACGGCGGCGCGGATCCGCTCGCGTTCATCGGCCAGGTCTGGAACGGCTCGGCGTGGTCCGCGTTGACGCTCGGCCCGCCCAACGCCACCGCCACGCAGGTCACCGGGCTCTCGGTGAGCACGCCCGGCACCGAGTTCGCGTTCGGCGACGCGCCGACCCCGGGCCGGACGCTGGCGCTCACCGTGATCGGCGTCGGCTCGATCGCGAAGGCGCCCGACCTGCCCTCGTACGCGGACGGCTCCACGGTGCAGCTCACCGCGGTGCCGGGGAGCGGCTGGGCGTTCTCGGCTTGGAGCGGCGACCTCACGGGCGGCACGAACCCGAGCGACCTGCTCATGAACGCGAACAAGAGCGTCACCGGCACGTTCACCGACGTGCAGGGCCCGACCGTGGCGGTGACCGCTCCCAATGGCGGCGAGGTGTTGAACGTCGGCTCGCACACGTCGCTGACGTGGACCGCGTCGGACAACACGAGCGTCAAGAACGTGGACCTGGACCTGTCGCGCACCGGCAGCGGCGGGCCGTTCGAATCGATCGCCGCGGGCACCGCGAACACCGGTTCGTTCGACTGGGTCGTGACCGCGCCCATCACCGCGACCGCGTTCCTGCGCGTCACCGGCCGCGACTCGACCGGGAACACCGGCGCGGATCTCTCGAATGCGTCGTTCTCGATCGCGGGCACCGCCGGCGTGCTCGATGGGCCGATCACCGAGTTCGGGCTGGCGAAGGTGCTGCCGAACCCGGTGCACGGCGGAACGCGGTTCGTGTTCGCGATGCCGACGGACGCGAACGTCCACTTGAGCGTGCACGACGTCCAGGGCCGCGAGCTGCTCGTGCTCGCGGACGGGCCGTTCCCCGCCGGCCGCCACTCGATCGACTGGACGAGCTCGGCGCGCACGCACCTCGATCCGGGACTCTACTTCGTGCGTCTCTCCGTGCCCGGACGCTCGTTCGTGCAGAGGTTCGCGCTCGTGCGCTGACGACCGGCGGAGTGCTCCGTGCGGCGATCTCGGCTATGTTGCGGGTCTCGCACGGAGCCCGCCGATCATTGAACCGCGTCCTTCCCCCACGTCCGGCATTCCCCCGCGCGTGAGACGCTTCCTGCCGCTCGCGCTCGTGGCGCTGCTCGCGCTCACGCTGCTGCCGGGGCTCGCGGCCGTGGACGCGACCGACGAGCGCGAGGCGCGCGACCTGGTCACCGCGTACGAGTCGACGAACCACCGCGAGTGGCTGTCGCCGATCTACGGCTACGAGCCGTTCTTCGAGAAGCCGCTGCCCGGGTATGCGCCCGAGGTGCTCACGCGCCGGCTGCTGATCCGCCTGCTGCCCGGCGCGGAGCGGTCGATCACGGACGTCGCCGCATCGCGCCTCGTCCGCGCGCTGCTCGCCGCGGCGCTCGCGCTCGCGGTGACCGCGATCGGCATCCGTGCGTTCGGCGCGCGCAGCGGCTGGCTCGCCGGCTGCATCATGGCGAGCTCGCTCGGGCTGCCTCTCGCAGCTCGCGCGGACGGCGTGCAGGTGTATGCGACGCTGCTGACGTGGCTCGGCCTCGGGCAGTGGATCGCACTCCTGACCGGGCGCGCGCGGGTGCCGAACGCGGCGCTCACGCTCGGCTGGCTCGCGCTCGGCGCCGTGGCGATCACCGGCGGGCTGCTGCCCGCGCTGTGGCCGCTCGCCGGCTTCTGGCTCTACTTCTCGCTCGCGCGGCGCGGCCGTCGCGCGGGTGCGCAGCCGGTGACGACGGAGAAGCCCGCTTCCGAGGGCTGGCGCGTGCTGGATCCGTGGATGGGCGCGGTCGTCGTCGCCGGCGCCTGCCTGCCGTGGTACGGCATCATGACCGCGATCCACGGCGCGCCGTTCCTCGCGCGCGTGCCGTGGTTCCCGTATGCCTCCGGCGTGCGCGGGTCGTGGCTCGCGGGTGCGCCGCTCGCGCTGTCGTTCGCGGTGGTCGCGAGTTTCCCGTGGACACCGCTCCTGGCCGGCGCGCTCGCGGACGCGGCGCTCCGGCTCCGGCGCGCCGCCGGCCGGCCCGCTCCCGCGCTGCCGCTCGACACCGAGCACGTCGAGCACCTGCTGCTGGCGTTGGCACTCGCGGGCGCGCTGCCGATCGCGCTCTACCCCGGGCCGCCGCTCACCGCGGCGCTGCCGGGACTGCCGGCCGTGGCGCTGCTCGTCGGCCGTTTCGCCGATCGCGTGCTCGACGGCCGCCTGCCCGCCTCCGCGCTCACGCATGCGGTGCGCTGGCTTGCCGTGATCGGCACCGCATTCGCGCTTGCCGGCCTGTCGCTCGCCTCGCGGCTGCCCGGCGCCGCGAACGAGCTGCGGCTGTTCGCGGTGGCGTTGTTCCTGTGCGCGTGGATGCCGCTGCTCGCGGACCTGCGCGGTGCCAAGCGCATCGCCGTGGCGCTGTTCGCACTGCCCGCGGCGCTCGGGGCGCCGCTGCTCCACCTGCGCGTGCTGCCGGCGCTCGAGCCGTGGCTCGACGCGCGCGCGGTCGCGGAGGTGATGCAGCGCGTGTCGCCGCCGCGCGCGCCGCTCGTCGTGTTCGACCCGCCGCCGCCGTCGCTGCGCGAGTCGCTGCGCCGCAACTTCGTGTCGCGGTCCGTGGTCACGAAGAGCGACGCGGACGTGACCGCGCGTGACGGGTTCGTGTACGCCGCGTACCGGCCCGAGCGCGAGGCGTCGGCGCGCGCCGCGCTCGCCCCGCTCGGCGCCACGCCGGAAGTGCTCGCGCGCACGCCCGTGCTCGTGCTCGTGCGCGTGCCGGCCGCCCCCGCGCTGCAGTAGACTCGCGCACCGCGCGGCACGGCCGCGCCCAGCGTCCATCTCTCCCGGAGGATCCATGCGGCTCGCCGCCCCGTTGCTCCTGCTGCTCTGCATCTCCACGGCCGCCCGCGCCCAGTCGATCACGTCGTTCACGCCGGACACGACGGCGGCGGCCCGCGCGCACACACCGCCGGACGCCGTCGACATCCCGGTGTGGCTCGGGGTCCAGTTCGCGCCGATCCCCGGCGTGACATCGAAGCTGCAGACGCAGGAGCGCACGGATGCCCAGAACTGCACGCCGTGGATCGGTGTCGGCGCGGCGTGGCCGTGGGCGAAGCCGCGCGAGACCTGGCTCGAGGCCGGTTACCAGCACTGGGAGTTCGCGGGCACGTTCAAGCAGGAGGCGACCGTGTCCGGCGACACGCTGCTCGTCCCCATCATCGACCCGATCACGCTCGACCAGTTCTCCGCGCGCGTCGGCGTCGATCAGTGGTTCTGGCAGCCGAACCGCGTCTCCGCATCGGTCGGCGCCGGGATCGGCGTCGGCACCGGGTGGTGCCAGGCGCCGAGCGTCGTGGAATCGAACGTGCTGCTGTCGACCGAGTTCCTGGGCCGCGCGCTGGTGTCGCTCAAGTTGAGCCCGCGTGTGCGACTCGGTCTCGGCGCGACCGGCTCCATCGCGTACGTCTCCGGCGGCAGCATCGTGAACGGCTGGTGGCAGCACGTCGAGTTCGTGCTCAAGCTGGAGCAGTCCATGCGGTTGCCGAAGCGGATCGTGCCGGGGTCCTGACCGCTCGCGGCCGGGTCCGGCGCTGCTCCGACAGGGTTCCGAATTCGTCCGCATCCGGGCGCGGGTCCGTGCTATCCATAGGGGCATGACGCTCGACCCCGAGATCTGCTGGCGGGCCTGGACGGCGCGCGACGCGCGCTTCGTGGGCCGGTTCGTGATGGGCGTGACGAGCACGCACATCTATTGCCGGCCCGGCTGCCCGGCGCGGCTGCCGGCACGGCGGAACGTGCGCTTCTACGCCACGCCGGCCGCGGCGGAAGCGGCCGGGTTCCGCGCCTGCCTGCGCTGCCGGCCGGACCGCGCGCCGGGCGCACCGGGCGCCGCCGGCACCGCCGCGACCGTGTCGCGCGCGCTGCGGCTGATCGATGACGGCGCGCTGAACGACGGCACGCTCGAAACACTCGCGGACCGGCTCGGCGTCACGAGCCGGTGGCTGCGCGAGTTGTTCGAGAGACACGTCGGCGCGGCACCGCTGGATGTGGCGCGCACGCGCCAGGCGCATCTTGCGCGCCGGCTGATCGAGGAAACGCCGCTGCCGATCGAGGACGTCGCCGCGGCGGCGGGCTACGGCAGCGCGCGCCGGCTGCGCGCCGCGTTCGAGCAGACGTTCCAGCGCGCCCCGGCGACGCTGCGGCGGAGCCGGGCGCGCGCGACCGAGGGCGGGCTGTCGCTGCGGCTGCCGGCGCGACCGCCGTTCGACGCGGCGCCCACGTTCAGGTTCCTCGCCGCGCGCGCGATCCCCGGCGTGGAAGAGGTCCGAGACGGCGCCTACCGGCGCAGCTTCACATTGGAGGGCCGCGCCGCCGTGCTCTCCGTTCGCGCGACCGCGGACGGTGTCGAGTTGCGGCTGCCGGCGCACGCCGCGGCCGCGGTGCCGCGGGTGCTCGCACGCGTGTCGCGGCTGTTCGACCTGGACGCGGACACGGCCGCGATCAAGTCCTGGCTCGCGCGCGATCCGCGCCTCGCGCGGGCGCTGCGTGGCCGCGTCGTGCGCGTGCCGGGTGCGTTCGACGGCTTCGAGGCCGGCGTGCGCGCGCTCCTGGGCCAGCAGGTGAGCGTCGCCGCGGCGCGCACGCTCGCGGGCCGGCTCGTCGTCGCCTGCGGCGAGCCGCTCGCCGATGCGGATGGATCCATCACGCACGTGTTCCCGACGCCGGCCGCGGTCGCTGCCGCGGGTCTCGAGAAGCTGGGCGTCACGCGCTCGCGGGCCGCGGCGCTGCGCGGGTTCGCGTCCGCGATCGCGGACGGCTCGCTCGACCTCGGCGCGTTCCGGGACCTCGACGATGCGGTCACGAAGCTCACCGCGCTGCCCGGGATCGGCGACTGGACGGCGCAGTACCTGGCGATGCGCGCGCTCGGCGAGCCGGATGCGTTCCCGGCCGGCGATCTGGGCGTGCGCCAGGCGTTGCAGAGCCATGGCCGGCTGCCGAGCGAGCGCGAGACGCGCGAGCGCGCCGAACGCTGGCGGCCGTGGCGTTCGTATGCCGTGCTCGCGCTGTGGACGGAGCCGCGGAAGCAGAGGCTGAAGCGAACGACACGAAAGGTGATGTCATGACACTCGAACTCACGGTCACGCACACGCCCGTCGGCCCGATGGCGCTCTACGCGCTCGACGGCCAGCTCGTGGGGCTGACGCTCGACGGCGGCCACGGCGCCGAGCACCCGGTCGCTAGGCACCTCGCCCGCCACCTCGGCGCGTTCACGACGCGCGTCGTTTCCGACGCCGCGGGGGCCGCGTCGCGGCTCGAGCGCTACTTCGGCGGCCATGTCGGCGCGCTCGACGAGCAGCCGGTGCGGCTGCTGGGGACGGCGTTCCAGCGCGACGTCTGGTCCGCGCTGCGCGGCATCCCCGCCGGCGAGACGCGCTCGTACGGGAGCCTCGCGAAGGCGCTCGGCAAGCCGGACGCGGTGCGTGCGGTCGCGGCCGCGAACGGCGCAAACCCGGTCGCCGTGTTCGTGCCCTGCCACCGCGTGATCGCGGCGGACGGCACGCTGTGGGGCTACGGCGGCGGCCTGCCGATGAAGCAATGGCTGCTGCGCCACGAGGGCGCCGCGTTCAAGCCGATCGCCGAGCAGTCCGAGCTGGCGCTATAGGCCGAACTCCGCCTTCATGAACGCCTTCGCTCCGGGCCGGCCGCTGACCTCGAGCCACAGCGGTCCGCGGTCAGGCGCCGCGCGCAGCGCGAACGCGAAGAACGGGCAGCACTTCTTCTCGAGCGCCGCCCAGCGCGCGGCGTCGAGCCAGCGCTCCGGCGGCAGCCTGAACGCGTAGCCATCGGCCAGCTCGCGTTTCTCCTGGACGGCGGCGAACAGCTCGAGCGCCAGCGCGCCGTGCTGCGCGCGCTCGTCGGCCGTCATGGCGCGCATGTCGCAGGCGAACCCGTGGCCGGCACCGGCGTCACCGGCGAGGGCCAGCGACGGCATCAGCAGCACCAGGAACCTCAGCAGGGTGCGGGGCATGGAAGCCCTCCTTTCAGGACGCCTCGAGCCTGCCAGTTGAAGTGCACTTCAAGTCAAGCCATGATCGCGCCATGCTGGCGATCGGCGACGTGGCACGACGGACGGGGCTCCGGCCGTCCGCGCTCCGGTACTATGAGCGGCTCGGGCTCCTGCCCGCGCCGCGGCGCGAATCGGGCCGGCGCCGTTACGACGCCGCCGTGCTCACGCGGCTCCAGGTCATCGCGTTCGCGCGCGAGTGCGGCTTCTCCCTGCGCGAGATCGGCCAGTTGTTCGCGGGACAGCCGTACTCGGCCACGCTGCGCCGGCTCGCGAGCCGGAAGCTCGCCGACCTGGAGCAGGCGATCGCGCGTTTCCACGCGATGCAGGGATTGCTGCGGATGGCGCTGCGCTGTGAGTGCCTCACGCTCGAACAGTGCGGGCGCAGGCTGTCGTCGCCGTCCGCGCCCGGCCGCGGGTCCCGTTGAGCGCCATGCGACGGCCGCCATCGCACGGTGACGCGACGCGCGACCGCCCCCCGCGCCCGTGACCACGCGGCCGCTCCACGCGTGGGCCAGCGACCACCACGCGTTCCCGCTGCCCGGGAACCACCCGTTCCCGATCGCGAAGTACGCCGCGGTCCGCGAGCGGCTGTGCGCCGAGCGCCTGCTCGATGTCACGCACGTCCACCGCTCCGAGCCCGCGCCGCTCGCCTGGTTGGCACTGGCGCACGAGCCTGGCTACGTCGAACGCACGGTCGCCGGCGCATGGACGGCGGCGGAGGTCCGCGCGCTCGGCCTGCCGTGGTCGGAGGCATTGGTCACGCGCGCGCGCGCCGCCGTGTACGGCACGGCGATGGCCGCGCGCGCCGCGCGCGTGCACGGCGTCGCCGGCAACCTCGCCGGCGGCATGCACCACGCGTTCCCCGACCGCGGCGAAGGCTGGTGCCTGTTCAACGACGTGGCGGTGGCGGTCGCGCTGCTGCGGCGCGACGGCTTCGCCCGCCGCCCGTTCGTGCTGGATCTCGATGTGCACCAGGGAAACGGCACCGCGGTGTGCTTTGCCGGCGACGCCGGCGCGTTCACATTCTCGATGCACGCCCGCCACAACTACCCGCTGCGCAAGGAGCGGAGCACGCTGGACGTGGAGCTGGAGGACGGCGCCGACGACGAAGCCGTCCTGTCCCGGCTCGAGGCGCACCTGCCGGCGGCGCTCGACGCCCATGCCCCGGACATCGTCTTCTACCAGGCCGGCGTGGACGCGCTGGCGAACGATCGCATCGGGCGGCTGCGGATGTCGCACGCAGGGCTCGCGGAGCGTGATCGCCGCGTGTTCGCGTGGCTCGTGGAGCGGCGCGCGCCCGTGTGCGTGATGCTCGGCGGGGGCTACGGCCGGCCGATCGAGGACAGCGTCGATGCGCACGTGAACGTGTGGCGCGCCGCGCGCGCCGCGCGGGATCGCTGGCCCGCGGCGGACGACGTCCCGAGCCCGCACTGAAGCGCGGTTGAACGGGGACGAGCGCCAAGCGAGGATGGTCGGCTCCATGCGCATCCTGCACTGGTTCCGGAAGGACCTTCGTCTCGACGACAATCCGGCGCTGTCCGCGGCCGCCCGCGATGCGAGCGACGACGTGGTGCCGTTCTACGCCAGCGACCCGGCGTGGTTCGCGCGCGCCGACATCGCCGCGACGCGGGTGCGCTTCGTGCTCGGCGCGCTCGCGGAGCTGTCCGCCGCGATCGCGGCGCGCGGCTCGAGGCTGGCGCTCGCGCACGGCGACCCGGCCGAAGTGCTGCCGCGCGCCGCCCGCGCCGCGAACGCGGACGCCGTGTACTGGAACGACGAGTACGAGCCGGCGCTGCGCGAGCGCGACGACCGCGTCGAGCGCGCGCTCGAGGCCGCGGGCGTGAAGACGAAGCGCTTTCACGACCGGCTGTTGGTGCCGCCGGGGTTCGTCATGAACGGCACGGGGAACCCGTACACGATCTACACGCCGTTCCGGAACGCCTGCGAGGCGCTGCCAACGCCCGAGCCCCATGCGCGCGTCGAGCGACTCGCGTCGCACGCACTGCCTTCACCCCGGCTCGCGACGTTCGAGCGCCTCGGCTTCACCGAGCCCGCGAGCGCTCCCTGGCCCGCGGGCGAGTCGCACGCGCATCGAAGGCTGCAGCGGTTCCTGGGCGGGACCGGGCCCGAGCCCGGCGCCGGCCTCGCGCGCTATGCGACCGATCGCGACTTCCCAGCGGTGCCGGCGACGTCGCAACTCTCCGCCGACTTGAAGTTCGGCACCATCGGCATCCGCCGCGTCGCCCACGGCGTGCTCGGGGCGGCCGCGGGTGACGAGCGGTTGCGCGACCACGCGGCTAAGTTCATCGAGGAGCTGCGCTGGCGGGATTTCTTCGCCCACGTGCTCTGGCACTTCCCGCACGTCGAGCACGGCGCGTTCCGGCGCGAGTTCGACGCGCTGCGCTGGGGCGGCACCGACGACGAGTTCGCCGCGTGGTGCGAGGGCCGCACCGGCTTCCCCATCGTGGATGCCGGCATGCGCGAGCTGGCGGCGACCGGGCTCATGCACAATCGCGTGCGCATGATCGTGGCGAGCTTCTTGACGAAGGACCTGCTGATCGACTGGCGGCGTGGCGAGCGCTGGTTCATGACGCACCTGGTGGACGGCGACCTCGCGAGCAACAACGGCGGCTGGCAGTGGGCCGCAGGCACCGGCACGGACGCAGCGCCCTACTTCCGCATCTTCAACCCGGTCCTGCAGGGCGAGCGCTTCGACCCGGTGGGTCGCTACGTCCGCCGCTGGTGTCCGGAGCTGATGCTGGTCACGGACGACTTCATCCACCGCCCGTGGCAGGCTCCGCCGCCGCTCGTTGCCGAGGCCGGCGTCGCGCTCGGCAAGGACTACCCGCTCCCGATCGTGGACCACGCCCAGCGACGGGAAGCGGCGCTCGCGATGTACGCGCAGGCGAAGGCGGGGCGCGCGACCGAAACGCCGCGCTCGCCCCGGCGCCCGCGTTCACGCCCCGGCACCACGCGCGAACCGTGAACGGCGTGCGCGGGCAGCGTGCGGCTCACGCGCATCGCGTGACGTCCCACCTCGTTCGCTGCTCGTGACCCAGGTCGTCGCGGTCGTGAACGGGGGAATCGGCGCGCGCAGGCATTGACGCGGCGCACGCTCGCGGCGGAGCATCGTTCGCGCACCTCGCCCCCGGGGAGCCGGAGGGAGGTGAGGAATCATGAGGCACGCAAGGATGCTGGCGCCGTTGGCGCTGGCGGCCGTGCTCGCGGCCTCGCTGACGGGTTTCGCGCCGGAGGCGCAGGCCGCGGCGAAGCGCTCGGCGAAGACGGCGGCGGCGGATCAGCCGGCGTCGCCGCGCAAGGCGGCGGCCTACCACCAGTTCACCGGAACGGTGGTGTCGCTGGACGCGTCGTCGATCACGGTCGAGAAGGGTGGGAAGACGCCGAAGCAGATGGTGTTCACCCGCCACTCGGAGATGCGGTCCACGGGCGACGTGGCGAAGGATGCCCGCGTCACCGTGTACTGGCGCGATGAGTCCGGGAAGCCGGTCGCGCATCGCATCGTGGTGAAGGCGACGACGACCGGCGGCACGGACTGATGCCGTGACGCACGCCAGGCCGGGCGGTGGTCGCACCCGGGCCTCACGAGCCCCGGGTGCCCCGCCGCCCGGCCCGGTCGCTTCTGGTAGGCTGCCGCGGTTCTGGCGCTCATCCAGGTCCCCGGAGCCTCCATGCACGCACGCTGGGCGGCGTTTCCCCTTGCCGCGTTCCTGATCGCCTCCACGTCGCTCGCCGCCGCGCCCGCACGCAAGGGCGACGCGCCCAGACCCTCGGCGCCGTCCGTATTCTCGGTCGAGCACGCGATCACGCTCCGGCAGATCCAGGCGATCACGTGGTCGCGCGACGGGCAGCGCGTCGCGTTCGTGGTGAACGCGCCCGACACGGCGGAGAACACCACGAACCAGGACATCTGGCTCTGGGACGCGGCGAGCAACACCTGCCGGGCGCTGACGCGCCACCCGAAGAACGACTACGCGCCGCAGTTCTCGCCCGGCGGCGACACGCTCGCGTTCGTCTCGCCGCGCGACAGCGACGAGGGGAAGACCAGTATCTGGCTGCTGCCGCTCACCGGCGGCGAGCCGTGGAAGCTGGCGACGTTCGTCGAGTCCGTGGGCGACATCCGCTGGTCGCCGGACGGGAAGTCGATCGCCTACACGATGCTCGACACGCTTTCCAAGCAAATGAAGGACTGGAAGAAGAAGAAGTGGGACCAGGTCGTCGAGGACGAGATCCCGCAGTACAACCACATCTGGCGGATCGAGCTCTCGACGCTCAAGCAGACGCGCGTCACGTCCGGCACGTTCATGGCGTCCGGCCCCGAGTGGTCCCCGGACGGCAGATCGATCGCGTTCCTGCGCAACCCGACCGGCGCCGTCGACGACGGCAACCTGACCGACATCGCGATCGTGCCCGCGAGCGGTGGAACGCCGCGCAAGCTCGGCGTGCTGCCGCAGGGCGGCTTCGAGTGGTCGCCGGACGGCCGCTGGCTCGCGTGGGCGGGCACCAGCGATTGGAAGAAGCACGTGGAGAAGTCCGACCTCTGGGTGTGTGCCGCTTCGGGCGGCACACCGGTGAAGCTCACCGCCGACTTCGACGAGGACGCCTCGAGCCCGGCGTGGAACGCGACCTCGGATTCGCTGTTCTTCTTGAGCCAGCAGGGCGCTTCCTCGCGCCTCGCATCCGTGGCGCGTACCGGCGGCGGCGTGCGCCTGGGCGCGGACCTCACGGGGGAGACCGGCGGCCCGCCGGTCCTCGCCGCGAACGGACGCGTCGCGTACGTGTTGTCGCGCTGGAACCAGCCCGGTGAGTTGCACGTCGCCGATCGCGCCGGCGCCATGTCGCGCGCGGTGTCGCAGGTGAATGCCGCCGCCGCGGGCTGCGCCTTCGGCGCCACGCGCACGGTGCGCTGGACGAGCGACGACGGCACCAAGGTGGAGGGCGTGCTCGTGCGCCCGGTGGGCGCGCCCGAAAAAGGCGCGCAGAAGACGCTGGTGCTGCTCCACGGCGGACCGTACGGCTCGCGGTACGGCATCGGCTTCAACGCCATGGCCCAGTTCATGGCGGGGCGTGGCTACCAGGTGTTCCTGCCGAACTTCCGCTCGAGCGGCGGCTACGGCACCGCGTTCATGCTGCGCCAGCGCGCCGACTGGGGCGGCCAGGACTGGCGCGACGTCGAGACCGGCGTCGACAGCCTGGTGAAGTGGGGGCTCGCCGACGGCAACAAGCTGGGCGTGTTCGGCCACAGCTACGGCGGCTACCTGTCCGCGTGGGCGATCACGCACACGAGCCGCTACGACGCCGCCGTGGTCTCCGCGGGCGCACCCGACCTGCCGGCACTGTGGGCGCAGAGCGACACGCACCAATACCGCGCGTTCGAGTTCGAGGGCTTCCCCTGGGAGAGCTTCGACAAGTGGCGGAAGAGCTCGCCGATCGCGTACATCGACAAGGTGAAGACGCCGACGCTGGTGCTCAACGGTGAGGCCGACGTGCGCATCCCCTACCCGCAGGCGCAGGAGACGTACCAGTCGCTCAAGTTCCTCGGCGTGCCCACGGAGTTCGTCCACTACCCGCGCGAGGGCCACGGCCTGCGTGAGCCGCGCCACCGCGCGGACTGGTACACGCGCCAGGCGGCGTGGTTCGACCGCTGGGTGAAGTGACCGCCATGCGAACGCGCATCCTGATCCCGATCCTGTGGCTGCTGCTGGTCCTCGCGTTCGTGACCTACGTCTGGCCCACACGCTGGCGTTACGACCACATGACCGTGGACGGGAACATCGTGCCGGTGCGGATGGACCGCTTCAGCGGCGATTCGGACATGCTGGTGCCGGACGAGGGCTGGGTGCCGGTCGAATCGCCGTCCGACAGCTCCGACTCGTCCTCGCCCGCCGCGTACTGACGCACCGTGGCTGCGCGGGGCGTCGCCGGCGAGCTCGCACCGCTGGAGGCGCTGCGTTGGACGTTCGGTGACACGGCCGCGCACGAGCGACGCACGAGGCTCGCGCGCGTGTTGCGCTCGAGCCTCCCGGGCGCGGCGGCGATCGAGCGGCTGCACGAGCTGTTGCTCGCCGCGCGCGCCTACCCGGACGACCGCGCGACACTCGCGCTCGTGTCGCGTGCGTTGCGAAGCTTCGGCGCGCGTGCGGACGTGCGCCGTCATCGCGGCGCGCTCACGGACAGTGGCATCGCCGGCTCGGATACCCGCTTCGCGTTCTTCGCCCCGACCGCGCGCCGGCTCGCCGCGCGCTGGCCGAAGCTGCTCGAGATCGACTGGGAGGCGCTCGCATCTCCCGATGCGCTCGAAGCCTGGCTGCCGCTGCTCGCGCACGAGGGCGAGGTGCCGGGGCTGGACGAGATCGACTATGGACTGCGCGGCTGGCTCGCGCGGATGAAGGGCGCGGGCGAATCCGACGGTGCGTTCGTGGCGCGCGCGCTCGCGGCCCGGCTCGCGCCCGATGACTTCCTGTTCGAGCGCGTGCACGACGGCCTGGAGCCCGCCTACCGGCTGCGCGGTGACGCGACGACGCCGTCGCGGACGCATGACGAATGGCCGGTGGCGAAGATGCATTTCCAGCACGAGCCATTCGCCGGTCGGCCGGACCTCGCCAAGGCTGCCGCGACACCGCCGCGCGCGGTGCGCGCGCTCGCCGAGGCCGAAGGCGAGAAGGCGCTGGCGCTGGCGATGTCGTGCATGGTCACCCGCAGCCGCGACCTCGACGTGTTCGCGTGGGGCGATCCGCGCGACGTGCGCCACGTGGACTGCGGCGACGGCCTCGAGTTCCTGATGATCGGCGCGCTGCCGGAGCGCCGGCTGTTGCTCGAGAGCGTGTACGGCTTCCTCACCCTCAAGAATGGCGTGCCCGTCGGCTACGTGCTCACCAGCGCGCTCTACCGATCGGCGGAGCTGGCGTTCAACGTCTTCGACACGTTCCGGGGCGCCGAGGCGGGACCGGTGTACGGGAAGGTCATCGGCATGACCCGCGCGCTGTTCGGCACCGACACGTTCACGATCTTCCCCTACCAGCTCGGCGACGGGAACGACGAGGCGATCGAGTCGGGCGCGTGGTGGTTCTACCAGAAGCTGGGGTTCCGGCCACGCGCGCGGGCGGCCCGCGCGCTGATGCAGGCCGAGCTCACGAGAATGTCACGCGACAAGCGGCATCGCTCGAGCGAGGCGACGCTGCGGAAGCTGGCGACGCACAACCTCTACTGGTCGCTTGGGTCCCACCGCGACGACATCATCGGCGAGCTGCCGCTCCCGAACGCCGGCATCGCGGCGACGAAGCTGGTCGCGAAGCGCTTCGCTGGCGACCGGGCGCGGGCAGCGGCGGAGTGCGGTCGCGAGGCGGCGGCACTCCTCGGCGTCCGCTCGTTCGACGGTTGGAGCGCGGAAGAGCGCCACGCCTGGCGCCGCTGGGCGCCGCTCGTGACGCTGCTGCCCGGCGTCTCGCGCTGGACGGCCGCCGAGCGGGCGGCGGCCGCGGACGTGATCCGCGCCAAGGGCGGCCCGCGCGAGGACGCGTTCGTGCACGCATTCGACGCGCATCCGCAGCTCGGTGAGGCGCTGGCGAGGCTGATCCGGGGCGTCAGGGCATGAGGCAGGCTCGCAGGTGCGTCCTCCGTGAGACGGGCCGGGGCGCTGCGCCCCGGCCCCTTTCGCTGCTCACCGCGCCGCGAGCGGCTGTTCGGACGACTTCTCCCAGTTGACGAACAGGAACCCGCCCGGCGCCTGGAACGGCGCCGAGCCCGGCGGCGCCGTGACCTGGAGCTGCAGCTCCTCGACCGGGTTCCGCGAGCAGTCCCAGCACGCGAGCGCGTAGTCACCGTCCCGGCGCGTGCGCGAGAGCAGCATGACGTGGACGAGCGCGCCGTCGGTGACGAGCTGGTCGTCGCGCCACACGTGCGCGTACGCCCACAGCGCCACCTGACTCTGGATCGTGGGCACGAGCGGCGTGTGCACGCCGGAGGCGCCGTGGTAGAAGAGCCCCATGATCACGCCGCCGAAGCGCGGGTTGTCCGGGATGTCGCGGGTCTGGACACGGTCCATGGCCACCTTCCAGCGCGCGCCGTCCTGCGTCGTGAACGTGGCGACGCCGCTGACCGAGTCGCCGCTCGCGCCGCGGTCGATCGCGACCAGCTCGATCGCGCCGTCGACGCGGGCGACGTTGTTCGAGTAGGGGCCCATGTGCGCCTTGCGCGTGAGGTCCTGGCGCTGGTCGTCCGGCCGCTGCACGATGACCGCTGCCGCGCTGTCGGCGAACGGGAACGGGCCGGGCAGGATCTGGATCACGGGCCCGCCGCCGGTGACGC